>Ga0222714_10000092_pt1 | contig 108074 bp, 186 predicted proteins | sample C33_3DmetaG_FD_165048 | JGI IMG/M metagenome (GOLD analysis project Ga0222714, IMG submission 165048) | Estuarine water microbial communities from San Francisco Bay, California, United States - C33_3D | ecosystem: Environmental > Aquatic > Marine > Unclassified | place: USA: California...
ATCTCAAACTGCAGGCCCGCACGCTTATAAGTTTGTTTTACCTGCAGATTATGAGGAAAATACTGATAATGACAAAGCAGGGCTTGGAACATTTAACAATTCAAAAATTGTCCATGAAACTTTGGGTAGACTTCAGATTGTTCCACCCTATTTTTCTCAAGATGCGCCCAATCCTTATATCGTAAAGATCTACAAAGATGATGGAAACGGTGGAGTTGGTAGTGAAATACCTTTGCTTGATAATATTGACTGGAACGTAGACTATTATAATGGAATGCTCTTTGTCCAAGACTATAACCCTTCAAAGATACCTTCTTTTGCTAGAGCCTTTGCTTATGTTGGCAAAATGGCCGGGGATGTTGTTAGCTCTGGCGGCGCCGGAGGATCTCTATCTGCAACTGATGAAGTTGTTTTAACAGCAAACTCTCCAAACGTACCCGGAGGAAAATTACTTGTAGCGGGTGCAGGTGTAGAAATACAAAAGACATCAAACACAGTTGTGGTGTCTGCTCCTGCTTTTGAAAGCTCAAGAAAAAAATTAACTTTTTTTATGACAGGTTCGATATTAGCAGGAACACCTGTAAGAGTTATTTCATCTTCTTTTAATGAAGTAGGATATGATGATGAAAGAATAGACATTGTTTATAATGGACAGCTTTTACATACCGGATCTTTGACTCAGGTGACAAACGCTGAAAGAGACTATTTCATTAGTGGATCTGATCATTTAGTCTTTTCTTTTCAGGTTTTTGCAGATGATATTATTGATACAATTATTAATAAACAGCAATATTCGACTTTTTTAAATGCAGCTGATATTAACGGTCAGTATGTTGTTCTTTCTGCAACAGGTTCTTTGCCTCATCATAGAGTTTTGACAGGATCTAACGGAATAAAAATAATAGACTCAGGATCAAGTCAAAATGTCGTAATAAGTTTAACAAAAGAAACTGTTTTTAACGAAGTCTTAAACGGGACTGTTGATGGAATAAATACACAGTTTTCTTTAAAAAATACGCCTTTTAGTACAGGCAGTGTATCTATATTTGTCAATGGTCAATTGCAGACTCCTGATTATCTTGGTTTAGATTTTTATGACTATTGGGTGTCAGGCAGCAATATTTTCTTTCATTCTTCATCTATTCCTGAAGAACGAAGCGTACTTTTGTCTATTTACGAAAAAATAATTTAATTCTAGATTTAACGATTCTTTCTCGATATTTAGTACGTGTAAGTACGTTCGTGTTAAAGTTTTAGTTAATGCAACAAAAACTCTAAGGATCAATATATGGACAATGTTTTTAAAACGTCAGATTTGGCGATTGCAGCTTTTTTAATGATGAAAGGTAAAAAGCTTGTAGATGCAAAAGTAGAAAAAGGAGGCAAGTTTAGTTTTGTATTTGAAGATACAGAAAATAACTGTTTTAGATACGTTATTGAATTTGCAAACAGTGAAGCAGCAAAATTTGATTCGCACATAAAAAATTTAAAAAATATTTTGTTTAAATCTTGAAAAAACGATTTGAAAGGCATATTTAATTTTGAGTTAAGTTTATGTCCTTTGTTAAGTTAGCGTAGAAGTCTAAAGCCAATTAATTAAACAAAGGAGTATATTATGGCTCGTACACAAATGAGATTAGACGCCCTTACTGGGTCTCTATCTTCAGCAGAAAATCACGTTGCATCACTTGATGCAGAATCACTTCAGGATGTAATGGATCACCTTGCATCCGGTATTAAGCGTCTCCACGGTGGATCCGCTTACCACTCGCAGGAAGCTGGTCTGTTTTCACAAGATATTCATATGGCAAACGGTCTCCAGGTAGATCAAGGTGCCATTGTTTCTGTTCACCTTCACGGCTCAGGAACATTTACAGCTGAGGGCGCTGCTGACTTAAGAAGCACTCTCAACGTAGATGGCGAAGCAACACTTGCTTCTGCTATTATTTCTGACATATCTGCAAAGCACGTTATGTTTGCCGGAACTGGTGGTGCCGTTGAAGGTTCTGCCGACCTTAAGTGGGACGGTCTCAAAGTTCTAGTCGGCGGAGGCTTCGGCTCAACCGGTATGAATCTCGGTGCAGACGGTACACTTGCAATGGACGGTGCTCTTCAGGTAGAAGGTGCTGCTGATCTTAACAGCTCACTTGATGTTGCTGGCGCTGTTGCACTCGGTGCAGCTGGTGGTTCAGCTGACACTCAAATTCGCGGTGATTTGTCAGTTGCAGAAGATGCCACCATTACTGGTGACCTTACTGTTACTGGAGACTTCAGAGTTAATGGTTCATTAACTTATGTTAACACCACTAACCTTCTTGTTTCTGATGCAAAAATCGTCATCTCCTCAGGTTCTCTTGTTGATGGTGCCGGTATTTATCTTGGCGACGAAGATGCTGGTGAAAACATCCGTTGGAATGCTGCTGACACCAAGTGGATTGCTTCAGACAAACTTGCTGCTGATACACTTCAAGCACTTGACCTTAGCGAAGCTATTGTCTGGGCTGATGCTAGCGGTAACCTTGTTGAAATCTCTGCTGCTCAATTCGGTGGATACCTTAGCGCTGGCGCCGGTATCGATTCAGTTGCTAATGGTCAGATTGATGCCACACCTTACGTTGCTGGTACTGGTGTCACAATCAGCGCTTTCACTGCTTCAATTGGCCAGCCTGTCGGTACAACTGACAACGTTACCTTTGCTGATATCTCTGCTGACAGTGTTAAGCTTGCTGATTTCAGCGCCGATGCCGGCAAGGCTTACAAGGTCGGTGCTGACGGAGCTGTTGTACCAGCAGCTTGGGATGAGTTTGTTTCAATCGAAGCTGACGTCGGTCTCGAACTCACCCAAGATGGTTTCAAGGCTCATCTTGATCTAGCTCAGGATATAAGATCTTCAGCAACAGTTCAATTTGATAGACTACAGCTCGACGGTGCAGATAACTATGTTGATTCTGATGCTGGCGGTCTCGTACTTCACGCTTCTCTCGCCGGTGATTCAATTAAGTTTGAATACGATAACGGAAAGAGCATCAGCTTGGGTACAGACGACCTCGTAGGTTTCACAGCAACAGACATCATGGGCGCGCTCAACGAGCTCAAGAGCACAGCTACAACCTTCGCCAAGTACGTCTTCGAGCCGGGTGCACAGTCCAGCGGTACACCAATTCAGGTCAACGCAAGCTTCGATCATAGCATCGCCAGCGCTGATTCTAGAATTGACGTATTCGTCAATGGTCAGTTGCTTAGAAAGACTGCCGACTATGCTTACGATGGTGACAATGACAAGTTGGTTTTCCAGTTTGACATCGAAGTTGACGACGTTCTTTCAGTCATCGTTCGCTAATAGATTAATTTAATTTAATCTTGCCCCTCGTGAAGCAATTCACGAGGGGCATTTGTTTTATAAGAGCAATTTCAAAGATATAATTAAATTAAAATAGGAGGTTGACATGTCTTTAGAACAAAAGTATAAAGATTATTTTAAATTAAAAACGCAAGAAGAGTTATACGAACTTATTGCAAGGCTCAAAATGTTTATTGATTTATCTTTGCAAGAGTCAGCCGCTGGCAATACTGATGATAGACTAAAAAGCATGCATGCTACAATTTTAAAACTTCGTGACTCTTTGGTTTACGAGCTAAGCATCAATAATCATAGCAAAAATTTATTAAAAATGGAAGAAGATCTTAAGCGATTTAAAGAGCTCAATGCAGCATCGCTAGAATCAAATTCTAAAAAAAACTTAGATCTAGAACAAGAGCAGGAGAAAGACCAATAAATGTCATAAGGTCTCGCAAGTATCATGAAAATTAATCAAAATGTAAATTTTGGATCTTCTCTCTCAGGAATCTCTGGCTCAATAAGATATCAACTTTTTGACACCAAAGGAGTTGCATATACAACAGCATCGAACACTGGAGTTTACGAAGTAGGATCAAGTACGGGCTGTTACGGAGTAGAGTTTGACCTAAGTCACCAATTTAGCGGGTCTATCGTATGGACTTCTACAGAGCACCCGGGTGTCAGCGCAATAGAAACTGTTACACTAGACCAGAAAATGGTTAGGCATATGACTGTCGGAAGATGGAAAATCATGGCTGATACAAAAGAAATGGTTTTTTACGAAGAAGACGGTGTAACTGAACTGGCTCGTTATTCTCTTCTCGATAGAAACGAAAGCCCGTCCTTTACAGAAGTTTTTGAACGCGTGAGAGGATAAGTTGGCTGGCTTTGGAGTTGGTTCTCCTGTTCCTTTAATTATGCTTGGAATGGGCCCTAGCCCAAGACTTGTTACGGGTGGATTTACCCCTTTAATTGTAAAAGCTGCTAGAGTATTACGCGGCGGCCGAGCTGCGTATAAAAAGCTGATAAGTGAATACGAAGAAAGATTTAAAATATCAGCAATGATTATGACTAACAACGGCAGAGAAATACTAAATCCCATATCTAATAAATTGAGTAGAATATTCTTAGAGAACAACATAAATATTAAGAAGTCCTATGCAAAAGAACTAATTTGGAAGAGAACAAAGCGCCCAGCAGTTGAAGTTAAAAATGTTTACGTCGAACATAAAAAAACAGAAAACTTTAAAGTGACTGCCTCACACAAAAATGTTGAAGTAAAAAAGGATCTCAAAATAACTGCAAAGAGGAAAATAAATGTCAAAGATTAATCTTTTACTTGACGAAGAAAATGAAATTACATTCGCACTTACAGTCGAAGGAACAACAAACTCACCTGCGAAGTGCAGACTTTTAGTTGAGAAAGATGATATGACTCTAATGTTCGAACCAAACTATTTCCAGAACGATGAAGTATCTGTCACAATTCCAGCACTTAAACACATTTTTAAAGAAGGAGAATGTGACCTTAATCTAGAAGTAATTGTAGAAGATAAATATTTTAGACCTCTTTCAATGAAAGCTTACTTAGAAAAAAGTGTTGAAGTCATTGCCGAGTCAAAAGTTGTAGCAAAACCAAGAGTACAGGCTGCAGCTTCTGTTTCACAAGTCAAAGTAAATAGTAAAAAGAAACAGATACAGAAAAATATAAAAAATGAATCAATTTCACCAGTAAAAGCAGAGCCTCCGCCGAACTCACAAAAATTGTCAGATAAACAAATTATGGAGTTGATTAATTCACTTGCAAGAGGTAATCAATGAATCAAATTATTGAAATCTTATTTTTAAACAAATATAATATTTTTATATTTGTAATGCAATACATTTCTTTAAGCTTAATTTTCTGGAGCATGCAAGCAAGTTTAAAAAAGAATACAGCAGAAATAATCAAGGCCATGTCGTCTCCAAGAAGAAAAAATAAGTTAAAGGAGGATCAAGATAATCCTTTGAAGACAATTTTTCTTTCTTTAGCATGGCCTGTTTTTGTTGCAAAGAATCTCAAAAATGAGCTCACAAAAAAGTAGCAAAATAATTCTTATCGAGTTTAAGTTTCTTACAGAAGAAAAAGAAGATGTCGAAGAGCTTTGCAAAAAAGGTTTAGTAGATCTTGGCTACTGTTTGAACGAGCTTAAAGGAAAACTTTCAAAAAAAATAGATGGGCAAGTTGAAAAATTTGAAGAACAATTTTTTAATAAACCTCCAAGTATAGAAGAAGCAGCAGAAAAAGCAAAAGCTGAAGCTTTAAAAGAAGATATTGAAGAAGAAACGGTATCCGCTGCTAAAAAAGAAAAATGGGCAAAGAAGTTATATAGAGAAATTGTTTTATTGACGCATCCAGATAAAACGTCAGCAATCCCAATACCTCAGATTGCTACAAAGCTTTTAAAATTTTATAACATTGCTGTAGACGCATACGCATCAGACGACTTTTCAGAGTTATTATATGTAGCAAATGAATTGGATTTAGAAGTACCAGATGACAAGGTTCAAGAGCATGTTGGACCTAAAGTAAAAATTCTAAGCGAAGAAATAGGAAAAAAGAAGGCAACTTTCCCATATCAGTGGGAAACAATGCCAGAAGATAAGCGCGGAACTATTTTAGAAAATTATCTTAAGTCAATTGGATACATCTTTGACAAAGAAGTAATTGAAGAAGTAGTTGAAAAAGTAAAAAGAATTAAGCGCAAACCTGGCACAAGGCCTGTAAATTATATAAGGAAAAGGATAAAATCACAATAAGATAAATTTTAAAGTCTTAAAGTGAGGTTACATTGCCAGAAGGTCCTGAGTGCGCAGCAACTGCAAGATCAATTGATGAGTTTATGCGTGGTAAAAAAGTCTATAACGTAGAGATTCTTTCTGGAAGATACACTAAAAAAACGCCACCCGGATTTGAGAAATTTAAGTCAATGATGCCGATTCATTGTACTGGCTGGTCAACTAAAGGAAAGTTTATCTACGGAATGTTTGGAGAACGAGTAGGTAAGCACTGTTTTATTTGGAACACACTGGGCATGACAGGGTATTGGTCTTTTAACCCACAAAAACATTCGCGTGTTCGTTTTGATTTTGAAGACGGTTCTTCTATTTGGTATACAGACACTAGAAACTTTGGAACACTTACGTTTGCAATGACCTTTGAAGAAACTGAGAAAAAATTACTTGAACTTGGACCTGATCCGCTAACGCATGATATTCCAATCGATCAATTCAGAACTCGGCTTTTTAAGAAAAACAAGAAAGGCGAAAAAACAATATGTGAAGCACTAATGAACCAGAAAACTATCGCCGGCGTAGGAAACTACATTAAGGCAGAAGTTCTTTGGCTTTCTAAGGTATCACCTTTGCGAACAGTAAACTCTTTGACAGAAAAAGAGATAACTGACATCAGAGACAACATTCAGTCTGTGATTAGGACATCATATCAAAATGGCGGTGCAACTATTAAAAGCTTTTACGGCGCTGATGGTTCAAAAGGTACATATTCTAGTAGATTTTTAGTGTACAATCAAAAGGTTGACCCTTATAATAATAATGTGATAAAAACTGCAACACCTGATGGCAGAACAACTCATTGGGTACCAGAAGTTCAAAAATAGGAGAAAAACATGACACTTAGCGATACAGTAATTGGACACATAGCACAGCTTGTGCAGATAGCAATTTTGACAGGAACAGACGTTGTTGACAATATGAGAATGATAAGACTAGTAGACAACGAAGGCACACTTGAGCTAGATGAAGACTACGCGCAGCAAGCCAGCGATAATGTTCAGAGAATGCTACAAGAAGCAGCTAGCATACAGTCACAGGGCACAGAGCTCTAATATGAGTTGCAATCTCACAAAAATGTTTCTGCTTAGACAGCAGTTTATAGATGAAATGAAAGAATATCATTCTGGTTCTTACCCAGAAAGACTTCCTCTTGATCTTCGTCAAAAAGAATCCCAGCAATTTTGTAGAGATCTAGCCCTGAGAGGCGTCGAAGAAATGTTTGAAGCACTTCAGCACCTTAAAAACTGGAAGCCTCACAGAATGACAGAGTTTAATGAGGCTCCTGATAGAGAAGAGTTTCTTGAAGAAATAGTAGATGCCTTAAATTATTTCTTCTCTCTTCTGATTGTATCAGGATTTAATGATAAAGACTTGAGCGAAGCTTATGAAAAGAAACATGAAGTTATCATGAATAGACTAAAGGAAGGTTATTAGTGAATTTTGTCAAAATGATAAAGTCACAAGCTGATTATAATAATAAAAAGTTTGGTGACTCATTATCCGAAGAAGAAAAACGTAATATCAGTAGAGACTTGGCACTCAACTCATATAATTCTATTAATAAAATGATCGAAAAAATGAGAGCTACAAATGACGTGCCTCACGAAGATGATCTAGTGTATTCTTCTATTGACGTATTAAGATATGTCATGTCTATACTTAATCTTTGGAATGTAAACCCACAGGATGTCGCAACAGCCTTTCTAGAAAAAGATATTTTTCTTGATGTCGATCATAAAATTAATACAAAAAAATGGGAAGGCCAACCTGTTATTATTGTAGATATCGATGATGTTCTTGTAGAATTCAGATCTACTTTTGCTAATTTCTTAAAAGAAACATATTCATTAGATGCTGATATTGAAAGTGAGCAATACTTTTTTGTCAATGAAATTCTAGAAAATGGAAATCTTAATCCAGAAAAAGTATTTGACTCTTTTGTTAATACAAGAAGTTTTAGAACGCTTCCGCTTGTCGAAGATGCTGACGTGTATCTCAAAGAAATGAAGTCAAAAGGATACTGGATTCAGCTTTTGACAGCTCGTCCAAAAGAAGAATTAAAAATCTTTTATGACACTTATTACTGGTTGGGATTAAGCAATATTCCTTTTGATAGAGTTGATTTTTCACCTGAAAAATTAAGATGGTGCATGAATTCAGAGTACTACGACTCAGGGGCTATTGCTTTTGCAATTGATGATTCTCCTAAACATGCTATGGAATACGCAGGGCATGGTATAAGTGTAAAAGTACCATTAAAGAGTTATAATAAGAGTATTGAAAGCGAAAATATCACTTTCTACAATAACTTTAACGAACTACTAAGTGAGGAAAATAATGCCAGTTAATAAAAATCTAGTACCTGTTAATCTTCCAATGGAACTAAAATTTGGTCAAGCACCAAAGACAACTTTTGCAAATAACTTGCATGCACTTAATGTTGAACTAGTGGACCACCCAACACGATCACAAGCTCTTAATGTTGCATGGCAGTATGTAAAGGCAACTTGGGCTGATCATCATGATGAGACTAATCCATCAACAACTTCAATGCGAGAACTTTCACAGAATCTTGAGGATGTTCTAAATTTTAGAGCACTTCCAACTCCAATGGAGTGTCTTGGTTTCACATTTAAGCTAAGCGGACTTTCTTTTCAGGAAGTAACACATATCATACGCCACCGCGCTGGTTCTTTTGCTGCACAGTGTACCGGAGATCGTGATCTTCGCAATGATGATGCTGTTATTCCAGAAGCTGTAGAAAACTCACCTGAGTTTCTTGAGCGTTACATGCAAATTGTACGTGATTCAAAGCAGCTCTATGCTGATATGACTGACTCAAAAGACGTATCAATGATGGATGCACGCATGATTCTTCCAAAATGCTTAACTTCTTTTTATCTTATGCGTATGAATCTTAAGGATTTACTTGGGTTTATTCGTCAGCGACAAGACCGACAGATTCAGCCAGCTGCTGATAATATTCTTGCAGCTTACATGGCACGTGAACTAATTCGTGTTTTGCCAGAAGCTTCTACTGCTATTGACTTTAATAAACCTGACATGCATTATGTCAAGACATTCCGAGTTCAGGTAGGTGATGAGCTTACTTCACGAGGCACAAACCTTTACTGGCCCGAACCTAAGAATGATATCTTTGAGTTTCATCCAGATGACACAATTTACCAGGCACGTCGTGAAGAAATTAACGGCACAAACAACCCTGGTACGACTACTGTTTTTGAACAACTTTGGAATTCATCAATGGAAGAAATTGATGAGATGCGCAACAACTACAATACCTTTATGGGGAGAAACTGATGACTATGAATAGATGTTACATTGCAAGCGGCTGGTTTTCACCTGAGTGGCTTGAAGAACTTGAAAATATTAAAACTACACTAGATTCTCTTAATCTTGGTTACTTTTCACCAAAAGACGAAAATCTTTGTTCACCTGATTCTACTGTCAATTTTCAAGATGAAGTCTTTAATGGAAATATTCGAGGTATGGAAGAATGTGACTGGATGCTCTGCAACACACGAAACAAGGATATGGGAAGCATCTTTGAAGCAGGTTATTTCCACAAGCTAGGAAAGCCTATTGTCTACTTCTGTGCAGGATTGCCTCCAGGTGCACAGTTTAATCTAATGCTTGCTGCAAGCGGCGAAGCTGTATGTACATCGCTAGAAGATTTACAAGTATATCTTCAGCGTTGCATTGATGAAGGAAACACAATTCTTGAAAGACGTTATCAAGGTAAAATAGAATAACTTAAAACTAAGTTATGAAATAACTTTCTCCTCAAGATAATTATCTTGAGGAGATTTTTATTTAGGAGAGTCTTTTATGCGTATAAAAAGAAAAATACTTAGGCAGATAATTTTAGAAGCAATAGCAACAACCAGACAAGGAACCATAGCAGTTAAAGGAATGATGCCAACAAGACAGTACCCAGAAGCAATTATGGTTACTCTAGAAGATACTAAAAAACTTATAAAGGCTTTGAGCGTTACTTCTAAGTATAAAACAAAACCACAATACATATGGAAAGATTCAAAAGCAGGAGCTTCTGAAAAACTATACACAGTAGGCGAGTTAACAAATGGAAATGGCGATCCTTTTACATACAACAAGGAAGGCAATAAATACAGAGTTATTTCTGGCCCAGAGCCAAAAACAATAGGAAAGCTTTTTACAATGGATCCTCCCCCGTCTATTAATACAAATAATTTAGAAGCAGGAGGTACAGAAGTTTCTGCCAGACAAAATGTTTTAGATATGACAATGGAAGAATACAGAGAATTTTTAAATCCAAATCAAAAAAATATCTTTGATAATTGGCCAATATTTGCCACAAATGCAAAAAAAAGAGTTTTAGATTGGTTTTCAAATGATGCTGAAATAATTAGAAAAGATATGGAAGGACAGCAAGAAGCTGCCATTTATGTAAAAGACAACCCAAGAAAGGCCGGAGCTTTTAGAGCACCTATAAATCTAATAGATGCCTATGCAAAAGGTCCTGATGATCCAGAAGCATTTGAAGAAGCCTTAAAGACAGCGTTAGACTCAATTATGACAGATGAGCTTCGTAGTTCCTTAAAAGAAGATTGAAATTGTAAAATATAAAAAACATTCATATAATAAAACTTTAAGGAGTAAATATGAATGTTTTTATTACAGGCGAAAAAGGGTTTATCGGAAGAAACCTTGTCAAAAAATTACAAGAGTTTGGATTTAATCACGTATCTTCAAATGCAGAATTTAAAACACCAAATGAAATCAATCTAATTTTTCATAAACCCGGTGAGCTTTGTGTTCACCAAAATGATATTTATACCTGGAAAGAGTTTTTTTATCGTACCAAAGTTGATGTTGTAATACACAATGCTGCTGTCGTTGGAACTGATGTGGTCGCACTTAACGCAAGTGAAGCAACATTAACCAATGTTGCTGGTACTTACAATATTTGTCGTGCAGCTAAAGGCATGGGGATTCCTGTTTGCTATATGGGCACAACTGTCATCTATGACGTCGCCAAGTATCAAGAAGTTGATATAACAGAGACTTCTATTACGGGCCCAACAACTCTTTACGGATGCCAAAAGTTATGTGCTGAAGATATTGTTAAAAGCCAGTCAGGAAACCGATGGATGATTGTGCGTCCTCTCTTTGCTTACGGCGGCGATGGCGACATGAACTCTCTTATCGCAAAGACTGTGTATGGCAGTTTAAATAACCGCAGTGATATTGACATGTTCTTAGATAAAGAAAAGATAAAAGATTACATGCATGTTGATGATTACTGCGACGCAGTCTTAACTGCTATTAAGATGAAGCTGTGGAATGATGACTGGAATGTGTCCGCTGAAACGCCTATGAATACTGGCGAAATCATGACTCTACTTTCTAACATGCTGGAGGAAGAACTAGGCGTTTCTTCAAATGTATTGACTTGGCACCCAGAAACTGATTATCTGGGTAATCACCGTTTATCTTCAAGAAAGTTCAGGGCAATCTCTGGCTGGGAACCAAAAATCTCTCTTGAAGAAGGTATTCGTAGAACAATTAGAGAAATTAGAGAAAGCGAAGGTTATGACCCACTTGTCCACCTTGATGAGGCAAAAGACAAAGGTGTGGACTTGACAGACTTTTATTAAAAATTTACAGAGTGTAAACTTAAGCCTCACATTTTATAATAAGTGTGAGGTTTTATTTTTAGGAGTATAATGAGTATTTTTGACATTAAAGCGCCAACTCGCTTCGTAGGTCTTCACGGCCACACAGGTTATTTAGTATCTTCGTGAATACCTAATATTAGTTAAGCTCGGAGAAAATATGCCAAATTATGTCAAAAACAAATGTGTAATATGTGAGTCTGAATTCGAAATACTATACAAGAAAAGATCGAAAAAAACATGTTCCAAAAAATGTAGTTACAAGCTTAGAAACAAGACTAGATACACAAAGCACGAACCACTTGAAAAAACATGCAAAACATGCAAAATTTGCAATCAAGTTTTTCAAGATACGTCTAAGAAAAAATTAGTTGATACATGCGCTGAATGTGTTCGCAAAAAAATGGTTTCAACAAGAAAAAACAAAGGTTCTTATACGAGAACTGAAGAACAAAATAAAAAATTATCTGAAACATTAAAAAAGAAGTATGAAGATGGATGGAACCCTAATACTAAAGAACATAAAGAAAAACTTTCAAAGATAATGAAAAATGCTTGGGCTTCTGGTGATTTTAAAAGAAAGTCTAAAGAAACATGTCTCCAAAAATATGGAACTGATCATTGGATGAAGACCGGTGAAGCAAAACTAAAATTTTCTGATATTTTTACAGGTAGAAAGTTTTCTATAGAGACAAGAAAGAAAATGTCAAAATCTGCAGCCGAAAGAATTCGAACAGGAAAATGCAAACTTAATTCAAATGGCAACGGATATTTTAGAAAAGACTTAAACTGCTATTTTAGAAGCAACTGGGAAGCAAATTTTGCTAGAATATGCAATTATGAAAATTTAAATTGGCAATATGAACCTGATACGTTTTTTCTTAAAAGTGGAAAAACATACACGCCTGATTTTAAAATAGACAATGTGTACTACGAAATAAAAGGAAGCTGGCTCGGTGAAGCTTTTGAAAAGTTTCAAAATTTTAAATTAGAAAATAAAGAGTGCAAAATTGAGTTAGTAGATGGTAAAATATATCAGCTACTAAGAAGTAAATATAAAAACTTAATTAACTGGGAAGGTAAATAATGACAAAAAGGAGTTCCGAGAACCCTGTGTCTATGATTGCTCCTCCGACTCGTTTCGTTGGGCTTCATGGGCACACAGGGTTCTCCTAATAATCTGTATTCGATGGACTAGGTTACCCTAAGGATCACATTGATTTCGTGCTAGAAAATGGCATGGATGCTTGGGGTTTAACAGATCACGGAAACGGTAGCGGTTTGGCACACGCTCACAAGCATGCAACCAAGATTCAAAAGAGTGGTCGCAAGTATCGACAGATTTACGGTTGCGAGTTTTATTTTGTTCCTTCGCTTTCGGGCTGGAAAGAAGAATACGATCAGGCAAAAATCGATCGATCACTTGAAAAGCAAAAGGCACTTAAAGAAGATGATGACGCAGGTCACGTTATTGAGAACGAAGATGAAACCAAGACTGTTGATATTACAAAAGACGAATGGAAACGACGTTATCACCTGGTGATCACTGCACAAAACCGTGAAGGTTTAGGCAATTTGTTTACTCTGATCAAACGTGCGTACACAGAGGGATTCTATCGGTATCCCCGAATTGACTTCGATCTTCTCAAGCAACACGGCAGAGGCCTCAACGTCTCAACTGCTTGCTTAGGCGGTATCTTCTCTAATCGAATCATGCGCGGAAATGCATTAGGCAAATCGGACGCCGAAATTCAAGCTGAACTTATGCAGCTGTCTGATCGCTTTGTTGATGCTGTAGGTGAAGAAAACTTCTATCTTGAGCTGCAGTTTAATCGACTTAAGCAGCAGCATCTTGTCAATCATCATCTTCTTCGTCATGCTGATGAAACAGGAATTAATCTTATCGCAACTCCTGATTCTCACTATTATAATCCAGATAAATGGGAAGCAAGAGAGCTATATAAAAAGCTAGGCTGGATGGGGAATGATCCTTCGCCACTTCCTGAATTTGAAGACTTGAAGTGTGAACTCTATCCTAAAAATGCACAGCAAATGTGGGATGAATTTACAAGGCATTACGATGAATATAAAGAAACGTATGAAGGATATGAGCAAGTCGTTAAAGACTCAATTGAAAGAACCCATGACATTGCTTGGGAGAAGTGCACTGACTGTTGGATTGATACTAGTGTTAAGCTACCTGATTTTAACAAACCAGATCAGACGGCTTTTCAGCAGCTGGCGCAAAAAGTTAAGACGGCTTTGGTAAAAGAAGGTCTTCATACTAAAGAAGAATACGTTGAACGCGCCAAAATGGAGTTGGCTGATATCAAGTTTCTTGGCTTTGAAAACTACTTCTTGGTTATGAACGAAGTCTTCCACAAGGCAGCTGATCATACATTGTTCGGAAGCGCCAGAGGAAGTGGCGGAGGTTCTCTAGTCAACTATCTTCTTGGCATTACTCAAATCGATCCACTCAAATATGACCTTCTTTGGGAACGATTTCTTGGAAGGCACAGATGTGTAGATCCGACCACATATATCATCTCTAAAAGCGGCAAGAAGATGATCAAAGACGTTGAGCTTGGAGAAAAGGTTCTTACGCATACAGGTGAATTCAAGCCAGTAGTTGACAAAGAAGAAGCTGTCCATGACATGGCTATCAAGATTAAATTCAAAGGACAAGAAATCTTGTGTTCACCTAATCATAGATGGGTCATTGACAGGGGTGGAAAACAGATCGAAGTCATGGCTTGTCATCTTCTAAAAGGTGATAAACTAATTAAGTATTCTAATGGAAAGTGTCTATGAGTGAAAGATTTAATACATGCCCAAAATGTGGAGAAATACAGTATGATGACAATATTGTCGAAGCTCACAATCCAGACACATGTGATGATAATATGAATGTTACACTTCGATGCAATAAATGTAATCACATCTGGGAGGGATGGGTAACTTCTCCTCACTATGAGAACATGCGATATCGAGGATGGATTCGATAAAGTTTGCTACGCCAGTCTCTTTAACAAAGAGGCACATAATATCATGTTGAAAAAATACATTAAGTAATAATTACTCCTAATAATTTAAATTACATTTATAAAATGATCGACCTAGACAAACTTCTTGCGCTTGATAAGCCAGAAACTAAACACAGAATGATTGATTATCTCTTCGCAAGAATTGACGATCAACTCTTTACAGAGAACCACGATCCTATCCACGAATTTCTAAAAGAGATAGATCTTGATAAGATCTCGATTCAACTTGGAGTGGGGATCCTGTCAATCACAAAACCTCTCGGTAGGTGTGATAGTCGCATTATCTTCTCTTCGAGATTTAGAAAAAAGATTACAAAAACAGAACCAAGAGAACGAGTAGAAAGGCTTTTGTCTGGACTAGAAGAGAAGGAGAGCGAAGAATGATCACTATTAAAAAAGGTCACCCACTTTATTCGTTGGTCAAAGCAATGAATGAGGATGAATATTCTGAACCCATTATTAAAGAGTCTGAAACGGGCGAAATTATAGTTTATACAGGGCTGGTTAAGAAGGGGCAAAAATATGTTCCCGGATCTTCCGGCCAATTGAAGGGAAAATGAGTGGTAAAAATTGCATAAAATAAAAACACAAAGAAAGGTAATAATGAATCCTTCATTGCAGCGTCGAATTGAGAAGTTGGGGTTTGTTCCCGGATCAAGAAATGCAACAGAGTGGGCTGTGTCTCAACTTGAGTTAATTCACAGTTTACTAACGTCAGAAAAGTATGTCATTCTTAATCTTGCAGATTTAAATCATCACGTCATAGAACTAAAAGAAATCTTGAAAAGAGAGGAAAAATGAAAGCATCAAAAATTTTGGTACGTTATTTCGAAGAAAAACTTAAGCGCATTGATCCGAGTACTGTCAGTCTTAGTGAAGACGACTTCGAGGATGCACTTGATGAGTTTATGTACGAAAATCGTAAAGGTCATTTTCAAACCAATATTCGCAGTCTATTCTCGACATTATGAATCTTATAGCGTTGGCGTAAAAGTGAACATCCCGGAATACAACGGGTACATTGGTTGGACATATTGGTATGGCGGTGGGAAACATGGAAACCCAGAAGAGATTGAATGGGTAAGCGATGCATATTTTCTTAATCTAGAAAAAGAAGAAGAAATTACGATTATTAAAAGAACTTTTTCTAAAGAGTAAAGAGAGTGAAGGTAGAATTCGATGCGTGAATCTGCTTGTCCTGCTAAGATTAATCCTTCTTTAATTATTAGTAGAAGTTCTTTCTGCGTTATTCTTATTTTATTCCCCATTCTTTGCTAATAACTATTTCATTCACATTCTATTGTTTGATCTTGCGTAAGAAAGTTGATTGTATATATTGTGTGTAAAAAAATAATATGCAATTGTGAAAGTCATCAAAGTATAATTTCAAAAATTGAATTTGTACATCCATAGATCTTAGAGACGTTAGCTTTTTTAGCAACGTCTTTTTCTGTTAGACCTCTAGCTTTGTCTGCTTTAAATTTAAATCTATCAAATCTTTCACTGAAGTTTGTCCACCAAAATCTTTTAGCAGTTTCGCCTTTAAACTTCATAAATGATTTGTAACAATACCCACCAATTCTATTGTCTGAGTATGTGAAAAGAGAATTGGCATGATTTTCTTTAGCAATTTTTTTTGCCCCAGAGATTATTTTTGATACTCCTCCGTTAACGTGTGTATTTAAAGCAAAAGACATTCTAGCGATCTCTAAGACCTTTCTTTTAGAATTCCTTTTCCATCTAAGCGTACATGCCCCTACTATTTCATCTTCGTGTATAATCTTAATTCCAAAGCTTGCCGGAACGTAACCGTCAATATGCGTTTTATCGATAAAGTCTTTTAGTTCAATTGGCATGCAATATTCAACTTTGCATTTTCTACCGTGAATTTTTTTGATATTTTTACTAGCCAGCTTGTGTGCAATCATGGACTTAACAATATTTTGTTTAAACTCCCACTCATCTTGAAATAGAAACCAAAGTTCAATATTTTTTTGCTTTGCAAGTTGTCGCTTCAGTTCAGATTTATTAGGCTTGCACCTACCAGAAGCTTCGCTATGCCAGTACAAACCATCACACTCAATGCCAAAGTTTTTCTCTGGTACGAGTATGTCTATTTCCTTACCACTCAGTGCTAATCTATCATCAACTAAAATGTCAAATCCAAGTGTTTTTATAAAGTCATTAATTTCAAGTTGCCACTTGCTAGCACACGCCTCCCAGGGCGGGAAACATTTATGACATTTACTACCGTACGTAATCGAATGAAGTGTCTTTTTTGTTTGATGATTACATTCTAAACATTCAATAATAATACTGTCTTGATTGCCGCCGTACTTAGACAAAAGTCTGAAGTTATACTTTCTAAGTCTTTCTTCAACGTCTTCACTTTTTAGAATTTTTGCATTCGATAACGCGATCTTATGCTCTTTTGATAAAGTTTTTCCTTTTTGTGTCAAACTAGACTTTTTAGATCTTTTTGCTATCACTTCGCTTGTCTCAGAAGTCTTTCCAACTGACCAATGCGAATTTTCTTTATAAAATGTTTTCAATGATTGTGAGATTTTCTTGCTGTTTTCTTTTATATAATCAGTATTTTCTTTTGTCTTTCCTGACGCGTGGTGACCGCTTTCTTTGTAGAATTTTTTCATTGAGTCACTTGCTTTTTTAATACTAACTGAGTTTTCTTTTGTTTTTCCTTTATTCCAGGGAATATGATTGTTCTCTTTGTAGGCCTTTTTTCTACTGCACTTGCCACACAAATTTTTAAAACCTTTTTTCATACTAATAAACTTAAGTGGTTCTCCGCAATTGCATAATCTTGATGCAGCCGGATTAATTAAGAGGAAGATATCAGAAGCTTCTAGATTGTGTTCTTTTTTAGTGTGTATAGAAAGACCTCTGCTTGACTTAAAACATTTACTACAAACTGGACACTGAATACTCATTAAAACCTCTTGTTATGATCTTACTTTGTTTGCAATACTTATACACTGAAGTGACTTGTTTATGAGATTTGAGTGTAAATATAAAAAAAAGTTAATATACTATTACTCTTAAAGGAGATAAATTGCCTCAAGAATTAATTGAAATTGAAGAAATTGAGTTTATTCCTTACGCAAAAAGTATGATCGATATCGAGGTAGAAGATGACCATACTTTTTTTGTTGCGCAGGATGAAGAAAGCGATTTTGTATTGACACACAATACAAGCTGGCCAGATATTGATTCTGATGCAGGCGACCGCGATGCGCTTATCAATGCAGCCCGTGAACTTTACGGTTTTGAAAGTGTAATCCCTGTTTCGAATTTCAATACCCTGAAACTTAAGTCACTCGTTAAAGACATTGCTAAGTTCTATCAAATTGACTTTGCTGAGGTCAACAAGATGACTGGGCCGCTTCAAGACGAAGTCATGGCGCAAGCACGTGATGAAAACACTGAGAAGTCTGTGTTCGTTCTTAAACATGAAGATTGTATGCAGTACTCCAAGGGTTATCGAACCTTTATGGAAAAATATCCAAAGGTAAAAGACCATATCGAAGAGCTATTTATGCAAAACCGCTCTATTGGTCGACATGCAGGTGGAGTTATTATCGGACCAGCAGATGCTTTGGCATCTTCGATGCCTATTATCGGTGTTCGAGGTGAATTGCAAACTCCTTGGACAGAAGGAATGAACTTTAGAAACTTGGAAGATAACGGGTTTATTAAGTTTGACTTCTTGGGTTTGACGCTCCTTAAAGATGTAGAAAACTGTATTTCTAGAATTCTTACAAGAGAAACAGGAAAAGTTCCTTCATTCCTTGAAATCAGAGACTGGTTTGACAAGCACTTAAACTGTCGTTTTGTTGAACAGGACGACCCAAAGGTCTGGGCACATGTTTATCATCAAAGACGAAAAGTTGGCGTTTTCCAGTTTACTGCTGAAGGCGCACGACGCTTCTGTGAGGATGCAAAGCCTACATCTATTATTGAGCTTGCTGCTTTGACAGCGATTTATCGCCCAGGCCCTTTGAAAGCTAACGTCCATAAAAAATATGTCAATGACAAACAAAGAGCAGATCAAATTGAATATGCACATCCTATTATCAAAGAAGTTCTAGGGCCTACTTTTGGACATGTAACTTTCCAAGAGCAGTTCATGATTCTTGCACAGAAACTTGCAGGATTTTCTCCAGGAGAATCTGATAAGCTTAGAAAGACACTTGTCAAAAAATCACTTGATACAATCGGAAAGAAAGGTGATGAGCGCGAAGAGGCAAGACTCAAGTTTGTAAAAGGTTCTTGGGAAATCAATGGAGTACCCGAGTCTGTTTCCCAAGAACTTTGGGAAAGAATTGAGTTCTTCTCGGTATATGGATTTAACCTTTCCCATGCAGTTGCATATGCAATTGGTTCATATTATTCAGCTTGGCTTCACACATATTATGAGACTGACTGGCTTGCTACAATCCTTCAGTCTGAAAACGGCAATCCTAAAAACTTGGCAAAGGCAATTTCTGAAATCAAAGCAATGGGCTATAGTGTTAGTACTCCTGATGTTAACGAGTCAGGTCTTGAGTGGGTATGGTCTAAAAACAAGAAGTCGTTTATTCCACCTCTTACATCAATCAAGGGTTTAGGCAAGAATGCTGTTAAGGAAATTCTTCAAAATCGTCCTTATACTTCTCTTAGTCAGATGCTGTATGACGAAAACGGCAAATGGTATCACTCTAAGCTTAACAAAACAGGTTTTGCCGCACTTTGTATGACAGAGTCACTTGATGCTCTTGAGGAAATGTGGAAAGGTGAAATCCAAAACCACCGACAGCTTCATGATATTATTATTGAAAATTATAACACTCTCAAGAAAAGCAAATTTGGTATGACACTTAAACAAGCAGAAAAGCAAGATGCTGATCCTATCCTACCTCAGCTTATTATGCAGACGTCAGGCACAGAAGACTGGACACGCATCGAAAAACTTCAGTTGTATCAAGATATGTGTTCTGCAACTCGTGATGACTTGGCATTTCCAGAAGAACTGATGACCAAAATTCGAAGTGCTAATGTAAAATCAGTCTTGCAAATGGATCCAGGAGAGAAAGGTATCTCTTGGTTTTGTGTTGTCGAAACAATTAAAAAGACTACAAAAAATAAAAAGGTCTTCTATCGTGTTAAGATTACAGATGAAGAAAGCAATTCTGGCTGGCTTCGTGTCTGGGGAGAAGTTCCAAGCTCTATGGAGCCTTATACAATATGGTTAGCCAATGCCTCAAATGACCCCAACTGGGGAGCTTCGACAAACTCTGCAAAAATCCGCCCACTTGTCAAGTAAAAAGATTACTAAGAAAGCTTTTTCACAAAATAAAAGTTTTGTTCTTGAAAATCTTTATCCTGGAGACGTAATTTCTTATTACTATTATTATGGGCCAGATGCTGAAAAAGATGTTAAGTATGCAATTGTCATAGATGTTAGCAAGGGAAAGAAGAAATGGTTAAGAAAGTATAAGATACTTACTGAGCATATTCTTTGGGAACCATGCCACAAGGATTTAGAAAAAAACTACAGAATAGAAAAGGTAAAGTAAATGAGAATTGAAGAAGATTTAAAGTTAGATTTTAAAGATGTTTTAATACGACCTAAGCGGTCAGAAGCAAAGAGTAGAAAAGATGTAGTCCTTGATAGAAAATATACATTTAGAAATGGCACAACGTGGGAAGGAATTCCTATTATTGCTGCCAATATGGATGGTGTAGGAACATTTGAGATGTCAAGAGTCTTAAACAGACACGGTCTTATGACATGCTTAGTAAAGTCATACGAGTATGATGACTACGTTGAAAATCTTTCTAAACTGGTTCCATCAACTACTATTTTGTCCACAGGAATATCTTTAACAGATCTAGAAAAAACTCAAAACATTGTCGATGCTTTTAAAGCAAACATAGAGTTTGTTTGTATAGACGTAGCAAATGGTTACTCAGAATATTTTGTTGATTTTGTGAGGCGTTTTAAAGAAAGAAATCCACACATAACACTTATCGCAGGTAATGTTGTCACTGCTGATATGACTCAAGAACTAATTCTTGCAGGTGCTGACATTGTGAAAGTAGGTATTGGACCAGGAAGTGTTTGCATTACGCGAATTAAGACAGGTGTGGGCTACCCGCAGCTTTCGGCAATCATAGAATGTGCTGATGCAGCACACGGATTGGGCGGCCACATCATTGCCGACGGTGGGTGCACTTGCCCAGGAGACGTTGCAAAGGCATTTGCAGCAGGAGCAGATTTTGTCATGATGGGTGGAATGTTTGCAGGTCACATCGAGGGCGGCGGCGAAGTTATCACAAAAAGATTTAAGACTTCTGAAAGAGAAGTTTATGATGATGGAGAAACAGGTGACCCCGTCTTCGAAGACAAGAAGTACGTGACTTTTTATGGTATGTCTTCAGACACCGCTATGAACAAACACTCCGGAGGTGTAGCTGAGTACCGTGCTTCTGAGGGTAGAACAGTTGAAGTACCTTTTAAGGGAAGTGTTGATGACACTGTAAAAGATTTGCTAGGCGGTTTAAGATCTACATGTACATATGTGGGAGCTTCTTCACTTAAGCAGCTTAGTAAATGTGCTACATTTGTTAGAGTAACACAGCAATTTAACGGAGTGTTTGTAAAATGAGAAGAACACCAATAAATCAAATTACGCTAGAGGGTCCTGACCTAAGTGGTAAAACTACGCTTTATCAAAAACTACATGAAAAGTCTGGGTATTACTGGAATATTCAAGATCGTTCTTCATTATCTATGATTATATATGCTCGCCTTTATGGCAGGAGTGACTATTTTCATGTAGAATCTCTGAAGCGAGAAATTTCAAATCTTAATAATATTATGATACTGCTTCTTCCTGACTGGCAAGTTATTGCTGAAAGGTTCCAAAAGCGCGGCGACGAAATTCAAAACCTAGCATCTCTTAAAAAAGTGTATGATCTTTTTTCAGAAGCAGCTGTCGAGTTTGAGAATTACCCAAATGTAATTCTAATAAAATCAGAAGTTGACGACATCATGGTAAACTACATTGTTCATCAACTTCGATCTCATTTTGAAAGAAAGTCTTACCATGAATATGCAGACTTTTTTAAAATAGCAGCAGCTTCTTCTAAAAGTCTAGAAAAAATTGGGCTAAACTTAGTGCATTATGACGACGGAATGTTTGATGATGTGTCAGAAGAAATGTTACGTTATGAAAAAGAAAAAGTCTATTATGACAAGATCAGAAGAAAACTCTTAAAGAAAATTAATGATGAATTAGAAGGTGCCAATGAATATGGAAGAGAAGAGACTTATGAGTCACGCCGGTTTATATACACAGATGATTCCTGTTTGTCTCTGTGCCACTTTATGCTAAGAAATGAGTTTCTATACGGAGAATTCTATTTAAGGTCTTCAGAAACAAAGCAGACATTGCAGTATGATATGAATTTTATTAAATCTTTAACTCGTGATGTTTTTTCTAGGCTTTCTGAGTTCTCTGAAATAAAAATGTGCAAAATAGATTTAAAAATTGGGTCAGGTCACATAGTAAATTGATATTATATTTTTTTTTAACATGAAGTAGAATTAAATGGTTATGAAAAGGAGAATTATATGCGTAGAGCTTTAGTAACAGGCGGTTGTGGTTTCGTTGGTTCAAATCTAACAAAAAAATTAGTTCATGAAGGATGGCAAGTAGATGTAGTTGATGATATGTCTGGAGGAAGCTTAGAAGCTTTAGAAGACGTAAAGAAACGAGTCTTGCCAGCAAGCTCTTTTCTTGAACCCTACTATCAATCTCTTAATAGGGTAGAAGGTCAAGCCGTAACTTCACCGACTGTACAATTACAAAGAGAAAAAGATCTTGTTTTAGTAATATCAGATGACTTTGCTTCTGATCATATGCTTGCGTATATCCAGCGAGGTTTTTATGATGTAGTTTTCCATCAGGCTGCCATTCCTAGAGTTTCATATTCAGTAGAAAATCCAGCAGAAACAACTTACACAAACGTTTTTTCAACTGTTCGACTATTTGAAGCTTGTGCAGGAAATGTCGACCGAGTTGTTTGGGCTTCTTCTTCATCTGTATACGGCGGCGCTGAGTCTATGCCTACTCATGAGTCAGAAAGAGGAAAAAATTTACCTAAATCACCTTATGCATGGCAAAAATTTACAATTGAAGATTATGCAAAGCTAGCTGCTGACTTATACAATTTAGATATTGTTTGCTTGCGTTATTTTAATGTATTTGGTCCTGGTCAGTTAGGAGATTCTCCTTATTCAACTGCTGTAGCTGCTTGGTGTCACGCTGTTAAAAATGGTCTTCCTCTAAGGTCAGATGGTGATGGAACACAGTCAAGAGATATGTGCTATATAGATAACACAGTTGATGCAAATATCTTAGCAGCAAATTCTAAAATGTCTTTTAGAGGTCGAGCTTACAATATTGCATGTGGTTCGAGTGTATCTAATAATCAAATCTTAGACCATTTTAGAGCTAATTTTGATGCAGTCGTTAAACATGCTCCAGAAAGAGCAGGTGATGTAAAGCATACTCTTGCTGATATATCTCGAGCAGAATCAGAATTAGGCTATAAACCTCTTGTAGCATTCTGGGAAGGATTAGAGAAAACTATAAACTGGTGGAAACTAGATTGACTAGAAACATGAAATCTGCATGGGTAACATCGTCTGCTTCTGTCAACAAACCTTGGAGAGAAGAAACTTGTTGGAACTCACAAGGTGAAGTTACTGTAAAAACAATTACATTAAAAAAAAGGACAGTGCAACAGTTTTAAGTATAATGATATCAAGAGTGAACTCTTGATATGTGCATTAGGCACTATTAAAGCATATTTTGCTGATGAAGAGCTTATTAAAAACGACATAGGTGACTTAAAAACAGCTGTCTTAAAAGAAAAAATGGCACTTTTCAGTACAATCTGGGTGTCCTTATCGTCTAGAAGCAATAGAAGATTCAATAATTTTAGAAGTCTCTTCCTCTTCACGAGGACAAAAAGGCATCAATAGAATACATGACGATTATGGAAGAAAAACAATTAAAGTTTCAAAACATATTGAGGATATTATAAAAAAAATGGTTCCTAAATTAAAAATGTATGTAGGCCCGATGTTTAGCGGAAAGTCTACCAAGCTTTTACAGCAAGTTGAAAGATATAAATATGCAAACAAAGAAGTAATTTGCTTCAAGCCCGCTATGGACAATAGGTATACTAAAGAGGGCTTGATTGTGACTCACGGTGGGATGCAAGTACCTTGCATACTTGTAAATAGCGGCCAAGATATAATAGAATATTTAAGCAACAAAGACGTGCCTGATGTTATCGCCATTGATGAAGCCTTCATGATTGACGACGTATGTAATGCTTGTTTGTATTTTTTGTATAATAAAAGGATAGACGTGATTATATCTACTCTAGATCTTTCTTCTTCTTTGACAACTTTTGAAGAAGTTTCAAGTCTTTTGAGTCATGCAACGCATGTAAAAAAATGCAAAGCTGTTTGCACAGTTTGTGGTCAAGATGCAACTTATACTATGCGAAAAGAAGAATTTAGAGACACAAGCTTGATTCATGTCGGAGGCGATGATATATATGAAGCAAGGTGCCTTAAGCATCACGCTGGAATTGTATTTTAGGAGAGAAAATTGATTGAACCCACAAGTGTAAATTGCGTAATTTTTCATGCTGACTGCACAGACGGTTTTGGAGCTGCTTATTCTGCATGGAAGTGTTTAGGAAATAGAGCTGAATATTATCCGTGTAAGCACGGTCAAGTACCACCAGACGTGACAGGAAAAAATGTTGTTATTTTAGATTTTTCGTTTAAAAACGACGTAACTAAAGAAATGATTAAGAAATCAAATACACTTCTTGTTATTGATCATCATAAATCTGCGATGGTTGAACTACATGATATATCAAATACTCATTTTGATATGACAAAAAGTGGTGCAATGCTTTCATGGGAGTTTTTTCATCCGGGTAAAGAACCTCCAAAGTTTATTAGATATATTCAAGATCGAGATCTTTGGAAATGGGAGCTAGAGTATTCAAAAGAATTTAGTGCAGCTTTTGATATGATACCTTTTGAATTTGAAGAATTTGAAAAATTTGAAGATGATTCTGTCTTTGACGATGCTGTAAAACGCGGAAGCTACATTCTTGCTTATTCAAAAACTGTTGTTAAGAAGGTTTGTGAAAAAGCTGCAAGTAGAAAACTCGACGGAAAAGAAGTTTTAGTCGTTAATGCATCACACTGGATGTCTGAAATCGGTGCTCGCTTGGCACCCGATTGCGATTTTGCAATGATCTGGTATTACGATCATAATGACAATATTAACAAAGTAAGCTTAAGAGCTTTTCATGAAGCAGTCGATGTTTCAGAAATTTCAAAGAAATACGGCGGCGGCGGACATAAAAAAGCAGCAGGATTCGTTCTCCCCGGTGATTTTATAATTGATACACTTTTTGACAAGGAAGAAGAAATTGAGCAGACCATCCTGGGATGAAATATGGGCAAATTTTGCTAAGCAGATTGCTAGAAGAAGTGTAGACCCAAAATACAAAGTAGGCGCTGTTGTAGTAAATGATGAAAATACACAGGTTTTGTCAATCGGTTATAATGGAGATCAAAAAGGAGGATCAAATAAAAGAGAATCTTTGTCCATGGGTAACAGTGGTTTTATACATGCAGAAGAAAATGCTTTAATTAAACTAGACTACAACAACCCAAAATATAAAAAGATGTATGTGACGCTTTCTCCTTGCAAAATGTGTGCAAAAAAAATTGTCAATGCAGGTATAGATGAAGTATTATATTTAGAAAGATACGAACAGTCGAACGGTATAGATATACTTATAGATGCAGGAATTGTAGTTAGACACCTAAACTTTTAGGAGATAGACTTGAAACATAAAGTTATTGAATCTTTACTGGCCATAGGAGGAAAAAAAGATAAAGAAAATTCTATTAACCTTCTAGCGTCTGGATTGGTTATTCAATGCAAAGATACCGGTCATAAATATACAGTAGACAGAGTCGATTTTGATAACAAAGGAAAGCCAAGCGTTATTTGCTATAGACACTATGGCCCAACAGAATCAGATGTTGTCTATATCAAACTACAAGAAAAAGATTTTCCAAAATATGAGGCAGCATAATGAGAATTGATGATTTTTTAACAGAAGAAGCTAAGAAGGTCATAAAAGATACACTAGATGTTGGCAAAAAGCCTCTTAGCGAGTCTTTTATGGCGCAACCTAAGCAATTTACCGTAAAAACAGATTTTCTATCTCCTGGAAACGTTCAAAACCATATTGATCTTTACGAAGGTTATGTAGAAAACTTTAACAAGACAAGCATCCAGCTTGATTCTGCTGACCGATCGAACGTAAATTCTAATAACTCTCCCTACAGAGCTTATAAGATTGACGAGACTTTCAACATGAACGGTGCTTACCTTCATGAGCTATATTTTGCTAACATTGGAGATTCACAGTCAAGAATTACAATGGATTCTCTTTCGTATATGAGGCTTAATAGAGACTTCGGATCTTTTGATGATTGGCAAAGAGACTTTATTGCCTGCGGAATGGCTTCTCGCTGCGGGTGGGTTGTAACCTATCTTAATATGTTTACTCAGTCCTATATGAATTGTGCAATAGATCTTCACTCAGAGAATGTTCCTGTTGGAATGTACCCAGTTATTGTAATGGATGTGTGGCAACATGCTTACTATAGAGATTATTTAAAAGATGTCAATTCTTATATGTCGGCAATGATGAAACAGCTTCGCTGGCCTGTAATAGAAAAAAGATTTGAAAAAGCTGATAAAATAATAAACATTGTAAGAGGTGTATAATGGACAGAAAAATAATGTCAATACTTAAAGAAATGTCAATGATTGTTGAGCAAGCAAAAGAAGCAGGCGTAAACACTCCAGAAAGCCCACTTGCATTAAGAGCGCCTAAAGCAAAAGCCAGACCTGCTGCTGATTCTGTAGATGATCAAATAGATGCATTGATTTTAAGATATGAATCAGTTTCAATTAGAAAAGAAGCTTCGTTAAACGAGTCTTTAAAAAATATGAACTTAAGATTTCTTCTTGAACAAGAAGAAGAACCTCCTGCAGATGAAGCACCAGAAGAAGAAGCACCAGAAGAAGAAGCACCAGAAGAAGAAACACCAGAAGAAGAAGCACCTGATCCTTCTGGGAGCGATGACATGACCGTAACAGCTCCTGCAGATGAACAAAACATACCTGACTTAGATGTAGATAAATTTACAATGAGAGTCGTCAGACTAGTCAATAATTATAAAAATCTTCTCAACATAGAAGAATCAATTATTAACAGAGCAAAAACATTTTTAGATGAAAATTACGGAGAAGTTTTTGTAGAAGAGTTTTTAAATAATCTTAGCTCAAAATATGGCTTAGATATGAATGAATTTACAGACATTCCAGAAGTTTCTGATGATAATTTTGCTGTAGGTGCATTTGCAGGAGGCACCGGAGGCCTGGGCGGCGGAGCATAAAAATTGACACTAAGGTCAGAAAATTTCAATAAGAAGTCTGTTCATTTTAATATTTCAAAAGATGCACATGCAGCTTTTAGAATTGCATGCTTTCAAAGACAACTATCTATGCAAGAGGTTTTTGAAGATTTTGTTCAACATATATTGGCTGAAGATCCTAAAATTATAAGAATGTTAGATCAATTATCAGATGATAAGAAAAACAAGGTAGAAAAGAAATTTTCTAAACAAGATGTAGAGTCAATCTTTGATTTAATTGAAAATAATAATAGAATTAAAGATTGATAAAAAGGAGATCAAAATGGAAGATGTTAAAGAAAAACTCGATAAAGTTGTTGATACTGTCAAAGACAAAGTCGAAGAAGGTTTGACAGAAAAGGTTAAAAAGAGCCTTTATTTAGAAAGCAAAACAAAAGGTGCACTTGACTCTGTTCAAGAAAAACTTGTGTCTAGAAAGCTTTTGGTGTTCTTAACTGCTACTGGACTTTTAATTGGCGCAGGTCTTGATCCAGATACGTGGGGTATGATTGCTATGTTTTATATTGGTGGTCAATCTGCTATTGATACAATTCAAATTTGGCGTCATGGTAGACAATGAAGTATCTTAAAAAAGCTAAAAAAGCTATAGTAGAATACTGGGAAATTTTTGTTGCAGCATTTATATTGCTTCTAGGTGTAATAATAGGAACATCTGGAGGTAGAGAAAAAGTATCTCAGAAAGATGCAGACGCTAGAAAAAAAGCAGCAAAGTCAATTCAAAAAGGCACTGATCGTGCTATTGAAGATTATCACGATGCAAGAGAAGAAAATGCAAGTGTAAAGCTTGAAAAAGAGCAAGAAGCAGATAAAAAAGAAAAGCAGAGAAAAGAAGATCTATTAAATAATTCTTCAAAACTAGATAAAGTATTAAAGGACAAATACGGCCTTGATGGAGAGTAGTTTTGAAAATTATTATTTTTTTAATGAGTGTGGCGCTAGCATCTGAGCCTGACTATGTTCGTGTAACAGAAGGAGATGACGCCCCAATTAGTGGAATTCTGCTTACAGAAGAAGCGCTTGCAAAAATTATTGCTCAAAATGAAAGAGAAGTTGAGCAATGCAAAATTGATGCAGAATATGCTTTTGAAGAATATAAAGCTCAGCAAACTTTGCAATATGATCTTCTTGATGTAAGATACAGATCAGAAATACAAATGTATCAAGATATGATTGCAATAAGAGACGATCAAATAAAAAAAGATAAGAAGCGCGATGTGTGGCAACGTTGGTCAACATACGGCGCTTTTATTTTAGGTGTAGGTACAACAGTTGGAATAACGTATGCAGTTAATCAAAACTTTAACTAAATATTCGTTTTTATCATAATACTTACTAAAGAATTTGGAGATTTTAAATGGAAGTTAAAGTTAAAAAAGAAGTTCTTTTTAATTTGCTAAAAAAAGCACTAAATGAAAATAGAACTTTTGATAATCCTAGCGGTAATTTTATTCACTCTTTTGATAGACAAGAAGCACCAATTCAACCCTCAGCACACATGGCAACACAACTTTCTGTTGAAGAGCCTCCTGTAGCTGATGAAAATTATGTGCCTGCTTCAATTGGTGAGCTTCGATCTGCTGCATCAAGAATTGCTGAAGAAGTTCCTCCTGGTCAGATTGAGTATTACTATCGTGCTCTGCACAAGCTTCTTGACTCTGCAATTGATAAAAGTCAAGAAGGTATGCTCGCCGAATCAGGCAGAGCTTTCTCTATGCGCGGAATGTTTGATGATTCTGATTATGATGGTCGCTATGATGATGCCGACGATAGTGAGTACGACGAGTACTCACTAGAAGACTTTGAAGAAAGAGATCAATCGATAGAGGATGATCAAAACTTTAAAGACGCAGTTGAAGTCTTAAAAAACATGTCAGGAAGAGATCGCGACGAGGCGCTAGCTTTTTATGCACAATCTTTAGAAATGGAATTACCAGGCATGAGTGCTTCTACTATTGAAGTAGCACTTAAAAATGAGCTTGAAGGGAAAAAGCCTGGTCTTGAAGCCAGACCGATTGCTACCGGTGGCGTCAGGTCGACTCCGACTGCTTTGCCTTCACCTAAACCAAAGCCTACTTTAAACACTTCCGAAGAAGACAAGATTGAACTAGGCGATCCTGATTTTGAAATGGGAATGGAAATAGGACTTTTAGAAGAAGATATTACACCTGAAGGTGTTTTTGAGCTCAATCAAGCTTTTGCTGCAATTGCAAAAGATCCTGGTCGAAAAGAAAAATTCCTTTCAGGATTTAGACTGGGTTCAACAATTGGTAATATCAAATTAGACTCAGAAGAACAAAAACCTGTTGCGGCGAGCGCGACTGACGATCGAAGAGAAAAATACTGGAAAGGTAATCTCTTGTCAAAAGGACAAGATCCTGTTGCGGCATTTGCTCAAGTTACCTTTGACAGTGCCAGAGATGTATCCAGGCTTATTGGTACAGACGTAGGAAAAAATAACTTTTTAGGTGCCGGTTCGTCCGAAAGCACGTTCTCAAACGAGCAGCAAGCATGGAGTGGTGTACTTTCTAATAATGTTAACTTTAATGAAGAAGTTCTTTCAAAAGCTGCAAAGAATAGAAAAGAAGAAAAATGGAAAAAGACAACTGAAGCTTTTATAGAGCGATTTTTAGAAGGCCCCGGTGGCGTTCTTCAACCACACGTCAGCAAATATAAAAGAACATTGCAGGGCGCTGCACTTTGGTTTAGTAAGAACTTTGCAGATTTTGACGGAGATCCTGAATCGGCAGTTAAAAAAATTGCTGCCTACATTGTTGCCAATACAGTTGGTAAAATTAGTGCCTCCGGGCACGGAAGCGATATTGAAAGAGACTTAGAAAATATTTCTCCGGGCGAGCTTTTAAATATAACAAATTTTGAAATCAAATCTGAAAGCCCAAATGCAATACCAGAAACAGCACATAAAAGAACAATTGATACTCTTCGAAAACTAGACGATACACTTGGAATTCCTACGCAAAATAAAATACTCATATCAAAAGGAATAGACTTAGATCAAGATATTGAGTACTTTGGAGAATCAATAAGTCTAGAAGAAGCGTTTAGAAGAGAATTTATATTTCAGCTTTTTAGACAAGCAAAACTAATTGCTCCTCTGTACAGCAATATGGCTTCAGATCCTGCTAGTGCTAGAAGAGAAATTATGAAAATCTTTAACGAAAACGTAAAAGATTCTACTGATATCGAATATTCAGTTTCGGGTTCTAATAAAGACGCAGTTGTTAAAAAGCAAGACCTGAATTTCTCTGCTGACATGTACATCGATCTTTTAAAAGAAGCAGGTAAAAAAGAAGATGATACTGAAGAAATGTCAGAAGAAGTAATAGATGACATCATGGGTAAGCTTGAAGATCCATCAATTTCAGAAGATCAGAAAAAGCTTATGATGACAGATGCGATCGCAACCAGAATTATGCAAACTATAGACAATTCTCAGGCCTCTTTTAGAGACTATGATTATCGAGTTTTATCTAAAAAGCAAAAGATGGCTTTTGATGCTATTAGAAAAGAAGATGTAGATCCGGACACTTTGACTTATTTGACGATATTTAATGATACAATTTCTGAAATTGCTCCCCAGGCTGTTCAGTCAATAAAAGAAATTGAGAAAGGACTTACACCGGAAGAAGTTGCTCAAATTTCTAAAATGGTGCCAGCGCTTGATGATCAAGAAGTAAAATCTATTGCAATGGATGTAATTAAAGCTGCAGCTAGTGATTCAGTAGGTATTGCTGCTATTGAAAGAATGGTATATGGAAAAGATGAAGTAGTTGAACTAGCAGGAGAAACAGACGCTGTCGAAAGACCTGCAACAAGAGGTGGAGAGATTTTTATGCAAAATATTGCTGAACAAGATCTTGACTTTTTGTTAGATACCGGTGCTGCTGCGCCAAGCATCGTTAGAAACATTGTAGGTAGTTTAATGGGCAAGACTCTCCGCGGCGGCGGGCTTTCTAAAATACCTGATATTGACTTTAATAGAGTTAATCAGTCAATTGCAACTAACGCTGTTAGAAATGCTGTTCAAGTAGAAAAAGAAATGCTTAGGTTATTTAAATCAGAATTTGGAAGCGTTGATATGAGTGAAGCTCAAAACTCTTCTTTTGAAACTGCAGCTGAGCTAGGAATCAAAGAGACAAAAGCAAATTTCTTAGAAAAGAATATGAAAGACTTACAAATAAAGACGATTTATCCTTTTGTCGCCCGGGTTAAAACAATGCCTGATTTTGAAAAAATGAATCCTGCAGCTAAAAACTTTGTATGCTGGTGTACAGCTATTGCTGATGCTAATCATGATGGTGCAGCAACAATGGAAGAAAAAAAGAAAACTGCAAAGAAAATATTTGACAAACTTTTATCAATAGGCGACCGCATGCTAGGAAAAGCTAGCGAGGATACTAAAAAGTTTACAGAAGAGATTGACGACAACTTAGCAGAAATAATGAGCAAAGTTAAGACTGATTTAGAGGCCATGGAAGAATTTACCAGCAAAGCTGTAAGATCATTATCTAAAAATAAAGATCAAATGAGAAATGCAATAATTCAAGCAGTTGGAATGCACATACAAGATATTAATATGTTACCGGTAAAAGAAGAATGAAAAGTCTTTACGATATCATAAATAGCAAAAGTAAACTTGTCAAAGAAAATTTTGATTTTTCTTCAGATATGAATCGACTTTTTTCTGCCGATTTTCAAGGAATTAGAGACATTCCTGAACTACCCATTGAAGCTTTGACAACAGAATGGGAAGAAGTATCAGACTTTTACAAGACATCACTTGTTAGAACATTTACTTTTAATCGAGACAAGCATCTTCGCTTTTTTGTTAACGAAATTTTAAAAACATCAGAAGAAATGATGCACCATCCAAGACTAAGCATTGAAAAAATGAAAGTACAGGTTGAACTTTATACATATGACATCAACGAAGTCTCTGAGCAAGACTTAAAGATGGCAAAATTTATTGACGAAATCTTTGATGACATAAAGTTTATTCAGGAGTTTTAGTGTCGTTTTTTGTAAGTGATGCGCTTAAAGAAAGAGTAACTGAGAAAACTCTTTTAAAAGATGACAGTGCTTATATCGAAGTTGAAGATGAAAATACAAATTTAGTTGTAGCAATTCAAACTCTAGACAAATCTTTTCATCAATTTGAATTTATAAGTTTAAAAAAACAAAAATCAAATACAATCTTAAGTATAGAAATACCTTTGACTTATAAATACGTGCATCAAATTATTGGATCAGAAGTCAGAATTAACTTAAAAAATAATTTAAATAGTATTTTCAATGTGCACATAACTATTGACAACTTCGAGTTGATCAAACAAAACGAAAGAAGTTGCTATTTGTTAAAGATAGTTATTGATGAATAGATTGTTGAGGAATTAAAATGATTAAAGCAAAAAACGAACAAGACCTTTTAAACATTCTTCGTGTAATTTCTAGCGAAGCTGTAGGTCTTTCTAGAAAAATAAACGAAAATGCTGATCCAACAGCTAAAAAATTTAAACTACAGTATAAAAAAGATGAAAGTATGTACGGTAGTTTATCTGAACAAGAAGATGAAGAGTCTGCAGAAGAACCAGCAGAACAACCCGGAGAAGCGCCAGAAGAACCAGAATCTTCGTCAGATTCTGGAGCTGTAGGTGCTTCTTTTGATTCTGTCGTCCAGGCTGTAAATAATTTACGTGCAGGTAAGTCTTTGAGAGATTCTTCTATCAAGCAGCAAGCACAAGTATACTATGACAAATTATCTGAAGATGAGAGAACTACGCTTCTTGTATTTTTAGATGCTCTTTCTAATATTATTGCAGGGCAGGTTGACGGTAAAGACGCACAAGATCCGAGCGACCCTCCTTCGTCTATTAAAATAACATCAGGAGAAGAAAGTGTAGAAACTTCTCAGGATTCTCAGCCTAGCGAAGAAGATGAAGAGACCAAGGAAGACACTACTGAAGATTCTCCTGAAGAAACATCCGAAGAAGATACTACGCCTCCGATTAAGGTCAATGAATCACAAGACATTTTGAACTTAAGAAGAAAAGTTAGAAGAGTAATGTTGCGAGGTTAAAATGTCTGTTGTCATTTCAGAAAAAACAATTAGAAAAATTATTCAAAAAAAAATTTTAAAAGAAGGACTTTTTAAAGACACAAGATCGTATTCAGAGGGAAGTACAGAACTCTTTAAGTGTGATTTATCAAATCTTAAAAACACTAAGGCGATGAGAACACTTGTTAAATATATTTTAGTCAAGCCAGAGTTCACAGAAGTAAAAGATGGAAAAAGTACAACTTTTACAAGATCAATGCTTTTTAGTATGAGAGACAATCCTCTCACTTCTGAAGAAGAAGCAAAATATGACGACCTTGTCGATAGATGGATACAAACATCTGGTAGTAAAACTGTAGAAGCATTAATTGACAGTCTAGAGTTTTTAATTACACATACTTTTGGTTATAATGCCGAGTTACTCTGTAAATTAGTCAATGAAATTCTTCTTCCCGGATCTTCAACAAGTACTGTAGCAAATCAAGATGAAGATAAAAATAAAGAAAAGATTAAAAAAGCATTTAAGCTTTCAGGTAACAATCTTGTGTTATTAAAGGATTTAAGTATGTTGCTTACGCCCGATCTTAAATCATATCACATGGTAATGTTCCCTAGAACTTTTATAACCATATCAGAAAATAAAGATCCTGTCGCTGATTTTTCTTTGGAGTACAGGCGAATTTTACAAATTTTAGAAGAAAGTAATTTTACACCTGAAAGATTTATAGAGAGATTAAAAAGAGGAGTTTACTTAAACATACCAGGAAAAAGTGAAATAATTCAGCCTTTCCAAGATCTTTTAAGAAAAATAGAAAATACAGAGTCTAATGGTGCACTAATTAAATTATTTATTAAAGAATCTGCTGAAGAAGGACTAGTTTTTCTACGAAACACGCATAATTTGTCTTACTAAAATATTTTAATTATTTTCAAAATATATTAATATCTTTTCTAAGAGGAGAAAATAATGAATTCTAATTGGTATCCAGAAATTATGTATGAAGAAAGCGAAGATGGAGTGAGTTCCAAAATTCCTTTTGTTCTTGTTCCCGAAGATCAAAAAATGCCTGAAGTTATTTTTATATTTGAAAGTAGAGAATCAGGGGAATACGAGCCTGGTTTAGATGGAAACCCGGTCCCTATCTTAGAAATGGACTTGCATCAATATGCTGACATGAAAATTCTAAAAGAAGGGTTGACAGCAGACCTATACGATCAAGTTAGAGTATGTCTGGGACTTAAACCTTTAAATGAAGCAGTAGATGCAGGCAGAAAGATTTCTAGTAACATTAAAAAAAATATTGAAGAAAAAACGTCCACGAGATGATAATTAAATTATAGCTCTTTGTGGAGAAGTATTATGAAAATTAACTTAGATAGATTATGCAAGTTAGCAGGTGTTGAAACATCTGGAGAAAACCTTTTAAGCGAAGCTTCTAATAGAAGCATGCATGAAGATCCAACACTTTCAGGAGAGGGTGATCATCGCTTTGGTGCTGGACAGCTTTCTGAAGGCGGAGACATGGATGCCATGCACGAAGAAGACGAAGAAGACGAAGAAGACGAAGAAGACGCGGAAGACATGAACGAGATGATCGAAATTGATGAAGTCATGCTTGTTCAAGAGATTCGCAGAGCCAAGAAGATGATGGCTGAGGCACGTGAGCGCAAATCCCAACAGCAAGAAAACTTGCAAGAAACTCAGTTAAGAAAAATGATTTCAGAAGAAATTGCTGATGTTTTTAAAGATTTAAATCTTACGAGCGGCTGGGTTTATGGAAGCAAGAAGCCACAGAATAGACATCGTGGCGCAGTGAATACAGCTTTTCCAGGCGTAGGTTTCAAAAAGTCTAAATGAAGTTACACGAATCCACTATAAAAGAGCTTGTAAGAATCTTTCAGATTCACGGAGGTCATCGTGAAGAATGGAGACTTTCACATGAATTGGCAAAGTTAGACTTGACAATGTATGCTCAGAAAAATTCAGGAAAAGAAGTACTTGTTTTGACTAGTTTGCTTCAGAAAGCTTTAAAATAAAAAATTAAAAATTTGATCTATTTTATGTTATAATCTCTAACAAGAGGTTAAAATGGAATATAAAGTAGGTCAAATTTTTTATTTGGTAGGCGCAGAAACTGCTAAAGTAATTCCTTTTAGAGTTGTAGAAGAAGTTACTAGAACTACACTTGAAGGACAAGAAAAGTCATACGTTGTTGAGCTTCCTGACGCTAAAAGAACAAAAGTTGATGTTTCTAGATTAAAAGGTGACGTCTTTAAAGATCTAGATCAATTAAGAAAGCATATGCTTGATAACGCTAGAAATGCTATTGATGGAATGATTGACGAAGCAGAACTTTTAGCAAACTCTGTGTATTATGTAAAAGAAAATATTATTAAAAAGCAGACTCTTGATCATGATGATTCTGAAGAAAAAAATAATAAAGAAAGTGTGCAAAACATTAAAGAAGATGATAAAATAAATGTAGATATGGGTAATGGTCTTATTGCCAAGATGAGCCTAAAAGACTTGGATAAGGTGACACAAATATGAAAGTTCTTCTTTTAGATGGGTATAATTTAATTTATCGTTCAAAATCAGGTTTCACAAAAGGAGAATACCCGGTTGTGTATAATTTCTTTAGAGGAATTCGTCCTTTAATAGAAAAATTTGATCCGGATAAAGTCTACTTCGTCTTAGAAGGAAACCCAAAATTTAGAAAGCAATTATCTTCAGGCGATTATAAAAGTAATCGACCAAAGCAAGGAAGATCTTTCCATGAGCAAAAAGCAACAATTATTAATCTAATTAAAAATTGCTTTCCTTTTGAAACAGTGAAACATCCAGACTTAGAATGCGACGATACAATTGCCACTTATGCTTCTCTGCATGCTAGGAAAGGACATGATGTAACTATTGTATCTTCTGACTCTGATTTTATTCAGCTTCTTAATGTTTTTGAAGATAATTTTAGAATTTACCATCCGGTAAGAAAATCTTTTATAGAAAAGCCTGACTATGATTATGTAACTTGGAAAGCCCTTCGAGGTGATAAAACAGATAATATTTTTGGAATTCCAGGTCTTGGAGACAAGACAGCAGATAAGATTTGTAGAAATTCAAGCCTCCTTGCCGAAACTTTAGAAAATCCAGAAAAGAGAGAAATTTTTACAAGAAATGTAAACTTAATCAGGCTTGTAGACTTTTCTAATGATCTAAGCCAAGGTGAGTCTCATATTGGATCTTCTGACTTTGAAACACTTAAAAGTGTCTTTGAAGAAATGGAATTTACCTCAATGACAAAAGAAAAAACTTGGCAAAAATATTGTAACACATTTCAAAAATTATAGGAGTAAAAATGTACGTAGATAATAGACTTCAAGAAATGCTTAGAGCACAAGGTATTATTGCTGAAAACGAAGTTGTTTCTAAAGAAGGAGATCTGTACGTTGCTGTTAACGTTATCAATAATAGTCGTAGAATAGTCAACATAGATAAAACTCTCCTAGAAGGAAGAGATCAAAAACAACTTTTAAAAGGCTGACTTTTTAATGCAAGATAAAGAGATAAAAAGAAGAATTATAAGTGGAGAAGAGTTAACTTCTGGGTTGCGCCGAGGTGTTGATAAACTAGCTAACACTGTTAAAACTACAATGGGGCCAAAAGGCAAGTTAGTTTTAATTCAAAGAGAGGGTCTTCATCCAATTGTAACAAAAGACGGTGTGACAGTTGCCAATGCTGTTAATTTAACAGATTCTGTTGAAAACTTAGGCGCAAGAGTAATTAAAGAATCAGCGGCAAGAACTGCTGACACAGCAGGTGATGGTACAACCACAGCAACTGTACTTGCACAAATAATTTTTAACAAAGGTTTGCAAATGCGATCTGCTGGATTTGAAACCGAAGGTATCAAAGCTGGAATTGAAAAAGGTGTGCAGATTGCCCTTCAAGAACTTCATTCACAAAAACGTGAAGTAGAAGATGATGAAGATCTAAGAAAAGTTGCTTTAATTTCTGCAAATGGTGAAGAAGAAGTTGCAAACTTAATTGTAAGTGCAATTAAAGCATCAGGAGTTGATGGAGAAGTTATTGTCGAAGAAGCAAAAGGTTTTAAATCTTCTTTGACTGTTGTCGACGGATACCAGCTTGAAAGAGGATATCTTTCTCCTTATTTCATTACAGACAAAGACAAGTCTATATGTGATTTCAAAGACCCGCTTATATTGATGGTTGATAAGAGCTTTTCAACCATACATGGTCTTATGAAACCCTTAGAAAAAGCACTAGATATGAACAAGCCTATTGTAATTATTGCAAATGAAATAGACGACGAGGCGTTACAAGGTTTGGTGCTTAATAAGGTAAAAGGTTCTCTTAGAGTTGCTGCAATTAAATCACCCGGATTTGGGGCAACAAGACATGAACTTTTAAACGATTTGCAGGCAATTGTAGGCGGAAAAGTTATTGATGCATCTTTTGATATGGAAGACTTTGATGAAACAATGTTTGGCACCTCCAAGCGTGCAATAATCCAAAGAGCTTCTACTCTTTTTATGACTGAAGACAAAAAAAATAATAGAATGCTTGAAAGAATATCAGCAATAAAAGATTCACTTGAAGATCCTAGTTTGACATCAGACGAAAGAGAACTTTATACATACAGGCTTAGGCAGCTAAGTGGATCAATATCTATATTAAGAGTAGGAGCTGCAACCGAAGCTGAACTTATTGAAAGATACGACAGAGTAGATGATGCTTTGCATGCAACAAAAGCTGCATTAGCTGAAGGTATCCTTCCAGGCGGTGGCGTTGCACTAGTAAGAGCTTATACATGTATACGCAAAGAAGAAAACAAAACGGAAGATCCTTCAATAAAATCAGGACTTTTTATTGTTTCGCAGGCTTGTCAAGAGCCTTTTAGACAGATTGTTATCAATGGCGGTAAAAATCCTGACAGCTATCTAAAGAAAATACTTGAACACGAAAATAATATTGGTTTTGATTTTAGAAATGACAATTTTGGTGACATGTTTGACTTAGGAATTGTAGATCCATTCAAAGTAACAAGATGTGCTCTAGAAAATGCTTCTTCAGCTGCAATTGCACTATTGTCAGTTGGATCAGCTATGGTAGATGAAGAATAAAATTAAATCTGACATTTTATATCGATTCGAATATTTATTTGCAGGAGGATTATAATGTCAGATTTAAAAGATATTAAAATTATGCTTGAGTCATTATATAAGCTTGAAAAAAAAGTTACATCTGTTTCTTTGACTCTTAGACTAGAGTCTGATACACATGTCCCTGACTTAATGACAAGAATAAGAATTCTTCCTTCTGTGGCAGTTGTTGCTCAAAATGATAAAGTTGCAAGATTTATGGACGGCGATGCACAACTTTCAATTGCTATAAAATATCTTCCTAGATCAACAGAAATTTATTCATCAGTAAAGAAACTATCTATGATGATTAAAAGACTACCTGGTGTAAAGTCAATTACAGTTGATTCTTATGATAAAAAACGATTAACGCTAAGGGGTAATAAAATTATTTTTTAGTGTGTAAATTATTCATTAATTGATTATAATAAACTTATAGGAGGTTGAAATTGAAAATTTTAAATAGCGATCAACTAATGGTCATGAATGAACATGATCTTAAGCGCCTGATTTTATCTTTGCGTTCAAGAATCAAAGAAATAGAAGAAGACAACAAAGATGAAAACACACTCCAAGAATTGGAGACTTACTATTGCTATGTGTTCAGAGAGCTCGAGCACAGAGGCTTAATGTAAGTGTGCAATTTGCAAAAAAATAAATAATAATAATTAAACATTAAAAACTAAACATTGTAGGAGAAAAATAATGAACTCATCCCTAAGTGGGTATTTTACCCATTCTAGTAATTTTGAATTGCTTACTAGAGAAGAAGAAGTAGATCTTGCTAAAAGAATTGAAAAAGGTGATATTCTTGCAAGAAACATGATGATTGAATCAAATCTTAGACTTGCAATTTCTATTGCAAAAAAATATTCTAAGTATGGTAGCAATCTCGAAGATCTTATTCAAGAGTCAAATATTGGCCTTATTAAAGCAGTTGAAAAGTTTGATTGGCGAAAAGGGTTTAAGTTTTCTACTTATGCAACCTGGTGGATTAAACAATCCATAACACGTAGCCTTACCAAAGAAAGTACACAGCTAAAGGTCCCTTCTCATACACTCGAAAATGCCAGGAAAGTATGGGCACTTCAAAAAGAATACAAAGAAAATTTTAATTGCGAACCTACCATTGAAGAAATTGCTAGTATTTTAAATATTTCAACCAGGCATGTAGAACAAGCAATTAGAAGTAGTAAAAGTAAATTTATTATTTCTATTGATACACCCGTTAATGACGAATACGGAAGAACGCTTGGCGAAACTATTGAAGATGAAAGTCTAGAATCAATTGATTCAATTTTAGATGATCAAAAAATCAAGAAAGCAATTGTTGAATCTCTATCTTCTCTTTCAAAACGAGAAGAACTAGTTCTTCGTCTTAGATTTGGAATCGAAGATGTAAGCGAAGATGATAAAAATATTTATGAAATTGAGGAGAAATAATTATGCCGATGCCTAAAGGTCACAAGATGTCAGCTGGGTACTCTACAAGCAAAAGTCTGGGTGGCGAATCTTATCATTCTATCTCTAGCAAAATGTCAGAAATGGGTCATAAGATGAATCACTCTACAGCAAGAAATATTTTTATTAATGCTCTTAAAAAAATTGCAAAAGACATTACTTCTATATATGACGTAGATTGTGATGAAAAAGAAATTATTCGAATTGCAAAAGACCCACGCTTTCAAGATGCAATCATACAATACATGAGAGAAAATAAGTGAAAAATAGTCTCGATCCATGCCAATTATTAGCTATGCATCATCAAACTGCGCTGTTAGAGTCTGTAGGCTGGAATGAAAAAGAATTTACAGAGCTAGTAAAGCATGTTACGAACTATTTAAATCATAAAGCTCAAAATTCAAAAGATATTAAATATAATGATATAACCTTGTTATTAGAGTCTGTTCATAATTTCTGGGGTCCTGATTCAAAAGAAGTTCTTGAGAGCATATTTAATATAGAAAATTTCTATCTAAACCTAAATGTTCAAAGGAGTAAAGATGTCAATTAAACTAAAAGATTATCTTAAGAGAAAAAGATCTACTCTAGAAAAACTTTTAGAGTTAAAAAGAATAAAAAATTATCAACAGCTGCTTGATTATTGTAACAAAAGAGGTTGCGAGCCTATAGATGAAAAAGAGTTTAATTTAGTTATTAAAAAACCAATTTTACAAAAGCCTAGCAAAGATCTTAAAATGAAGCAGGCAAAAGAAGAATTGGTCAATGAAGAAGTCTCAAAACCCGAACCCGAACCCGAACCCGAACCAGAAAGAAGAAAGAGAAGATCAAAAGTTTCTCGTTCAACACAGAATTCACAAGAAGAAAGGGCTTCTAATACAACCGTCGAAGATACATAAAGATTTTTTTGTAATTCTATGTGAAGGATCTTTAGAAGAGTGGTACATAGATAGTATAGATGAGCTTAAATAATTTGTATACTTTGTCTGATGTTGCTGTTTATGATGCAGAATCCGAAGAAATAATTCTACAAATTGATAGAATTACAATTTCACTTTCTTTGGAAGAGTTTGCATTCGTAATGAGTGAATTTGAGAAATCTTTAAAAGCAATGAAGGATATTGTAATGACAACAGTTCAAAGAGTTGATCATGATCAGGAGATAAACTAATGTCTATTAACCACCCGAAGGCGGGACCTAATTCAGTACCCGCATATCAGCTTTCTGCTGTTCCTTTTGTAACATCTTCAGCAGGCGGAGAAGTAAAAGCAAGTGCTATTGAAATATCTTTTCCTTATGTAACAAGATTTTTTGTAGTTCAGAATACTTCAGCAAACCCTATGAGAATAGGATTTACAGCCGATGGAGTAAATGCAGACATCACAGCTAATTACATGGTCCTGTCAGGAAATGATATGACGCCAAGAATGGAAATAAGATGTAAGTCATTATTTTTTAGACGTGATGGTGCTTCAGATTGTAGTTTTAGCTTGATGGCTGGATTGTCAACAATCGAATCAAGTGAATTTCCTGTTTTAACAGGCTCTATTGGTGGAACTGTCGCTTTTGAGGGCGTTGGTTGAAATGAAAGAAATCATGGAAGAATGGCGTTTGTTCTTAAACGTAATTTTGGTTGGAATGACGATGTTGATTTTCTTAAAAAAATTCAGTCGAAAGGTCGCAAAGAGAATTTGAAGAGACAAGTATGAAAAAGACAATTCCTCCTGCTGCATTTGATAGAATGATTGGTGGCTACGAAAGCCCAAGCGAAGATGAAGGTTTTGTAGACGTGCGTAATATTGAAGCTTGGTGGGCAAAGTAAGCTTGTAAAAGCTTGATAAAATTATTATAATTCTTGCATAGGAGAAGTTATGCAAAAATTGATTATTGTGTCTGGTTATTTTAATCCAATACACAAAGGTCACGTAGAGTATTTGCAGAATGCAAAATTGCAAGGAGACGTACTTTGTGTAATTGTAAACAGCGATCTTCAGAGAGCGTTAAAAGGGTCCAAGCCTTTTATGAACGAAGAAGAGCGAGTATTTATTGTTAAAAACATCAAAGGGGTTGATATAACATTTTTATCTTGCGATCAAGATAGAACTGTTTGCAAATCTCTTAGAGAAATAGTAGCAATTTTTAAAGACAAATATGAAATCTTTTTTGCAAATGGCGGTGATCAAAACAATGATACTATCCCTGAAAGACCTGTCTGTGAAGAACTTGGTATTAAGTTAATTGATGGCTTGGGTGATAAAATTCAATCTTCGTCTTGGCTTTTAAAAGGAGAAGATCATGCGTAAAATTGTTTTATTTGACATGGACGGAACATTAACTCCGGCCAGAAAACAAATTGAACCAGATATGATTAGGGCTCTTAAGTTTTTAGAAAAAGAATACGAAATTGGAATTGTTACAGGGTCCGATTTTGAATACGTTAGGCAGCAAATTAAGCCTGCATTAGATATTGGCGGTATTCGATTAAGCACTTTACATATTTTTCCCTGTAACGGAACCAAGTACTATAAATGGGAAAATAACAAATTTAAATGCCAATATTCGGCTGATATGATTAGCGAAGTCGGAGAAGAAAACTACCAATATCTCTTGCAGACGCTTTTCTCAGGTCAGCTTTTGATTTCTCTGCGTCACAAGCTACCCTACACAGGTACATTTTTTCATTACAGAGGGTCTATGCTAAACTGGTGCCCAATCGGTCGGTCTGCTAAAGACCGAGAAAGAGAAGCTTGGGTTGCTGCTGATAATGAATCAAAAATTAGAACAAAATACTTAGATTTTATCAAAGAAGCTATTGATAAGAAAAAAATGAAGCTACAAGTTGCACTCGGTGGGGCTACCAGCTTCGATATATTTCCAGAAGGCTGGGACAAAACATACGTCTTAAAACACCTAGAAGCGTTTAAAGAGATAATTTTTATTGGGGATGCTTGCGAAGAAGGTGGAAATGACCATGAGATCTATACCCTCTTAAAGGACGGAGATGACACGCAGAGCTACTCTACAACAGGCCCATTGGTTACTGCAAAGATTGTTGAACTATTAATTCTAGGAGACTCTGCGTAGGTCTAATGAATACTTTTATACTTTCTCTAGATCCAAATGAAGCAGCAAGATTTCACTGCAACAAACATGTTGTTAAAATGATCTTAGAAAGCGCGCAAATGCTATGTGCTGCTCATTGGATTCATCTCTTAAAATCTCATAATAAGACAGTCAATGATTTCAAAAGAATTCGTGATGCACAGCAATGGGCATACGAACACACTGAAAAAGAATTGCAGCCTCCGTGGAAAATGTCTCATTTGCGACACCCGTGTACAATATGGACAGCAGAAAATATTTCAAATTATAAGTGGCAATTATCACTTTGTCAGGCTTTGTTAGCAGAATATTTTATTCGCTATCAAAGAAATCACAAGACTGAGCATGAAGCAAAATGGCTTGCAAAAAACATGCCCGTGGGTATTTCAAATAGTTATCTGTCAGACTTTCCTGTTTGCATGAAAGATGAGTATAAGGTAGCAGACGAACATGGTATAATAAACATCGTCGAGTCTTATAGAAATTACTATATTAAAGATAAAGTAAGATTTGCAAAATGGGAGCCCCGAGCTTCTATGCCTATGTGGTTTAAAAAAGGGATTAAAAATGAATAAAGAAGATTTAGACAAGTTATTAAATTTAAGAAAAACACTTATTGATGATTATCAAAAACTAAGAGACTATAAGTCAAATAAGAATGCATTGATCAAAGAAGTTGACCATGCAGCTAAAATTCATTGGACAATTGTTCAGATAGATAATATTTTAAAAGAACACGTTAGTTTTGAATGATCAAGCTAATAATTAAAGTGGCGTGGGTATGCTTAATTCTAATATTGTTTTCGGCGTCATGTTTGTCGTTACAGGTCATGTTCTCGCTTGGTATACACATAATCTACAGTTTGTGTACGAGTATTGGAAAACTCGCCCCATACTTTCTAATATAATTTTTGGCATACCTTGCGGGTTTGCCTATTGGTATGCTACTAAGTTTTTTATGGCGGTCACAGGTGAACTTTGGACTAGTAGATTTATTGCTTTTTCTTTGTCATATTTAACATTTCCTATTATGACGTGGTTTTATTTGGGTGAGTCAATGTTTACTCAAAAGACGCTAATTTGTACATTTTTGGCGTTTATGATTATATTAGTGCAATATATTTACAAATAAGGGCCTGACACGGTTTCGACGGGGTAGAATCAAGGGAGAGTGCAAGCAGGAAAGATACATCCTTAAAAGTTCAAAAACAATAGTTGCAAACAACAACACACACTTCGACGCAGTCGCACTCGCGGCGTAATCGGGTGGCCGCTTAAAGCCATCTATCCAATTTAAGCAAAACAACAGATAAGTTGTAAAAATCGAAATGGTTACCCAATATTGCTGCGGTGGTTAGACAGACAGGCTTAAATCGTACAATCTGGTGGCGCTTAGAAAGAAATTGCTAAGACAGTCAGATCAATATTGGTGGAGCGCAACAGGTCGGTAAGCGCAGGGAAAACCGACTATCTTTTCTAATTTGTGATAGTAAATTAGACAAGCTTGTGAATGACTCAAACTAAGACTGCTGCGGAAGCTGGTTCGACTCCAGCCAGGTCCACTATTTTTAATAAATTACTTATACAGGTGCATACTTAATAGCATGAGTGAAACGAAGAGGAGTCTATGAGCGCAGAAACTTACAATAAAAACCAGTCTAGAAGATTCGGATGGAAGCCTGACTGGTTCATACCTGATCATAAAGACTTTGATACAGTATTAACAGCTGCAATTAGAGAATTTCAGTCAGCACGAGGATTATCAGCAGACGGTATGTGCGGACCAGGAACCTATAGAATAATATTGTCCGAAAGAGAAGCTTTAGAAGCTGCACATAATTCAGAATGGATTACAGACAATTCTGATGTTCTATGGTGGGGCGACAAGCCTATCAAGATCGATTGGCCATCAGAAAAAGTTCACACCTTCAAGGATGCAGGTTTTCCCTATCCCATTAGTAAAGGTCTGACAAAATATAACAGCCAAAGAGATATCAAGTCTTTTGTAACGCATTGGGATGTATGCCTTAACAGCATGTCTTGCGCAAAAGTCCTTGCTAAAAGAAACGTATCAGTTCACTTTTGTATTGACAACGACGGCACAATTATTCAGCTTCATGACTTGAATGATGCATGCTGGCACGCCGGAAACTCTAAGGTCAATAGCACGGGAGTCGGTGTAGAGATTGCAAATGCTTTTTACTTAAAGCATCAAAGCTGGTATAAAAGAAATGGATTTGGAGAAAGGCCAATCATGAGCGGCGCTCTTGCACAAAATAGAAAAGTAGAAGACTTTACTTGGTTCTACCCGGTTCAAATAGAAGCTCTCAAAGCTCTTTACAAAGCAATGCACGAAGGGTGCGGTATTCCTCTAGAAGCACCTGCAGAAAAATGGGCTTATGACTCTCATGCTGCTAGCGGGAGATTTAAAGGATTTATGAACCATTTTCACTGCAGTGAGAAAAAGATTGATTGCGCAGGTCTAGATATAGAAGAGATACTAAAGGAAATTAAATGAAAATCACACGTAAAGAATTAAGAAGATTAATAGTAGAAACTGTTTTAAATGAAGACACAGTCAAGATGCATACAGTTAAAAAAGGAGAGACACTTTCTCAAATATACAGCAGACACATGGGTGTATCGTTATCATCAGATCAGATTAATCAACTAGTACAAATGCAAAACGACAGAGTCGACGCCGGAGACAGTGGGTTGACAAGAATAGAATCAGCTGATAGTGTCAAAGCAGGAGACAAAATTCTTTTGCCGGGTGAACAGACATCAATTGCTATAGGGGCAATGTAATGAAAATAAACAGAAGACAACTTCGTAAAATTATAAATGAGTTTCTTGATACGTCAAGGCCCATGATTGACCAACCCATTCCTGACCTCAAAGATTTGTCAAATACCTCAGTGTACGATCAACTTACAAACTCAGAGCGTGCAGCTTTTGTTTCCGCAATGGGAGTTGCAGGAGATGCAGGAGTTCCTGGAACCAGTCAAGAACTAAACGAAGGAGATATGATTCCGTTTCGTCAGCGTCAAAGAGCACTTCCAGATTTAGATGGTGATATAACACCTGACGATTTAAGAGCTGCCGGGCTGGCGCCTGTTCACCACTTGCCTCCGACACCGGAGGAAGAAGAAAATCTTCAAAGAAAGCTGACCACTGCTAGACTGTCTAATCTTCCTGATGATGACGATCTAGATGAAATGATTGAATTGCTTGCACAACGATATGAAAAAGAAAAAAGACGCGCCGAAGATCTTGCATCGCAAGGAGTTGATGTATTACCTTCAAGATTCATGAGAGATGCCGACGCTGATTATGATGACTATTAAAATTAAGTCAAAATAAAAGTGTACACTCTAAAAATCGTGTCTATGTTATATTTGCGACGCCTAATGGGTCGCAAAATACTATCAAACTTGCTTAAATAAGGAGGACGATATGACACGTTTGATGATGAGAACCACACCTGCAATTATGAGCAGCAGAGCTTTTGACCAGTTTTTTGAAGGCTTTTTTGCAGAACCCGACCACTGGGTCAAGAATTCAACAGAAGGATATCCACTGACAGATATTTGGCGTGAAGACGATGACACCCAAGTCATTCAGATGGCACTCGCAGGTTTTGCGCGAGATAGCTTAAGCGTCGAAACTGACAAAAACCGTATCACCATCTCTTCTGCCAAAACAGACGAAGATGACAAGCGGAGCGCAAGACGCATCGCGCGTCGAGCTTTTACCAAGACCTTTGTTGATCACCAGAATCAGTTGGATATGTCAAAGGCAGAAGCCGATTTTACAGATGGTTTACTTACTGTACGAATCCCACCCGTAATTAAATCTAAAAAGACAACAATTAAAATCAAGTAATTGTTAAGAATTTGAACTCCTCGCTGTATAGTTATAGTGAGGAGTTTTTGTATGCGTATAACTAGGAAAAATCTTAGAAAAATAATATTAGAAAATATTAGAGAGGCTATAGACTTACAAGCATTGCAATCCGCTACAAATTTTATATATCGATCAAATGAAATTGAAGAATACATTGACGATCCTAAAGAAATATTTAGTGCGCTTGAAGGTGTTGTGCAAGGATATCCAGCAAGCTACGTTACAAGAAGTGCAAATATAAAAGCACAAATTCTTGGAATTCAAGCAACAACAACGTTTGAGGATAGAAAAGGCGCTACACTCGCAGAGGCTTTAGAGGTACATAGAGCGATGGGTGCTGATGTTTTAGACTCTGGCGTTCCAGGAATGCTTAGAGATAATGATGCGAGATCTGCAGGAGGAACCATTTATGTTTCTCCTGAGTTTGTAGCCGAAGCTATGTCATGGTGGGAATCTAGTGATTTTGGAACGCCTTTTGAAAGGCACGCTGTCTATGAGTTAATTCATCCATTTTCAGACGGAAACGGCCGGAGTGGCAGAATACTGCTGTTGTCAAATATGAATTACAACTATGCTGCCGCCAACGGAATGATTGGAGAAGGTTATTTTGATAGATTAGATATGTTTAATGATCAATATCAAAATTACTTTGCAGAAAGAGGTTGGCTGTGAGAATTACAAAGGAACACCTAAAAAAGATTATTAGAGAAGAAGTTCTTTTTTCAGAAGGTCTGCGTTATCACCTGAGAGAAGGCGTTTCTTTATCAGAATCTGTATACAGACCCGGGTCTAAAGCATTTTTTGATCTTATAAATGAAGCGCGCGCAAGATGTCTTGCGCACGAGATAACGCTATCTGAAACTGACATGGAGCTTATTAACAGTGATCTAGGCAAGTGGGGATTATATGAGGGCTGTGAAGTGGCACTTGACTTTCCTCTCACAGAAGAAGCAGATGTCATGCTTGAAGCAGAATATCGTGGTCGCAAAGTTAAACTTAATAATCCATCCCGAGGTGGAACAAAAAAATTCTATGTCTATGTTAAAAACCCCAAAACAGGCAAGGTAATGAAAGTTGCATTTGGCGCGAAAGGTATGTCAACAGGTCTTCGAGATCCAAAGCGCAGAAAGTCATTTAAGGATAGGCACAATTGTGAAGACAAGAACGACAAGACGAAAGCAGGTTATTGGTCTTGTAGAATCGGTAGATATCCAAAAGTGACAGGGGCACCCTATGTCACATGGTGGTAAAAAACCTTATTGGGATAAACAGCTAGATGAAAACTCTTTTTTAAGAACGTTTTCTCTCAATTGCGACTCGTCAGAGCTTGAGTGGCATCGAGATGTGCAGAATCGTCAAGTCGAAGTTATCTCAGGTAAAGATTGGAAGTTTCAATACGATAATTGTTTACCAGAAACGATAAAACCTGGCGATAAAATTATAGTTGAAAAGAACGAGTGGCATAGAATAATTAAAGGTAGTACAGATTTAATTTTGTTGGTACACGAAAAATGAGATTGATAGAAAAATTTTTAGAGCATCCAAGAGAACAGGGTGAAACATATCTTGAGCACCTTTACCACGCCCTTAGGTGTGGTTTGCTTTTAAGCATTGCAAGTATTGCATGCATTATTCACTCCTTTATTCCTTTTATATTTAAGAATACTGCGACAGGTATTATGCGCAACATTCTTTACCAAAGGTGTAAAGAAGAAAAAAATTAAGTACAATACGCATAAACTGGAAAGTCCATGAAAAAATTATTAATTGAAGAAAAATTTAAAAAAGCTAGACAGATTTTAGAAAAGAAAAAAGTTATGCAGCTTGAAATAGGCACTGATGAATATACAAGTGTTCTTGAAAGAATTATTAGCGATTTAAAAAATGTCAAAAGCTCTCTTCGGACTAGATCGAGAGAGGGTGCTGTACATAGAAAAGAGGCGGGTAGAATACAGGCAGCAATAAATGCAATGAAATACCTGAGCAACAAAAGCAGAAGAATGATTAATAGTTCAACACTGAAGGAAGAAAAAATCGACCGTGAGACGTTTACTCGTTCAGACGTCAAAAACTTTTTAAAAACTTTTAAATAGGATTTTTTATGATCTTGCTATCAAATAAACCGCTTTGGGTATGTCCGGGTGGAAACCAGCTGAATAGTGAAGACTTTGCAAAAGAAGCTAAAAGCTTAATTGCTAGAGGATCTAATGTTTATGTCGGTACAGACTCTATGATCCGAGGAGAAAATTGTATATTTGTAACGGTTATTGCTTTTCACAGCAACGAAGGAAAAATAGCTAAGTACTATTATAAAAAATTTAAGATAATAAACAAAGAATACATGAATCTTAAAAATAAAATAAACGAAGAAGTTAACCTATCAGTTCAAGCCGCTCAAAAAATAAATGAACTTTCACCTAAGACGCCTATCGAACTACATGTAGACATCGGAAGAAATAAAGAAAACAAGACCAGAATGATGTTGTCTTCTGTATCAGGTTGGGTAACTGGCATGGGTTATGATTTGAAAGTAAAACCTGATTCTTGGGCTTCGTCGTCCATCGCAGATAATCATACAAAGTAAATATAAGGAGGACCGTCAATGTTTGGTCATTCACCTAGATCTACAATCGAAGAGCTAGTTCAAGAATCTATGCTTGGGATCATCAAAAGCAAAACAGGAATTAAAAAGTCAGATCAGATTAAATGCTTAGAGTTTATTACTACTTTTAAAAAAGACGAAGAGGGCGTTATTAGAATTAATTCCATCTACCTTAAGTACAGAATGAAAGCTGGATACTCTAGAATATCATTAAAAGAAATAAAATTTAGCGGAGCGACAAGTAGTGAATTTGTAACTTATTTGCGCCACTGCGGAGCAAGACAAACCACAGACAAAATAGGTTTTCTAGAAAGAATTTAGTGTGTAAATCTTACTTATGTAAACTATAATAGTGTAGCATAGGAGATTCACTTTGGATATTAGTAAACATTTTCCGTATCCTGTTCCACGCCCAGAACAGGAGCAGGCAATCGAAGCTGCACTTAAAGCTTTCTTAAAAAATGACAAGAAGTTTTTTATTCTTGAAGCAGGTACAGGTGTCGGAAAATCGGCGATCGGTTTAACACTGGCTCGTATCTTAAACGAACAGCTTTCACATTCTGAAGAGTTTGCAAGAGGATCCTATTTCCTGACAACTCAGCGAGTTCTTCAAGAGCAGTACGAAAATGACTTCGGACATCCGAACGGAAAGATGACGTCAGTTTACTCTTCTAAAAACTATCAGTGCGAGTATCACAAGAAAAATGACTGTCGCACTAGTCAACAGATGCTTAGAACAGAAGATAAGTCTTCGAGATTTTTTAAGAAGTGCACTGCTGATTGTCTTTACAAGCGTGAGAAAAAGCTCTTTCTGGAATCTCCAGAATCAGTAACAAACTTTCCTTACTTTATTATGGAGTCAACTTATTCTGGAAAGATTACTCCTCGCAACTTTTTAGTTGTTGATGAGGCTCACAATGCTGAGTCTGTTCTTACAAATTTTGTTGAGATTTCTGTAAGTCAGTACTTTTGTGATAAGGTCGTCAAATGCAACTGGCCTGAAAAGATCACGCCTGTTGCTTTCTACAAGTGGCTTCGTGATGTTTATAATCCAAAACTTCAGAAGCAAATTCTTTACTTTGAACAGCAGCTAGAAAATCTTGGTCTAAAATCTCGTGTAAAAGATTTGGCTTCAATTGCATTGAAGTATGACATGCTTAAGTCGCATTCGAATAAGCTCACTCTTTTCTTAGAAGATTACTCTCCAGACAATTGGGTTATGGAAGTGGGCGAGACCGAAAAGCGTGGCTATGTTCGTGTAACTTATCGCGCCATTGATGTGTCGAAGTATGCTGAGACTTATCTTTTCCGAATGGGTCGAAAGGTCCTGCTCATGTCTGCAACAATTCTTAACGCGAAAGGTTTTACTAAGTCAATGGGTATTTCTGAAGACGACTATGATTCAATTAGCATCGCGTCACCCTTTCCTGTGGAAAATCGTCCCATTATTCATGCCAATATTGGAAGTTTTAGTGCCAAGGTAATTGATTTTACTCTACCGAGAGCTAAAGACGCTGTCAAGGCAATTTTGGCAGAACACGAAGATGTCAAAGGTGTGATCCACTGTCATACTTATAAAATTGCTAATTATCTAAAGAAAGAGCTTCGATCGAAACGAATTCTTACACATAATAGCGATAATCGAGATGAGATTCTGCACAAACATATCACGTCCAAAGAGCCTACTGTTCTTTTAACACCTTCAATGACAGAAGGCGTGGACTTAAAAGGCGATGCTTCTCGATTCCAGATTATTGTCAAGGTGCCCTATCCTTATCTTGGTGATCCAATTATCAGAAAGCGAATGAACAAGAACGAAAAGTGGTATCCTATGCAAACTGCAATGACGATTGTTCAGGCATACGGCAGAAGTGTTAGATCAATGGACGACAATGCCGTTACTTATATTCTTGACAGTGACTGGAAACATTTTTACAGCCAGAACAAAGATGTATTCCCAGCTGGTTTTCATGAGTGCTTAGTTAAGTAAACCTGCTATTTTTAACCATCGTTCTTGAAGCTGCTGATTTTGCTGTTTATTGTATTTGATAAATACTGGATTTTGCTCAATTGCTTCTCTATACCGCTTATTGCGCAATAAAGAATCTTCACTTCTATAAATTTGTAACAAAATATCAAGTGGCGTGTCAGGACTTTTTGCTAGCCGAATTGCAGCACTACCCTTAATGTACAAATCTTCTTTATTTAAAAGTTTTACTAAGACTTCTATCGGCGTACTACTCCTCTGTCTGGGTTGATCGGTAAAGATCCGTTCTCCATGGTTGAGCAATGCCATCGCGACCGTCATGTCTGGATCATCCGCGAGATCAAGTAATACATCAAGTGGTGTGCTTATGTTATCTGCCACTGCTGCTCGGACGTGCTTATCTTCGTCTTTAGAATATTTAATTAAGACGTCAGGTGAAATACCAGGATTCGATGCTAACCATCTATTCATTTTTGGCAAGTTGAGTTTTTCAAGCTTACGTATTGTCTTAGGTGAGATACTTGGATTTTTGGCAAGATTCAGTATAACATGGCTTTCTTTGTCATTAGCAAGATTTTCTAAAGTTTTTTTAGATGCGCTTCTGTTGAATGCTACGGCGGCTTTCACATCAGCGTCTTCATGCCTTGAAAGTTTATCAAGTTCTTCGGGTGCAGTATTAAGATCACTTGCTGCCCGAACTAGAAGATACTTTTCCATATTTTTGTTTTGGATCGAACCGTCTCTTCTAATCAACAAATTTTTAAGAACATCTGTGTATTTTTGAAACAGTTTGTCACTCACTGGATTGTCATTAACGTCCATAAAATGCATGTGACCGTAAGAAAACTGGTATCGTTTTCCATTATCTTCAATATAATAAAGCGGATCTTCTGGGGTGTAGTAATCATCAAAAAAATCAAGTCCCGGCGCAGCCGTGCACCAGGCAGTATCAATACCTAATTTAACAGCTGCTGCTTTGCTGTGAATCTCGCCTACAACAAAACCGTTTTCATCAGGAATAGTATAAAAGCCCGTTTGAGGATTTTTCTGAGTCATATTTTCGGCTGCTATATTTAATCCTCCTCGGAGCGGAATAAATCCTTTTATTACATTTTCTCCAGAAATTCTAGAGCCTAATCTCTTGTTTTCTGCATCTATTGCTTCTTCATGTGCTTCTATTATTGAAAAAAGCTCTTGCATGTCTTTTATTTTAAATAAGTCTCTTTTTTCTGGCGGGCTAATTAAGTGTTTAAACTGGCCAAATTTTTCTAAACTATTTCTAATTTTATTAACTAAAGTAACCTCTCCTAAGTTTCCGTAATTATTTTCTATTACTTCTTCTTCTTCTGTTACTGCAAAAAACAATCCTAAGTCTGACTTAAATTGTTTTATTATCCATAAAATAGAGTTTGATCGATCAGCATCATCTACGTCTACGGGTATAAAATTATCAATATTTCTAAAAAGCTCATCGGCAGTAAGATGTTCTATCCCGTAAGAAGCTCCGTCAAGATGTGTTGGGCTTTCATCCCATTGATTTGTATATGGGCTAGGCTTGTAATTATATTTTTGAGCCGCAGATCTAATCGCTCCGATGCCATCTCTTTTTACAACAAAAATCAAAGATTTCCAGATCTTCATTTTTTCTTTTTCAAGCTTAGCCTCAGCTTGCTCAACTGATATCGCCTCAGTAAGCAAGCTTTCTAAAATTATTTTTCTGAGTTGTGATTTCTTAATTTTCATGGTGTGCAAACCTCAATAATACACATTATAATACAACAATAGGTAGGGGAAAAATGTTTAAACTTGCATGCAAAATTCCAAAGAAAGTTGAAGTCGCGTTGAGCGGAGGCCCTGATTCTGTCGCGCTTCTTGGATTTCTTGCAAAGAGTCGCAGAGATGTCTCTGCGGCTTTTGTGCACCACGGAACAAAAACCTCAGATGAGTCTGTTTATGTTGTAACAAGGCTTTGTAAGCAGCTAGATATTCCTCTTAGAATGACCACGTTGTCTTCTGTTGAACAGGAAGGACAAGGCCTTGAGGCAACCTGGAGAGCTTCAAGATATGACTTCCTGGATCAGGCAGAGCGCCCTGTGGCCACTGCACATCATCTTGATGATGCAGTTGAGTGGTGGATCTTTTCATCGCTTCATGGGGAAGGAAAGCTTATCCCGCGAATTCGTGGAAACTATCTTAGGCCTCTTCTCTTGACTAGAAAAGAAAAACTAGTGGAGTATTGCAACTATAATAATTTGCCTTTTTATATCGACGAAACCAATCTTTTGACTGATCGGCCTCGTGTTTTAATCCGCAATAAAATGATGTATGATTGTCTTGAGATTAATCCTGGTTTGCATAAGACCATTAAAAAGAAATACCTCAAGGAGATTGAAGATGAACGTCAGGGTTGGTGATAAAGTAGAAGCTTTATATCATATGAGCAACCGCGGTGTTGTTCAAGAAATTTATTATGTATCAGTGACTGCTGGAAATGGCGGAGGCTCATTTTCTAAGATGCGGAGAATTAAGTTTTTAAGTGAACTTGACGGTAAAGTTTATGACATGAAAGCACAAGATCTTCGTGTAATTAGAGAATAATCAACATATTTATTATAGAGTGAACAGTCAGACACGAGATATAACACGAAAATTCATCAGAGACATGACTGATGCATGCATCGTTACTAACATTTTGCTGATGGTTTTATCTGTCATTTTAGTCGATTGGAACCTATTTAAAATTGCGGCTTTATCTGGAAGCCTGTTAGTTTTAAGTCGGTTGTATCGTTATCATGAGCAAAAAGAAGAAGACAAAAAGCAGTAAACTGAAAGATCTTTACTTAGATCGTCCAACTTCACACGGGGGTTGGCCTAGCGGTCATAGTGGAAGCTATAGAGACGCTGATACACCCGTCTACAAACAAATTGCAAAATACTTAGAAGATATGGGTCTTCTTGAGTCGCCTGACCATGCTGTCTTGAGTGAACAAAAACTTAGACAGATCGTCAGGCGTTTTCTTTTAAACTCTTAAAATCAGGTATGTTGATGAAAAATCTAGAAAAACTTAGAGTTCTGACCGAAAATATTAGCAGAGAAGAAGAAAAAAGAATACAAGAACTTTCTCTTTATCAGTCTTTTTTTAAAGAAATTCCTGTGAAAACATTTGTCTGGTCTATAGACAAAGATCTAAAAATAAGAGTTAAAAATAAAAAATCTTTAAAAGGTAATATCAGCGGAAAAGTTTTAAAAAACGGAACACTCAGAGACGCTTTTTCATGCAAAGACATGAATGAAATTAATATTCAATATCATAAATCTGCGCTTAAAGGATTTAAACAAACTTATCTTAGTTATGAAGAAGATTCTACTTTTTTAACTACTTTAATTCCTGTAAAAGAAAATGATGAAAGAGTTGTTTACGGCTGTTCTTGGGACGTTACAACTATTATTGAAATTCTAGATTTGTCAAAGACATTGCCAGAAGATTGCAAAAAGTCTTTAACTCAAATTATAGAAAAAAATCCTATGTATAGCTTAGTAAGTCAATTGAGGTTAACATGAGTTCAGATAGTCAAAATGGATGGGGCGAGTACTCTCGATTAGTTTTAAAAGAGCTTGAAACATTGGCAACGGGTATTGAATCTTTAAGATCTGAACTTCTTGATGTGAAGCAAGAACTTGCAGCAATTAGAGCAAAAGAAGACAAAATTCATGAACTGAGAGAATGGAAGTCTAAAATTGACGATGTGACTTCTCCTACACAACTTAAATCGCTTGTTAACGAAGTACAAGAATTAAAGCTTTTTAGGACAAAAGCCGTCACAGTATTTGCTGTAGTTCAGTTCTTGATGGCTGCCGCAGTTGCGGCTTCAAAGATTTTTTAAAAAATCAAAGTATGTAAACTTATTTCACTTAAGTTATTATACATTTAAGAAACATAGGAATTTAAGTGAAAGAAGTTTTAAAAAAGTATTATCTACCGCATAGAGAGTCTAAAGAATCTGAGAAAGATCTAGTCGAGAGAATTGATAAAAAGATTATTGAAGATCAATTTAATTATATTTCTAATAGAGATATATTTATAAAAGAGGATTTTTGTGGCGATTCGCGAGAGAATTGAACTAAGAGAGATTAATGGTACGATGTACCTTATTAAATATAGCGAAGTGGATCGTCACGAAGGTTATACTAGTTATAGCTTTTGTTTTCTTCGTGAAGCATCTGAACAAGACATTAAAGAGCATAAATCTACAAAAGGAAAGTGACTTGAAAAAAAATAAACCAGTTCTAGAAACACTTACTGGAAGCAGTGATGATACATCTACCATAGAAGAATTAGAAAAAAGCTTTGAGTCAATTGAAGAACTTAAAGTAAATGCTGAAGATGTAGAAGAAATGTTGCAAAAGTTACTTGATACAGACTGGGATGATGATATTGTAAATGAAATGGCCGGCCCGGCCTATATGCTCTCTTTGTCAAAGGATATAGAATACTTCTATAGCATTAATAGAAAGACGTTTGTACCAGTTAAAAATAATATTGAAGTAATTCCTGTGAGTATTGATCAAAATACTACCTCTAATTATTTTGCAATTAATAATGAAATATTTAGCATTGATTCTAGCAAAGTTATTTGTATTGGTTGGAACTAATGAAACTTGATCATGTCGCAGTAATTTCAACAGACATTGACGAGTCTGTTAAGTGGTATAAGAAAATGTGGGACGACGCAAAAGTCTTGTACCAGGATAATACGTGGGCGTTTTTAGAGTCTGAAGATTCTAAAATTGCTTTTGTTACTCCTAAACAACACCCATCTCATGTTGCTTTTAGAGTAGAAAGTAAAGAGCAAGAAGATTTTTTAAATACAATGTTTCCTAATCACGGGTGGAAGCTTCATAGAGATGGTTCAAAGTCTTTTTATGCCAAAGACCCTTCTGGTAATTTTGTTGAGTTTATAAAATATGAAGAAATTAAAAAAGAAAATTAAAGACTTTGTTTACGTGGTCAACTATCCAGCAGGTGTAGATGAACAATGGGATAAGGAGGCTATTGAAAGCTTTAATAAGCTTTTAGATAGCTCAAATTTGATATTGCTTATTGTGATTTTTGGAATACCCGTAGGAAGCTTTCTTACACTATTGATACAAAATTATGGGAAATAAATCAAGCCTATTTGAATACTTATTTATAATTGCGATTATAGTGCCTATTGTGTATTATCAAGTTATTAAGTTAGCAATTAAATCTGAGTTTTTATATGACAGAATTAGAAATAATAAAGCTTCTTCTAGAAGAGCTGGAAGGACAAGCTACACACTTAAGGGTATCAAGAGGTTACGGTGTTGGGCATCCTCACTGGGAAGAAAGAGCTGGAAAGCAGATGTTGGGTGATACTCCTTATGCACCAGAAGAAGAAGAATCAAAAGAAACAACTCAAGAATTTAAAAAAGTAAAAGTAAGTAGAGTATTTAAAAAATGAATTACCTGAAAATGTATTGTGATATTTTTGGTTTAATACTCAAAAAAGACAGTGTCTTTGACAAAGAAAATAATCTAGTTGGGAAAGTCGAAGACAAAAAATATATCCACTTCACATATCAGAGCAACCCGGTCAAACTATCAGATCTTTGGTTAGCTGTATTTGAAAGAATTCGTGTACATTGATTAAATCCAAAGTATAATAAAAGCAACCATTTTAAAGGAGCAAAAAATGGCAACCGTTAAAGCTAAGAAAAATGAAAGACCCGATTCTCTAATTAGACGTTTTCAGCTTGCAGTCGAGCAATCAGGAATTATGAAGGAACTTAAGCTTCGTCGATATTTTATGACAAATGCTGAAAAGAAAAAAGCAAAGCGTAAGGCAGCTGAAAAGCGCCGCCGCAAAGAAGCAGAAGGCAAGTAGAATTCCAGAAGTATATTTATATATACTATGAAAATAACTAGACAACAACTTAAAAGTATCGTCAAAAAAACACTTTTTGAAAATACATTAAGTAAAAATAATGATATTAATATCACGATGGACGTCCCTAAAAGAGAGGGCGTAACTTTTTCAGTCAAAGCTATTGGAACTAGAATAGTAGCAATTCTTGAATCAGAAGAAGGTCATCGTCGAATTGGCGACAATGATGAAGATAAGAAAATTCTTTTAGGAATTTTAAGAGCTACATTAGAAACAACTAGTAAAGAAGATACAAAAGAACACCTTGTTAGGTTGATTGCTAGACTGACAGGGGAATCTGAGTCTGAAATTGATATGCCGGCGATGATGTCTAAAATATTAAATGATAGATCTTTAGCATCTTATTCACAGCATATTCAAGACAAGAATACAAGACTAGTTTAGATGTGGTATGTTTACATTGTAGAATGCAAAGACCAATCGCTCTACACAGGCATAACTAATGATATTGCTCGGAGAGTATCTGAGCATAATAATTCTAAGCGTGGTGCAAAATATACTAGATCAAGAAGACCTGTAAAATTAGTTGCACATTGTCTTGTAAAAGATAAATCAACAGCCCTAAGATTAGAACATAAAATAAAGTCTCTAAAGAAGAGCGAGAAAATTGCTTATTTACTAAAGGAGAAAAGCAATGAACTGGAAGACATTGAGTAAAATTGAGATGAGAAACCGTGAAAACGAAACTGAGAATTTTGTAATTCAATACGACGGTAATTTTTACCGAATCCAGAATGAGTTTGGTAACATTAGTTTTGAGTTCGATGTTTCGTCTGGGTATGCATTTGTAGAAGAGTTGAACAGTATTATTTCTTCTGATATTGAGAGTGAGATTAATACTTTCTTGAATGAACAAAACATGCAAAATGACAATGATTGCTGCAGTGATGTTGACACCAATCCTCAAATGAACCTCTTTGATAATAAAAATATTAATTACAAGAATTCAAAGTCAGTAAAACCATCGAAGGGTCTTAATATTATCAAGAATGGCGTCGGTATTACTTTAAAGAAGAATGGGTGATACGTGGGAAATCTTGCCACTGCAAAGTCTGTAACTTTTTTAGATATCGAAACAACGAATTTAGACCCTAAGAAAAGTGCAATCCTCCAGATCTGCTTTATTACAGATTGGGAAGGAGGACAACAAGATGTTTGGTCCACAAAGATCAAACCAAAAGATATAGAGCTTAGCTTTGCATCAAAAGATGCATTAAAGATCTGTAACTACAGTGATGATGAATGGCAAGATGCACCCAGCTTTCAAGAGGTAGCCCCAGAAATTTCAAAAAGATTGACTTGGGGCCCTCTTGTAGCACATAATATCAATTTTGATCTTTCTCATATTCGATCTGTCTTTAAAAGATATGGGTGGACAGAAGTCGATCGGGTTGCTGAACTAGAAAAAGAAAAACGTTTTAAAGTAGGTTATCCAATTATTGATACATGTGCCCTCGCTTATCTTTTCTTGCCAACAGAAAGACAAAATCTTAATGAACTTAGAGAATATTTTGACATATCAGACGATGGAGCACACGAAGCCGCAAAAGATACACAAGATTGTAGGCAAGTCTTTTACAGCATAATCGGAGAAAAACTAGGATAGCGCTGAGTGCATAAAGTTAAAAAAGGAATTAAAATACTTCTATGGAAATAAAAAGAATTCTTTCTACTAAAGAAGCAGAAGAAGCATCACATGTCAAAAAAATTCAACCGATAACAGAGAGTTTTTTAAGAGAAAACTACGATATTATTTTGGAAGATATTGAGTGGGATAGGTATGCCCCGGAAAATACATTTCTAAATACGTATAGGAGACTTTATGAAAGTAGTGGAAATTCTAGAAGAAATTAAATCAACTTCTAAGTCAACTGAAAAACTAGCAATTATGAAGAGAAATTCTAACAACATTTACTTCAAATCAGCGCTACACTATTCAAGTAACCCATTTAAACCTTTTCATGTTGCAAAAGTTCCAAGAGTAAAGGCGACTGAAAGAGCTGCAAATTTACTTTCTGAAGAAACTGCATGGCCTGCTTTTTACTCTTTGCTAGATCAGTGTGCATCAAGATCCGTGACAGGAAATGTTGCTATTGATTTGCTACATTCTCTTTTTCAAACTGTAGATAAAAATACAGAATCATGGATGCGAAAGGTTCTTAACAAGCATCTTGCAATTGGTATATCTGTCAAGTCTATTAATAAGGCATTTCCAGGATTTATTCCTACTTTTGAAGTATCTTTAGCTCAAAAGTTTGACATGAAGCGAATCGGAAATAGGAAAACAGTTGCCGTCGAACCTAAGCTCGACGGCATTCGGTGTTTCACTATTGTTGAGGGCAAATCAGCAATTATGCTTGCTCGCTCCGGAAAGCCAATTACAAATTTTAACGATACTATTTTAAAAGAAATCATTAAGATGGGTGATGGCTGCTACGATGGCGAGCTTATGGGTAAAGACTTTATTGATCTTATGAAGCAGGCATATCGAAAAGAAGGTACTGATATTTTAGGAACATATCTTGCACTTTTTGATTTTCTACCGATTCAAGAATGGAACTCAAAAAAGAGTACAACTTCTTGTCAAAAACGATTTGAAATGCTTTTCGATCGTTTAAGCAATCCAGAAGTAAATCTAGAGCTTATTAGACCTGTTGAAAGAATTGAGTGTTACCCTGACTATGAAGAAATTAAAGAAATACACGATTCTTATGTCAAGGAAGGTTTTGAAGGTGCCATGATTAAGTTTCTTGATGCACCTTATAAGTTTGGCCGAGGATATGAAGTTATGAAGCTTAAGGCTTTTCATGACGTTGACCTCCCTATTACAGGGCTTCTAGAGGGAACTGGAAAACATGCAGGGAAACTTGGATCTTTTCAGGTAGATTACCAGGGGGTGGAAGTTCAAGTAGGTTCTGGGTTAACAGACGATCTTAGAGAAGTTGTCTGGAAAGATCAAGAAAGCTTTCTAGGCAGAATCATTGAGGTTCGTTACCAAGAAGTCACGCCAGATGGGTCTCTTAGATTTCCTACTTTTGTATGCTTTAGAAATGACAAGAGTTAGATCGATAATTCTATGGCTGATATTGTTATCCTGCAACCCACAGTCTGCAAGTGAAATAAAAGAAGTTCCAGGAGTCTTACCTTCGCAAACGCTTTTTGAAGAAGTAAGAATTGATCCAAAAAGATGTTCTTATCAAGACTGTATTTGTACTGTAAGAATTCCTCCTTATCGACCACAATACGTTGAAAAGACTCGGAGATCTTGGACCAGCGTCTTTTTTCAAGAATCTGAGTACGATCTAGCAGATGGGTACAAGAGTAGAATAAATGATTTTATGAGCGCCAGAATGAATGCTGACGCTGTTCTGGTAATAGGATATACAGATGGTTGTGGATCTTATAATTACAATACAGTACTTTCTAAAAACAGAGCATTAGTAGTTTCTAGATTTATTAGAAGTTTAGGTTTTAGAAATAAAATTGTAACCGCAGGCATGAGTGAGATAACATCAACACACTCAGACCTTGCGAAGAGAACAGATGTAGTCGCTTCTTTTGACTTTAGAATGGAAGTGCCTCCGCCTAATTTAGTAGCCGATCATTATCTTTTAGATGCTTCAGGGTCGGTGCAAGATTATTCATTTTGGGTTAATATAATTGCAGCAAATAAAAAACCTGCAAGCAAGCTGCACTTATCTTACACTCTTGCTTGTAGTGACGGTACGAACGCAAATACAGTTAGTCCTGCAGGCCCAACAGAAATTTGGTGGTCATATTGGCAAGTTCTAGACAAAATGAGCCCAGGACAAACTCTGTTGATATTATCTGATTTTAATTCTAGATACAGTCTCACGGCAGCAGAAAGTAGTGCCTTTATGAAAAAAGTACAACAAAAAGGAGTAAGAGTTCATGCAATCAGACTTTAAAACTGTTGAAATTACAGATGTAGAAACTTTACAGGTGCTTTCACATCCAGTTGTTCAAAATGCTTTTCGGAGCGGCGGATGGATAGCGGGAGGTTTTCCTCGATTGGTTGGACGAACAATTCTAAGACCACATCGTCTTGATAGTATTTCATCTAACAAGTCAAAACTCTTTCAATTTTATTTTCAAAATAGAGGAGACATAGACTTCTTTTTTCGTAATCATGATGATTTTGCAAGTGCTGTGACGAAAGGAGCTTATCATCAGTCTGCTTTTGCACATAACATGTGGCTTCATAATCGCGAAGGCGTCTTATCACTTAAAGTACAGCTGGTAAATAAATTTTACTATGACACTATTAAACAAACATTCGATTCTTTTGATTTTTTAAATTCTTGTTACGCAATTGTACAAATTAATCGAAAATATTATCTCACATACGATGAAGCCGCTAACGATGCAGATATTGCAAAAGAGCTTGTCATTAAACATGCAAATTCTCCGTATACTCTTCAAAGAATAGTCAAATATCTTAATGACCGAGGACTAGAAAAAGTCTCAAAAAGTTCTTCAAAAAATCTTGAAGAACTTTTGATAAGATCTGCTTCTAAAATTTTTGATAAAAAGTATTCTTTTAGTTTAGCTGAACCTTATATTAAAAAGTCAATAGATTTTATTTTCACGTCAGGGTTGGTTAGTCCTGAAAATGCTATCTACTTTATCGGTAAATATAGTAAAGTCATTAAACAAAAATATGGACCATCAATTATGTCAGACTGGGCTTCAGACATAATTGAAAAGAGTGCAACTTGCTAAAAAAAGATATATGATATAAATAAAGAAGGAGTATACTTTGATTAAAAAGACAAAAGTTTGCATTCATTGTGAAATTGAATTCGATCTTAATTCTACTGCAAAGAAGTATGCTGGAGGAAAGATTAATGAATGCCCGGATTGCGTTGAAGAGCTAGGAACAGAAACAGCAGTTAAGTATCTCGGACTCCAGGCCGGAGATGGCAAGGCTAATGCATTAAGCATTGTTGCATTCGAGTCAGATGACGACCGTGAAGCCTATTCAAGCGCATGGAAAGCAGTTACGGGGCATCATAAGGGTAAGTCCTGTCAGCTTGGTGGAGTCCAGACTAATATTGGAAATAGACCGATGCGTCATGTTGCTTATGCCGGCGGAAATGGAAATCACAAAGGCAAAGCTGACTAATCAATAAAAAGTCTCCTGATTCTATAATTACTATTAATAGATCAGGTAAAAATAAAAATGAAAAAAATATTTGAAGATTGGAGAAGCTTTCTTTTAGAAAGAAAAACAGACGTTCTTTATGAAAAGATTGCAGACTATTTTTATAGTTTGTTACAAGAACATGAAAAATACTTTTGGAAATTTACAGATAATTCTCAAGATTATTTTGAACTTGCTTTGAAAAATCGTGTCATAACTAAAGAAGAATTTGCAAGATACCAAAAATTAACTGGTGATGACACAGTTATGTCAACATATACAGACTTTTATGTTGCAATGTCTAAGTTTGGAGTAAAAGCAACAAATCAAAACGTTCGTCCAGGAGCAGCAGCTGATATGTCTAATAAAGGCAAAATGAGAATCTTTGTTAGTAGTCAGCCAAAAACTGTTTCTTCTTTTGTTCAAAATATACATCCTTTAACTTTTAGACATGAAATAGCGCATTGGCTAAATTCAATAAGAAGCGGCTTTAAAAAATATCGTTCTAAAGGTGTTGGAAAAAGTACTTCAAAATCATTTAATCCAAGAGAAGCTTACTATTACGCTAATAGCACAGAAGAGATACAAGCAAGAGCTGCAGAAGTTTTTAATATAATTAAAAAAGCAGTTTTTCGTCAAGTACCTGAAAATTCACAATTTCCAGACGATCTTATTGCAAAAGATTTTCAAAATTCTTTGCGCGAAAGAAAACCTAAGATGTTTGTCAAGCATGCTATAGAAAATTACGCCTACGATTACTTTTTCTACCATCTTTTAACAGAAAAAAATAAAAGAAGGCTAATAAAAAGATTTTATGAGATGTATAATCACCTTGTAGAAAAAGAAAATCTATAAAGGAAAAATCAGATCAAAACTCTTAAAAAAGTTATTTTGTGGAGAATTTTATCAATTGCTTTAACTTATTTTGTAACTTACGCTTATACAGGTGATATAAAGTCTGCAACTGGATTCACAGCTATTTTACATTTAGTTTTAATGGCTGCTAATTATATATTCGAGATTTGTTGGGAAAATACTATAGGCTCACAGAAAGAATAGTTTTTATGTAAGTTTCATAATCTACAAGATAAAAATCTTCTCCTATTTGCATCCATTCTGGATGCATGATGTGTCCTCTGATGTGTATATGACTCCAACCAAGAGCATGTCCTAACTCATGCTCTAAAGAAAGTCTTTTTTCTAAAACAAATTCCTTACAAATAACATCAGCATTTAATATTTCATAGGAATCAAATTTTGTGGCAGTTATAGTAACTGCAATTTTATTTTCTAAAATTTCTGCTTCGTTAGATCTTGGAAGTCTAATTCTAATGCTGTTAAAAAAAGGAGATTGTGCCATACACTCTCTAAATAAGTCTCCTTTTCTAACTTCTCCGAATTCATATCCGAGTTTTTCCCAAAACAACAAGACACTTCTTATTTCTTCTGTTGTAGCAATTTCGTCACAGATAATAATACTAGGATAAGATTGCTTAGGCCAGTAAGCTAATAAATTATTCTTCTTGATAAACTTTGATTCTTCAGTATCAATAATAGAAGTTGGATTATTTTTTAACTGATCAAAGTTTTTTTCTTCGAGATTACAACTAGAAATGCAGAATAAAATAATAAAAAATCGTAAAATGTTCATGAAATAAATATTTTAAAATGTTTAAAATTTTGTTTTGTGTTATAATTTTTTGAAGACTAATTTTGGAGAACAAATGAAAAACAAAGTAGAACTAATAGGGTCTTATGGAAGTGACCTAACACACGCACTTTCGGCTTGGACCTCGACATCCAGGCAGATCGGACCAAAGAAACTCGCAAGAGTTGGGAAATTGCTCAAAATGCTTGCAACTGAAGGGCACCACACGCCGTTCGAAAAGTCGTCTCTTCACTTTCTCGTAACGACCGACATCGCTACGCACATCCACCTACTTAAGCACCGCATTGGCGTAAACATCAATGCAGAGTCCGCACGCTACAAAGAGTTTAAGATCGATAAGTATTACTTGCCTGTTGATTGGGACGAAGAAGATCAGGAAGATTTAGAATCGTTTATCAAGGACGCTTATGAGCGTTATCACAAGTGTATTACTCGCCTAGAAGAGAAGGGCTATTCGCGAAAGCGTGCGAAGGAAAGTGCACGTCTTTATCTGCCTTACGGCATTCAGATCACTTGTGACATTATGTTCAACTGGCGCTCTTTCGCTCATTTCCAGAAACTACGAAATGACGAACACGCCCAACTGGAGGTCCGTGAGGTCGCAGCAGAAATGCTACGACTTGTAGAAGATCAGGGTGATTTCCCTATGACGATTGAGGCTATGACCGCAGCAGGAATGCTTTCAGGCAAGGAGAAAGAAGAATGAAAATCAAAGAAAATATGGTTAAAACAAAAACTTTGTATTTTACATCTATGTGGGGGACAGGCGAAAATAAAAATGCTTACATTACTCTTACAGAATGGATCAATGGTGAAGGATACGATGTGTCATTGTGTCACTGTGGTAATGAAAAGAACTTTTCTCTAACATGTGAAGAGTTCGACGCGATTATTGCTCTTTTTCATGCTTTTAATTTAAATATTGCTTCTTAGGACAAAAAAATGAGATATAATCAACACTTTCCTGTTGCTATTGCTTTAACTAAAAGCCATGGGTGGCAGGCAGTCTATGAGGAGTCACAGTGTAGAGGCGTCGCTTTCGATACAGTTTTCTGGCTAAGACAGCCCTCTGAAGAGTTAGGTCTAATGATAGACACATGTTTAGGACCTAATTCTGATTGCATTCAGATGCCGAATTTACTTGTGCCTGAGATATTTAGGATGTTAAAAAAAATAGACTTAGACTTTGATTTTACCAAGATTAATTGATCTTATGCAAGGAGAAGAAAAATGAACGAAAAAAGAAAAGAACCTAGATTTTTGATAGATGTTCCTATCAAGTGGAAAAACTCTAATCGAATTATTGAATCTGTTACAAAAGATATCTCCTATTCAGGAGTTTTTGTTGAAACTCTCGCTCCTTGCGAAGTGGGAGAAAGAATCAATATTTCAATTCCTGTTGTAAACGGAAGCATTGAAATGGAAGGTGAAGTACGCTGGATTCGCGTAGGTGATGATGGATATCCTGAAGGAATGGGTGTCTACTTTTTAAGAGATCTGACTTCTGCCGAGAAAAGTTTAATGAGGATTATGCTTATTGGAAGCAAAACTGAGACCCTAATTGGCTGATGTTAAGCCAATTTGCAATAGGCTTGGCTATCCTAATTGATCAGCAGCCATCGTGGTCTATTGAGGTGCCTTGGTATTTCCATAAACTTGCTCGTCAAGAGTGTTATGACTATCAGCATTATGACATAGAGAAAGTAAAAATTAGAAAAACGAATGTTGAGAATATTCACTTTACGTACTTTTATTCTAAATTGCTGTATGTCAACATACCTAGTACTCAAACAGATCCTGTTTCCGCAGTTTGGTTCAAAATTCAAAAAAAAAGAAAAGCAAAATTGAGACTAGAAATACAAACAGAACAGGTATTAGTCACGGGTGATGGTAAAAAAATATGTTTAAAAACAAGAAGGCCGAAGAATGAATAGAAAACAAAGAAGAGCAATGAAGAAGCAATACGGTGCAAAAGCCGTTGAAAAAATGCAAGATCTTGAAGAAGCAATATCGAACATGTCTAACATATGCACAGTCTGTGAAGCTGCTTTCGACAAAAATGACAAGTCTTTGCTTGATTCTTGGCGAGTTACAATTGATGAATCAGGTTTTAGACTATTGTGTCCGAGCTGCACCAATTAAAATGACAGTTGGCACAGAAGCTGTTTTTATTTTTTATGCTGTATTTTTCTGTGTCTTGCAATGCTCTATTTTTTAAGTAAGACTTGTTAAAGATAATATGCTTTTAAAGAAATAATTACTCTAAAGAGGAAAAATGAATTTAAAAGACTTAGTTTTGGAATGGAAAAATTATATTCGTAAGCCTGTTATTCTTGCAGAAGGCGGTAACGCAACTGCCCTTATTCATGATGCCGAAGGTAAAGCGTCCCCTGTTATTTGGGATGGAAATATAGCGCAAGCTAAACCTATTGTTTTTGATGAAAAAGTTTCTAGATCTGATTTTGTAAGAGATGTTAGAAATATGATTAGAAAAATTGATGATATTCACCGTCGAGCTTTTGGAGTGGGTTTATACAGTAAAGGCACAAGAGATGCTATGCTTGAGTCTGGATACACATTTATGGGCTCATCGGAATTTCTGTTTGCACCTATTTCTAAAATTGATGATAACGAATATACAAAGTATAAAAAGAAAACCGGAGACATAGACTTACTTGTTTCAAAAGAAAGAATTAAGACACTTTTTCAACTTTTAAACGAGCTTCGAGAAAGAAAGTTAACTGAAACAATTACTTTTGTTGGACATAACAAGCTGTCTGAAGCGCAAATAAGAGAAGAACAGATCAATGGTATTTTTGAATACAAGAGAAGTGGTAGATCGTTCCTTTTTCAAGTAGATTTTGTATTTGTACCCTTTGATGAAGAAGGTATGCCTTATCCAGAAGAAAAATTTTTAAGAGGTAGTACATGGGAGGATATAAAGGTAGGAATAAAAGGAATTGGTCACAAGCTTCTACTTCAGTCGTTAGGATCTAAGATTAGAACTATTCCTTATGGTTCTGCCTTGTTGGCAACAGATTCAAGCAAACCTGAAAAAATTAGACTTAAAACTTTACTCCCTAAAATTGATAATATTAGAATAGGTCTTGCTGGAATTACACCACTTGACTTAGACGCTTTAACATCTATTGTCAATATTAAAAAAATACCCAAATCTTTTATGAGCAAAGTGTCTAATGAAGAAATTAAAAGATTTTTAGAAAGTCTTGATGAAAAAAGAATCAGAATGTTAAACGACATTATAAACAAAGAGGGTTTAGCACAAAATCAAACAATTGAGCTTTTAGTTACTTTTATTGTTCATTCTCCGACAGTTTCTGATTTTGAGCTTGATAGTTACTTTGATTCATTTTCTAGTTTAATGTCTTTTTCGATGGGTCGTGGTCTTTCTTCTAAATATAAAAAAGAACCATATCAGGTCGCCGGCAAAGATGTTTATCGCTATCTTAAATTTGAAGAGCGAGAAGAAAAATTTAGAAAAGCAGAAGATATTTTTGAAGCAATTTTTGGTAACAGAGCTACTGTAGAAGACGTTAGAGATATTGCTTCTTTTTTAGGCTTGCTAAGAATTATTAATCGCTATCTTTCTCCTGAAAAGAAAATTGCTGCATATGACGGTTTATTTTTCTATTTTTATGAATCTACAAACTTTATGTCTGCACATGATATACAAGATGACTTGATTCCTAAAGTAAAGATTATGGAGGCTTTTGAAAATATTGTACCCGAAGTTAGGCAATCTAAAAAGTATCAAAACAAAGAAGAGTATTTATCTATTTGGATAGACACTTATAACGCAAGACTAGAAAAAGATAGAGTGTAAAGTTTATAAACTCCTACTATGATAAAAGTAGGAGAACAAGCAATGCTGGCAAAATCTAATAATAAAAAGATTGTTCAGAAAAACTTTTTTGCACACAGAAAAAAGACTCGAAAGCAGCGATATGCAGAAAAAATGAATTCTGCACAGTTTTTGCCTATTTCTATTGGATGTGTTAATTTTATGCATGACGGAAATCTTGCTTTCTTAATTAGATCGGCTGTTTGTTTTGGTGTAAAAGATATCCATGTAATTGGATCAATACCTGCAAGATCAGAGCTTAGGCGCTTGTCAGGTTCTACGTGCGATTTTATCAATCTCATTCAACACAGTTCACCTGGAAGCTTTAATCGATGGACAGAAGAAAACTCAGTTCAAGTTGTAGCTGCTGAACTTTGTGACAAATCAAAAAAGCTAAGAAATTATCGTTTTAATTTTGACAAAGAAGTCTGTATTTTTACTGGGCATGAGACATACGGCGTGCCAGTTGATGTGACTCAAATTGCTGATTGTGTTGAGATCGACATGCCAGGTCCAGGTTTTTGCCTAAATACTGCGCAAGCAGCTAATATTGTGCTTTACGAAGCATCAAAACAATATCTGGAGAGATAAATGAAAAAAGAAGCTGTTAATCATCCTAGTCACTACGGTGGTGAAAAAAACCCATATGAAGCAATTAAAGTAATTGAAGCATGGGATTTAAACTTTAGCTTAGGAATGTTTTAAAATATATGAGTCGAGCTGGTAAAAAGTCTGATAACATACTAGAAGATCTTAAAAAAGCTGCTTGGTATCTTAATAGAGAGATTAAAAGAATTGAAGACGCATCAAAGTATGATTTCAAGTAGATTTGTATCTGACCATCTTAGAGATAAAGAAAAATGACAAAACCAGAAATTGCCAGACTGCTTGCAATGATTGCGCACGAAGATGGTGACCAAGATACTTTTAATTTTGTTTTAGATAGAATCTTTGGTGCAATTCAAGGTAAGGGTGTAAACAAGTGGTATAAAAGTTCTCGTTATACAGGTTATACAGAACAAGAATGAACCATTATTTCTATTGTCTAAAATGTAATTCCAAAACTTACTATCGGTATGTAAATGGGTTTTATCCACAACCGGGTTGTCTAAAATGCAATATTTGGTTTGAGAAACCAGAACCAAGGAGCAAATAATGAATCTAATTCCACCCACACAGTGGGACTCTTACTTTGACCTTTTTGGGTCAGGACGAGTTTATTTTGCAAGAGCCACATTTGGCAAAGGACAAAGAGTTGGAACAGCCCCTATTGTTGCCATGTTTCAGGGGTTAGAGCCTTATTATCCAACAGAGCCTTTTATCGTGACTTCACGAGACTCTATGTTAAAAATCAATAAAGAAATGGAAGGCAATAGAAATATTCCCGACTGGCTTCGTGCTGATTGTTTTGAATATTTTTGGAGGAAGAGAAATGAGATGTTACTACTGCGATGACGGTGTTCTACAAATAACCGCTCTAACACCCCCAGACGAAGGGTGGGCTGTTGATTGTAACAAATGTGATTATTCCACTCGGAAGCCAACAGCAGACCAAATGATTATAGAACAACCAATGACTGCGCCAACAAGCATCAAATGGAAAGTTAAATGGATACCTAAAAGAGAAAGTTCTTATCAAGGATTATCTGAACACTCGCTTGACTGTCTATGGCATCGCGATTGGCACGCTTGCAATTGTGGTTTCTTTGATGGAGAAGAAGAATGAAGTTTGAAAAAACTACTCATTGGCGCGCCGAGATTGAAAACTGGGTCGCTACGATTACAAAATACAGCGACGCTGATGATTATTTCTGGAAAATCCAAACCAGAACTTTAGATTTTGGATTTGGTGATAGCTGGGAATGGAAGATTCTTACTGAGGGAAAAGAAGAATCTCTTGTTAAGGCTAAAAGCGCCATTAAAGAATGGAGATAAAAGTAAGAATGGAAAACCATTACGAAGTTTGTTCTTATTGTGAGGGCAACGGTTACGATGAAGAAAGTGAGTGTCCTAACTGCCTTTCTCGCTGTGTTGTTCCTACTCTTGAAGCCCTCGATCTGGTCGATAGTCTGAGAGCAGAAAACAAAAGACTAATCCTGCTGAGAGAAAAACTCCGTGCCGAGATTACTAAACTTGAAATGGAAAGAACAGACGACGAACTACGCGAAATGCTAGATCTTGCAGCAAAGCATGAAAACGAAGCAACAGCAGAGAACGAGATTATGAGAGAAAGGCTAAAAAAGATCAATAACCTTTCTCGCTATGCCGCAGAACAAGTAGCAAGAAAGCCAAAAGAAGCACAACTAATTTTTGAAAAGATTTATGATCTTTCTGGAGGCATGTATGGGAAAATTTGCTAAATGGTATCTTTATTTTGCATCTTGCATAGAAGAAGGTCTTCACAGAAGCATCGAATATGATCCTATTGAATTTGGAAAATAAGTAATGTCTACTTGGAAATACGGTATGATTAAGGTCGCAGAAGATCACGGAGAAGATGTTTGTGAACTTGTGGAAGTTTATTCCCAGTCTGGGCTTATTAGTGGACCTTATACAAGTTTCTGTCGCCCTTTTTTAACTTCGCTTAAGTGTCTTCAAATGGCCCTCAAAGACGTTGAACAAGACGGAATCAACACTTGGTTTTGGGAGAATGGAACTTTCTCTTGGAACCAGAATGAATACTTTTGGGATTGGAAGCCAAACAAAGAGGAGAACGAAGAATGATTTATCAGTTTTGCGAACCTCATCCTACTGGCGGCGACGCACTTATTGAGATTACAGAAGAACAGATCCGCGTTTGGATGAGAAAGGCTTATCCAAATGTAAAAGATGAAGATCAGATCGAAGAGTTTTGTACACTTCATTGGGCCTGGGCGAAGGAAAACGAAGAATGAATTTACCTAAGCATATCAACTTGGTCATTGAACATAACCCACACAAGGCAAGTTATATGACCGTTGAAGAATGGTGCAAGCATGTGGAGATCGAATGGATTTCGATGGAAGAAGAGTGGTTAGCAAAAAATAATAATGAAATGTGGACGATTATCTGGTACCCAGATAATCCTGTTGGTTCTTATTCTGAATCTGCTTTTGACTTACAAAACTTGCTAATCTATATTCAAAATCATTATTAAGGAGAACGAAGAATGAGTTTACATGTCGGGGACAAAGTCCGTGTAAACAAAGATATTGCTCGTGTAGAGGGACCATACGCTCAAGCTGGAGAGCAAGGAACTATTATTGAGATCTTTCGTCCACAATCCACTGGGGCTTTTGAACAGAAGCCACCCTGTGCAAAAGTGAGAATCATTCGGGAATGGAGCATTCCTATTCTGACGTTTCGACTTACGTCTCTTGAGAGAGTAGAATGAGCACCAAATCAACAATAAGCTATGATAAAGGTTATCATCTTTATGCTGAATGTTTTGATGAAAACTTAGTCTATCTAAGGCTCGATGACCCGATTATGTTGAAGGCAGATTTTTGGGAAGGATCGAAGTCTTCTGTCACTGTAGCACTCTCTAAAGAAGATATGCTTCAGTTATGTAAGGAATTTGTAAACAAATATAACTATTATTCCGGTGAGGAAGAAGAATGAAAGTTAAATCTATCAAATCAATCTATCTTTCTGAAAAGGAACTAAAAGGCGCAATCTGTAATTGGCTTTATATTTATGGACGCCATGATTTAGCGACGCACTTGGAAGATAATTCGTGTGAGTTTGAATGGACCCATCAAGATGATGGTGCCTATCTTGCTATCGATATGGATGGAACATTTAACGAGAGCGAAGAATGAGTTATTGTTGAAATCAAACTAACAGAAATTAAGTATGTTGAAGAGCCAAATCTATTTGGACAGCTTCGAGGAGGAGAACCAAAATGAAAGGACTTGTTTTATTCTTGATGTTTGCCGCCTCCGCTAATGCTTTTTCATTTAAAACCACAGAAGAAGGCGAGCAGATTAAATGGCAACAACCTATTGTTGATTACTACATCAATATTGAACCAGACAGCAATTTAAACGAGGATGATTATATTGAAGCCGTTCAAGGGTCTTTTGAGGAATGGAATAGCGTTCCTGATAATCCACTTTACTTAAATTATAGTGGCTTGACTAGAGACCATGGAACAGATTATACAGATAAAAACATTATTTTTTTTAATAGGGACGAATGGCCAGAGAATTTAGAACCTAATTTCATGGCTTCTACTTTTGTCTGGAATAACGATGAAGGTGAGATTCTTGCGTTTGATATTATAATCAATAATAGTTTTAAGTGGGGAACCAATGGAGAACCATACACGCAGGATCTACAAAATGCTCTAACTCATGAAATAGGACATGTCCTCGGACTGGGACACTCAGAAGAGGACACTGCTACGATGTTCGGAACCAGTTATACTGGTGAAAAAAGCAAAAGGACACTAGATGAAGATGATATCCAAGGGATCTCCTATCTTTACTCTGGTTTGACACCCGGCTATTATCAAGGCGGATCTTGTTCTATCCTAAACGGGACTAAATCATATAATTTTGCTATTTTGAGTTTAATGATAATTATAACTTTAACAAGGAGAAAGAGAAATGACTGAGAAAAGAAGTGAAATGAGGTTTTCAGTAAGTGTCCCCATTAGGTGGACAAATGCAAATCGGATCATTGAGTCTAGTACGAGAGATATTTCATATTCAGGAGTATTTATCCAGACTCTTGCTCCTTGTTCAATAGGAGACAAGATAAACGCCACAATTCCAGTCGAAAATGGAGATACTAAAATTCAAATAGAAGGAGAAGTTCGCTGGATCCGTGTGGACGAAAATGGAAATCCAGAAGGTATGGGCGTCTTCTTTCTAAGAGATTTAACGCCGACTGAGAGAGTCGCAATGGAGGCTATGCTTATTGACAGCAATACTGAGACTTTAATTGCATAATGTTGAGTCGCTTTGCCGCAGACTTGGCTATCCTATTAGGACAACAAGTCTTATGGTCTATTAAAATTCCTTGGTACTTCCACAGGTCTGGTCAACAGAAATGTTACAACTATCTTGCTATCGATATAGATGGCACATTTGATGAGAATGAAGAATGAGTTATTTTTTTATTGATGTAGAAGCAGACGGCCCTTGTCCAGGACTCTATTCAATGGTGAGTTTTGGAGCCGTTAAGTTTGATGATGATCTTAAGACCACGTTTTACGGAAGAACACGGCCAATTACAAATAATTACAAGCTAGAAGCTCTTCAAATCTCTTGCCCGGATCGAGAAACACATCTTAGTTATGATAATCCAGTCGAAGTAATGAAAGAGTTTAACCAATGGGTACTTGACAACAATACGGGCTCTCGTCCTATTTTTATGTCTGATAATCCTGCTTTTGACTGGCAGTGGATCAACTATTATTTTCATCTAGCAGTGGGTAGTAATCCTTTTGGATACTCAGCACGACGCATCGGTGATGTTTATTGCGGAGCAATGGGAAATATGAGAGCAAAGTGGAAGCACCTTCGAAAGACTCCACATGATCATAATCCGGTCAATGACGCAAAAGGAAATGCTGAGGCGTTTCGCGTGATGCAAGAGTTGATGCGCGAAGTGAAGCAACTTCGAAAAAACAACATGTAAATATTTGTGTGTAAATTTTACATCAATAAAGTAAAATATAATTGTACTTTCACACACTAAGGAATTATGTCTGATTTACTCAAATACAAAAAGCTGACTGACATTGAGCATGTCTTACTTCGGCCAGGAATGTACGTGGGTTCTATCAAGCATAGGACTGACGATATTTCTATTTACAATGAAGGCCGATTTAAAACTGAAAGTGTCACTTATAACCCGGCATTTTTAAAGATTTTTGATGAGATTGTATCTAACTCTGTTGATGAACACAGGAGAAATCCACACAAGCTAAACCAACTTAATGTACTTGTCAATCCTGAAAAAGGTGCAATCCTAGTTAAAGATAACGGTGGTATTATCGTTGATAAGCATCCTGAGCATAACGAGTGGATTCCAGAGCTTATTTTTAGCAATCTCAAAGCAGGATCAAACTTTGATGACACTGAAGAGCGTCTTGTTGCTGGAACAAATGGCGTAGGCTCGACGCTTACTAATATTTTCTCAAGAGTCTTTCGCGTAAAGACATGTGACGGCAAGAAGCAGTTTTCGCAAAAGTTTGTCGATAATATGACAGACCGCGAAGAACCAGAAGTTGTGAAGGCAACGTCTCCTAAAGGTTTTACAGAAATTGCTTTTATGCCTGATTTTGAACGCTTTGAGATGGAGACAATTGACGAAGATCATATGATGATGCTCCAGAAGCGTGTCATTGATCTAGCAGCTTGCAATCCTAAATTAAAAGTTTCATTTAATAACGAAGATCACACTTTCAAATCTTTTGAAGAATACTGCAAGCTCTATGTAGAAGATGTAATCTATGTTGAAGGCAGTCGATGGAAAATTGGTATGGCACCTTCTAACGGTTCAATGCAACAAGTAAGCTTTGTTAATTCTGTTGAAACCTCAGATGGAGGCACACATGTTGATTATATTGCAAATCAGATTGTAACACATCTTCGTGCACTAATTAAAAAGAAGCACAAGATTGATGTCCGCCCTCAGGAAATCAAGAATCACTTGTTTTTGTTTGTGCAGGCTGATATTGTCAATCCTATCTTTTCTTCACAGACTAAAGAAAAACTTATTACTGAGCCTAAGCAATTCGGATCGTCTTTTGAGTTTTCACCGGCTACGATTAAGAAGATTGCTTCTTCTGAAGTAGTTGAAAGAATCCTAGACTGGGCACAGCAAAAAGCAATTGCTGAAGAGAAGAAAGAGCTTAGAAATCTTAATAAAAACTTAAGCAAATCAAAGATTCTTAAGTTAATTGATGCAAAAGCAAGAACCCAGCGTCAAGACTGTTCACTTGCCATCTTTGAGGGAGATTGCTTAGAAGAAAATACTTCTATTTTTGCACTTAGAGAAACAGATGAAGAAATGTTTCGATCAATTAAAGATGTTGAAGTTGACGATTATGTTTTGACTCATAAAAATCGATTCAAGAGAGTTGTTGCCAAGACTTCAAAAATTGCAAAGTCGATAACTATCAAGACAAAAAAAGGCAATGTAGAATCATCAGAAAATCACAGATTGTGGGTTTACGATACAGAGCTTAAAGAATTCTGTTTTGTAAAGTCTTCTAGCTTGATTCCAGGAAAGCACAAGCTTGTCAAGTCGAAACTAGCAAACAGCCCTGTGTTTTTAAAAATTTCTGAAGTTAGAAAATGCAAAGATTGTATTGTGATCAAAACAGAAGACGGAATTGTTACTTCTTCTTATGCACATAAATTTCTTGTTTTTTCAATAGAAGATCAAAACTTCATTCTTAAGCTTGCTGAGGAGATAAATGGAGAAATTCATCTCTTAGTCTTGAATTCTAATTAGCACCTCCCACAAAAGTAGAGAAGTCTCCCTCCAAGATAGATAATTATCTAAAAGGAGGCAGTATGTTTATCAGCGTATTTGAAGATTTTAAAAGCTTGGGCAAAATTGAAGTCAAAACAAAAAAACTTGATAAGAAAATTATCGAGATATCAATGAGAAAAAAATTAAACAAACATTATGACTTTCAACTATTTGAAGATTTTTTTCAAAAAAATAATTTGAAAGTTCCAATATGCAATATTTGTAAATCTCATCACGTTCCCTATAGTTTTAAAATAACGATTGAATCTGGATTGATTAAAATTCTAGGCGTCAATCTACTTAAGAAATATCAATATTGTTACGCAAAAAGTGATCACTGTGCAAAACTAAGTGCAGGAAGAAAAATGAATCCAAATTCAGCCAAGTTTATTTCACTTGTAACGGGAGTAAGCGAGACAGAAGCGAAGCAATATATTAGAAACAACAATAAAAGTACTTTTTACAGAGAGAATTTTAACTCATACGAAGAGTATAAAAACGCTCAGAAGCGTGATTTGAAATACTTTGTTTCTAAGTACGGAGACAAAGAAGGGCAAGAAAAGTATAAAAGTGCAATCAGGAAACAAAATTATAAAAGATCAAAAGAATTTTATATAAAAAAATTTGGCCCTTTGAAGGGTATTGAAAAATTTCTTAAGTACAATAGGGCGAGAACGAACAAATTTAGAGGTACGTCAAAGTGGTCACTTAAACTTATCAATCGTGTTTTGGCAAATGTTGACAAAGAATCATTTGACAAGATTATGTTTGGTAATAAGGAATATTCTTATACAGATGTCTCATGTAAAAAAACATATTTTTGTGACTTCTACATAGAAAAAGATGGCAAAACAAAAGTAGTAGAATTTAATGGTCATGCTTGGCATGCTCCGCCTAATTTGTCTGAATCTGAGAAACTTCAATGGAAGCCTGCAAGAGGAAATAGATCGTGGGCAGATGTGCATAAAGGTGATATAAGAAAGTATAATACTTTAAGATGCGCTGACTTTGAAGTCCTGGTCGTTTGGGACTTCGAAGATGAAGAACAAATAGTAGAAAAAATTTTGGATTTTTTGAATGATTGACATTGTTGAAAACTTTTTAGAGTTAGTTGAGATTGATGATCTTATTAAGACTGACGAATACAAAAACATGATTGACATTACTGTGGAAGATGATGAGACCTTTGTTTTAGAAAACGGAATTGTATCTCACAATTCAGCATCTTCTGCATTCCGAAAATATCGCAATCCTAACCTCCAAGGTGCATTTCCACTCCGAGGAAAATTTATCAACGTGTCAGGATTGAGCCCACTTAAAGTAGTTAAAAACAAAGAGGTGACTTCTCTTCTTGGCGCAATCGGATTAAAACTGGGTGAAGAAGCAAAAAATCTACAGTATGGAAAAATTCTAATCTATTCAGACGCAGATCCTGATGGTGACTCTATTGCAGGTTTGCTCATTAACTTTTTTGGTCGCTATTGGCCTGAAATGTTTGAGCAAGGGATAATTTGTCGTGTAATCACGCCAATTGTTGTTGCAAAGAAAGGCAAGCAGAAGAAATCTTTCTATACAAACGAAGAGTTTGATGAATGGGTGTCTGATCGTAGTAAAATTAAAGGCTGGGAAATTGAATACAAGAAGGGTCTTGCCGCGCTTGAAGATGAAGAATACAAAGAAATCATTCAAGATCCTAAAATGTTTGTGATCGAGAAAGGCGATAACTTTCATGCCACTCTAAATCACTGGTTCTCAAAGAACCCTATACACAGAAAAATGAAGATTCTTGGTCGAGACTTAAGTGATCAAGAAGTAGATGAAACTAACGACGAAGAGGATGAATAATGGGAAGTAGCGTCCCTGCAAAAGGACAAGTAAAGTTTGATGAAGTTGTAGTAACTTTTAAAAGAGAACATGACGGATCTTACACGAAACAAACAAAACGTCTCACACGAGATCGACAGACTAGCGCTGTAAATTATTACAAAAAGAACAATCCGATAATTGAAGAAGGTCCTTATGTAGCTGTCATATCAGGTGAAGACTACGACGAAATAATGTCTTTTGAAGGTATAAATGGCGAAACAGTCAACATGTACTTTAAAAAGATTGAAGTAGAAGGGATCGAAGAATGAAGATTCTCATTGAGGTAGAAATCAACATTAATCTTGAAACAAGCGAATGGACAGAAGAAAGTCTTTTTGAAGTTTTGAATGACCAGCTTCTTAATATCGATTTGCTCGAAGAAGATGAGTACGTTAGTAATGTTACTCTACTGAAGAACGAAGAATGAACAATCAAAAGTTTTTGTTCAATACTGTCATTGTGGCAATAACTGATTTTTCTGTAGGTTACGTTTTTGGACGCTGGATTATACATTCTTTACCTGCATTTTAGGAGAAGAAAAAATGAAATGGGAAGTTAGACCTCTCGAAGACGGTAGCTGGGGAGTTTTTTTAATGCAAAAGTTTTGCAAAACAAAAGAACCGGTTTGTTACGGAAGAGCAACTTTAAAATCAACTGCCGAAAGTGTAGTCGAAAGAATGAACAATTGGCAGCAGGAATTAGAATAATGAAACCTGAGCTTGATAAGATTCTTGCAACATCGTATCCGCTTCTTTACGCTGACAGACATGAAAATAAAAAAAATACATTTATGTGCTGGGGCTTTTCTTGTGGTGATGGATGGTTTGATCTAATTTCAGAACTTAGTCAAAAGATTGAGTCTGAAATTAGTGATATGTTAAAAGAATATTCTGACTTCTCATGCGTGACGTGTGGTTGTGAAAAACGTAAACATTACGGTTGCGCAACTTCTCAAGTCGGAAAGTGTCTTGCAATTTACAAAGACCCGACATCAAAAGAAGAACCTCCTGGTAATTATCGTGCTTGTTTTTGTGAAAAATATAAAAGCTCACATCCGAGAGCAGCGCAAGTGAAAGAAAAATATGGAGGTCTTAGATTCTATATGACTTTGACTAATGACAAAATTAGTGCACTAATTTCTGAAGCTGAGGCTCTTTCTTTGAAGACGTGTGAACTGTGTGGGAGTGAAGGCAAACTTAGAAAAGATGGCTGGTATTCTACAAGATGTGATGAATGTTACAAAAATAAGAAAGTAAAATATTAGCTAAGGAATCATGATAGACATGTTCGATATCAAAGAAGGTGAGCTTATACAAGTTTTAGATAGTAACGGAAGTATTATAGATACAGGAATGTACATTGGTAAAAAGCGTATTAACAATATACATCACTGGTTAATTTTAAGTGGAAAAGGATATCGAAAACTAGATACATCTTTTCACACTCTTTTAAAACTGGAAGAAACAAATGAATGCAGTTAAAAGAAAAGCACAAGACTTTTTCGATACTGAATATCTTGGATATGCGAGATATGTTGTCGAAAATCGCGCCATTCCAAGTCTAGTAGACGGTTTTAAACCAAGCCAGCGCAAGATTGCTTACGCGGCCAACAAACTCTGGAAGACAGGCAAGGAAAAGCCGATGAAAGTCTTTCAGCTAGGCGGGCAAGCTGCTGCAATCTCATTCTTCCATCACGGTTCTCTTGACGGAACCATTATCGGAATGACTCAGACATTTAAAAACTCCATGCCTATCTTTCAAGGTGTGGGCCAGTTTGGCTCACTTAGATCGCCAGAAGCGGGTGCGCCTCGATACATCGGTGTGAAGTTTAACGAGAACTTTCGACGTCTCTACATGGACTTTGGTCTTACAACACCGAAGTTTGAGGAAGGACAAGAGATTGAGCCTAAGTACTTCCTCCCGATTGTTCCCACAGTGCTTCTTAATGGTGGTTCAGGGATCGCTGTGGGCTTCGCAACCAATATTTTGAACCGCAACCCATCTGACATTATTGAAGCCTGCCTGGATCATCTGTCAGACAGGAAGATTAATCGACTCAAACCATGGATTAATGGATTTTATGGTACGGTTACTCCTATCCCTGACACACCGAGAAGCTGGATCTTTCACGGAGATTATGAAGTCAAGAACACGTCTACAATAATTATCAATGAGATCCCGCCCAGTTGGACGTATGAGAAGTACGAAGCACATCTTGATAACCTTCAGGAAAAAGGTGTTATCACAAGTTATGACGATGAATCTTCCGACCGCGTAAAATACACAATCAAATTTCAGAGAGTAAAACTTAAAGAGCTTATGGATAAGAACAAGCTCGTGTCAACTTTAAAACTCGAAGAGCGTCAGACAGAGAACATTACTACGCTTGACGAAAGAGGCGAGCTTAAGATTTTCGAGACAACTGAAGAATTGCTTGCTTATTTTGTAGACTTTCGGTTGGGTTATTACGTCAAGCGCAAAGAGTACTTGCTTAACAAGATTGATTGTGATCTATTTATTATCAACAATCGGGTCAAGTTTATTAAGTCTATCATCGACACGAAGCTCGAGCTGCGTAATAGAAAAAGATCAGATATTGAAAAAGATCTGCCTCTTCTTGATATTCAAAAGCATGAAGAGTCCTATCGGTATCTACTTGACATGTCCGTTCACTCACTAACAAAAGAGAAATGGGAAGAGCTTCAAAAGCATGCTGCTGATCTAAAGAAAGAACGCGAGAAAATTGAAAAGACCTCACCTGAAGATTTTTATAGAAAAGACTTGAGAGAACTTAAAAAGTTTGTTTGATTATTAGAGTGCATATTACATTAATGCAATTTAAAATAATCTCACCAAGGAGGCTGTTATGGGTGGTAAAGCTCACGGCGGAAAACGCATTAGTAGAGAAACAGCACTGAGTCTATATTCTGAGATTGTAGACCAGATGCCGACTGTTGAAAGTATCATTTTGTGCGGGAGCGCAAGACGTCTAAAGCCCACGTGCGGTGATCTAGACATTGTCGTTGTGCCTGCTCAAGATCCGAATCTCGCAGGCGAACTTGACAAGTTCTTTGTACAAATGTTCGGACATCAAAAGAGCGGAAAGTCTGCAAAGAACGGTTTGTTCCGAGGCGTCCAGACAGAGTTTTATATTGCATCTCCGAATAATTACGGAACTTTTAAGCAGATGTGGACTGGTAGTGCCTATCATAACGTTTCTTTGCGTCGTAAGGCAACCAAGATGGGATATTCTCTTTCCCAATATGGTCTTAAATGTAAATCTACGGGTGAGATTGTAGAATTCAAAAGTGAAGAGGATCTTTACAAGGCACTTGACACACCATTTAAAAAACCGGAGGATAGGTAAATTATGGCTAATACTGAAATACTAAAAGAGTTTATTGCAAAAGTGAAACAGCTCGAGTCTGAAAAGGAAGAGCTTAAAGAATATGAGAAGCAGCTGTTTGCTGAATACAAAGATCAACTTGATGTCAAGGCTTTTCGCTATGCACTTCGAATTGCAAAGATCAAGCAGAAGCTTTCCAACACAGAAGATGCAGAAGTTGAACAGCAAGTAGAAGTTCTTCTCGAGCAGTTTTGATGGATGCACCAGAAGTCTCTGATGTCAAATCAATTCTGGTAGAGCATTGGGAAAATGCTTTTCATGTGTCTTCAACTTCTTCAGAAGTACATGTTTATGTTGAAGTTGAAGATACTGATGCCGACCCAGGGCTTTGGAATCACATTCCTATGCGCTATGGCAAAAAGTATGTGATGATATTTAAAGTTCCTATAGGTTATATTGATGTCTTCTTACGTGCTAAGACCAAAAGTTGATGTAGTTATTGTTGAGAAAAAAACTCGAGGAAAGTTCCCGGGTGAGAAAGCTCCAGCAGGTACAGTAGGCTTGGTATGGTCTAGATGGGTATCAAACAGTCAATGGTCAACAGAAAAGATTTCTCTTTTAACAGAAAGCGGAACTATGCTGTTTACAACAGCAAGTTGTGCTTCTAAAACAGGTAATATAACTAATTTTCCTAAATTAATGGAAGCTTATAAACGGCATGCTGAAGAAGAATTTGTCCCTGTTTTTGGTTTTGTTAAAAAACCTGCACAGGAGTATCAACAACAGGTACAATCTTTAATTGTAAAATTCATATCGAAAGATCGTTTTACCTCAGTGCCTATTTCTTGTATTCATTACGAAGACTTGGACGAAATATTTAATTCTAACTCAGAAGAGAATTTTTTCTGTATAAGAATTGAACCTTGGTTCTTAGAAAAAGCAGGCATACTTTAGAGTGTATAGCTTCAAAATATGTTTTAAAATAATCTTATCAAGGAGGAAAAATGAGCCTTTACATTACTGAAAATGATGCTAGAGAAATTCTGAGCCGCATGAAGGGATTTGAATCAGACCTACGCAGCGTTTACGAAAACTGGTCTTACGACTTCCGAGAAAATCTTGGCAGACGAAATGCTCTTGTGTCTATGGCACAGGAAACTGAAACTGCACGCGTCTTGTCACGTAAGTTCCGCGATGTTTCTTCTGATGGTGCACCAGGCAAACCTGATATTGTTATCGGCGAAATCAATGTTGAGCTTGAGTGTAAACTGACAAGTGGATCTAGGGCTGGTAATTGTGTCAGCTTCGATTTTCGAACTGACTGGGAAACCATCTGTAACAAGGCGCAGCTTGACTACATTTACATTCTTGCAGATGAAAACTTCGAGAAGTTTGCCTTTCTATTTTTTGAAGGTCTTACTTCTGACGACTTCTTTCCGCCAGCAAGCGGTTCACGTGGAAAGTCTCGTATGAACAAGGAGAAGGGGATGAAGAAGTGTACTCCACTCTTTGGAGCCTTTATCAGGCGAAACGATACATATATCGATGCACTTAATGCTGACATCAAAGAAGCAACTACAAAGTTCAAGGACAGAATGTATGAGCTTCGTAATCGCTCTGTTTCTACTAAAACGCAGAGTGATAGAATTCGTTATCTCATTGCTTCTGAAATGGGCCGTCTTGAAAAGAAAATGACGAAGCTCCAGGAGCGAATTTCTTACTGGGAAGATTCTCCCGACAGTTTTACTTTCATTCTCGAGAGTTTGAATTAATTGCACATTGAGTGCAATTGCAACCTAATTAATATATAATAAAAAAGCCAACATACAGGAGATACAATGAAAATCAATGTGGCAATCGATGAAATCCCGTTTGGAACCTCTATCCAGGACATTACTGTTCCTGATGTTCTAAAAAAGCGAATTCCGACAGGCTTGGAGTACTTCGATGCTGCAATTGGCGGCGAAGGCTTTACGCCCTCCATGGTAACACTTTTTACTGGAACACCAGGTTGCGGAAAGACTACCATGATGTTGACACTTGCAAATTCTCTGCAGGGCCACGGTGCCCAGGTAATCTTCAATACTGCTGAGGAGTCTCTCCACCAGGTAAAGATGACAACTGATCGTCTTCGACTTCGTAATTCGTTTATGGTCGGTGGCCTAGACAATGTCGAAACTCTGCTTAAGGGTTGTGACAAGGTGCGTGCTGCTTATCCTGATCGTCCATTTTTTCTAATTGTTGATTCTTTGCAGTGTATGAACGACGGTTATTTCAAGAGTAATCGGATTACTTCTGCAACAAGCGAACGCGCACTGCAGCTGATTACTAACTACGCAAAGGAACATGCTTGCAATATTCTTGTAATCGGACAGGTTACCAAGGATGGCAAGATGGCCGGCTCTAACAAACTTAAGCACATGGTTGACTCTCATATTCATCTTTCTGTTGAAGAGAAGGATGAGGACCTCCGGGGCTGTCGTGTTCTTGAAACGCAGAAAAATCGTTTTGGTGGTTGCGGCCATATTGTCTTCCTTAACCTTCGCAAGAGCGGTTTCCAGGAAGTTGCACGAATCTCCGCAGCAGGTATTTAATCAATATTCCTCGGGGAATTTTTCCCCGAGGAATATAAATAATCTTGTTAAGATGTGTGGGAGTCACATGACAAAAATTTTAAAGACCGCAGCTATGTGCTTAGCTGCTATAACAGTTGTAATTTTATTTGCGCTCATCTCTCTGGTCAACCAGGAAGAAGTAGCTACAGATTACGTTTTAGAACCTTATAATACACAATACGTTCTGCATGACTTAGTCAAGACATACGAAGTTACTGAAGATACTGGAATATTTTTATCTGACGGCCGCAAGGTCGACTACTGTGAATACGAATAGAGGTAGTTATGAACATGGTGACTGTAGTACGATGCTGTAACTAAGGTTGCGCCTAAACAAGATACAACTTCGTATCATGTTGTTGCTTTTGTGAAGCGAGGTAATCATATCGTCGCTGCAGCAAATAACGAAAAGTCTTCTCCTAAGTTTCTTAGGTTTTATGCAAAGGGCTGTACTACGCGTGCGTATACCGGTCATGCTGAAATGATCCTTTGTGACAAGCTCAAGGGTGATATAAAGGGTAAGACTGTGTATGTTGCTAGGTTTTTGCGTGACGGAACACCCACAATGGCACGGCCATGCAAGCATTGCCAGCGTCATCTCTTTGAGCATGGTGTTCGGCGTGTTCGGTATACCGACTGGAATGGAAAGTGGAAGAAGATGAAGATTGTGGAAGTTCCTTATTGAGTGTAAAAGTAACAAAAGAAGAGTAAAGTAACAAAACAAAGAGGAGGAAATATGAAAAATCTTCATCCAAACATCAGAACACTGGGTAACCACCAGATGGTAACGAATTCTCAACGTGATCGTCACATCGATAATATTAACAGCTATAATAACAATTATAGTGATGGGTCAATTTCTTTTTTTGGCGTCGAAATTGACTTCGAGTGGGATAACCAAGTAAAGAGTTGGCAATGCAGCTTTCCACACATGGTAAATGATGAAGATCTTGTAAGCGCACTTGATAAACTTTATAAGGTTCTTGATACTTCGACTATTGCCTCCACAGAAGAAGTTTTTTCTGACGAAGCTAAATTGGAATATATCGACTTTATTGAAAAATATGGACATGATAATTCTCGTTCTCCTATTTTTTATGACGGAGAAGCTTCAACATGGGTCGCCGCACGAGGTAGTAAATATCTTGCAATTAAGGTTAACAAAGTAACTTCTGGAAATTTTGAAGATTGGATTCTTACACCAGAAATTAGATCCTTTGATCATGATGATGTAGTTTACTTTTACGATGACTGGATGTGAAAATGTACTGTGTAACGATTTATAACAAAAAGAAGCACTGTGATGTAGGGCCTGCTTTCTTTTCTGGGCATGGTGAAAAATACAAGTCCTTGTCAGATGCAAGAAAAGCTGCCGAAGACTGGCTTGCGCAGCAAAACGAATCAGAAGATTTACAAATCAAAGATTTACAAATCAATGCACAGATTGTAGGGTGTCTATAGGTTAATTGCCATTGTAGCTCAGTTGGTAGAGCTTCGGTTTTGTAAACCGACGGTCGCAGGTTCGACTCCTGTCAATGGCTCCATTTTAGAAGTGTGGCCGAGCGATTGAAGGAATTTAAATGGAAATGTTTTCCTTTTAAAATAAAGATATTGTTCAAAGAAGATATAGAAAAGTTAGAATTGGAAGTGACCCGGCTGGATGAGGACACCGCCTTGAAAGCGGCTGGAGTTTAAAAGCTCTTCGGGGTTCGAGTCCCCGCGCTTCCGCCACTACTCAATTAAGACAGGTGATAAAATGTATCCTAAGTTTTTCCAAACCATGATGGGGCAGTCTTTCTTTGAAGGTCAAGTCCCAAGACTTATCAAAGCACTTGAGAAACTAGCCTGTGAGATCCAACGCTATAACGACGCACAAGAAAGAAAAAAGTCAAAGGATGAAAAAGATGTATGAATACAGAGCTTTTGTTAGAAAAGTATACGACGGAGATACGATTACAGTTGACATTGATCTAGGCTTTGAAGTAATGCTAAAGAATCAGAAACTTAGGCTTTACGGAATTAATACGCCCGAAGTTCGAGGAGAATCAAGAGAAGAAGGCACCAAGGTAAGAGATGCTTTGAGAACAAGAATCTCCAACAAGTGGATTAAAGTCAAGACTCATCGAGATCAAAAGGGTAAATATGGCCGGTGGCTAGCAGAAATTTACGATGATTCCGAAGAGTCAATTAACCAGTGGTTACTTAGTGAAGGCCATGCAGTAGAATTTATGAAAGGATAAAAATGTTAAACGTAACAGATAGTACATTTAAAGAAGAAGTATTAGATTTTGACGGAACAGTCTTTGTTGATTTTTGGGCGCCCTGGTGTGGGCCCTGTAAAGTCATGTTACCTATTTATGAAAAACTAGCAGACACTTACACTTCAGAATCTGTTAAGTTTGTCAAGTACGAAGCAGGCGCTGAAGATTGCACACAAGCATTAAAAGAATACGGAATCAGCGGAATTCCTACCTTTATTGCTTTTCGTTCGAGCAGAGATCCTATTAAATTTGTAGGTGCCGGCGACTTAGAAGGTTTTATTAACAGGACTTTAACATCTAATGATTGATTACGTAGACATCGTATGTGGTTTGTCTTGGGGTGACGAAGGAAAAGGTAAAGTAACTTCTCACCTAGTTTCAAAAAATGATTATGATTATGTCTGTCGATGGGCTGGCGGCTCCAATGCTGGACATACTATTTACGTAGACGGAAAAAAATACAAGACGCATATTGTTCCAGCAGGCGTGTTTCATGGAATCAAGTCTGTAATTGGCCCGGGCTGCGTATTACATGTAGAGTCTTTTTATAAAGAACTCAAATATCTTTCAGAAGCAGGTTTTGATACTTCCCTGGTTAAGGTTTCACCAAGAGCACATATTGTAACAGAAGCTCATCGAAATATTGACAGCGGCACCTATGCAAAAAGGTTAGGCACGACTTCGTCCGGTATTGGTCCTGCTTATTCAGACAAAGCTTCACGTACAGGAAATCGTGCTCAAGACGTCTTACCTGAAAATCTACTTTGGAATGAAAAGTTTGATTCTGACCCAAGAGATTCTGACCCAAGAGATCTCGGTGCAAAGATCTTGTGCGAAGGAGCACAGGGGATCTGGTTAGATATCGACTGGGGTAACTATCCGTATGTAACGTCATCTAACACACTACCTTATGCTGCCTGCAGCCTTGGATTCCCGCCCCAGAAAATTAGACAAGTGTGGGGTTGCGCAAAAGCTTATGACACACGCTCAGGATATGATCCTGAATTTCCAGAAGAACTTGCAGAAGACGCACATCTTAGCTTTCTTCAAGAAGAGGGTCAAGAGTTTGGAGTCACAACAGGACGCAAGCGTGCTGTAAATTGGTTAAATATTGACAGGCTCATTCGCGCTATGAACATGACAGGGACAACTCACCTTGTTGTTTCAAAATGTGATGTGCTAGAAAAGTCAGATGTTATAAAAGTAAAGTTTGCTGGGGGTCGTTTTGAACCCGACACTTACATGAAGATTCCTTCTATTTCTAAGTTTGAAAGCTTTATTATCAAGCAAATTAGAGAAAACTGTGAAGAGATTAAAACGATCAAGTTTTCTTATTCACCTGAGACAATTTGAGCTCGGAGCGCAAGATGTCTTGCACTATATACGTACGTGCGCGAGAGACATATTAGAGTGCAAATAAAATAAAAGTACTTTAAAATAATCTCAAAGGAAGGGAAAGAGAGATGTTTTCTACGGCACGAAAGAAGGCCCGGGACATTTTGCTTGAAGAAGCAAAGCGTCAAATGTACAGAAATCAGGTTGTCTTTACTGAAGACACGAGACCTGTTGACTCTGTCAGGGCACTATACGCTCAACTTAATACAGAGTTGTTTGAAGGTCTCTTGCCTCAAATTGAAGTCAAAATGAATAGTCGTCTAAGAAAAACTCTTGGCAAAGCCTTCTATATTATTGAGTCGGGTGGAAAGATTCGTCCGACTAGAATTGAGATTAAGAAGAATCATAAGTGGACCCCTCGCTTTCTTAGAAAAGTTATGACTCATGAGATGTGTCATATCTGGGCTTATCACTTCCACAATGAAAAAGGACATGGAAAGATGTTCTGGTCTAAGATGAAAGAGCTGGGTTATCCAAAGACTCATGTCTGGGATGATGCTTTGACCTGCGAGAAAGATATTTGGTCTTGAGTGTAAAACTCAACAATGATGTGTTAATATACAAATTACCTAAGTGGAGAAAACAAACTGTATGTCACGTAATGATGATTTGGAAATTGAGTCCGGACCTTATGTTGTGTTGAGCGACGGAAGTCTTTTTGATGATGCTTTTGAGTGTGAAATCGCTTATATGAGCAGAATTGCCGAAGATGAAGTCTTGATTACACAGAATAGAGGGTGGAAATCGGGTGATGGGCCAGCTATACATTTTGATGCTGCTGAACCCGACCAAATTTATTCTATTCCTCTTCGAGAAATTATTCGATTTTACTTTGAGAATCACCCAGAAGAGGATCCGATGAGATGATTTATACAGCCATCTATTGGAGTACATGCTCTGGTGAGTTTTCTCGGGCAGTTGTTTTTAACGCGTCTTATAATAAAGAAGATGCCTGGAACATCGCTCTAGAAATGCTGGGTAAACATGAGTGGGAAATGCTCGTTTGTCTTGTTCCGGGCAGCCATGAAACTTGGGCCCCTTGTATGCATTAAGCCTCACTTAAGTATTAAAATATCAATACGAGGTAAAAATGATCAATTACAACATTATTGAAGAACTTAATAGTTTTACTGAAACGATTGCTGATACCGTTTGTGAAAGTGTTATGTCGACAAGCTTTGACGCGACCTTTAATGACGAATGGTTTGTAAGTGAGATTCGAGAAAGAGTAAATGTTCCTTTCCCGATCAAACAGTTCTTTTATCTCGATTTTGACATCCCAAATACAATCAGTTCAATCAACGATGAAACTGACAATATTGTAGTGACAATTGCACTTTTCGTGGGAAATGATTCTCTTTCTATTTCTGCAGATAACAGTCCAGTTGATGGATCACCTGTCGGAATGCATATCAATATCTTCCTAACAGACGAATGTGATCTAAAAAGTGATGTCAACATAGATATTTTTATGTTTGAGCTTGAAAACTCTATTAGACACGAACTTGAGCATATTCTGCAAGAAGAGTTTTCCGAAGCAGTAGAGTACCTTGACTATCACAAGATTGATTTTAGATCCTGCAAGGATCCTTCAAGTCTCTGTCTATATCTCGTGCAGCCTGCAGAAGTCTCTGCACATGTTCGAGGTTACGAGAAGGTATCTCAAACTCATTTTGACTTTTATAGGGCAGTCATTAGTCTTCTTCGTGGATATACTCAGAAAGGATTCTTATCTGATGATGAAGAAATGCGCGTCTTTTTGTGTTGGAAAGACTGGTTTGAGAGAAATACTTATATTAAAGAAAAGGGAGCAGAACTATGTGCGAAGTAGTTTCCTTGTCTGAATACAAAAAGTCTCTTGAGAAAAAGCAGACTCAGATTGAGCTAGATTTTCTCTATCAACAGGTAGATGAAATTATGGAGAAAATTGGCGAAATCGAACCAGAACCCTTTTATAATAACGACGAAATTGTTGACGGTTTACTTAAGAACGGGCTTCAGCTCGGACCGTCCGAATCTGCGCTTTTTAGCGCATACTATTCCCTGGTTGGTGAAGGCAGAGAAGATCTGGCTGAGCTTGTCTTGGGAATCCTTGAGATGAAATGAGTGCAAATAATTCCAATATGATTTAAGATAAAATGGGAGCAATAATGAAGTACTCACTTAAGCAAGTAGTTGTAGATAGCCTCGGAAATCGTGGGCAGATTGTAGACTTTAAAGCTCTTGACGGACAAAACTTTTATCAAGTTTTGCTTGACAAGGATTGGGCCACAGGAAAGGCAGACTTTTTTCCCGAAGAAAATCTTAGGCTTCCCCCGAGACTCCAGAAGGCATCTTAGGCGCTCTACGTTGATCTCTGTTGATCTTTAAAACAATCTATGATTGTATAATCATTTCGAAGGAGAAAAGAAATGAGTGCTTATATCAAGAACGGCGTGTACTATGCCCTCGATGCTGCAAACAATGAAATGAGCGGGATTTTTTATCCGCATGCTTTCTTTGTCAAGCGCGATGGAGATAATCCGCTTGCTGAGACTATGACTAGCGGTGTATATAATTGCAGCGCTTCGGGCCTTGAGGCTCATGTAAATATCGATTACAAGTCTGCTATTGGGTGGGACAAGGTCCCGAAAGGTGTTGAGTATTATATTCTTTCAGACTCAGAAAGTGATTATGCAGTAACTGCAAATCATGCTCGAGAAAATTATGAGCTTCTTTTCTCATCTGGCCAGGTTCGAAACATGATTTGCAACGTTGCGCTCGACGTTTTTTACAACACCGGAGAAGATGCCTGGGGAGATAGAACAGCTAACCAAATCGAGGTAGACATGACCATGGCAGAAGCCGCGCAATGGGACGAAGAGGAGGCAGCATGAAGCACGTGCAGATGTTTTCTGAACTAATGGCAGAAGAACTCGATCGACAGTTTTGGGGAATGATCGATCCAAACCTTTTTCATGAAATTGCTGAGAATGCAAATAGCAGTTTTGACGACATGACGTCAGATGCGCAGTCTTTGGCGAAGATTATTCAGTATGCGCTGGAGCGTGAATAAGTGAAACAGTCAGCTGGAATTATTCTTTTAGATGTAAGGCACGACCCGGTAAAAATTCTCTGCCTCAGAGCTTACGCCAACTGGGACTTTCCAAAAGGTCAACTTGATCCAGGAGAAACTCATCAGCAGGCAGCGTTGCGAGAACTCGAAGAAGAGACCGGATACAACATAGATGATATCCGAATGATCGGAAGTCTTCTCAATACGCCTGAGTCTGTAACTTATGGTAAGGGTAAAAAACAGAAGACAGCAACGTATTTCTACGCTGTTCTGGAAAACTTTGATAAGGAGCCTTACCTTCCGATCAATCCTGAACTAGGGAAGCCAGAACATGATGAATGGCGATGGGTTTCTGTGGAAGATCTTCCTGACTTGCTTCCTAAGCGGTTACAGCTTATTGCACAGAAGCTGAGTGCAAGTTCTCAAAACTCGTATTAAGATATACACACAATAAAGGAGGTGCTTTTTGCATCCAAACATTCGTGAGCTGGTCACGCTTATCACGTCCGACATTCGTTCCAACGCTGACAAAAAGGAGAAGTGGGCTGACTTCAAGTGTAACAACGTTGAAGAACTGACTCGCCTGCTCCAGCTTGAAGGTAAGGGGATGGATAATCCTGGTGCACTCATCGGAATTGACTTCGACGAAGATCGAAAGCTCATGTTGCTTAACTACACAGGTCAGGCACACAACTTCCTTCACGAGATTGAAGGCGGATGGACTCCCGTTCTGCGGCAGCTTCGTGGTTTGATTGTTGCTTATGATGGCGTGCCTCGAATGGTGTCTCGTGGTTTCGAGAAGTTCTTCAATTACAACGAGCTCCATGAGTGTTCTGTCGAAGGCTTGTCTGAAAAGTTTGGTGCTGATACAAAGTTTCTTGCACGTGAAAAGGCCGATGGCCATATGATTGAGTATTTTGTTCACAATGATGAACTCTGTGCTTCGACCCGTGGCAAGTTTGGCACTGCAAGCTCCGATCTTGCAACTGACATGTTCAATCTTGAAACATTCAACATCGTTTCTGCTAATGTACCGAACGGCGTCATGTCTATCGTTGTCGAGCTTGTTCATCCTGACACTCGAGTCCATGTTGACTACGATAGGTCTCATTTGTTCTTGCTCGCTATTTTTGATAAGGATGGTAATCGGTACAGCAATGAGATTCTTGAATCGCTTTGTGAGCAGCCGGAGTTTTTCTGCTTTACACCGCCTGCGGCGACAATGATGTCTCTCAACGACATGATTGCTGAAATCAACGATCGTAGTGTCGTTAACAACGAAGGTTGGGTCATGGACTTCGACGGATACCTTGTCAAGTTCAAGTACATCTCGTACATTGGTGAGATGGTCAAGTCCAAGCTTTCCTACAAATATATCATGAACTGCATGAAGAACGATCGTCTCGATAAGATGCTCTTTACTCTGCCCGAAGAGATTCGTGAGGAAGCGTATCGAATGGTTGATGATGTTAAGGCAGCATCTGATCGTGCTATTCGGGCGGGTACTTATCAGCCACTATACGACTTGTTTAATCCAGACATGGAAGGTTCCAAGGGTTATTTTACTCAGGTTTGTCGGACCTATTGGCACGAGCACGTGATTCCGAACGGTCTGGATGAGGCTCGCCGAGCTGCGCAGGGTCGACTTCCGGCACTTCCATTTGCATTTGCTGGGTAACGATTCGAGGAAGATCTTTCTTTCCAATTAGAAAGTCTAATACTCCGAGCCTTGCAAAAGCAAAGAATGCTAAGACAATTCCGATAATAAGAGATCCGAATATCGAATCGAACATACTTTCTTTTTCCATGTAAATAAATATTCTTCTCGTATGCAGGTTTGTCACTTGTTTGTTACATGCAGACAATGAATCTCCTTCGTACACCCGCCCTTTTTTAACTTCCCTCAGATGTCTTCAAATGGCCCTCAAAGACGTTGAACGAGACGGAATAAACACTTGGTTTTGGGAGAATGGAACTTTCTCTTGGAACCAGAATGAATATTTTTGGGATTGGAAGTCAAACAAAGAGGAACAGGAAAAATAATGTGGTTTACTGATTATCCTATCACATCTTTTGGTGATACACCCGGTCAAGAAGCTCCGAAAAGAAAGGTAAGGATTATCTCTCTTGAAAGACATCCGTATGTTTTAGTAGACATATTTGATGTTGATACAAAAAAGACGATCAGAGAATCTATCAAGTCATTCTATATCTACATCGAGGAGAACGAAGAATGACACGATTAGTTTTGTTAAGTCTTCTTGTAGGGTGTTCACAGGCAGACTACGACGTGATCGACACAGGTGCATTTGAAGAAGTCGTCTGTTCACACCCAAACTCTCAGTTTGAGGCACAGGTAGAAGTTAACTATCAGGATGAAGATTTCACATCAGTTGAGATTATTCTGGGACAGAACGAAGAGTTTTGGATTGCAGATTTGCAGCGCCCAAACGAAGATGTCACAACTTGGCATGCAACAATGCAGATTCTCGAGTTCGACTGTTACACAGATTTTACATATAACTTTGTTACTGAGAACTAGGCATGACTGATTTTACGGAATTACTATATTTTTGGCTCATTTTAGGATTTTTAACTATTTTTTATAGTATTCAGATTTGGGCTCTTGATTTTCTCTTAGTCAAGCTTAAGAACAAGTTTGATATTGGCAGATTTTTTACTCCGCTTTATCTCTTCATTATTTGGGTTTTTGGAGGAGAACTTATTGCCTGGGTTTATCTTTTTACTTGTTTGACAGAATAAAGTGTAAAAGGTACAAAAAAGAGTTAAAATAACTATGCCAACAACAAAGGAGGCCAATCATGGCTAAGGCAATTGACAACGCAACTGCTGCTTTGATTTCTAATATTCAGAATGGTGACACGACAGCAAATCAGATCTTGGCTACTGAAGCTGTAGGACTCTCTGTTCGTGGCTTTATCGAGCTAGACGACAACGGGGATCTTGCTCTGACTGGTAAGGCATTCCGTGCTCTTCGTCGCTTCGAGAAGGAAAATGAGATTGATGTCGTAACCGAAGCTGTTCGTGGAGTTATTGACGATATTCTTACTGAGCCTGGTGCAGTTACTCAGCACCGCGCGGTCTGGAATGCAGTCGGAGGTCCTGATAAGTTTGAGCGGGACATTGTTCTGCAGGCTCTCAATGTTCTAAAGGCTGAGGGCGTTCTCAACAATCATCGGACTAGCGGCAACAATTTCCAGATTTTCTGGAAGCGTGCTGATGATGTTGCTCCTACTCCTGACTTTGAGGAAAACTGATGAGTCGACACGGCAAAAGGGGCCATGGCCCTGCTTATATCTTTTTGCTTGGAATGATTGTACTTGTCTCTGTTGGAGTCAGCGAAGGAACAGAGTTTGAAGACACAATTACCGTCGAAAAGACTTGGACCAAGATGCAATGCGACGGGGACGGAAGTTGTCATGACAAGTATCTTGTCCGAGCTACTTCGGGCGAAGTATTTCAGATCACCGACTCTCTGTATCGAGCTCAGTTCCGAAGCAGTGATATTTGGTCTGATATGGACCCCGGAGAAACTTTCAAGATCAAGGGCGATGGGTATCGATTCGGCTGTACCAGCTCTTATCGACGTATCTACAGCGTAGAGGCAGTAAAGTGATGAAAGAACTTTATTTGGTAGAAGTTGTTAGATTTGGAAATCCAGATTTGGGAGTGCATGTTTTCGGAGTTTTTGATGAATTTGAAAAGATTGCACCCGCTATGACAGAATACAATGCCCACAGGGGCGGAATATATCCCGAATATTACGTCACTAGCATCGGTGTCGTAAATCCTACGGATTCTGAGTTTAATAGACGACATGGATATAAAGTTGAATATTAGTGTGTAAATAAATCAAAGATGAGTTAAGATACAAAGGTAAGGCAGGAAATAAACCTTACAAAATGGGCCTATAGCTCAATTGGCAGAGCATCGGACTCTTAATCCGCAGGTTCCAGGTTCGATTCCTGGTGGGCCCACCATTTAAAAAATAATCAAAGGGGATATAGCTCAGCTGGGAGAGCATCTGCTTTGCACGCAGAAGGTCAAGGGTTCGAATCCCTTTGTCTCCACTCTTCGGGGTATAGCGCAGCCTGGCAGCGCATCTGGTTTGGGACCAGAGGGTCGTAGGTTCAAATCCTGCTACCCCGACCACTTTATTTGACAAATAAGTTATGACACCGTGGCCGAGTGGTTTATGGCAGCAGGCTGTTAACCTGCCGGGTTTCCCATCGTAGGTTCGAATCCTACCGGTGTCGCCACTTTTATTTTTTTCATGTGTGTATAAACACAACTTTTATATTAAAAAAATAATAAAAAGGAAATCATGTCTGAACTTATTGAGAAAGTCTACATCGATCAAGATCAGTGTGAAGAGTTTGGGTCTGAATATTTTAATTCGTGTGGGCTAGTTATTTCTTGTCGAGAGCTACGTCACAGCAAGCGATATGATAGTGCGCACACAAAGCTTTTTGATACGTACCCAGACAGTATTTTTCATCTCCAGCGAGAAGAGAGAGACGCTCCTGGCTGGTATAGCTGGTCTATTTACATTAACCAAAAGGTTTGAAAAATCACTCTTATTGGTATAGATAAAACTATGAAAGTAATCAAAACAGACAAAAAACCTGTTGCAATTCCAGATTACTATAAGTTTTACTTGAGCTGGTTGAGCAGAGCAGAGTTGACAGGTGAGAACCATGCTTACACTGAAGCATTTAGGCTTGCTCGCCTGGCAGAAGAATTTGGCTTGGCTGTCATTGAAGACGACGAAACAATGGAAGATATGATTTAGCCAGCGTGGTGGAATCGGTATACACAGGAGATTCAAAATCTCCCGCTCTTTCGAGCTTGCGAGTTCGAGTCTCGCCGCTGGTACCATTTTAAAATAAAAAGATTTTGAGTGTAAAAACACAAAATAGGTTATAAGATACAAAAGTAATCAAGGAAGCTAACAGCAATCTTTTACTTACCGCAATTCTACAAGTAAAATGCTTCCTGTCTTTTTAAGGGTAGTTACAGCAACATCCAATCAAATGGAGAGAATTGTCTAACAATTCGCACAGTTTGCAAGAGTTCTGACAAACTTGCAACCTACCCTGTTTATTTTATTGGAGATACGATGTCGAACACATTTCTCAATTCTATGTCAAATAGTGCACAGACTGCAAACGGCGGGGCAACCAATACTTCTTCTTTGAATAACTGTGTTGATCTGTTCTTCCAGATTGGAAGTATGCGCAGCAATTCCGAAGAGGATATTCTTGTTGCCTGGACTAAGGCATTTCTAGAAAATCCTCAGACCGCGCTTAAGATCCTGTTTTGGGCCCGCGATGTCCGCCAAGGCGCCGGTGAACGACGAGTGTTTCGGACAATTCTGACTCATTTGGCTGAGCGCAATCCTGAGTTGTTTTCGCAGCAACTCATTGCTCAGATTCCTGAGTTTGGGCGATGGGACGATTTGTTCGTGTTTTTTGGAACCAAGCTCGAAGGGCGCGCGTCGAACGTTATTGAAAATGCGCTACAGCGTGGCGATGCGCTCTGCGCCAAGTGGATGCCTCGCGAGAAAGGATCAAAGTTACACATCGCTCGAGCACTTCGACGCCACATGGGTATGACTCCGAGAGCTTATCGTAAGACGCTTTCTAACTTGACTGCTGTTGTCGAAACGCAGATGTGTAATAGCGAGTGGTCTGACATCAACTACTCACATGTTCCTTCTCAAGCTATGCGTATCTACAAAAATGCTTTTCAGCGAAACGCACCCGAGACTTGGGCAGGATATCTGTCGCAGATCGCCTCGGGAGAAGCAAAAGTAAATGCTGGTGCCATTCATCCGCACCAGATTCTGGGTCCTTATATTCGTTGTTCGAATAACAGTGTAGGATATGGATATGGATCGACGACTTACACGACCCATATTGAACCGGTTCCCCAGATTGTTGAAGAGCAGTGGAATGCATTGCCCGACTGGATGGATTCAAACAAGGGAGGCATCTTGCCTGTTGTTGACACTTCAGGGTCTATGATGGGGCTTCCCATTGAGGTGGCTGTTTCGCTTGGGATTTACATCGCCGAGCGCACTGTGGGTCCTTTCCAGAATTATTTTATCACCTTCTCTAATCAGCCAAAGATGCAGAAGATGAATGGAGAAACTCTTCATCAGAAGTTGACTTCTGTGTGCAGCGCCGAGTGGGGTATGTCTACAAACATTGAAGGCACTTTTGAGGCTATTCTGCATCACGCGACCACTAGCGGTGCTGCTAGCGAAGATATGCCTAAGACGATTCTTATCCTGTCGGACATGGAGTTTAATGCTGCAGCAAACATTAACGAGACTGCAATGCAGTCGATTCGTCGGCAGTACAACGAGGCCGGATTCGATCTGCCTAACATCGTTTTCTGGAACCTGAATGCTCGGCTGGGCAACGTTCCTGTGCGCTTCGACGAGCAGGGCACGGCTTTAGTTTCTGGATTCTCTCCGACTATCATGAAGTCAATTCTGAGTGCTGACAACTTTACCGCTGAAAGCATTATGCGTTTGACGATTGACTCTGAACGATACAATAACATCACTTTTGACTAAGGAAAATAAAATGGCAACTTATCTAGAAAAAGGTACAAAGGTACTTCTCAGCCAGCGAGGACATAAAGGATTTTTCTATCCAGACCCAGAAGTCTGGGAGACGACTGCAGTTCGTTCACAAGTTATTCCTCAGACTTGGCTAGGTTCAGACATGTCTGCTGTTCTGATTTCAGAAGATGCTATCTACGGAACTGGTCGCGAAGATCGCTTGATTCCTGTCTGGGTAGAAAAGTCAGATCTGATTGAGGCATAATAGTGATTAAAAAGGCACAAGTAGTACCGGGAGCTCGGGCAAGAGTAAAAAAGTCTAAGTCTTCTTCTGGCTTTTCCTTTTGGCCACTAATTGATAACCACTCTGAAATTGGTGATCAGTGGTCAAACTTAGGCGTCGTGCTTAAACCCGGTACTACATTCACAATCCTGTCAGAGCCTTTTAAAGCAAGTGGTGTGTCAGGTCTTTTTGTAAATATTCAAATTGACGGCTTAGATGAGCTTAGTCAAACTTTTTATGTCGATGTTTATCGACGTGCGGAGTTGATTTAAAAAATAAAATCTCACCTTTGAGTGTAAATGAAGCAAAGGTGAGTTAAGATATAAAGGTAAGGCAGGAAACAAGGGGAAACAAACCTTACGTGATAAGCCTCGATAGTTCAATGGATAGAACACCGGCCTTCAAATAGGAGCCTCATATCGGAAACGATATGTTGCATACACTCTCAAATTCGGGGAAGCCTTTAAAATGGTAATCCCGAGCCAAGCCCGAAAGGGAAGGTGTAGAGACTTGACGGGAGTGGCCTAAAAGAATCAATTGATTCTCATGGTTGAGAGAAAGTCCAGACCACAAACAACTTCGGTTGGCAGCGAAAGCTGTAGAGGGTACGCTAAGCCGTAGGTTCCAGGTTCGAGTCCTGGTCGAGGCGCCATTTTAAAAAGTACTACAAGCTCTCGAAAGAGTAAGCGTCCGGATTAAGCTCCCGGAGGGGCAATGTTTGTGGGTCGACAAGAGGCACTTGTTATCTCTTTTAAAATAAAAAATCTTTTGAGTGTAAATGAAGCAAAGGTGAGTTAAGATATAAAGGTAAGGCGGGAAACAAACCTTACCAAAACACGCACTCTTAGCTCAGTTGGATTAGAGCAGCGGGTTTCTACCCCGCAGGTCGTAGGTTCGAGTCCTACAGAGTGTGCCACTTTTTGGGGTGGTAGCTCAATTTGGTTAGAGCACCTGTCTCATAAACAGGCGGTTTGTGGGTTCAAGTCCCACCCACCCTACCATTTTAGGATGCTAACAGCAAACTTTTACAAGATATTACCACGAAAATAACAATGTAAATGCATCCTGTTTTTTAAAATTGTTAGTAATAAAAGAAAAATTTCCTGAGTGTTGTTATACTTATGTATACGGGGCGATGGCGGAATGGTAGACGCGCGGGCCTTAAAAGCCTGTTCTTGTAAGAGAGTGTGGGTTCGAGTCCCATTCGCCCTACCACTTAGGAGATTTTTATGTATAGTAAGAAAAAAGTATCTGACGAAGAGATAATCGAGGCATGTAACAGTTCTCAATCTATGGCCGCGGCGGCATCGAAAGTTGGTTTACATTACAACACTTTTCGAGGCCGTGCAAAAAAGATCGGCTGCTATAGTCCTAATCAAGGCGGGAAAGGAAAAACAAAAAAGCGTGTGCCTGTTTACAGATTGTCAGATATTTTAGAAGGAAAAGTTCCACATTATCAGACTTATAAGTTAGGCCGCCGGATCATAAAGGAAGGTATTTTAACTTATGAGTGTAAAATATGTGGAATATCAGAGTGGGAAGGTACTAAGCTCAGTCTAGAGCTTGATCATATAGACGGAAATAGCAGAAATCATCGTTTAGAAAACTTACGATGGTTATGCCCAAACTGCCACTCACAAACACCTTCTTTTAGAAGTAAAAAAAGAACTTAACAATAAAATACTTTGAGTGTAAATACCTTAAAGTTGTGCTAAAATAATAAAGGTAAGGAAAAGGCAAAACCTAAAATAAGGGGTGGTAGCTCAATTTGGTTAGAGCACCTGTCTCATAAACAGGCGGTTTGTGGGTTCAAGTCCCACCCACCCTACCATTTCAAAATCCTGTTACTTGGGAAGGTTGCCGTTTAGGCTGTAAAACCGCGAGGAATCTATCCTTTTACCAGCAGGTGCCGCGTCGCACCGGTTAAAGTGTGCTACTTATTGGGGTGTCGTTCAAAGGCAGGACCTTGGTTTTTGGCACCAATGATGGGGGTTCGAATCCCTCCACCCCAGCCAGTTACATTACAAGAGTAAGGAGAGAATCAATATGTCGTATTGTATCCACATTATTGTTGCGCAATATAAGCATATTTCACACGGTACTGCCGAGTCTTATCTCACAACTCGCGTCATTCAGGATTATAACTTTGAGATTATGTCTTTTGGTTCTCGCGAAGAAGCAGAAGAATACCTCAAAGAAGGGATCTACGACGAAATTTGGGGCTATGACGTGAAGGGGTATGAGATCAGAGAGTTTGTTCCGTTTGGCAACACCCCGGAACTGAACATTTCGAGGGCGTCTATATCTAAGTCAGACAATAAAACCACTTGACAGCCCACGATCGTCGGGTCACATTACAAGAGTATGGAGAACGAAGAATGATTGTCTATGTTGTCTTTGAACACGAACGACACGAAGGGAGCAGGATTGCTGCTATCTTTGATTCAGAAGAAAAGGCAGAAGATTACATTCACAACCATTATCCAGATGATGACTCTGTTTTCTGGCTTGAATGGGAAGAGTACAGAGTTCAGTAAAAAACTTAATGATATACTTTGAGTGCAAATACCTCAAAGTTGTGCTAAAATAATAAAGCAAGGAGATACAATGCGAAACGTTATTATGATGGCAGCTGCAATGCTCGTAGCATGTGGCGACAAGGAGAGCGATTCTGCTTCCGATACTGCGGTCGCTGAAGATACCGCAGAGTGAATCAAAACTGAAGCGCGGCGAGAGCACGCAGGGTTCTACTGACAATATACGACCCGGTAAGGAATAAGAGTCTAAAAGGAATACTTACCAATTTGCAGGTGAAAATCCTGTCGCTTCAATACAGGTGTGCAAAAATACTTTGGTACTACTATAAGCCGCGCAATGAGCGGACGTAGCGCATGGGACGCAGACTGATCCACTGCACTGTAAAAACGGATTACCGCTGGCACACCGTTTAAAGTGTGCTCCTTATGCTCACCGCCAACATAGGGCCCGAGTAGGTACAGGGAACTGGCTTCAGCGCTAATGCTGACTAAGATGCTCCAGTAACGGAAACAACGCTCACCCGTGAGCGGGTCATGCTAATGATGTTGGAAAATGTAGTACCAGAAGTGATGACAGGGTGGGCGTCCCGTCTGCGTCAGACTTGGTGTCGGAAGGTGAACGCCGCCTCTGACTTTAACTACAAACCCGCTAGCACACCGGTTAAAGTGTGCTACTTATTGGGGTGTCGTTCAAAGGCAGGACCTTGGTTTTTGGCACCAATGATGGGGGTTCGAATCCCTCCACCCCAGCCACTTTAAAATAAACACAAGGAGGAACCATGACTTACGAATACAAGGTCTCTCACCGAGCCGATGGCTCGGTGGAGTTGGAGGAGTTCTTCAAGGAGGGTCTCCGTCACCGGGAGGGTGACCGACCGGCGTGGGTCCGTTACCGAGCCGATGGCTCGGTGGAGTTGGAGTCGTTCTGGAAGGAGGGTCAGCGTCACCGGGAGGGTGACCGACCGGCTGTGGTCCGTTACCGAGCCGATGGCTCGGTGGAGTGGGAGGAGTTCTGGAAGGAGGGCCTCCTTCACCGGGAGGGTGACCTCCCGGCTGTGGTCCGGTATCGAGCCGATGGCACGGTGGCGTGGGAGTCGTTCTGGAAGGAGGGTCAGCTTCACCGGGAGGGTGACCGACCGGCTGTGGTCCGGTATCGAGCCGATGGCTCGGTGGAGCGGGAGCTGTTCTACAAGGAGAATCAGACGTACACTCCGAGCAAGGCAAAGCCTTACGAGGGCAAGACCGTGGAGATTGACGGCGTCAAGTACGTCTTGACGCCTGTGGATTGAGTGCAAACTCTTTCAAAGTAAGATAAAATACTTTCACAAGGAGGAACAATGTTCAATACAAATCGTGAAACGGCTTTTGATATTCTTGAAGAGTTGAGGATGTATGCTGTCTCTGATGAGAAGATTCTCGACTACATCGTAGGAAACAATCTACCAGCACATATCGCACTTCAGATGATGCGTGATGCTCGTGACGAGTTTCTTTCAGAGCTTAATGATTACGAGGATGAATAGATGACGTTGAATATCCCGCAGCTTTTTCTAATTGGTTGGTCTGTGCTTGCTGTATGTGTAAACATTTACAAAGACGGCCAACCTAAAACTTCAAAGGAAAACTTTTATATTCATTCTGCCTGTTGGCTGTTTGAAGTATGTATTCTTGGTACGACTGAATTTTTTAGTAGTTTTGGTTTTGCACAAAGTATTTGGGGCCTGCTTTCTGTAATCGGCCTTATTAGTGCTGCTAAAAATCACGGCCAGATTCCAACAGGTGCCTTTTATCAAGGACTTCAGTCCGTGGCGTCGTTTTTCATTGCAATGACTATTTACTATTTCGGTGGATTCTTTAACTAGGGAGAAAATATGAGCATGAAGAATATTGATATTTTTGACAACTACTATGACTACGACGACAGTGAGTTTCCAAAGCTTGTAACTTGGTCCTCTCCTGAAGACGGGCAAGGCCGCTCTCGAATCATTCGAGATGAGCGGGAGTCCGACGAGTTCTTTTCCTGGTTTAGACGGAAGTACCCGGAGGTCTCTGTTACAATCAAGTAACAACCGAGCGCGAGACATCTTACGCTACGCGCGCACGCGCGCGGGGAGGTAAAATGATTAAGAATAGCTTGACTGAAATCGAATATCTTTGTCTGCGAATGATGCTGAACCCGGGCCGGACCACTACTTTTTATGCTAAGCATGCTCGCATGTACCGGAATCCTTTTCGGTGGCAGAAAAACTCTAGCAAGAATCTAATCTGCTGGGATCAAATGATAACCAAAAGTATTCTGACTAATAGAACTGACTATTTTATCGATGCACAAATTAGAGATTTGGGCCCGAAAGAAAAGTCTCGGTGGTTTTTGACGTCTAAAGGATTAAGTGAGGCAATCAATGCTGCAAGAGTTATCGGTATTGAGTCGGAAAAGGTAGTGTCAACTGCCCCTCCTGCTCTAACTTTTACAAGGCAGCTTTTGATGAAGATGATCGAAGAAGGAGGCATGACTCGCGCGGATGCTAAAGCATATTATGACCAGATTTCAAACGCGAGTCCTCATCACTCTTCGTTGAGGCTTACGAGGATTATTCGAACTTATTGCACGACTCACGACTGCAGGACTTCGCAAGCCACTGGAAGAGATTCTATCTGGTGCAAGGTCGACGCAAAAATCTTGTGCAGCATGCTGAGCGAGAATACTTATTCTACTGACAGCACTCTCGTGCATTGAGTGCAAACTCATATTCAACGTGTTATAATATTCTCACGAGGTGATTATGGAAATCAAAATCGGTCAAACTGTTTTCCTAAAACATAATCGATTTGCATGCAATCGAACAAAGAATCGTATTCGTGAGCACGGGTCCAAGGGCTTCGTTATCCAGAAGTTTGTTCCGGGCTGCGGGCTGTTTGACGGCTGTCCGGCTATTCTGTTCAATTCCGTTACTGCATTTTCGAGCGACGGAGCAGGTGGAAAAGAGCCTTGGATGGATTGGTTGCCAGTTGACGAAATTGAAATGTCTGAAGGAGCTTGATGATGGAAAACTTGCTTGAACTTTTTGAAAATGTAACCGATGTGATGTATCAACTAGGGATTGACCCGCGAGACGTCTTAGCAGGACTTCCTGAAGCAGAAGAGCAGGCGGCCGCTGTTCGAGTTGTCGGTGCACACCAGCCAAACTATCCTCTTGCTGAAAATATCAGCGGGCTTGTGCTTCTACCTTCAGATGACGATGATGAAGTTGATGAAGACGACTACGACTACGATGAAATTGATTTGAGTGGAGATAAGAATCTGATCTGTTGGCTGGTTCTAAATGGCCACCCGAGTGATCTAAGTCCTTATGCTCCGCGCAGTTGTTTTAACTTTTACTAGACCTGAATATTCTCAAATAAACTCAAGGAGAGAAAAATGAACGGAAACACTTGTTACTTCTACCACAACGGAACTTACCGAACCACCATTGCATACCGGCGCAATTCTGACGGGTCTGTCTCTTACGGTGCTTCTTTCTGTCGGCCATCCGATCAGTTTACAAAGGCCCGTGGGCGAAAGATTGCTGAAGGGCGGATGGATCAGATGATTCCGACTATTGTGAATGCTCCTTCTGAGCGTTGGGCCCTTCACGAGGAGATTCTTTGTCGACTTGAGGCTCAGGAGTTTGGGTATGTCCCGTCCTGCTTCCGAAGCTAAGTACTACTGTCGTTTTTGCGGATGTAAGGCATACAGCCCGCAGTGGCTTTGGTCTCATCGGTGTCCAAAGTGCGGTACAACCGTTCCGCCAAAAAAGTTTTGAGTGCAAACCCTCATTCACTGTGATAAGATAAAGAGGTAAGGAGGAACCATGACTTACGAATACAAGGTCTCTCACCGAGCCGATGGCTCGGTGGCGTCGGAGCAGTTCTACAAGGAGGGTCTCCGTCACCGGGAGGGTGACCGCCCGGCTGTGGTCATGTACCGAGCCGATGGCTCGGTGGAGTGGGAGGAGTTCTTCAAGGAGGGTCTCCGTCACCGGGAGGGTGACCGACCGGGACGGGTCAGTTACCGATCCGATGGCTCGGTGGAGTGGGAGGAGTTCTGGAAGGAGGATGAGCTTCACCGGGAGGGTGACCGACCGGCTATGGTCTGGTATCAAACCGATGGCTCGGTGGAGACGGAGGCGTTCTACAAGGAGGGTCAGTGTCACCGGGAGGGTGACCGACCGGCGTGGGTCCGTTACCAAGCCGATGGCTCGGTGGCGTGGGAGGAGTTCTGGAAGGAGGATGAGCAGTACACTCCAAGCAAGGCAAAGCCTTGCGAGGGCAAGACCGTGGAGATTGACGGCGTCAAGTATGTCTTGACGCCTGTGGATTGAGTGCAAACCCTCATTCAATGTGATAAAATACTCTCATAAGGAGGAACAATGATTAATCCTAAAACTGCTCTTTCTGGTATCGAATATCTTCTTGTCTGTATTCAGGCAAATCCTGGTCGTAGTCAGCGGTACTATTTGCGCCGACTGTACGAGTACAAGCACAATTCGATCGATCCTCACAGTGGTGCCACAAACTGTGGTTACTTCACCAACCCGAGATATCGCGGTCGTCTATTCGAAGATGCAGCACCTAAGAACTCTCGCGGCCGCATTTGGCTTGGATGGAAGCCGAAGGCACACACTTCACAGATGCATTTGACTTCTGCTGGAAATCGACGTGCCAACGAAGCAAGAGTAAAGATTGGTTTGCCTGCCATTCCTTTCATCAAGTGAGCTGTCTTATGAATCTTGAAGTCACGCGATCTGAGCTGTCGATTATTATCAACGCTCTTGATGTTTATGCACAGCGTCTATCAGATGAAGTTGTATGGACCGGAGATCCTGAGTCTGAAGAAGATCTCGATGCTATTCGGATTCTTGATGCCAAGATTAAGGATCTTTTGGTGACTAACGATGATAACCCAGCGTCACATCGATGTTGAGTGCAAACTCACACTCATAATGATAAAATAATCCCACAAGGAGGCAGCATGCCAACATCTGACTACATGTACGACGACGAGATCGAGTACGAAGTCAACAACCGTGATTCTGGATACGTTGACGTCTGGGAAACTGTTCCTGTTGATGAGCAAGATTCCGGAGCCAATGACGAAGGCTACGGATACGAGAACTGCTACGAGTGTGGTCGCATTACAGAGCACGATGACTGCGGAAACTGCCTCGAGCACGATTACTACCTCTAAGGAGACGACATGAAGTACACCATCCGAAAGTTTGATGGGGACGACAGCTATAGCTGGGCGGTCTTCAAGAAGTCTGATCTTCCCAAGGGACATCGAGGAATCGTGTTCTGGGGTGAAGCCCGGCCGATTGTCAGTGGTTGCAGTCGATACCAGGCAAGTAGCTACAAGAAGTCGTTGGAGAACGAAGAATGAAAGTCTACGGAACCAGTTACTTCCCGACTCGGTCGGACGTCTATCGATACTACAGTGCTCAGCACTACAGCGGAGACGCAATTAAGTACGTGCTCGACCAGGGTGGTGTCCATATTGGCAAGCCACCCAAGGTGAGCCCGAGTGACAAGATTCTTCTCAAGTCTGACGTCGGTGGCTCGCGTCGCTATCACATCGAGGTGATTGCATGAAATGGTTTGAGCAGATCAAGAAAGCAATCGAAGCTTTGGAATGGATTTAGTTTGAGTGCAAACTCGCGCTTACAGTGATAAGATAACACCATAAAGGAGACCAATCATGGCAATGACTACACGAAAGAAGTCCGCTCACCTGCGAAAGCTCGGCTTTCAGAAGGCTCGGATGCAGCTTACTCGAGTCGGAACCACCTACATGCGTGGAAGCACGTCTGTTACCATCGTCAAGGGTGACCAGGGAGGTGGTAACTTTATTGCAGTGACCCCCGGTCAGGGGTCTTTTAACTCTGGTCTGCTTCACATCGGAAACACGGCCGCAGGCATGAAGCAATCGATTCGAGTTTACCGCGATCATGGCGTTGACCTGCCTGACCCGGATGATGCTGACTTCGGCATGACCGACTGGAATGATCGTCTATTCGTCGGTATCACTGAAGCTCTTCCGTAGGACTGACAGATTAATGTCTTCAGATGCACAAACCGTCGCCAAGCTTCTCAGTGGGCCTCAGTATAACTGGGTCGGCGAAGAGCGAGACAACTACTGTATTTCTTACACAAACAACTCGTCCATCGGCAATCGATACATCAACTGGCATGGGCTCTGGGCTTACAAGTCAATTGAAGAAGAGAAGCCTCCCAAGGGGTCTGTTGTCGACACAGAAAGTGCACACGATCTTATCAGAGAATACGACTGGCGTTGTGTGTTTGCGTTTATCGAGCATGGAATCTTCGTTGGCCCAGCAACGCAAGAAGCCCTACTTAACTGTATCAAATTGATCGAAAATACCGAGCTTCCTGAAGAAGGGGCTCAAAAGTTTCGAGTGTGGAATGGTATGACTTATGTCTATGTAACTAAGCACACTCAAAAGACGTGGGAACTTCAAGACAGGGTCCGTCAGCACATGCTTGAAGGGTTTAGGGCAGATCGCGATGAAAAGAAACTACTTTCCAATGACTGGGTCTATATGACTCACAGACATAGCGGATGGAGCCGAAGCTGCTGATGGATACACACACATACAAAGATTGCAGAAGAAAAGAGTTTTGTCGAATTGTGTTTTCTGATTCGTGGAGAAGTTTTTCTCAAGGCGACTATTTTGACACAAATAACTCTGATGACATTAGTGTAATTCCGGGTGTCCCTGACATGTATTACGTCCAAAATCTTGGATATGTCCCGAGAGCTGTTGTAAAAGAAGTTCAGATTATTGAAAAGACGATTACGACAACTACGATAGAGACACTTCAAGTTATTGATACGATGAGTTTTATTGCTTGAGATTGAGTGCAAACTCACTCAAAATAAGATATAATATTCTCACCAACCCCACCAAGAGGTGAAACATGGAAAGCTTTTGGACAGAGATTTATGCAGCAATCTACCACGCTACTTGCGATAAATGCGGGAAGTCTGGTAACGGGTGGTTTTACATTCTTGACGGAAGTCATGATAACGGAACGGTCTGTTCTGATTGTCATTCCTGCTTGACTAAATTGCGCTTGAGTGCAAACTTACAACAAGTATGGTAAAATATCTCCACAAGGAGGAAGATATGACTATCAAACTTTTTGAAGTGGGTGGTTCCATTCGGGACGAGCTCATGGGTCTGGAGTCTGCAGATCGCGACTTCTGTGCAGTGTCGCCCAAGGGTTGGGAGTCTCTTCTCAGCTGGGCAAACAACAAGATGCTTGTCTTCAAGGTCACACCTGAGTTTTTCACGATTCGTGGTTCGCTCGGCCCAGATATCATTGACATCGTCATGTGTCGAAAGGACGGCGCTTCGAGTGACGGTCGCCACCCTGACGAGGTGGAACCCGGAACTTTGCTTGATGACCTCGCTCGTCGAGATTTCACTTGCAACGCACTGGCCCGTCCGGTCAATCGGAATCTCGAGATCATCGGCGAGATTGTCGACCCTTTTGGCGGAGCTGAAGATATTCAGCATCGTCGCTTGGTCTCGGTCGGAAATGGTCAGGCTCGATTCGAAGAGGACAATTTGCGTCTGCTTCGTGCCGTTCGATTCTCATTGACTAAGTCCATGACGCCCTCTAACGATCTTGCGCACATGATTTCTGATCCTCGCAACTGGCAACAGATGATGTCCACTGTTTCTATCGAGCGTGTTCGAGAGGAAATGAACAAGATGTTTGTTTTTTCCACGGCAGGCACACTTCGATTCATGAACATGCATTTGCCCCGAATTGCTTTCGATGCGCTGTTCGAAGACACGGGCTTGTGGCTCAAGCCGACGCTGGCAAGGCGCTGAGTGCAAACTCACTCAAAATAAGATAAAATACTCTCTTAAGGAGGAATAATGACTTACGAATACAAGGTCTCTCACCGAGACGATGGCTCGGTGGTGTGGGAGCAGTTCTACAAGGAGGGTCTCCGTCACCGGGAGGGTGACCGCCCGGCTGTGGTCATGTATCGAGCCGATGGCTCGGTGGGGGAGGAGGAGTTCTTCAAGGAGGGCCTCCTTCACCGGGAGGGTGACCGACCGGGACGGGTCCGTTACCGATCCGATGGCTCGGTGGAGTTGGAGGAGTTCTGGAAGG
>Ga0222714_10000093_pt1 | contig 107577 bp, 118 predicted proteins | sample C33_3DmetaG_FD_165048 | JGI IMG/M metagenome (GOLD analysis project Ga0222714, IMG submission 165048) | Estuarine water microbial communities from San Francisco Bay, California, United States - C33_3D | ecosystem: Environmental > Aquatic > Marine > Unclassified | place: USA: California...
CTGAGGAAGCTCTATCGATTAAAGACACCTACTTTCATGAACACGGAACAACTTTGAATGGACTGATGAAAAATCATAAAATTAATGCTGAAGAATTTTTAGAATTTGTTCATAATATTGATTATAGTTTGCTACAAAAAGATTTAGATTTAGCCAATGAAATAAAAAAACTTCCCGGAGAAAAAATAATTTTTACCAATGGGACCAAAAAACATGCTCGAAAAGTGATGGAACAACTTGGAATAGAAAATAACTTTGAAAAAATTTTTGATATTATTGATGCTGAATTTATTCCCAAACCAGAAATAGTGCCTTACAAAAAAATGATTTCTATTTTTGAAATAGATACTAAAAATAGTATTTTTATTGAAGATATTGCTAAAAATTTATTACCCGCTCATGAACTAGGAATGAAAACCGCCTGGGTTGAGAATGAAGACTTGTACTGCAAAGCAGGATTTGATGGAAAACATGTACATTATAAGGTAAAAAAACTGAGTGATTTTCTAAAACAAATTAATGAAAGTATAAATAAAAAACATGAAATTTGAAAAAATAATAAACGAAGCTTGGAATAAAAAAGAAAAAATATCAAAAACATCTGATACAAAAATTATAGAAGCAATTGAAGAAACTATTGATTTAGTCGATCAGGGAATTTTACGTGTTGCTGAAAAAAAAGGAAAGCAATGGGTGGTTAACCAATGGATTAAAAAAGCAATTTTGTTAAGTTTTCGAACCAATGAAATGCAAACTCTTGCCGGTCCTTACGCAACATGGTGGGACAAAGTAAGAGGCAAAACTGCAGGCTGGGGTAGAAAAGAGCATTTGCAAGCAGGTTTTAGAATGGTGCCCAATGGAGTGGTAAGACACGGTGCCTACATTGGAAAAAATGTGGTGTTAATGCCATCTTTTGTAAACCTAGGTGCATACATAGATGAGGGCACTATGATAGATACTTGGTCAACGGTTGGATCGTGTGCGCAAATTGGAAAACACTGTCATATCAGTGGTGGAGTTGGAATTGGTGGCGTACTAGAACCTCTTCAAGCTAATCCAGTAATTATTGAGGATAACTGTTTTATTGGAGCAAGATCTGAAGTCGCAGAAGGAGTAATCGTCGGAGAAGGATCTGTTATTTCCATGGGAGTATATCTTGGCGCATCAACCAAAATTTATGACAGAAAAACAAAGAAAATTACTTACGGAAAAGTTCCGCCTTACTCAGTAGTGGTAGCTGGAAGTATGCCTAGTACTTCTGATAAAAATGGACCTAATTTATATTGCGCTGTCATTGTTAAAACCGTAGATGAAAAAACAAGAAGCAAAACTTCTGTAAATGATTTGCTAAGAGAATAAATGGCCAAAGTCATTAATGAGCTTTCACTAACAAAAGAATTAATTAAAATACCAAGCGTTACACCCGTTGATGGTGGAGCTATTGCACTGGTTGCCAAACATTTAAAATCTTTAGGTTTTAAATGTACGATATTTAATTTTAAAGACAAAAATACTCCTACTATCAAAAATTTATATGCAAGACTTGGAACATCTTCTCCTAACTTTTGCTTTGCTGGTCACACCGATGTGGTGCCAACAGGAAATTTAAAGCTATGGAAAGCAGGTCCTTTTTCTGGTGCTGTTAAACAAGGAAAGATATATGGAAGAGGCACCAGTGATATGAAAGGTGGAATTGCATGTTTTATTGCCGCTGTTAGTGAATTTTTGAAAAGCAAAAAACAATTTAATGGATCGATCAGTTTTATTATTACAGGAGATGAAGAAAGCGTTGCTATCAACGGAACCAAAAAAGTAGTCGATTATTTAAAAAAGAAAAAAGAAAAAATAGATTTTTGTTTAGTGGGTGAGCCAACCAACCGAAAAGTAATGGGGCAAATGATGAAAATAGGAAGACGAGGTAGTATTACTACTTATCTTACATTATCAGGACAACAAGGTCACGTTGCCTATCCTAATGAAGCATGCAATCCATCTACACCGTTAATTAAAATTTTAGATAAATTAAAATCGTCTACACTTGATAAAGGAACAAAAAATTTTCAACCATCTAATCTCGAAATTACAAAGATAGGAACAGATAGCAATGCTGATAATGTTATTCCTGCCACTGCGTTTGCTACTTTTAATATTAGATTTAATAATAAGCACAATTACGCTTCATTAAAAAAAATGATTTCCAGTACAATCATAACTATTGCTAACCAATATAAGTGCAAACCAACTATTCAATATTCTGAAACAGGAACTGCTTTTATAACCAAACCTGGCAAAACAGTTCACATGATAAGAAATATTATAAAAAAAATAACGAACAAAACGCCTGTTTTATCTACAAGTGGTGGCACTTCTGATGCAAGATTTATTAAAGATATAGCCCCTTGTGTTGAATTCGGATTGGTTGGTAATTCAATGCACAAAGTAAATGAATGTGTTGCGTTAAGCGATTTGAAAAAATTAAAATTAATTTACTTTAACATTCTCCAATCCTATTTCGCTTGAGTACTTGCATCATCACTACCGACACTTATCAAAATCACGATACAGGAATTGGACACCCCGAGAGAATTGATAGAGTTACTGTAGTTAACCAAGGTCTAAAAAAAATTTTATCTAAAGATCTTGTTTGGCTGAAGCCAAAAACTTTTGATCAAAAATACATGGGTCTGGCTCACGATCAAAAATACCTTGATAATCTTCAAAAATCCTTTCCCAAAGAAGGAAGTGTGTTTCTTGATGGAGATACTTTAATTGGGCCAGGTTCTCAGCAAGCAGCATTAGATGCGGTTGGATCAGTATTGTTGGGAATTGATCAAGTAATAAACAAAAAAAGCACGAATGCTTTTTGCTCTGTAAGACCTCCAGGACATCATGCTGAAAGTAATAAAGCAATGGGTTTTTGTATTTATAATAATGTTGCTATTGGAGCTCATTATTTACTTAATCATTACAACTTAAAGAAAGTAGCTATCATTGATTTTGATGTGCATCATGGAAATGGAACGCAGGAAATATTTTATGACAATAAACAAGTTTTATATATTTCCTCTCACCAATATCCATTTTATCCTGGAACCGGCTCCGCTTCAGAAAATGGTAGGCATAATAATATCCTAAACATTCCCCTTGATGCGGGTACAGAGGGTACCATTTTTTTAAATGCTTACGAAAACGTTTTTCGTAAAATCAAAGAATTTAAACCTGAGTTTATTTTATTATCTTCTGGATTTGATGCACATATTAATGATCCATTGGCACAAATTAATTTACAATCAAAAGATTTTGCTGAACTTACCAGAAGAATTATGGAAGTTGCTAAAGAAATTTGTGAGAGTAAGATTGTATCTGTTTTAGAAGGCGGTTATGATTTAGATGCTTTGCAAGAAAGCACTTCTCTTCATGTTCAAGCGTTACTAAAAATTTAATAAACAACTTTTACTAAATATAAGCCACAAGCAGGAGCTAAAGCTGCGCATCTTGTTCTATCTTTTGCTACTAACGAATCTAATAAATCTTGCTTGTTCCATTTGCCATCACCTACTAATTTTAAAGCACCCACCATAGAACGAACTTGATGCTGCAAAAAAGATCTGGATTCAAATGTAATAGTTATTTGATCTTGATATTGATCCATCTTTGCAGTTTCAATTGTTCTTACAGGAGAAATCGCCTCGCAAGAAGCAGATCGAAAAGTAGTAAAATCGTGCTCACCTTTAAAGATTGAAATAGAATCTTGCATGGCAAGGATATTTAAATCACCTGAGATATGCCAAGCTTTATTTTTGGTAATGGCAAGTGGTGATTTTCTATTAATAATTAAATATTCATAAGTTCTTAAAATTGCATCCCGTCTACTATCAAAATCATTATTAACCTCTTCAATTTTCAAAATACTTATCAGTTCTTTTTGCAAATAATGATTAAGCGCACTAGTCATTTTATTAGTATCCATGCTGGTTTCTAAATCAAAATGAATAACCTGCCCTCTTGCATGCACACCCGCATCTGTTCTTCCAGATCCATGGATTCTAATATTGATTTGAAAAATTTTTTCTAAGCTTTTTTCAATAGCTTCTTGAATGGAATAACCATTTAATTGCCTTTGCCAGCCAACAAAATTTGTTCCATCATACTCAACAATACACTTATACCTTTTCATTAAAATAGCTGAGTACCTTTGGGAATAGAAAATCCTAATAAAAAATCATTAGCTTTTTGTATTGTTTTACCGGGCCTTTGTATTTCTGTAATAATAATAGAGCCTGCTCCACAAGCTATATGTAAATTATTATTTAATACCCATCCCGCTTTCCCCGTTTCTTGTGAATAAGCAGATTTCCAAACTTTAATTTTTTCTCCCCTATATTCAAAATAAGCACCCGGTCTTGGATTTAATCCATGAATTTGAGCAATAATTTTTTTTGCATCCTCACTCCAATTAATTTTTTCATCCTCTTTTTTTATTTTTTTAGCATAAGTAGAATCTGCATCCTTTTGGGCAACAAATTCAGCTTTATTATTTTGAATTAAATTAATTGCTTCAATAATTTTATTTGCACCAATATCCGCAAGTTTATTTTCCACTTCCCCGGCTGTAGTTGTTAGATCTAAATTAATTTTTTCAGTTAATAAAACTGGTCCTGCATCTAATTGTTCTTCTATTTTCATAATCGAAATACCAGTAAAAGCGTCTTGTGCCATGATAGATCTTTGTATTGGCGCCGCCCCTCTCCACTTTGGTAAAATTGATGCATGAATATTTAAAAATCCATGCTTGGATAATGATAAAAATTCTTTTGATATAATTTGCCCATAAGCCACAACAATTACCAGATCTACTTCTAACGATTTAAAAAAATCAAAGTCCTCTTGTAACTTATTAGGTGTTCTAATAGGCAGATGGTTAGTTTCGGCAAAAATATGAACCGGACTTTTTTCTAATTTCATTCCTCGATTAGATTTTTTTGGTGGTTGCGAATAAACCTGTTTAATCAGATAATTACTTTGGCTAAGCTTTTCTAAAGTAGGCACAGCAAAACTAGGCGTCCCCATAAAAACTATATTCAATGACATATTTTTATTTACTGATTTTTTTTAGCTTTAATTAATTTTTTTAAAATAAATGATTTTTTTAACTTAGATAAGTAATCTATAAATAAAATTCCATCACAATGATCAATTTCATGTTGTATACAAGTTGCGAGCAGACCTTCGGCTTGCAAAATTTTTTCTTGTCCTTTTTCATTTAAGTATTTTACATGACACGCATTCGGTCTCTTAATTTCAGCAAAGTAATCTGGAATAGAAAGGCAACCTTCTTCTTTTTTTTCATACACATCTGATTTCCATATAATTTCTGGATTTATAAAACACATAGGTTCTTTTACTTTGGGATCCCTTGAAATATCAATAACGACCACTCTTTTTAGCACCCCAACCTGCGCTGCTGCCAAACCAATACCTGGAGCCGCATACATTGTCTCAAGCATATCTTTCATTAATTTTTTTATATCTCTGCCCACCTCTTTTACAGGAAGAGATTTTTTTCTTAAAATAGGATCTGGTTCTTTTAAAATCTTAAGAATGCTCATTCAATTAATCTGAGGTCAATGAATTACGAAATTTAAAGGCAGAAAATAAAGTTCCATCATCTAAATACTCAATTTCACCTCCCACTGGTAAACCATGAGCTAACTTTGTAACTTTTATTCCTAAATCTTTAATACTATCATTGATGTAGTGTGCTGTTGTTTGTCCTTCAATAGTTGCTGAAGTTGCAAGTATAACCTCTTTGACATTATTTTTTTTAATTCGATTTACTAAAGAATTAATTAATAAATCATCTGGGTTTGAACCGTTAAGTGCTGAAAGCGTGCCTCCAAGAATATGATAATGACCTTGAAAAACATTGGTGCTTTCCATCGCCCACATATCTGCAATATTTTCAACCACACATATTTGATCGTAACTTTTATTTGAGTAAAAACATTTGTTAACATTGCACTCAGAAGTATTAGATTTAATATTGCCACAAAGATCACACCTGATAATTTTACTGTGAACTTTAGATAAAGAATCAGACAACGGTTTCATTACGTTGTTTCTATTTTTTAATAAATAAAGAGCAATTCTTCTTGCAGACTTTGGTCCTAAACCTGGTAACTTAGCAACTAAAGTTATTAGTTCATCCAAATCTGGTTCAGTAGAAAATTTCATTACTATTAAAACGGAAATTTAAAACCATCAGGCAATTTTATTCCGCCAGTTAGTTTGGACATTTCTTCTTGTATTTTTGATTCAATGCTTTTTTTTGCGTTATTGGTAGCTGCAACAATAAGATCCTCGATGATGCTTTTTTCCTCTTTAAGAATTTCTGGATCAATAGTTAAAGAAACCACTTCGTGATTACCATTCATGACTACTTTGACTGCTCCACCGCCAGCTTCTGCCTCAGCGGTTATGTTTTTCATAGAGTCTTTCGCTGCAGTCATTTTTTTTTGCATTTCTTGCGCCTGTTGTAACATTTTGCTGAAATCCATATTATTCTTGATCCTCCTCTTTAACATCTACTAGCTCGGCGTCAGGAAACGCTTCCAGAATTTTTTTATAAGAATCTGATTGCTTCATTTTTTCTAATAATTCTGCTTTTATTTTATTTTTTTTATCAAAAACCGTGGTCTCTCCTTGATCTTTAGATAGTGAAATAATCCATCTTTTTCCCGTCCATTCACTTAATTTTAATGAAATATTTTTAATAAAATCTTTAGATAAATTTTCATTAAAAGAAATATCAATTTTTCCTTGCTCAAATCTTACTATTCTCACGTTCCTTTCTAAATCAAATTTAAGTTCAATCTCTTTGTGTTTATTGGCCAAATCAATTAAATCTTGAAATGATTTGATCACAGCATTGTCTGATTGATTTTTTTCTTCTTTTATTTCATTTAAAATTTCTGGTTTTACTTTAGGTGCTTCTTTTTTTTCTTGAATAGTATTTTTAATTTGAGTTTTAGAAATAACCGACTCAACTTGAGCAGCTGAACTAGATTCTGTATCTTCAGAGTCTATTTCAGTATCAAAATTATTATCTTGTAATAATGATTGTGGATCTGGCATATTTTTTAAATGTGCTAAACGAATAAGCAACATTTGAAATGACAAAAAAGGATTGGGCATAAAATTTAATTCCTCAATACCTTTTAAAGTAAAATGCCAAAGCATCGAAATATAAGTTAAATCAACTTCATCTGCTATTTTTTTTATTAATAATGACTCTGACTCTGAGACGCTTAAATCGTTTTCAATTGTACCAAATGTTTTTGTTCTTGAAATTAGATAAATAATTTCAAGCATGCTTTGTACAATTAATTTAGGATCGGCTCCAATATTAAAAATATCTTCTGCCTCTTGTAAAGCTTCTTTCTGAGATCCTTGAATAATGTAAGACAACAATTCTATTACTCTTGTTTGATCTGCAAGACCCAACATGTCCCTCACTTTATCTTCGGTAATTTCTTCTTCTTGCAAATTAAAAGTAATAATAGCCTGATCTAAAATCGACAAAGCATCTCTAACCGATCCTTCTGATGCTTTAGCAATGATAGCTAGTGCCTTATCATCAATTTTCGCTTCTTCTTTTGTAGAAATGTTTCTTAAAAAATTTTGCATTTCATCCATTTTGATTCTTCTAAGATCAAATCTTTGACATCTAGATAAAATGGTAACTGGAATTTTCTTAACCTCTGTAGTTGCAAGAATAAACTTTAAATGCGCTGGTGGTTCTTCTAAAGTTTTTAAAAGAGCATTAAATGCCTGCTTAGAAAGCATGTGTACTTCGTCGATAATAAATACTTTATATTTTGCACTTGCAGGAAGATATTGTGATGATTCCAGTATTTCTCTTATATCATCAATACCGGTTTTGGAGGCAGCATCCATTTCCAAAATATCCATATGACTTGAATCAATAATAGCTTCACAGTGACAGTATTCATCCTTGGAACATTTTTCCTCTGTACCAAATTTTTTATTACAATTAATTGCTTTAGCGATAATTCTTGCGGTGGTAGTTTTTCCAACACCTCTTATGCCTGTTAACAAATAGGCATTAGGAACTCGATCCATCGCAATAGCATTTTGAATAGCTATGGCCATGGATTCTTGCCCAATCAGCTGATCAAAATTTTGAGGCCGATATTTTAATGATAAAACTTTTCGATTATTCATAACGCTAACGGGGAACTGAATAACAACCTGAAAAATTAACGTTACGGCTGCTTTCTTTCGAATCTGACCGGATTAGCGCAACATCCACCTGCTACCAATTCCCCAAGGCAATAGTATAACAAGATAAGAAAAAAACGATAGGAAAGATTCTGTGTATTACTTTTGGTAGCGAAATTTATCAGCTACATAAATACCTAAAATATCTAATTTTTTTGTATATTTTTTTAATTCGCTGAGAGATTGTTTAACGTTTTTATTTTCGGCATGTCCTTCAATATCTAGATAAAATATAGTTTGGAGAAAAGTATTATTAACCGAGAAACTCTCCAATTTAGTCAAATTCACCTTATTTTTAGCAAAACCACCAAGAGCGTTAAATAAAGCACCTGGTGTACTTTTGATCATAAAAATACAAGTAGTAATAAATTTAAATCCTTTAATAAATTTAGGAAATTTATGGTTTTTTTTCATAATCAAAAACCTTGTTGTATTTCCTTTTTGATCCTCAAAATTTTTCTTTACAATTTTCAAGTTATAAATTTTAGCTGCTAAAGAAGATGCGATTGCAGCTTCGGTTAAGCTTTTGTTTTCTGAAATATATTTTGCAGATCCGGCTGTATCAGCTGCAACTACAGAAGTTAATTTATACTTATTTAGGTTTTTTTGGCATTGGCCTATTGCATGTGCGTGACTTCTTACGAATTTAATATTGCTTAACTTTACTCCTTTATTAGCTAATAGGCAGTGCTCTACTTTATGAAAATACTCTCCAATAATTTTTAATTTATATTTTGGCAATAAGTAATGAATGTCAGCAACTCTTCCTGCTAATGAGTTTTCAATAGGGATAACTGAGATAGCATTGCGATCTTTTTTGCACATCTCAAACACATCTTCAAATGTTTTGCAAGGAGCGACGTTTATTTTATTAAATAACTTGGTAGCAGCAAGATGAGAGTAAGCTCCTAATTCACCTTGAATTGCAATTTTTTTTTTCATGAAATAATTTTTCTAATTTTATCTAAATCTTCCTGGGTATCAACTCCCAATGGATAGTCTTTTATGAAACCTACATAAATTTTAATTTTATTATCTAATGCTCTCATTTGTTCTAAACTTCTTTCTAACTCATTTTTAGTTTTCTGCAAACTAACATATTGTTTTAGCGTTTTATATTGATAAGCATAAATTCCAACATGATGATATAAACAATCTATTCTGTTATCTTTTTTTCTAAAAAAATCTTTCGCTTGTGAAAAATTATTTATACCAATCTGCTTTTCCGTTTCTACTTTTACTACATTAAGATTATCCAAATCTTCCGGCTCTAACTTGCTAGCTAAAGTTGCCATTTCTGCAGATTGTGTTTGCATAAATTTTTCCAAATAATTAATTGCCTCTGGATTAATAAGTGGCATATCTCCTTGAACATTAATAATTAGGTCAGGCTTTTCATCTAAATTCTCTACTGCTTCAAAAATTCTATCTGATCCATTGGTATGATTTTTGTCAGTTAGTATGCACTTTCCACCATTATTTGTAATTACATCAAAAATTTCTTGATCAGACGTTGCAACCATAACATGTTGAACATTTGTTTTTTTAGCCTGCCTCCATACATGCAAAATCATAGGCTCATTTTTTATTAGTAATAAAGGTTTATTGGGTAATCTTTTTGCGCCTAAATGACTGGGTATAATTATTGCTGTTTTCATTTAATTAAAAAATTTGAAAGTGCGACATCTATATCTTTATTTTATACTCTAAAACTATCTCAAAATACTATATGAATTCGTTTAATAAATATGGATAGTTTTGAATTTAATAAAATTGCCGCTGCAGTGCTTGTTACCATTCTAGTAATTATTGGAATTAAAGAAATTGCGAATGAAATTTTCCATGTTCAAAAGCCCAAGCAATCTGCTTATAAAATTGAAGGGGTAGAAACTGCCACTACCACCACCACTGAAGTTGCAAAAGTCGAAGAAAAGTTGGCTCCTATAACTCCAATGCTTGCCTCAGCAAGTGTAGATGATGGTAAAAATGTTTTTAAAAAATGTGCTGCTTGTCATAGTGTTGAAAAAGGTGGTGCTAATAAAATTGGCCCGGCATTGTGGTCTGTTGTAAATAGAAAAGTTGGATCCCATGAAGGATTTAAATATTCTTCAGCACTTCAAGGGTATGGGAAAAATTGGACTTTTGAAGAGCTAAACGGTTTTTTAAATGCTCCACTTAAGTATATCAAGGGCACAAAAATGGCATTTGCTGGATTAAAAAAAGATAGCGAAAGAGCCAATGTAATTGCTTATCTTAATAGTTTAAGCGATAGTCCAGCTTCTTTAAAATAATATCTAAATAATTTATTTGTTGTATAGTTTCATCATTAATAATGAGCTTGTTAAATATTAAACCGCTTTTAAATAAAAAAGCCATGGGGATGGCTTTGTTTGGCTTTTCTGCTGGTCTTCCCTTACTTCTTATATTTTCCACTCTTTCAGTTTGGTTAGTAAAAGCGGGAGTCGAACGAAGCACTATAACATTATTTAGTTGGGCTGGATTTGCCTACTCATTTAAGTTTTTGTGGTCTCCTATTGTAGATCATTGTCGCCTTCCTTTTTTATATAAAATGGGTCATAGAAAAAGTTGGCTATTTTTATCTCAGCTGATGATTATTTTATCAATAATTCTTACGTCCTATACAGATCCAAGTCAGAATTTAATCTACACGGCTATTGCTGTGGTCTTAATTGCTTTTTCAAGTGCAACTCAAGACATAGTAATTGACGCCTTTAGAATTGAATCCGATTCTATTAAAAAACAAGGAGCTTTATCCTCGATGTATTTGGCTGGTTACAGAATAGCCATGATTGTATCCGGTGCGGGAAGTTTGTGGTTAGCATCCTACTTTGGTGTCGACACATACGATACAAATACTTGGAAAAAAGTATACCAAATGATGGCATGTTTAATGCTGGTGGGCATATTCGCAACATATATTTCCAAAGAACCGTCGATTATAAAAAAAAGAAAAACCTCTTCTCAAATATCCTTTTTCTTGGCTTTAGTTGTATCTGTGGTTATTTTTTTTCTTATTTATAATTTTTTACCTTCGTTTTTTCACAAAAAAACTATTGTATTAAATTCAATTGAAGGATTATTAAAAATAATTATTTCTTTTTCTGGATCTCTATTAATACTTTTCTTATTTAGCAAAACGAAACTCATTTCCTTAAATAGGGCAAGAATAGCCTATATTGATCCAATACGTGATTTCTTTGATAGATATAAAAAAATTGCATTATTTATACTGATGCTGATTGGACTGTATAGAATTGCCGACATTGTCATGGGAGTAATGGCGAATGTTTTCTATCTCGAAAAAGGCTATCAAATCGAAGAGATAGCAACTTATTCTAAATTCTTTGGCTTGTTTGCCACAATTGCTGGTGGTTTTTTAGGAGGATTGTACTCAATGCACAAAGGGGTCATTCAAAGTTTATTGGTAGGTGCCGTCATTGCTGCCTTGAGCAATGTTTTGTTCGCCTGGTTAGCCATAAGTGACATAAGTATTTTATTTTTAATTTCAGTTATTACTTTAGATAATATTGCCAGTGGATTTGCGGGCGCATCTTTTGTTGTTTATCTCTCTTCTTTAACTTCTGTTAAATTTACAGCAACTCAGTACGCTCTCTTTAGCTCTATTATGCTTTTTTTTCCTAAATTAATTGCTGGTTATGCCGGGGGAATAGTTGATTTAATTGGATATCCCTTCTTTTTTATATTTACTGCAGTTTTAGGATTGCCTGTTTTATTTCTAATTTATTTAATAAAAGACACATCCTTATCAAAATAGTAATTTTACAATTTTGTACCTGAATGATACACAGTCATATGAACAAAACTTTAATTTTATTTTTTTCTATTATACTTCTTAATAGCACTGCAAATTCAGCTGATCCCACATTTATTACAAAAAAACAATTTCTAGATAGCAATATTAAAAAATTAGAACAGCAGTTTGATGAAATTGATACTAACAAAGATGGTAAAATGACGGAGGCTGAAGAAAAAGCCTATATAAAAAAAGTTCAAGAGATAAGACAAATTAGACAAAACTTATTACAATTAGCAGATACAAATAAAGATGGAAAAGTTACTGAAGAAGAACAAAAAGCATTACTTGTAACAATGGATACCAACAAGGATGGTAACGTTACTTTAGAAGAGCAAAAATCCTATTTAACAAAAACCAAGACTAAAAAATAATTAAAAAATATTTTTTATAATTATTATTAAACCACTTACTAAAAGCATATAATTAAATAAGATTTTAAATATTTGCTCACTTAAAATTTTTCTTAAGTATTTTCCAGCTAACACACCTAGTAAAATAGGCACACAAGCTATGGATGATAATACTAAAGCATTATTATCTATCATTGAAAAACTATAAAATAAAACAAACTGAGATAAAGAATATAAACAAAAAGTAAGACCCATTAATTGAATAAGCTTGTCTTTATTATAATTTAATGACTGAATTAAAAAAACAAATGGGACTGTGTAAATGCTAGTTACCCCGGTCGTAATTCCTGTTAAAGATCCAATAACAAATTGAACTGCAAATGAATTATAGTTTTTAAGGATTATAATTTTTTTGAGCAAAACCAGCAAAGAATTAAAAATTAACAAACTAGCTAATACCAATAAAATGATTTTTGAATCTACTGCTCTTAAAATGAAAAAACCAGGAATGATAAATAATACTGAAGAGATCAAAAAATACTTAGTTTGACTAACAATTGCTTTAAAATCTTTGCCATCTAGCATTTGAAATAAATTTGTGAAAATGACTGGTATTAAAATAAAAGATATAGAATCTTTAATATCAAAGAAAAAAGAAAGTAATGTAAGTGTTACGGTGGGTAATCCAACCCCAATTGTCCCCTTTACGAGGCCTCCTAAAAAAAAAATAAACAAAGATATAAAAAATAAATTATCTAATTGAGGCAATTCCATAAATCTATTTAGAATAATACTTACTTAATGTCAGCTACTAATATTTTTACTTTATTAAAATTAAATTTATTTTCATTTCTTTTTAATAAAAAAACAGTAATGGATGGAATAATTATAGCTAACACAAAAGACCAAAACAACAAAGCTGTCGAAATCCATGTGGGGAAAATTTTATAACTAAATAAAATTCCAACTAAAATACTTTTCTGAAAAGTTACATCCGGGAAAAAAAGTAATCCAAAAATTAATCCCAATACAATTGCTATCATGGTACTTTTGCCACTTATATTATTTTTAAACATTCCATAAAAAATAGGAACAGCAGCAGCACAGCACAATAGATCAGCCAAAAGAAACATATACAAAACACTAAGACCTTGTGATGATACATAAAAAATAACTATTGATAAAATTATCAAAACAATTCTGGAAAAGTTTAAATAACTAAGACTAGAATTTAAATGAATAAATTTTTTTCCTTCAATAATTAATAAACTTGAAATAGCATTAATCAGAGTATCCATGCTGCTTATTACTAAAGTTAAAGCCAAAACTAAAATAATAGTTGATAATAATAAAGTTTGATTTTTTAAGATTAATGAAAAAATAATAGTGCTTGGATTTTTTGCCAAATCTAGCGACACTCCTACGATACCGCAAAAACCTAAAATTAAGATAACAGGCAAAACAATAAAAAATGCATTCCTAAAACCAATATCTAAATCATTATTAGATTTAGCAGAAAAAACTCTTTGCCAAGTCCCCTGATCAAATAAATTTGTTGCAAAAACAGCTATAAAAAAAGTTATTCCAGCCGTATATCCATAAAAATATTTTGAGTTAATTAATAATCCTGCTTTTGATTCAATTAACTCCAAAGAAATATTTACCTCCCCTGAAAAAAATAGAAAATAAAAAATATAAAGTAAGAATATGCTAATAATTATAAATTGTATCTTGTCTGTAAGAATAGAAATCCGCAACCCACCTTTAAGAGTATAGATCAAAGTAGTGATCAAAATTAATAAAGATGTTTTCCATAAATCGACTCCGGTGATTAAATTAACAATTTTGGCAATCGCGGTAACTTCTGCGCATAAGTAAATAAAAATATAAAATAAAGAGAGGAACAAAATAGATTTCAATACTAACAAACCATAACGAACATAAACAAATTGAGTTAAGCTATTGCCGTTCGGCATAATCAGCCTTAATCTTTTTCCAAATACTCGCATTGCTAAATAGGGACATGCTTGACCTAGGGCATAACCTATTACTGCCCCTGCACCTCCCCAGGTGGCCGCTTCAGCTGGACCAATTAATATCCAAACACCAAAACATGAAGCTACTAATGAGGAAGTTAAGGACCATGACTTAATTGATCTTCCTGCATTTAAATAAAATGATAGCGATTTACTGCTTTTTGAAAAAACAATTCCAAAAAACATAAAAGATAGACTTAAAAATATTAGGATAAATACATTGATATCAAAAGTCATGGATTAAGCTCTTAATTTCAATAATATAGTATTTATTTTAACGATCATTGTTCTCCCTACGTTGTAATTAAACATCAGGTTCTAAGAGTATAATCTCAGCGTTTACGCACCCCCGAACAATTTTGTTAAATACTAATTTTAATTATTAAGCAAGTAAAAATTAAAATTGATTATTTTGTATTAAAACTTAATTTATCATTTCATGATTATAAATTGTAAATGTCTCAAGTATCAATTTGATATACCAAGCCATGAAATTACGGGTGAAGGAAGACAGGTTAGATGTGAGTTTTGTAATGAAGAATGGTTTCAAACAAATCCTGAAAATAATCTTGAACAAAATAATACCCAATCTAACACCGAAAAAGAAATACCCATTCCCAAAATTTATAAAGAATTAAGTTCAACTAAAGATACGATTCAAGATACTACCCAAGATAAAACAAATAAATTTAGCTTTTTATTTTTATCTTTTATTATTATTCTTTTTGTTATTTATTTTGGAATGCTTGAAAATAAAGATTTAATTTTATCAAACTATCCGTCCTTTATAGGTTTTTTTGAATCATCAGATATTTTAAAAGAAATAATGACGCAAAATATTAATTGGCTAAAAGAAAGTTTTCAAAATTTGATAAATCAATAATAATGATTACAAATTTTTTTTGCAAAAAACAAATAAGCAATATTTTTAAAACACCCAACAAAACATCGGAAAGAGTGTCTCAATTATTATTCGGTGAAGACTTTGTTGTCCTAAAAAATAATAAAGATTTTTATTACGGATATTCTGCTTTTGATAAATATTATGGATATGTATTAAAAAAAAATTTTCAAGAAAATAACAATAAAAAAAAATATAGAATTACAAAACAAAAAAGCTTTTTATTCACCGGTCCCACAGATAATCAAATAACAAAAAAATATATTCTTTTTAATTCTTTAGTGCCTATAATAGAAAAAAATAATAATTTTATAAAAATAAATAAATACTGGATTAAAAAAAATTCTATTAATAAAATAAATTCAAACAATTTTTTAAAAACTCTACCCTTTTTTTTTAAAACAAAATATTTATGGGGCGGTAACTCTATTAAAGGCATTGATTGTTCTGGATTGGTTCAAGAGTTATTAAAAAGCATAAATCACAAATGTCCCAGAGATAGCAAAGATCAAATTAATTTTTTTAAAAAAAAGATAGCTTTATCCAAAATTAAAAAAGGAGATTTAATTTTTTGGACTGGCCATGTTGCAATAGCATTAAATAAAAAAAATTTAGTTCATGCATACGGGCCAAAAAAGAAGGTAATAATAATGCCTATTAAAAAAACAATAGAAAATCTTTTGCTAAAAAATAATTTAAAAATTCTAGCAATTAAAAGACCTATTTCATGACTTTGTTGTCTAAAAAAATTATCATTTCAGGAAAAGTTCAAGGAGTGGGTTATAGAGTCTGGTTAAAAAATTTTTGTAACAAAAATAAAATAACAGGATGGGTCTTAAATAAAAATAATGGAGATGTGGAAGCTACTTTTTGTGATATCGAAGATGAAATATTTAAAGATCTTTTATCAAACTGTTTTATGGGACCTCCTAATGCAAAAGTAACAAACATTTGTATTGAAACTTTATTAAACTACAAAAGCCCCTCTACTTTTAAAATTGTAGAAGAGTGATCAAAATACAATTAAAAAGAGAACATTTTTTTGATTGATTCGGTCATGTTTTATGCCTAGTTTGTTCTAAGGCCAAATCTAAATATAGTAGGTCAAAAATTTTTAGACCATAAATGATGAATCAACAAATTATATCTGTCTTGGGCCCAACCAATACAGGCAAAACACATTTAGCAGTTGAGAGAATGCTGCAATTTGAAACCGGGGTTATAGGATTTCCACTGAGGCTACTGGCCAGAGAAGTTTATGATAAATGTGTTTTAAAATTAGGCGCAGATAGAGTCGCTTTGATTACTGGGGAGGAAAAAATTATTCCTCCGAAGGCCAATTATTATTTGTGCACGGTTGAGTCAATGCCTCTAGATTTAAATTTTGAATTTAGTGCAATTGACGAAATTCAAATGTGCGCAGACCCTGAAAGAGGTCATATTTTTACAGATCGATTATTAAATTATCGTGGAGATAAATTAACAATGTTTTTGGGAGCCGATATAATGAAAAATATTATTTCGGAATTAGTTCCCTCTAGTGAATTTATATATCGAGAACGATTATCAAAACTTATCTATACGGGTCATAAAAAAATTTCAAGAATTCAACCTCGAAGTGCTATTATAGCTTTTTCTGTTGATGAGGTTTACGCTCTTGCAGAATTTGTAAGAAGACAAAGAGGTGGTGCTGCAATTGTTATGGGGTCTTTAAGTCCCAAAACTAGAAATTCACAAGTTGAACTTTATCAATCAGGTGATGTAGATTTTTTAGTTGCAACTGATGCCATCGGTATGGGGATCAATATGGATATAGATCACGTAAGTTTTAGTAGTTTGAGAAAATATGACGGAAAAAAAATACGCAGCTTAAGAAATACTGAAATAGGACAAATTAGTGGCAGGGCTGGAAGATATACGAATAATGGAAGTTTCGGTATTACTGGAAATTGTGAATCACTAACTAGCGAACAAATAGATAAACTTGAAAATCATAAATTCGATAGTGTGCTTAATATTTATTGGAGAAACTCTAATTTAGACTTTTCTAGTGCCTCTAAATTTATTAATAGTATTAATCAAACTCCCCCTATTGAAAACCTTTTAAGAAATAGAGAACTTATAGATGAAAATATATTTAAATACCTAACATCAGAAAATTCAGATTTAAAATTTAATAACGAACAAAATCATATTTTAACTCTCTGGGAATGTTGCCAAATTCCTGATTTTACCAAAAGTTCCTATAATGAACACTTGGAAATAATAAGTAATGTATTTAACTTTTTAACAACGGGGATCGGCAAAATCACTAATGATTGGATAAAAAAACAAGTATCAAACTTAGATAATTTAAACGGAAATATTGATGCTATTGCAAATAGAATATCTCATGTTCGAACTTGGTCTTATGTTGCAAACAAAAGAAATTGGGTCGAAAATCATGACTATTGGATAGCAAAAACGAAAGATATAGAGGATAAATTATCAGATAGACTCCATGAAGAACTATCTAAAAGTTTTGTTGATAAAAGAATTAGTATTTTGTCTAGGGGGCTAAAACAAGATTTACAATTAGAAGCAAAAATATCTGAAAAGAATGAAATTATTGTAGATGGCCAATTAGTAGGAAAAATTCATGGCTTAAAAATTTCTCTAAATTATTCAAATGCTACACTTCAAACAGATATTAGATCTATCAAAAAAGCTGCTAGAAATGGGGCTGCAAATGAGCTTCAAAAAAGAATTAGAATCATTACTAATTCTTCTGAACAATTTTGCTTGAAAAAAGATAAAAATATTTATTGGCAAGATCAAATTATAGGAAAAATTTATCCTGGAAAAAATTATTTAAATCCAGATATAAAAGTTATTGTGGATGAAAGCATTACCCCACAAGATCAGCAAAAAATATTAGTACGTTTACTTGACTGGTTCAAAAGTGAAAAAAATAATCTATTGCAAGATTTAATTAAAATAGAGGAAAATAAATCTGAAAATAGATTTATAAGAGGACTTTGCTATCAACTGTTTGAAAATAATGGAGTTTTAAAAAGAGAGAATGTAAATTCAATAATAAAGCAACTAAACCAAGAAGATAGATCAATAATAAGAAAATTGGGAATTAAAATTGGAAGATATCATATTTACCAACCAAGAATGCTAAAACCAGCAGCAGTTAATTTTAAAACTATTCTTTGGAATTGTTTCAATCTTCTGACAGAAAATGAATGTCCCAAATTCGGATTAAATTTTATTAAAAATTTTCACAACAAAAATAAAAAATATCTTTTGATATGTGGTTTTGAAACTTTTAAAAAATATATTATAAGAGTTGATATTTTAGAAAGACTATTTTTAAAAATTATCTCATCTAGTAAAGATAATATTTTTGAACTTACAAATGAAATGTTAAATTTGCTTGGATGCACAAAAGAAGATTTTAAAGAGTTGATGAAAGAAATGAACTATAAATTAATAGAAGAAAATAAAAAAATACTTTTTAAATATATTACCAAAAAAAACTTTTCTAAAAAAATCAATATTAAAAATTCTAATAGCCCGTTTTATCAATTAAAAAAAATTAAAATAATCTCTTAATGAATTGGTCTTGTAAAAATAGTGAAGAATACTCAGAATTAGAATTGGCTATAGCAACTTTATTTGTACATGCTGCAAGGTTAGATGGTCATTATAATAAAAGTGAAAAAGAGACAATTATACTTTGTCTTAAAAAATTGGGACTAAATGATCACAATAATATTGATAATCTTCTTAGAAAAGCAGAAAAGGAGGAGGAAAATAATCATCAAATTTTATACCTCACCCGTGAAATAAAAAAAATAAGTTACAAAGATAGGCTTAAAATAATTGAAATGCTTATAGAAGTTATATATGCAGACCAAAAATTAGATGAATTTGAAGATAATTTAATACGCAGAGTTGCTGGTCTAACTTATATTGATCATGCAGACTTAGGTGCAATTAAAATAAAGGTTAAAGAAAAATTAAAATTATGACCTATGTAGTTAATGACAAGTGTGTGAAGTGCAAACTGACAGACTGTGTAGAAGTATGTCCGGTTGATTGTTTTTATGAAGGAGAAAACATGCTCGTGATCAATCCAGACGAGTGTATTGATTGTGGGGTGTGTGAGCCTGAGTGCCCTATCAATGCCATAGAACCAGATACCAATGATGGTGCTGAAAAACTAGTGCTTATCAATAAAAAATTATCTGAAATTTGGCCAGTTATTACCAAAAAGAAAGAGCCACTTCCAGATTGGGAAAAGTTTAAAGATGAAAAAAATAAATTAGATAAATATTACAATGAAAACCCAGGTTCTGGGGACAAAAAATAATTAAATTTGTTGAAAACAATCTTAATATAAGCTATTTCCATCGCCTACTAAAAATTAATGCTAAAAAAATTAAAACAATCCCTTCTCAAAGCAACCGGAATGAAAAAAGCTAAAATTGCTAAAACTCCTAAAATTGCAAAAGAAAAAAAAATTAAAGTAGCAAAAGCTCCTAAGGTTGTGAAAGCAAAAAAAATTAAAGTAGCAAAAGCTCCTAAGGTTGTGAAAGAAAAAAAAACTAAAGTAGTAAAAGCTCCAAAAAAAGAAAATAAAAATTTACCTAATGAAAACAAAAATATAACCATAGCAAAACCTATAATTAAAACTGGAAGAGTTTATACTTCTCAACAAGATCCTTTAATTGAAATTACTAAAGTAAAAAAACAAGATAATGAAAAAAGAATTTACAAAATAAAAGATTATGTCATTTATCCTAAGCACGGAATTGGTCAAATTGTATCTGTAGAAAAAGACACAATTGCTGGAATTGATATTAATTTTTATAAAATTGAAATTACTAAAGATAAATTAATTTTAACAATTCCTACCAATCAACAAGCTCACTTAAGACCTTTATCAAGTATCAATCAAATTAATAAAGCCATTTCTATATTAAAGGGAAAAGCAAAAGTAAAAAGAACAATGTGGAGCAGAAGAGCCCAAGAGTATGAGCAAAAAATTAATTCAGGTGAAATTTATCAAATTGCAGAAGTAGTCAGAGACTTAAATAAAAATACTGATATGCCAGTTGACCAATCATATAGTGAGAGACAACTTTTTGAAAAAGCTTTTGAAAGACTTTTGGGAGAAGTAACTGTAGTTCTTGCTGTGACTGAAGAAGATGCTAAAGAAAAGTTAAATAAAGCTCTTGGCAAAACTCCTGAAAAAAATCTTGTAGAATAAAAAAAAACGCCCTCTAATTAGAGAGCGTTTTTTTTGAAAAATACTTATAAAACTATTTTTTTCTTTTCTTAGCTTTAGCTTTCTTTTTCTTTTTAGGAGCAGCTTTTTTCTTAGTTGCTTTTTTCTTTGCTGCTTTTTTTCTTTTTTTAGCCATCTTTATTCTCCTTTTAGTTTGGAGTTTCACTTAAAAAAATTTTTAAGTGATTCGTTATTAATTCATATAAAAATAATTAACAATCAATGTCAATTGCTAAATGTGTGATGATATTTTTAAAAAAAATTTTAAAATTTTATTTTTTATTCAATTAAAAGTTTAATCACAAAAAAATTAAATTAATGTTGATTTGCAATAGTAAAATGATGTTTTTTAATTTTTTGAACTGTAAAAAGCATTTAATATTTCTAAAAAATGATTTTTGATTACATGTCGCTTTATTTTCATTGTTGGTGTTAGCATGTTGTTGTCGATGGTAAATGCTTCTTTTAAAACTGAAAAATTTTTTATTTTTTCAATTGCTGTTAGTTCTTTATTAACTTTATCAACTATTTTTTCAATTTCAGCTCGAGATAAATTAAATTCTTTATTTAAAACTATTAGAGCAACCAAATAATTTTTATTATCTCCATAAATAAAAGCTTGTTCAATTTCTGGATTAATACACAAAAGATTTTCAATTTTTGCAGGGGAAATATTATCCCCTCCTGAGTTAACAATAATATCTTTTTTTCTATCAGTAATTTTTAAATATCCATCTTCATCAATTTCACCAATATCTCCTGTATAAAGCCAACCATTTTTTATTGCTTCATTAGTTGCCTTTTCATTGTTCCAGTATTTCATCATTAAACTTTCTCCCTGAACAATAATTTCACCATCATCATTAATTTTTACTTTAATATTTTTAAAAGGAATTCCGACGGTTTCAATTTTAATTTTATTAATAGGATTGCATGAAACAACAGGAGAGAACTCTGTTAATCCATAACCTTGCAATGTTCTAAGACCAACAGAATTTAAAAAAATTCCAATATTTTTATCTAACGGGCCACCTCCAGAGATAAATGCTTTTAAATTTCCTCCAAAATTTTTTACAACTTTTTTTCTGACTAAATAATTTAAAATTTTATTTAACATTCGATCAAAAATACTTAAATTTTGACCTAAAAAACTTTTACTTCCCAATTCGACTGTTTTTGCGAAAATACGAGATTCATTTAACTTGGGCTTCATTTTATTATAAAGATTGTTATAAAATCTTGGTACAGCAGTCATTACATGTGGTTTGGAAATTTTTATAGTTTCAATTAATTTTTCCAAATTTGCACAATAAAAAATTTCTGCAGATAATGAAATTTGCACGAATTGCACTGTGTGCTCATATGAATGTGATAAAGGTAGCCAGGTCAAAAATCTGAATTTACTAATTTTTATTTCTTTTATTAATTCGTAAGCACCTTCAACATTAGCCAAAATACCACCGTGACTTAACAATACACCTTTGGGTGTTCCTTGTGTTCCTGAGGTATAAATTATACAAGCTGGGTCTGTTCTTTTAATGGTACAATTATAATTAATATTAGTATTTGGAATATCAAGAAAATGAATAATTCCGGAAGTGCTTTTTTCTTTATCAAATAAAATAATAAACTTTAATTGATAATTAATTTTTGTGCACGCTTTTTGAATCGTATCTAATAATTTTTCATTGGATACAATCAATCCCTTTGGTGAGCAATCATTTAAGATAAATTCAAAATCTTTTGCGGTATAGGTCGTATAATTAGGAACTGTAATGGCTCCTGATTTTAAAATTGCCAAATCACTTATAAGCCACTCCGGTCTATTTTCAGAGACTAACAAAATCCTATCTCCTTTAACAATTCCTTTTTCTTGCAAAAAATTTGTTACATTTTTTACTTTTTGATCAACCTGTCCCCAGGTTAATGAATCTATTTCTTTGCTCTTATTAATTTTAAATAAAAAATTTTTTTCTAAATTATTTTGCTTGGTAAAATCATAAAGTTCAACCAAACTATTAATGTTTTCAAAATTCATACATCTAAATAAAATACTTTATTGATAAAAAACCTAATATTAATAAAATTAAAAACAAAACAGATAAAGTATTAAAATATTTATCTATAAAAAACTTAATTTTTTCACCGAATTTCCAAATTAAAAAACTGATTGTTAAAAATCTCAATCCCCTTGAAACAAAACTAGCTATGATAAAAATTATAATATCAAATTTGGCAAAGCCACTACTTAAAGTAAATAGTTTATAAGGTATGGGGGTTAATCCAGCAGTAAAAATTATCCAAAATTCAAATTCTTTGCTAATTGACTCTGTAAGTTTAATAAATTTGTCTTGATATCCATAAAAACTTATAATTTTATTACCAAATACATCAAAAAAATAATAACCTATGTAATAACCGATTACCCCTCCAATTACTGAACATAAAGTTACCCATAAACCAATTTGTATAGCTCGATTTCTTTTTACCAATTGTATGGGCATCATAAAAATATCTGTTGGAATGGGAAAAAAAATACTTTCAATAACCGTTAAAAAATAAAGAACCTTTTCAGAGTAATTTTTAGAACACAAATCTAAAATTTTTAAGTAAATTTTTTTCATTTATTTTTGGTGGGCGAAAAGGGAGTCGAACCCTTAAGGTTTCCCGGCGGATTTTGAGTCCGCTGCGTCTGCCAGTTCCGCCATTCGCCCTATTAACTTTGTTCATTAATAACATAGTTTTTAAAAAATACTAAACAGAACAGCTGGTTATTAATTTTTTTTAAGTTAATGAAAGTTTAAATACATGATATCTATCTTTGAAAAATTATGTTGAAGAAATTATTAAACAGAGTTGTTGCTTGGGCGGGTCATAAATATGCTATTTATTATTTGTCTTTTCTTTGTTTTATAGAAAGTATTTTTTTCCCCATACCTCCGGATGTGATGCTTATCCCAATGGCTTTGGCACGAATTGAAAAATGGTTTAAAATTGCAAGTGTAGCCTTATTATCAACTTTAACAGGAGCAATTGTTGGATATGTAATTGGTTATTTTTTTTATAAAGAAGTAGGAATAAGAATTTTCGAATTTTATAATTTTAATAATTTTCAAGAATTTAAAGAATATTTGCAAGTTGGAAAAGGATTTTGGGCCTGGATATTAATTATGACCATCGCTGGATATTCACCTGTGCCATTTAAATTATTAACTATAACTTCTGGTTTTATTCATTTTCCATTTCATATTTTTATACTTATTACAATTTTCATAAGAGGAACTAGATTTTTTTTCTTGTGCTGGGTTTGCCATTATTTTGGTGAAAAGTTAATTAAGTACATGCAAGAGAAAGCAAAAAAAATTATTACTGTTTTACTGGGTTTGTTTTGTTTGGGACTTTTTCTTGGTTACCTTATTTACGAACACTATAACTGGATTGTAGAATTTTTTGGTTAATGTTTTTGTCCAACAAAACAATATTAAATATCTTAATAATATTAAATTTAAGCATTTTGAGCATTGCTTACTTTATAGAATATATTTTAAAGATTCCCCCTTGCTCTATGTGTACTTATCAAAGAATTCCTTATTATTTAGCGATTTTTGTAATTTTATTATCATTTTTTGAAATAATAAATTTTAAGAAGTTAATCGTAATTTTAATTTTATTAACTTTAATAAATCTAGGATTGAGTTTTTATCATATGGGTATCGAGCAAGGTTTTTTTAAAGAACTGAGCACTTGTACTAATAATTTAAAGGCAAATGACATGCAAAATTTGTTGGAAGAGCTAAAAAAACAAAAAATAGTCTCTTGCAAAGATATTCCTTTTACTATTTTGGGCTTTTCACTTGCGACGATAAATTTTGGCGTTAATATTGTATTAGTGTTATTTTATTGGATAATTTTAAAGAAATGAAAAATAAAATAGAAGAAATCATTAGAGTTGATCATGCGGGAGAGCGAGGAGCAATTAAAATTTATGACGGTCAATTACTTGCTTTACAACTGTTAAAAGCAGATCCAGAGTTAGAAAAAAAAGTTGCTGAAATGAAAGAGCATGAAAAAGAACATTTAAAATATTTTGAACAACAACTTGCTGATAGAAAAATAAGACCTACTTTAATGCTACCATTATGGGATTTTTTAGGAACTGCATTAGGTTTTGGAACTGCAATGCTTGGTAAAAAAGCAGCAATGTTATGTACCGCATCTGTAGAGGAGGTAATTGACAAACATTATTTAGATCAAATTGATTACTTAAGCAAAAACGAAAAAAAAGAAAAAGAGCTTCTATCAAAAGTAAAAAAATTTAGACAGGATGAGTTAGATCATCGTGATATTGCCTATGAGGAAGGTGCCAATAAAGACGGTCCTTATGGAATTTTAGATGCAATTATTAAAATCGGCTCAAAAGCTGCGATAGAAATTTCAAAAAAAATTTGATTTACTAAGGCTCTAAACGAACATCCCAATACAAATAATCAAGCCAACTTTGGTGCAAAAAATTAGGTGGAAAATTTCTTCCATTTCTATGCAATTGTTCTTCTGTTGGTCTATATGGCTTTATCTTGGGAAACATAGCACAATCTTTTGAAAGTCTGTTTCCTTTTTTTACATTACAACACGTGCAAGCAGTAACAACATTTTCCCAAGAGGTCATGCCTCCCTTGGATTTTGGAACCAAATGATCAAAAGTTAAATTTTTATGATCGCCACAATATTGGCAAGTAAATTTATCCCTTAAAAAAACGTTAAATCTTGTAAAATTTGGATATTCAGAAGGCTTAATAAAAGTTTTAAGGGAAATAACGCTAGGCAACCTCATAGTAAATGATGGACTTCTAATTTCCCTATCGTATTCAGAGACAATATTAACCCTGTCTAAAAAAACATCTCGAACAGCATCTTGCCAGCACCAAAGAGATAACGGATAGTAACTTAAAGGACGATAATCAGCATTTAAAACTAAGGCTGGACATTTTTCTAATGGAAGTTCGTTAATACCACTTACAATCATTAAAAATCAAAATATCTATATTCAATGATTGCTTCAAGTAAAAACTTTTTATTTATTTATTTTGGACTGAATAAAATCTAAACCCAAACTTAAAGCTTCAGGTAAAATTGAATGACCACAATGATCAAAAACTTTATATTCTACATGGGGCAACTTATCTTTTAAAAACTCATAACTTGCATACATTTCTTCTAAAGGTATAATTGTATCCTCTGTGCCATGAAATAAAATTATTGGTGGCTTAGAGTTTATATTGTTCCTCAAAACATCAAAATTATATATTTTTCCAGAATAACCTAAAATTCCTCCGATTGTTTCTTTATAAGATAAAGCTAAATGCAAAGACATCATGGTTCCTTGACTAAAACCCATAAGAAACAAATCTTGTTTGGCTAGCTGATGTTCAGCTAGTTGCTCATTTATAAAACTATCAAGTTTTGACAGGGATAAATTCATTTCTTCCAAAATTTTATCTTGAGAAGTCTGCATAAGGTCAAACCATTCAAATCCTGATGGATTAATTTGACAAATTGTAGGAGCATTAGGAGCGACAAAACAAACTTCTGGCAAAAATCTTTGCCAATACTCTCCTATAGAAATTAAGTCATTACAATCCGCTCCATAACCATGGGATAAGATTACAATTTTTTTTGCAGAGCCTGTTATCGGGTTTAATTTTTTATATTTAAGCGACATTAAATCTTGTCTACTAATATAAGATATTTATGATAATTATAATACATGGATCAAAATACTTTAAGCTTTTTTGGAATCTTGGCAATCCTTGCTGTACTAGTTGTTCTTATTAGAGGATTAAAATCTTTTTTTTTAGGGGGCAATATTGAGGAGAAAAGGAAAAGCAATAAACTAATGCAGCTAAGAGTATTTCTTCAATTTTGTGCAATAGTTATACTGATGGCTCTTGCTTTAATTTACGGAAAATAAACTAAAAATTTTTTACCCAATTAATAAATTTTGTATCTGAAAAGTCTATAGAACCCATTACCCTTGCAAATTCTTTTCCTTCCTGATTAATTAACAGAGTAGTCGGCACTCCTCTTAGATTAAGTTTTTTTACCACTCTTAAGTCTTTATCAAACAAACTATCAAAATTTTTTATTTTCAAGTCATCTAAAAAAGATTTGGATTTTTTATAATCTATTGCTTCAACATTAATAGCAATTACCTCTATATTATTTTTGTCTAAGATAGATACCATCTTATCGAGGGAGGGCATTTCCTCTTTGCAAGGAGCACACCAGGTAGCCCAAAAATTAACTACTGTTAATTTTTTATTAAAAATAATATCAATATCTTTACCTATTCTTTTGTCTTCCAGAGTAATTAAGGGAAGATCTTTTGGTTTCTCATGTAAAATAATATTTTTATAAGGAACCGGGAAATTTTGTTGAGATAAGCAATAATTAGTAATAAGTAATAATACAGAAACTAAGATAGTTATTTTTTTAAAATAATTTGAAAAAAAATTCATCTTGAAAAGCTTATATATTTTTAAATGAAAAAAACAAAAAAAAATTCTGTTTGGGGTGCTAGAATGAGCAAGTCTGTATCATCAGTTTTGCAAACTGCCAATTCCTCTATAGAAATAGACAAAAGACTATTCCAAGAAGATATTCAAGGATCCATTGCGCATTGTACGATGCTTGCAAAACAAAAAATTATTGAAGCTAAAAAAGCGAAGAAAATTATATTGGGTTTGAAAAAAATAGAACAAGAAATATTAAAAAATACATTTAAATTTGAAATAAAACACGAAGATATTCATCTTAATATCGAAAAAAGACTTTTTGCAATCATAGGTTCTGATGCAGGATACTTACACACAGCCAGATCTAGAAACGATCAAGTAACCACTGATTTTAAATTATGGATTAAAAAATCTTCGAAAGAAATAAAAAAATTAATTCATACTTTAATTAAAGATTTTACCAATTTGGCAGAAAAAAATATTGATGTAATAATGCCAGGATTCACGCACTTAAAAAATGCCCAACCAGTTTTATTTGCACACTATTTATTGGCTTATGTTGAAATGTTTAAAAGAGATTATCAAAAATTTCAAAATGTAATAAATAATTTAGATGAAAACCCATTAGGATCAGGAGCGCTTGCTGGAACTTCTTATAATATTGATAGACATCTAACTACAAAATTACTTGGATTTAAAAATCCAACTAATAACTCAATAGACTCCGTCTCTGATAGAGATTATGCAATTGAATTTTTATTTACATCTAGTTTGTGCGCTATGCATTTATCAAGACTAGCAGAAGAAATTATTCTTTGGAATTCTGATATCGTCAACTTTATCAATATTGAAGATAGCCTACTCACAGGATCTTCCATGATGCCACAGAAAAAAAATCCCGATTCTGCAGAATTAATTAGGGGTAAAACAGGAAGTATTTATGGAAATTTAAATTCTCTATTAGTTACCATGAAAGGTCTTCCTTTGTCTTATTTTAAAGATATGCAAGAAGATAAAGCTGCTGTGTTTAATACATACGACAATTTAAAATTAAATTTACAATTAGCTGCAGAATTAATAAGAGGAATTAAGCCGAATAAAGATAGGCTATATAATGCGGCACTTTCAGGATACACAACCGCCACTGACTTTGCTGACTATTTGGTAAAAAAAGGAATTTCATTTAGAGAAGCTTATAAAAAATCTGCTGAATTAGTTAACATTGCAGAAAAAAATAAAAAAAGACTTGATCAGCTTGATTTTAAAGTCGTTCAAAAAATTGATAAAAATATTGAAAAAGATGTGATGAAAGTTTTTGATGTAAAAAATTCTATAGAAAAGAAAATTTCTTTTGGTGGAACTGGTAAAAAAAATGTTAAAAATATGATAAAAAAAATTAAGAAAGAATTTAAGTGAAAAAATTATTTATAATTATTATATTTACCTTGCTAATCGCTGCTTGCGGAAAAAAAGGTCCTCCAGGTTGTGAGATAAGCAAATCCAACAAAGATAAGCAATTAACAATACCAAGCTTTTGTAATTAAATGACTATTTTTAAATACAGAGGCAAAAATCTCTATCTAGAAAATGCGTCTATTGACAAAATAGCAAAAAAAAATCCTACTCCTTTTTATTTATACTCCCTCAAACAATTAGAAAAAAATTTTTATTATTTCCAAAATACATTTCGCAAAACTAGTCCTTTAATTTGTTTTGCAGTAAAATCTAATCCTAATCTAACTATCTTAAAAAATTTACAAAAATTAAATAGTGGTGCAGACGTGGTATCAATAGGTGAATTACAACTGGCCTTAAAAGCTGGCATTCAACCTAATAAAATTGTTTTTTCAGGAATTGGTAAGACAAAAGAGGAGCTTGATTTTGCCATTTCAAAAAAAATATTACTTATTAATGCAGAATCTGAGAGTGAGGTAAATCAAATTTCAAAAATTGCCAAAAATAAAAAATGTAGGGTAGCCATAAGTTTAAGATTAAATCCAAATGTTAATGCCAATACAATCAGTAAAATTTCTACTGGAAAAAAAAGCGATAAGTTTGGAATTAGTTTAGAGGAATCTTATAAAATTTTTATAAATAATATCAAAAATAAAAATATTTCGATCGAAGGCATTAGTGTTCACATTGGAAGTCAAATTAAACAATTGTCTCCATTTCAAAAAACTCTTAAAGTTGTAGATAAATTTATCCAAAAATTAAATAATAATAAAATTTTTATAAAATATTTAGATTTAGGAGGAGGAATGGGAATCTCTTACTTGCCTAAAGATACTAAATTTAATTTAAAAGAATATGCTAAAATAGTTGATCAATTTAATCAGAGATATAAACTGAAAATAATTTTTGAACCAGGAAGATATCTTTCTGCCAATACTGCTATACTAGTAGCAAAAGTTATCTATATTAAAAAAATTCAAGATAGAAACTTTATCATTTTAGATGCTGGAATGAATGACTTAATGAGACCTGCTCTTTACGACTCTAAACATGAAATTTTACCAATCCAAAAAAGTAAAGGTAAATTTAATAAAAAAGTAGAATTTGTAGGTCCCATTTGTGAAAGCACCGATAAATTTATGACATATTTAAATTATTACAAACTAAAGGAAGGTGACTTGGTTTGTTTCACCAATGTTGGGGCATATGGAAGATCTTTATCTTCTAATTACAATATTAGGCCTTTAATTGCCGAAATAGCTATTAATAAAAATTCCTTTAAAATTATAAGACCTAGACAAAAGCTAAAAGATCTTATCAAATAAAATATTGTGATTTTTATTCGCTCTTTAATTTTTAATTTTTTTACTTTTTTTGGAATTGCATTGGCTTGTATCATAGCGCTTCCAATGCTCATTCTTCCTAGAAAACAATTTTTAAGCAGATTATCATACTTTCTTGGTTATTATTTAATTTTACTAACGAAATTTATTCTTCAAACTAAAGTTGAGTTTATTGGTCTTGAAAAAATTCCTAAGAATAAAAAATTTTTTATAGCTTCTGCTCATCAATCTATGTTTGAGACTTTTGTATATAACTACCTTATCCCCGACTGCGTTTTTGTAATCAAGAAAGAATTATTATCGATACCACTCTATGGATTATATTTAAAAAAATTACAATATATCTCAATAAATAGAGGAAAATCTCTTAAAGAGAATGTAGATTCTTTTGGTCAGATTTTTACAAAAATACAAGAAAGCAATCGAACATTAATAATTTTTCCACAAGGAACTAGAGTCAAATATAACGAACAACCACCACTTAAAAAAGGTGCAAGCCGTATATATCAGGGACTTAACATTGCATGCGTTCCCATAAAATTAAATACTGGTACAGTTTGGCCAAAAAATTCGTTTTTTAAATATCCTGGAAAAATTATTTTTGAAGTAAAGGACATAATTGAGCCAGGTATCGATGGCCCATTATTTACTGCGCAATTAGAAAAAGCAATTTATAATTAATTTTTTCTACCAAAATTAGGTGCCTTGATATCTTGTCCTGCCTGAATAATTTTTTTTCTAATATTTCTGGTTTTTTTGAAGATATTAAAAAGCTCTTTCTTATTTTCTTTTTTAATAGATTTTTCTAAATGAGATAAATCTTTATTAAATCTTTTAAGCATAAACAAAATTTGTTTTTTATTACTCATGACAATGTCTCTCCACATTGTTGGATCGGAAGATGCAATTCTGGTAAAATCTCTAAATCCGCTAGCACTAAATTTAATAACTTCAGATTTAATTTTGTCTTCAAGTTTTGCTGCTGTTCCAACTATATTATATGCAATTAAGTGAGGAATATGACTAGTAATAGCCATGATATTATCATGACTTTGAGGACTCATGACGGTTATCTTGCTACCTAATTTTTTCCAAAAATTAGTAACTTTGTTTTTAGCTACTGAACTAGTGAGAATACTTGGTGTAATAATAAACCATCTATTTTTAAAAAGATTTAATAAACCAGCTTTTGGACCACTTTCCTCAGTTCCCGCTATGGGGTGTCCTGGCACATAACAAAATTTTTTATTAAGAATTGTCTCGGCTAATTTAACAACTTCAGACTTTGAAGATCCGACATCAGTAATAATTGTGTTTTTGTTTATTATAAGTCTAAGTTTAGAAAAAATTTCTTTATAGGTGCCTAAAGGGGAACAAATAAAAATTATATCTGCATTTTTTGCACTAACCTCTAAATTATGAGTAACTTCACTTGCTAACTTTAAAGACCTAATCTCTTTAAGGGCTTTATTTGAAATATCACAAGCGCTTATCATTTTTGCTAGTTTGTGTTTTTTTATTTCTCTAGCAATTGAAGAACCTATTAAACCAAATCCAACTATAGAAACTTTTTTAAACATTAAAAAAATTTTTCTAAAAGTTTAATAAATAATTTACATTCACGGGGGTTACCAACTGTTACCCTTAAACTATTTTTAATATTATAACTTTTCATTTTTCTTAAAATAACTCCACTTTTTGCAAAATTATTAAAAATATCATCGGCTTGGTTTTTTTTATCAAACCTCATTAAAAAAAAATTTGTTGTTGGCATATTACACTTTATTTTTTTTTCATTTAGTTTTTTAAAAATTTTATTACTCCAGTAGGAGTTGTGTTTAATATTTTTACTAATCCACTTAGCATCTTTTAAAGCAGCAATTCCTGCAAATTCAGCTGGCGCGGTTATATTAAATGGTGGTTTATAATTCAATAGAGAACTTATAATTGATTTTGAAGCATACCCCCACCCCAGACGAAGACTTGCTAGTCCATAAATTTTTGAAAAAGTTCTTGTTACCAAAACATTTTTTGCATTTTTAAAAATTTGTAATCCAGGCTCATAATCGTTGGCTTTAATATATTCCCAATAAGCATCATCGATTAATAATAAAACTCTTGAGGGTAATTTTTTATGCAAAATTCTTAACTCTTCGGCTGTCAAATAGGTTCCTGTTGGATTATTAGGATTTGCTATAAAAACAATTTTTGTTTTTTTAGAGATACATTTTAAAATATTATTAATATTTATTTTAAAATTATCCTCTTTAGCATAAACAACTTTTGCTCCATTAATTTTTGCATAAATTCTATACATCAAAAAACTAAATTCGGGAACAACCACTTCATCGCCTTGTTTTAAAAAGGCTTGGCATGCAAAACTTATTATTTCATCCGATCCAGACCCTATAATTAATTGATCAGAATTTATTTTAAATTTTTTTGATATTTCTTTTTTTAATAAAACACTATTTGAGTCTGGATATTTAAAAATTTTTTTTTTAGCTCTATCGAAAGATTTTACAGCCAAAGGTGAGCTTCCCAATGCTGACTCATTGGATGATAATTTAATGGGATTTTTGATCCCAAAAATTTTTGAAAGACCCCCTTCGTACTTTTGTATATTTATTTTTTTTGCTACAGGAAATTTCATCTCAAAGTATTTAGTTCTTTTTATTACTACAATACCTGTGATTGTTTATCAAAAAATCTCTATTATTTGACATTAAATTTGTCATTTAGTACAACTTCCTACGCTGATTTAACCAAATTGCGGGCGTAAACTGCTAAAAAGGAAAGCGCTTTTCAATAAAGAGCTTTTAAATAAATGAATTTAAATTTTAAAAACATTAAAAAAATCAGAATTGAAAAACCTTTAAAGCTTGATTGTGGGTCAACTTTGAATGGTTTTGATATAGCTTACGAAACATACGGCAAGCTAAACGAAAGTAAAAATAATGCCATTTTAGTTTTTCATGCACTTTCTGGAGATCAGTTTGTGACTGAGACCAACACAGTGACAAATAAAGAAGGTTGGTGGAATATGGCTGTAGGAAAAAATAAATCGATTGATACAAATAAATATTTTGTAATATGTGCAAATGTTTTGGGTGGCTGTATGGGTAGTACAGGTCCAAAAGAAATTGATCCGTCCACAGGTAAACCTTATGGCCTAAACTTTCCAGTCGTTACTATTAAAGATATGGTTTCAGCACAAATACATCTTCTTGATTTTTTGGGAATAAAAAAAACTTTAGCTGTATTGGGTGGCTCTATGGGTGGAATGCAAGCTTTGCAATTTTGTACGCTTTTTCCTGATCGTACATTTGCTGCTATACCAATTGCATGTGCAGCAAGCCATTCAGCGCAAAATATTGCTTTTAATGAATTGGCTCGACAGGCTATTATGGCAGATAGCGAATGGGATAATGGAAACTATCTGATATCAGGAAAAATTCCGAGAAAAGGACTGGCAATAGCTAGAATGGCAGGTCACATCAGTTATTTATCTGAACAAGGGCTGCAAAATAAATTTGGTAGAAAACTTCAAGAACAAACCGATGTAAAGTTTTCCTTTGATGCTGATTTTGAAGTAGAGAGTTATTTAAAATACCAAGGATATTCATTTGTTGATAGGTTTGATGCTAATTCTTACTTGTATATTACAAGAGCTATGGATTATTTTGATTTATACAAAAAAAATGATGGAAATTTGTCAAAAGCATTTAGGGATTCTAAAATTAAATATTGCATTATCTCTTTTTCAACAGATTGGTTATATCCTACTGCGGAAAGTAAAAAAATTGTTATAGCATTAAACGCTATTGGGGCAGAAGTTAGTTTTGTTGAGATTATTACTAATAACGGACATGACTCTTTTTTAGTAAACGAGCCTGCTTTCTTTAATACTTTAAAGGGATTTATAGACTCAACTTATGAGGAATTTAAAAATGAAGCTTGAAGATGATGTATTAGCTGGCTTAATTGATATTAATTCACGCGTCTTAGATGTTGGATGTGGGGATGGCAGTTTGCTTTTACATTTAAAAAAAAATAAGCGCGTAGATGGTCGTGGAATTGAAATCGATCAAAAAAGAGTACAAGAAAGTGTGGCTAAAGGTTTGGCGGTAATTGAAGGAGATGCAGAAAAAGATTTAATTAATTATCCTGATAGTTCATTTGATTTTGCTATTTTAAATCAATCATTACAACAATTTTACGATCCGAGAGTGGTGCTCAATGAACTATTACGAATTGCTAAAAATGCTATTGTAACCATTCCTAATTTTGGCTACTGGAAAGTACGCATAAACCTTTTATTTCAAGGAACCATGCCCGTTACTAAAACACTACCTAACACATGGTATAATACCCCAAATCTACATATGTGCACTATCAAAGATTTTTATAATTTGTGCAAACTTGATAATATTAAAATAATCAAATCTATTTCTGTGTCAGGTGGGAAAATTAGCAATATTCAAAAAGGAAATCTGGAAATTAAAAATCTTCTATCTGAAATAGGAATATTTTTAATAACAAAATAAATTAATCAACTTTCTTAATTATTCTTACTTTGTCAGAAAAAGACAAGGATCGCTTTGCGGTACTTGCATATATTCTTTTTTTGATAACGCACAAATAAACACCATTAAAAAAGCGCCAAAAATAAGAACCAATTTTTTCAAAAAAAAATTTATTGTTTAAAATAAATTTATAATTCCATGGTGGAAAATAAATTAATCTCTCAACAAACTGTGTTTCAAAAAAATTATCTTCTAAAATTTTATAAATTTGCTGTTTCGAAAATCCGAATCCTGAAGAAAAAGGACTTTTAGACGAATGACTCCAGGAAGACTTTTTATTAGGTAAAATTATGTAAGCTTTACCCTCTGGGGCTAATACTCTCCAGAATTCCCTTAAAGTTTTTTTTAAATTACTAGAATTCTCTAGATAATGAATACTCAAAACATGATTTAAAAAAAGATCTTCAATTGGTAATTTTTCCTCTTCTAATAAAATATTAATGGATTGATTATTTTCTAAACTTTTTTTTGCACCAACTTTTTTTGAAAAACAATTAAATATTTTAATTTTATTAACTTTGACATGATTTAAATAATTATGTGAAAAGCCAAAACAACCTATTGTGTCTCCATCATATAAATAAATATATTTTTTTAATTGCGATGAAATAAAATATTGAACATTTTTACCTAGTTCAGTTTGATAAAATTTTTCATATTCATTATAATCTTGATACATTATAAATTTTATAATACATAAAAAATCTAATGATTGTAAATGCAATTCCTTGCTTAACTGATAATTATTCTTATTGTCTTATTAATCCAGATAACAAGGAAGTTTGCGTAATTGATCCAGCTGAATTTGAATCAATTGATTTATTTTTAACAAAAAATAATTTAAAATTAAAATATATATTAAATACCCATCATCACTCTGATCATGTTGGTGGAAACTTGCAATTAAAAAAAAAATATAATTGCAAAATAGCTGGCTATGGTCCCGATAAAAACAGAATACCTGGAATAGATATTTTTTTTACAGACAAGCAATTGTGGAATTGTCTTAATTTAGAAATTAAAATTGAGTATGCGCCAGGACATACAAGTGGTCATATTTTTTATTATATAAAAAAAGAAAAGATTGTTTTTGTAGGCGATGTAGTCTTTTCTTTGGGTTGTGGAAGAATATTTGAGGGAACTTATGAAGATATGTTGAAATCTATAAATAAAATAAAAAACTTACCGCATGACACCCAGATATATTGTGGTCATGAATATACACAATCTAATTTAAAATTCTGTCAATCAATTGATAAGGACAATGATAATCTTAAAATTAGAGATAAAGAAATTTTACAACAACGATCTAATAGTCAACCAACTATCCCCACAACTGTTGGGGGGGAAAGTTTAACTAATATCTTTTTTAGGCTTAACGATCAGAATATACGAAAAGCAATATCATTAGAAAATGCATCTGAGCTTGAAGTCTTCACAAAACTGAGAAAACTCAAGGATAATTTTTAGTAATTTACGATCTAACGCCTTGACATGATAAGGTTGCTGGATATATTGCCCCTACTTTTAAAAATACATTATGACATTCGCAGTAATACATACAGGTGGAAAGCAATATAAAGTTTCAGCAAATGATACTTTGAGATTAGAAAAGCTAACTGTGGAAGAAGGACAGATAATAAATTTTAATGAAGTACTTTTAACAAATAAAGATAACAATATAGAAATTGGAGCGCCTCTTTTAGAAGGAGCGAAAGTAGAAGCTAAGATTTTAAAACAAACAAAAAATAGAACTGTAATTGCTTTTACAAAAAGAAGAAGACAAAATTCTAGAAGAAGAAAAGGGCATAGACAAAAAATTTCAGTAGTACAAATTATGAAAATTTATGGAAAAGATGGTAAGCTATTGTCTGAAGCAACATTTGAACCAAAGGCTTCTAAACCAGAAATAAATAAAAATAAAATTGAAACAGTAAATAAATAATTATATAAGAGCATATTATGGCAACGAAAAAAGCAGGTGGATCAACGCGAAACGGTCGAGATAGTGCCGGTAGAAGACTTGGAGTAAAAAAATATGGGGAGCAAATAGTAATACCTGGAAATATCATTTTAAGACAGCGTGGTACCAAAATGCATCCTGGATTAAATGTTGGAATGGGAAAAGATCATACAATTTTTGCTAAAGTAAGTGGAAGAGTAAAATTCCAAACTAAAAAATTTGGAAAAACCTATATTTCAGTTATCCCTCATTAAATAATCAGTTCTTTTTTAACGAACTAATTTTCGTATAATTCCTAATTATGAAATTTTTAGATCAAGCTAAAATTCATGTCAAAGCTGGTAATGGTGGAAATGGTTTAGCAAGTTTTCGAAGAGAAAAGTTTGTTGAATTTGGAGGTCCAAATGGAGGCGATGGTGGTAGTGGCGGCTCTATTATTTTAAAAGCAGTAAATGGATTAAATACATTAATTGACTTTAGATACACGCAGCATTTTAAAGCAACAAATGGAGATAAAGGTGGCTCAAATAATAAAACTGGTCATGGTGGAAAAGATTTATACTTAAGAGTTCCTCTTGGTACTCAAGTTTACGCTGAAGACAAAAAAACTTTAATTTATGATTTTACTAAAGAAAATGAAGAGTTTGTTTTAGCTAAGGGTGGTTTGGGTGGAGTTGGAAATACGAGATTTAAAAGTTCAACCAACCGAGCTCCACGGAAATTTACTAAAGGAAAAGAGGGTGAAGAAATTTCAGTTTGGTTGGAACTTAAAATTATAGCAGATGTTGGATTAATTGGATTTCCAAATGCAGGAAAATCTAGTTTTTTATCAATCTCTACGAGGGCAAGACCAAAAATTGCAAATTATCCATTCACCACCTTAAACCCTAGTTTAGGAGTGGTACAAATTGATGAAAAAGAAATTGTATTGGCAGATATACCAGGTTTAATTGAGGGAGCTCACAAAGGTATAGGACTTGGGGATCAATTTTTAAAACATATAGAAAGATGCAACAGCCTATTGCATATTATAGATATTAACGAAGAAGATTTGGTAAAAAATTATAAAATAATTCGAGAAGAATTAAAACAATACAGCGAAAAGCTTTTAAAAAAAAAAGAAATAGTAGTATTTAATAAAATAGACTTACTTGAAGAAAAAGAAAAAAATGAAAAACTTACAAAATTTAAAAAATTCTTTAAAAAGAAATTTTATGAAATATCTATTCTTAATAAACAAAATATTAATACAGTATTAAGAGCCATATCATGAACATACTAACATCAAAACTCATCGTAATTAAAATAGGCTCTTCTACATTAGTAGATAAAACAGAAAATTTTAAAAAAGATTGGATTAATAAATTGATAGATGATGTCCATTTTTTAATAAATAAAAAAATAAAAGTTATTATTGTTACATCGGGAGCAATTGCACTTGGTTGTAAGCTTCTAAAAAAAAATAAAAAAAATCTAAAATTAAAAGAATACCAAGCGGTCGCTGCTGTAGGACAAATTGAATTAATGAATTTATTTAAAAAATCATTTTTAAGAAAAAAAATTACCGTTGCACAAATTTTATTAACTTTGGAAGATACTGAAAATAGAAGAAGATCGCTTAATGCTAAAGATACGATCACTAATTTATTCATGATGAATATAGTGCCGATAGTAAATGAAAATGACACTACCGCTACTTCAGAAATACGTTATGGAGATAATGATAGACTTGCTGCAAGAGTTGCTCAAATAACAAATGCCGATACTCTTATAATGCTTTCTGATATTGATGGCCTATATTCTAAAAATCCTAACCAATTTAAGGATTCAACTTTTATAGAAAAAGTAACTGAAATAAATAAATCTATAGAACTAGCAGCAACCAAAAGTATTAGTGATTATGGCTCTGGTGGCATGGTTACAAAAATTGAAGCAGCAAAAATATGTATGGATGCAGGCTGTAATATGCTTATTAGTTCTGGAAAAATTAATAACCCAATCAAACACATTGTAAAAAATAAAAAATTTACATGGTTTGTTCCAAAAATAAATTCTCATAATGCAAAAAAAAAATGGATCATGGGAACTATTAAAACTAAGGGATCTATTACTGTAGATAATGGAGCGGCTAAAGCTCTAAATAATGGAAAGAGTTTGTTACCTGTCGGAATAACTGACATCAACGGTTCTTTCCAAAGAGGAGACACTGTGTCCATCATAGACCAGGAAAAAAACAAAATTGGATTGGGAGTTACTTCTTATTCCAGCGAAGATATAAAAAAAATAAAAGGTTTAAAAAGTGATCAAATTAATAAAGTTCTGGGACACTCTTCCCGTGGAGAAGTAATTCATATAGATAATTTAGTTAAAGATATTAAATAATGAAAAAAAATACTTATTTAGATAATCTAGGAAAAAAAGCACTTGTAGCTTCAAAATCTATTGTTAATTTAACTGAACAAACAAAAAACAAAACTTTAAAGGATTATATAATTGAAATAAAAAAAAATAAAAATAAATTATTACAAGCAAACAAAAAAGATATTCAGCAAGCAAGAATCAAAAAAATAAAAGAAAATATTATCGATAGATCAATACTCAATGACGATCGGATCGAATCCATTATTAAATCCATAAAAGAAGTTATAAAACTCAAAGATCCAACTAAAAAAATTATAAGCTCTTGGAAAAGACCTAATGGCCTCACAATTCAAAGAGTGACAATGCCAATTGGAATAATTGGTGTCATTTATGAAGCTAGACCAAATGTTACTGCTGATATCTCAATTTTATGTTTTAAATCTGGCAACTGTGCAATCCTAAGAGGCGGAACAGAAGCTTTTCACTCAAATACCATATTAGCTGAACTTTTTAGAAAAGTTCTTAAAAAAAACAAAATTAATCCTGACTGCATTCAACTAATTAATAAAACAAATAGAGAGAATGTCGATTATTTACTGTCTAATATGAAGTCTTATATTGATGTGATAGTCCCAAGAGGAGGAAAAGGTCTTGTAAAAAAAGTACTAGAACTTTCAAAAGTACCAGTCATCGGACATTTGGAAGGCTTGTGCCATGTATATGTTGATAGATATGCAGATTTAGAAATGGCCAAAAAAATTGTATTCAATGCTAAATTAAGAAGAACTAGTATTTGCGGAGCAGCTGAAACATTATTAATCAATAATAAAATTATTAACACTCATTTGAAGCCAATACTCAACATGTTAGATGAAAATAATTGTGAGATTATAGGTGACAAAACAGTAAAAAAATATTTTCCTAAAGCTAAACTTGCTAAAGAGAAAGATTGGAAAACTGAATATTTGGACTCAATAATTTCTGTAAAAATTGTAAAAAATATCGAAGAAGCTATAGATCATATAAAAAAATATGGAACTAATCACACAGAATCTATTATTACTAATAGTAAAAAAAGTGCTGAAAAATTTTTAAATGAAATAACAAGCTCTATTGTCATGCACAATACCTCTACCCAATTTGCTGATGGTTATGAATTTGGATTAGGGGCAGAAGTTGGTATATCTACAAATAAACTTCATCCGAGAGGACCTGTTGGATTAGAACAGCTAACAACATATAAATATATTGTTAAAGGAACTGGACAAATAAGACCTTGAATAAAAACAGTATAAAAAACCTAGGACTTTTAGGTGGAACTTTTGACCCACCTCATAAAGGACATTTAATCATATCAAAAATAGTTATAAAAAAATTAAATCTTCATAAACTATTTTGGTCTATTACAAAACAAAACCCATTAAAAAAAAATAATCCATTTTTTAATGAAAAAAAAAGAATACCTTTATGCAAAAAAATTATCAAAAATGAAAAAAAAATAACATTGTTAAGAGCAGACAAGATAAAAAATTCAGATTTTACTATCAATATAATTAAGCATTTAAAGAAAAAAATGAAAAAAGATCATCATCTATTTTTTATAATTGGAGCAGACAACTTAATAAATTTTCATAAGTGGAACAATTATTCAAAAATATTTTCATTGTGTACGCTTATTGTTATGAATAGATCTGGTTACAAAAAAAAAGCTCTAGATTCTTTTTCAGCAAAAAAATATGCAAATTTTAGAAGAAATCTGGCTGAGTTAATAAAAAACAAGCCTAAAAAAAACGAATGGATATTTATTAATAATAAGCCAATTAATGTGTCTTCTTCAAAGTTAAGAATTAGTTTATATAAATAGATTAAGAAATGGTAAACGCACAAAAAAAGGACTTGGTTTCCAAAATTACAAAAATTTTAGATGATAATAAAGCAACTGACATTGTAACCATTGACCTTAAAGATAAAAGTTCAATTGCAGATTACATGATAATTGCTAGTGGAACTTCCTCAAGACATATCCAGGCAGTTTCTGAAATAACTGCTCATGAATTAAAAAAGCTCGGAATAAAAAATACCAGTATTGAAGGCAAAGAGAGTGATGATTGGAAACTAATAGATGCAATCGAAGTTATCATTCATATTTTTCATCCTGAAAAAAGATCTTTGTATAATTTAGAAAAAATGTGGGAAGATATTCTTCCACAACAAAATATCACCGTTTAATGAAAGTTACTATTTTGTGTGAGGGAAGGATGAACAAAAATCCTGAAAAAGAAATGTGTGAACTATATAAGAAAAGAATAAATTTGATAAAAAAAAGTGGATTTAGCAATTTTAATATTAAACAGAGCACCCAAAAAGAAATTTCTAGTATAATAAAAGAAAAAAATATTCATAAAAAATTTTTAGTTTTAAATGAAGATGGAAAACTTTGCACAAGTGTTGAGTTTGTAAAAATAATTCAAAAATACTTATCTAATAATGTTAAAGAATTATATTTATTAATCGGGCAGCCTGAAGGTGTGTCAATAACTACAGATAATTGTGAAAAAATATCTTTGAGCAAACTTACCTTTTCTCACTCATTGGCTAGAGTAATTTTGTGTGAACAATTTTACAGATGTGCTACAATTATAACAAATCATCCATACCATAAATATTAAATGAATATTATTAAATTTATAAAATTAATTTTACTATTTTTTTTAATTGTTACTTCAAATGCTTACGCAAAAAACAATATATCTCTGTTATATGAAAAACTTGATTTGTTTAGTGATGTCCTGGAAAAAATTAATAATGAATATGTAAATGAAGTTGATCAAAGCGAGGCTATCGATTCTGCTATTAATGGAATGTTGCAGTCTTTAGATCCTTATTCATCTTATATGAATCCAGAAAGCTTCAAAAATATGAATATTGAAACTAAAGGAGAGTTTGGGGGATTGGGAATTGAAATAACAATGGAGTCTGGATTTGTAAAAGTTATTACTCCGATTGAAGATTCTCCTGCGGATAAAATAGGAATTAAAGCAGGAGACTACATTATAAAAATAAATGATAAACAAGTTAAAGGATTAACTCTAATGCAAGCGGTGAACTTGATGAGAGGAAAAATTGGAACTTCTATTAATATAACTGTCAGAAGGGTAGATGTTGATGAAGATTTAAAATTTACAATTAAAAGAGATAAAATTAAAGTAAGAGAAGTTTCGTCGTCTATCAAAGAAAATGTGGGTTACATAAGACTTAGAGCCTTTAATGAACAAAGTGGTGATCAATTACTAAAAAAAATTAAAGACCTTTCAAAAGAAAATAAAAATTTAACTGGCTATATTTTAGATCTAAGGAATAATCCCGGAGGACTACTGTCTCAGGCAATTAAAATTAGTGATGCATTTTTAGATGGTGGGGAAATTGTTTCTACAAGAGGAAGGGACAAGAATGATATAAAAATTTATACCGCTAGAAAAGGTGATGTATCAAATGGAAAGCCTATAATTATCTTAATAAATAGAGGCTCTGCGTCAGCCTCGGAGATTGTTGCTGGAGCTCTAAAAGATCACAAGAGAGCCATATTATTAGGAGAAAAAAGCTTTGGAAAAGGCTCGGTTCAAACAATTATTCCTCTTAAGGGGAATGGCGCTTTAAGACTTACGACTGCAAAATATTATTTGCCATCTGGTAATTCTATTTCAGAAATAGGAGTTGAACCAGATATTGCTGTTAAAGAAAATAAAGAAAATTTTAAAATTAATGATGGTAAAAACGATAATCAGCTGGAATATGCTTTAAATCTTTTAAAAAAATAAAAATGTTAAAACTAAGAAACCTTCCATATAGACAAGGTGTTGGAGTTATGCTTTTTAATGAAAACAGACAAATTTTTGTAGGAAAGAGAATTGATAACAGATCAGCATGGCAGATGCCCCAGGGTGGAATAGATAAAAATGAAAATGCAATCGATGCTGCAAAAAGAGAATTGAAAGAAGAAACCGGCATTACCTCTGTGACCATAATAAAACAATCAAGCAAAATACATACTTACGATCTCCCAGATTATTTAATTGGAAAAATTTGGAAGGGAGAGTTTAAAGGACAAACACAAACTTGGTTTCTTGCTCAATTTATTGGAAAAGATGATGAAATTAAATTAGATCAAAAAAATCCAGAATTTAAAAAATGGAAGTGGGTAGATCTAAAAGAATTACCAAACTTAATAGTACCTTTTAAAAAAAAATTATATCAAGAATTAATTGAAGAATTTAAATCTCTTATCTAGCAGGTGATAAAGAATTTACTTCTTCCTCAAATTTACTAGCTAAAAATAACTCATTATCAGTTTGATTTTCTTTTTGATTTTTTTCTTTAACTTTATTTTTTAGATAATCTATCATCTTAGAGTCTATAGTTGCCAAATCATAAATTTCTGAGGCTAAAATAGTTACAATATTATTACTAAATTCTAAAACTCCGTCAGCAATGAAAAAAGATGTTTCTTTATTTTGAGAATGGACCTGAATAGTACCGGGCCTTAAAAAGGTAATAATAGGTATATGATTCTGCAAGATACCCATGTCACCTTCTATTCCAGGAACTGTTACGGATAATACACTCTTATCCGAAAAAAATTTCTTTTCAGGTGTTACAATATCAAGCTGGATCGTATCACTCATTATTTAATTAGCAGCTTCCTTTGCCATTTTTTCAGCTTTAGCTACAGCTTCCTCAATAGTTCCGACCATATAAAAAGCTGCTTCTGGCAAATGGTCGTATTCACCTTTACAAATTGCTGAGAATCCTTTTATGGTAGACTCTAAATCTACTAATTTTCCTGGAGAACCAGTAAATACTTCTGCTACGAAGAAAGGTTGCGATAAAAATCTTTGGATTTTTCTAGCTCTAGCTACAACTAACTTATCTTCCTCTGATAATTCATCCATACCCAAAATAGCAATAATATCCTGTAAAGACTTGTAAGTTTGTAAAATTTCCTGAACTTCTCGAGCAACTCTATAATGTTCGTCACCAACAATTCTAGGATCTAAAATTCGTGAAGTTGAATCTAAAGGGTCTACGGCTGGATAAATTCCTAATTCAGCAATCTGTCTTGATAAAACCGTAGTAGCATCTAAGTGAGCAAAAGATGTTGCTGGGGCAGGATCTGTTAAATCGTCTGCTGGAACATAAATTGCCTGAACTGATGTAATGGAACCTTTATTAGTTGTTGTAATTCTCTCTTGCAAATTACCCATGTCAGTTGCTAAAGTTGGTTGATATCCAACAGCTGAGGGTATCCTTCCAAGTAAAGCGGACACTTCTGATCCCGCTTGTGTAAATCTAAAAATATTATCTACGAAAAAAAGAACATCTTGTCCTTCTTTATCTCTAAAATATTCTGCAAGCGTTAATCCCGAAAGAGCAACTCTAGCTCTTGCTCCAGGAGGCTCGTTCATTTGGCCATAGACTAAAGCAGCCTTTGAACCTGGGCCGTCAATTTTAATAACTCCTGACTCCATCATTTCATGGTAAAGATCATTACCTTCCCTAGTTCTTTCTCCAACACCTGCGAACACTGAATAACCACCATGGGCTTTAGCTACGTTATTAATTAATTCCATAATCAAAACTGTTTTTCCAACTCCAGCTCCACCAAACAGTCCGATTTTTCCTCCTCTAGAATAAGGCGCTAACAAATCAACAACTTTAATCCCTGTTACCAAAACTTCTGTTTCTGTAGATTGATCTACAAAAGATGGTGCTGCTCTATGAATTGGCCACTTTTCTTTGGTGGTAAGAGGACCTCTTTCATCAATGGGCTCTCCGATAACATTCACAATTCTTCCTAATGTTTCTGGTCCAACTGGAACCAGAATTGCTGATCCAGTATTTGTAACCTTGTCCCCTCTTTTAAGACCTTCAGTTGTATCCATGGCAATTGTTCTTACAGTATTTTCTCCCAAATGCTGAGCTACTTCCAAAACCAATCTTACACCAGAGTTATCACATTCTAACGCCGTCAGAATTTCTGGTAAATTCTCTTCAAATTTTACGTCAACAACCGCACCGATCACTTGAGTAATTGTTCCAAATTTATTTGTCATTCTTTATTATCTCCTTAATTTTTTACAAAGACTCAGCGCCAGAAATGATCTCTATCAGTTCTTTGGTAATCACTGCTTGTCTGCTTCTATTGTAATTTATAGTTAACTTGTTAATTAAATCTCCTGCATTTCTTGTCGCGTTATCCATAGCTGACATTCTCGAACCTTGTTCGCTAGCTGCATTTTCTAAAAAAGCCTTGAATATTTGAGTAGATATATTCTTGGGTAATAAATTTTCCAAAATTTCTTCTTCTTCAGGCTCATATTCATACTGTGACTGGTCATTGTTATTTTCTAAATTTTTTCTTTCCTCATCATTTGCTGGGATTGGAATAATTTGCTGAGCTTGAGGTATTTGAGAGATTACACTTTTAAACTTATTATAAAAGATAGTACAAATATCAAACTCATCTTTAGTATACATGCTAATTATCTTTGAAGTTATTAAGTCTGCCTCGTTCACTGTAATTTCTTTTAAATCTTTAAAACTGATTTTTTCAATAATATATTTTCCGAAAACTCTTTTTAATTGATCGTTACCTTTGCTTCCTACAGTTATAATTTTTAATTCCTTGCCTAATTTTAACTGTTCATTAAAAAAAGACCTAGCCTTTCGACAAATACTAGTATTAAAACCACCACAAAGACCTCTATCGGCAGTCATTACGATGCATAAATGTTTTTGACTCTTTCCATTTCCAACTAATAATTTTGGAGCCGAGGTTTTGTCCACAATAGAACTATTTAAATTAGTAATAATACTGTTCATTTTTTCGGAATAAGGCCTGCCTTTTTCAGCTCGATCTTGAGCTTTCCTCAATTTTGCCGCCGCAACCATTTTCATTGCCTTGGTAATTTTTTGAGTAGATTTTACGCTTTTAATTCTATTACGTAGATCCTTTAAAGTTGCCATTAATTATCAAATTTACTTTTAAAATTTTCTATGAAAGATCTTAATTTGGTTTCATTAGCTTCATCTAATTTTCCTGTAGAAGATATACTAGTTAAAATATCAGGAGCTTCAGATCTAATTTGACTTAAAAGTTGACTTTCAAATTTCTTTATTTTTCCAAGATCAATATTGTCTAAATAACCTTTAACCCCACAAAAAATAGAAACAACTTGCTCCTCTACTTTAAGAGGTGAGTACTGTCCTTGTTTTAAAAGTTCGGTCAATTTTGATCCTCTATTTAATAATTGCTGTGTAGAAGCATCTAAATCAGATCCAAATTGTGCAAATGCTGCCATCTCTCTATATTGGGCTAGTTCTAGTTTGATAGAACCGGCAACTTGTTTCATTGCTTTAATTTGAGCAGCTGAACCGACCCTAGAAACAGAGATACCAACGTTTACAGCAGGTCTTATACCTTTAAAAAATAGTTCCGTTTCTAAGAATATTTGACCATCAGTAATGGAAATAACGTTAGTTGGAATGTATGCAGAAACGTCGCTGGCTTGAGTTTCAATAATAGGTAGGGCTGTTAGTGATCCACCACCATGCTCATCACTTAATTTTGCAGCTCTTTCTAAAAGTCTACTATGCAAATAAAATACATCACCTGGAAATGCTTCTCGTCCTGGAGGTCTTCTTAATAATAAAGACATCTGTCTATAAGCAACTGCTTGTTTTGATAAATCATCGTATACAATTAAAGCATGCATTCCATTATCTCTAAAATATTCTCCCATAGTACAGCCTATATATGGAGCTAAAAACTGAAGAGGTGCAGGATCAGAAGCAGTTGCCGCAACCACAATTGTATATTCCAATGCTCCAGAATCTTCTAAGGTTTTTACGATTTGTGCAACGGTTGATCTTTTTTGACCAATCGCAACATAAATACAATATAGTTTCTTAGATTCATCGGAAGATTTATTTATTTCTTTTTGATTTATAATTGTATCAATCGCAATTGCTGTTTTTCCAGTTTGTCTATCTCCGATAATCAACTCCCTTTGTCCTCTTCCAATAGGAATTAAACTATCTATTGCCTTTAAACCTGTTTGCATTGGCTCATGAACAGATTTTCTAGAAATAATTCCCGGAGCTTTAACATCCACTCTTTTTCTCTCAGAGTTTACATCGATAGGTCCTTTTCCATCAATAGGATTTCCCAATCCATCTACAACTCTTCCTAGCAAAGATTTTCCAACAGCAACATCAACAATTTTTCCAGTTCTTTTAACTATATCACCTTCTTTGATTTTAGAGTCATCGCCAAAAATAACCACACCTACGTTATCATTTTCCAAATTCAGGGCCATACCTTTAGTTCCTTCGGAAAATTCTACCATTTCTCCTGCCTGAACATTATCAAGTCCATAAATTCTCGAAATTCCATCTCCTACTGACAGAACCTGACCTACTTCAGAAACCTCCGTTTCTGAACCAAAGTTCTCTATTTGCTCCTTTATTACTTTTGTTACTTCTGCTGGGTTTATGTCCATTGTTTTCTCCTAAATATTATTTAAAATTCTATTAAATTTACTCCTAGCTGAATTATCTATCATTTTACTTCCCACTTTTAAAATTGATCCTGAAATTAAAGTTTCATCAATAGAAAAATTAAGCTTAATATCTTTTTTGTAAAGTTGAGACAGTTCTTTTTTTATTTCATTTTTTCTATCGTCTGAAATTTCATTTGCAATAATTAAATCTGCAACAATCTCTCCTTTGCTAATAGAAAGAATTGAAAAAAAATCTTTAATAATTCTTTCTAAAAAAAAGAATCTGCCTTTTTCATTAATAAGTTTTAGGAAATTTACAAAAAACTTATTAAAATTTAATTTAGTAGAAAGAAACTCAATTATTTTTAATCTTTCGTGTTTTTGAATTGTCGGATTGGTTACAAATTTTTTAAAATCAGCAGAATCATGAAATAATAGACCTAATTGAGAAAAGTTTTTTTCTACTTCAGTTAAAATATTTTTTTCGTTAGCTAATTGAAATATAGACTTGGCATATCTTCCTGTTGCATCAGAAAAAGAGTTTGATTGATTGTCCAAGATAATCCTTTTGCTTTAATATTTGTGTGGCTGTTCGTAGCATAATGAAAAGTGCTGATCAAGTGCGATATTTTAGGCTATCTACTTAATTATAAGAAATTTGAAGGATCCACATCAACCTCCAGTTTTATATCATTGCCAATAACATTTAAACTTAGCCAATCTTTAATGAATTTCTGAGGAAAGATAGAAACATCATACTTAATCAATAGTCTCATTCTAAATTTTCCCCTAACTCTAAATATAGGAGCTGTTACTGGTCCGTATATTTTAATCTTTTTTTGATCGGGAAAAGATTGTTTTAGTTTTTTTGAAAACTTATTGACTAAAAATTGATTTTTTCCTGAAACAATAATTGAAACTAATTTAGAAAAAGGTGGTAAATTAGCTTTTTTTCTAAAAATCAATTCCTCTTCATAAAATACCTCTGGATTAGAATCGGAAAGAGAATGAAGAATTTTATTAGTTGGATCGTTAGTCTGCAAAAATACACTTGCCTCATTTGATTCTCTTCCTGCTCTTCCTGATACTTGTTGCAATAATTGAAAATTTTTTTCAGACGCACGTATGTCACTTCCTAAAAAATTTGTATCTGAATTAATTACAACAATACAATTTAAATTAGGAAAATGAAAACCTTTTGAAATCATTTGTGTTCCAACCAAAATAGAAATTTTATTTTTCTCTATATCTTTAATAATATTTTTTGATTGTTCGTTATCAGCAATAGTATCGGATGAAAAAACTTGTATTGTTTCATCAGGAAATAAACTTTTTATTTCTTCATAAATTTTTTCAACACCAAGACCATAAAAAGTAAATTCACACTTCTTGTCATCAATACATTTTTGATTTAATTTTGTTTTATAATCACAATAATGACAAATAGCTTCACTGGATGATTGATGAAAAACCAGTCCTATAGAACAATAGGGACACTCTAGTCTTTTTTTACACTGATAGCACATTATGTAAGTTGAGTATCCTCTGCGGTTTAAAAAAAACAAAATTTGACTTTTGTTCTTAATAATTTTTTTTAATCTAGGAACTAAATCATTCGAAATAAACTTTCCTTTGTCAGGAGGCGATTTGATTAAATTAATAATTTCAGTTCGGGGTAAGGAAAAATTTTTATATCGTGACTGAATAGAGACATAAAAATATTTTTTTAATTTGTAATTATAATAGCTTTCAATAGATGGTGTTGCAGACACAAGAAGTACTGGAAAATTTTCAATAGAAGCCCTCAAGATTGACATGTCACGAGCATTATAAATTACTCCATCTTCTTGTTTGTAAGAAGAGTCATGCTCTTCATCAATTACGACTAATTTTAAATTTTGAAATGGTAAAAACAATGATGATCTTGCACCAAGAACTAATTTTATTTTATTTAGAGATATATTGTGCCAAATAATTTTTTTTTTCTTATCTCCTACACTTGAATGCCACAAAGCAACTTCACTTCCAAAATACTCTTCAAATCTTTGGGAAATTTGTTTCGTAAGGGCAATTTCTGGCAATAAAACAAGGACTTGTAAATTTTGCCTTAAAGCTTCTTTTATAATTTCAAAATATACAAGCGTCTTACCCGAGCCTGTTATTCCATGAATTAGAGTTGTGGAATATTTTGAAAAACTCAAATTTTTTGATATTTCCCTTACTGCATTTTTTTGTTCAGTATTTAGTTGATTTTTTTTTATATTTTTAATTTCAAAATTGTTAGCAGAAAAAGGCTTTTTTAATTTGTTTAAAAAGGAAAACCCCTTTTCATACAAAAAAAGCTTTAGAGTCATTCCTAAGCTTGAAAGGTTATATTGTGAAAATTTTTTAATAAACTCTATGCCCTTAATAGGAATGCTCGGAAAATTAATTCTATAAATAATTTTTTTTAATTTTATATTTTTAGGAGTTTCAACATTAACTTCCCACACAACTCCTACAACTTGCTTGTTTCGAAAAGGAACAAGGACATAATCACCTACTTGAATACTACCAGATAAATCAAATAAATAAGTAAATGGTTGATCAAATTTAATAGGCAACAAAACATTTACATTCATATAAGAATTGATTTATATATTTTTAAATAATACCTTACACTATTATGAAAATATTTTTAGATTCATCAAATATAGAAGAAATTAGACCCATTAATAAAACTGGACTAATTGATGGTATAACCACAAACCCTTCCTTACTAGCTAAACAAAAAGGTAATTTTAAAGAAATTCTAAAATCCATTGCATCTGAAGTAAAGGGACCTATCAGCGCCGAGGTAACTGCTGTCAAAGCTGAAAAAATGATTACTGAAGCAAAAATTTTACAAAAAATAGCTAAAAATATTGTTATCAAAATACCACTTACAATGGAAGGTTTGATAGCTTGTAATTATTTAAGCAAAAATAAATTCAAAGTAAATGTGACTTTATGTTTTTCAACCAATCAAGCCTTATTGGCTGCAAAAGCTGGGGCAACTTTTATTTCTCCTTTTATTGGCAGACTGGATGATATTGGTGAAAATGGATTACAATTAATCAGAGATATAAAGACTGTTTATAATAATTATAATTACACTACTAAAATTTTAGCAGCCTCCATTAGATCTGCGGAGCATGTAATGGAAGTATCAAAAATTGGAGCAGATGTGGCAACTATTCCTCCCAAAATTTTTCATAGTTTGTACAAACACGAATTAACTGATCAAGGATTAGAGTCTTTTTTATCTGATTGGAAAAAAAGTGGAAAACAAATAAGCTAAAAGTGTATCGCTCTTTTATCTACCGCTAAAGCAGCTTCTCTAACTGCCTCTGTTAAAGTTGGATGAGCGTGACAAGTTCTTGCAATATCCTCAGCGCTAGCACCAAACTCCATTGCCAATACAACTTCAGCAATCATTGTGCCCACATCTGGACCTATCATATGAACTCCCAAAACTCTGTCTGTAACTTTATCTGCAAGAATTTTAACAAATCCATCAGCATCATTATTAATTTTGGCTCTCGAATTAGCTAAAAAAGGAAATTTTCCCACATTATATTCTATACCTGCTTTTTTTAACTGCTCTTCTGTTTTTCCAACTGCTGCAACTTCTGGAGAGGTATAAACTACTCCAGGAATTGTATCATGATTTACATGACCATATTTTCCTGAAATAAACTCAGCAACAGCCATTCCTTCGTCTTCGGCTTTATGAGCCAACATAGGGCCCTCAATTACATCGCCAATAGCATAAATGTTTTTAATATTTGTTTTAAATTTTTTATCAACTAAAACTCTTCCTTTTTGATCTTTTTTAACCCCAGCTGAGTCTAAATTTAGACCTTCTGTATTAGGTTTTCTTCCTACAGACATTAATACAATATCACTGCTCATTTCTAATTTCTGACCATTACTTTCAACTAAAACAGTGGCTCCAGTAGAGGTTTTTTTAACATCCAAAACTTTCGAAGATAAATGAAATTTCATTCCTTGTTTTTTTAAAATTTTTAAAAAATTATCACAAATTTCTCTATCCATACCAGGAGTGATATGATCCATGTATTCAATCACTTCTACTTCTGATCCCAACCTTAACCATACCGAACCCATCTCCAAGCCAATAACACCGCCGCCAATAATAATTAATTTTTTTGGTACTTTTTTTAAAGACAAGGCTCCAGTTGATGAAACTATTATTTCTTCATCCACTTCGATGTTTGGCAGAGACATAACTGAAGAACCAGTTGCTATAACAATATTTTTAGCTTTAATCTGTTTGGTCGATCCTGACAGTTCTTTGACAGAAATAGTATTTTGGTCATCAAAACTTCCATGACCCTTTAGATAAGTTACTTTATTTTTCTTAAATAAAAATTCAATTCCTTTAGTTAAGCCTTCCACTGACTTGGATTTATGATCCATCATTTTTTCTAAATCTAATGATAAAGATCCAGTGTTAATTCCAATATCCTTAAATTCGTGCTGAGCCTTGCTATACATTTCAGATGCATGCAATAATGATTTAGATGGAATACAGCCAACATTTAAACAAGTTCCTCCAAGAGCACCTCTTGACTCTATGCAGGCAGTTTTGTTTCCTAATTGTGCCGCTCTAATCGCACAAACATATCCACCCGGACCACCCCCAATAACAACAACATCAAATTCATCCATATAATTATATATTTAAAAATAGTCTTCTTGGATCTTCTAATATTTCTTTTACTCTAACTAAAAATGATACCGCTTCTTTCCCATCAATAATTCTGTGGTCATAAGATAAAGCCAAATACATAATTGGTCTAACTTCTATTTTACCATTAATAACAACAGCCCTTTGAACAATATTGTGCATACCCAACACACCTGACTGAGGAGGATTAATTATCGGAGTTGAAAGCATAGAGCCATAAATTCCACCGTTAGTAATAGTGAATGTTCCACCTTGCAACTCATCTATAGAAAGCTGATTGTTTTTTGCTTTTGTTCCAAGATTAGTAATTTCTTTTTCAATTTCAGCAAATGAAAGTTCATCAGCATTTCCCAATACAGGAACTACTAATCCTTTATCTGTACCAACCGCCACTCCTATGTTGTAATAGTTCTTATAAACAATTTCCTCTCCCTGAACTTCTGCGTTCACTGCTGGAAATGACTGTAGAGCGTTAACACAAGCTTTGACAAAGAAAGACATAAACCCAAGTTTAACACCATATCTTTTTTCAAATTCATCTTTGTTATCTTTTCTGATTTGTATGATCATTGACATGTCAACTTCATTAAAAGTAGTTAAAATTGCTGCATTATTCTGAGCATCCTTTAATCTTTTTGCTATAGTTGCTCTTAGTCGAGTCATCTTAACTCTTTCTTCTTCACCAATTTCTATTTTTCTTTTATTTGGAGATGGGCTAAACCCCATAAGACCAACTAAATCACCTTTTAGAATTCTTCCATCTTTACCCGTTCCAGTCACAGAAGAAACATCAATATTTTTTTCTTCTATTATTCTTTTAACAGCAGGTGATAACTCACTTTGTTTGTTTTTTATTTCAGGTGCTTTGTCTGCTTGTTTCTCTTCTTTTTTAATTTCAACAACCTTTGTCTGTTCTTTTTCTTTTTTTGAAACAGGTGTAGATGCAGAATCTCCTACAGTACCTAATGGAGATCCCACTTGAACAGTAGATCCCTCTGTCGCTAAAATTTCTGATAACACACCAGCCTTTGGTGATGTAACATCAATGCTTACCTTGTCCGTTTCTAAAGATACTACCGCTTCATCAGCTTTTACAAGATCCCCTGCTTTTTTTAACCACTTAGCCACGGTTGCTTCAGTGATTGACTCTCCTAAAGTTGGGACAATTATTTTATCAGACATTTATATAGTTAATGCTTTTGTAACAATTTCTTCTTGTTGAGCAACATGTTTTTTTAGATAACCTGTGGCTGTTGAGGCTGAAGGTGCTCTACCAATATATTTAACTTTTTTAGATTTTGCATTAATAAAATTAAGAGTCCAATTAATATATCGTTCAACTGTATTCCAGCATCCCATATTTTGTGGTTCTTCTTGACACCAAATATATTCGACTGCATTAGAAAATCTCTTGATATGTTTGGCTAAAGCTTTAACGGGGAAAGGATATAGTTGCTCAACCCTTATCAACTGAATAGTATTATCTTTGATTTCCTCTCTTTTTTCCAGAAGATCAAAATAAACTTTTCCTGAGCAAAGAACCACTCTTTTAATATCTTTATCATTTGCTAATTTAATTAGTTTGTATTCTGGATATTCAGCATGATCACAAAGAACTCTGTGAAAAGAATTATTTTTTGAAAAGTCTTCTAACTCTGAAACGCATTTTTTATGTCTCAATAAAGATTTAGGTGTAAAAATAACTAATGGTTTTCTAAATTTTCTATGAATTTGTCTTCTAAGAGCATGAAAATAATTAGCTGGAGTGGTGCAATTCACTACTTGTAAGTTTTCTTGCGCACAAGCTTGTAAATATCTTTCAATTCTTGCAGAAGAGTGCTCTGGTCCTTGGCCTTCATAACCATGGGGCAATAACATTACTAATCCGCTAGCTCTAGTCCATTTTTTTTCTCCTGAGCTAATAAACTGATCAAAAATAACCTGGGCTCCGTTAGCAAAATCACCAAACTGCGCCTCCCACAAGACTAAAGTGTCTGGCTCTACTAAAGAGTATCCATATTCAAAACCCAAGACTCCCATTTCAGATAATAAACTGTCTATGATTTCTGCCTTGGCCTGCTTTTTAGAAAGATTATTTAGTGGAAAATATTTCTCACCAGTTGTTTGATCTGTCAATCCTGCATGTCTTTGACTAAAGGTACCTCGAACTGAATCCTGGCCTACTAGCCTGACGGGATAACCCTCTTCTAACAATGTTCCAAAAGCTAGACTTTCAGCAGTACTCCAATCAAATCCTCTTCCAGTTTCAAACATTTTTTTCTTAGCTTCAAATATTCTTCTTATAGTAGGATGGGCGTCAAATTTATCTGGAATGGTATATAATTTTTTTCCTAAATTTTTTATTATTCTTAAATCAACTCCTGTAATTCCTCTTCGATCTGAACCATACTCAGTTGTAAATTTTGACCAGGTTCCAGTAAACCAATCCTGTTCATTCGGAATATATTTTTTTGATAACTCAAATTCTTCATCTAATTTTTTCTTGTAACTAAGTTTTTGTTTTTCAATTTCTTCTTTTTTAAAAAGACCTTCTTTTATTAATTGACTAGAATAAACATCAAGTATTGAGGGATGGCTTCTAATCTTTTTATACATAATAGGCTGCGTAAAAGAAGGTTCGTCTCCTTCATTGTGTCCAAATCTTCGATAACAAAAAATATCTATAACAACATCTCTTCTAAATTTTTGTCTATACTCAGTTGCAATTTTTGCTGCATAAACAACTGCCTCCACATCATCGCCATTAACATGAAGGATAGGAGCCTGAACCATTTTTGCAACTTCAGAAGGATAAGGAGAAGATCTTGCAAACGTAGGCGTTGTAGTAAAACCAATTTGATTATTAACAATAATATGAATAGTTCCTCCAATATTATGTCCCGGAACTCCGGACATTGCAAAACATTCAGCAACAATTCCCTGACCCGCAAATGCTGCATCTCCATGCAGAAGTATAGGTATAACTTTTTCTCTATCTTTATCCTTATGATAAAACTGTTTAGCTCTTGTTTGTCCCAAAACAACAGGATTTACTGCCTCCAAATGCGAAGGATTAGCCGTTAAACTAACGTGGACCTTGTTTCCATCAAACTCTCTATTTGCCGATGCGCCTAAATGATATTTAACATCACCCGAAACACCACCTTGAGCTATACCAGGCTCTCCACCAAATTCTTTGAATATTTTTTTTAGAGGCTTTTGTATCACGTTTGTTAAAATATTTAACCTACCACGGTGGGGCATTCCAATCTTAACTTCTATAGCTCCTAATGAGCCTCCTACTTTTATAATCTGCTCCATCGCTGGCACTAATGACTCACAACCATCTAGCCCAAATCTTTTTGTTCCAACAAATTTTGCATGTAAATATTTTTCAAATCCTTCGGCCTCCAAAACTCTATTTAACATTGCCTTTTTACCTTCTACTGTAAAAGATATCTCTTTATCTTTTCCTTCAATTCTATTTTGGATCCAGCTTTTTTCGTCTGGATCTGTCATGTGCATATATTCAACACCTACTTTCGAACAGTATGTTTTTAGTAAGATTTCTAAAATTTCATTAATTGTTGCATATTTAAGCCCCAGCACGTCATCTAAAAAAATTTTTCTATCTCTATCTTTTTTTTCAAACCCATATGTTTCTGGATTTAACTCTGGATGTTCAGAGCTAACTGCTAATCTAAGAGGATCCAAATCAGCAATTAAGTGACCTCTTATTCTATAAGCTCTGATCATCATAATTGCTCTTACAGAATCTTTCGTAGCAGTTTCTACATTAAAAATTTCATTATTTGTTTTTGGTATTTCCTTAGTTATCTTTTCTTGAATTTCTAAAACATTTACTTTAGGCAGCAATGCCTCATAATTATCTAAATTGCCATTTTGATAATTTTTAATTTTCTCCGGAGACCAGCTTGCTTTTGCAGTATCTTTTTTAATTACTTCTTTATTTTCAGACAAACCTAAAAAAAACTCTCTCCAGCTTTCTTGAATAGAATTAGGATCGTTGGCAAACTTTTCATAAAGCTCGTCAATGTAAGCAGTGTTTGAACCTGATAAAAAAGAGGTGGTTTCAAATATTTTATTTTTAGAAGATGACATTCTTTATCTAAATATATCTTAACCTTGTAATTTAGTCTTTAGTGTTTTTCCAATTTCAGCAGGAGAATTGGTAACTGTTATCCCGCAAGATTTCATTTTTTCAATTTTGTCTTGGGCTCCACCTTTGCCTCCAGCAATAATTGCCCCAGCATGCCCCATTCTTCTTCCAGGAGGAGCTGTTAATCCAGCTATAAATCCAACGATTGGTTTTTTGGTTTTTGAGTCTTTAATAAATTGTGCAGCTTCCTCTTCTGCTGTTCCACCAATTTCACCAATCATGATAATAGACTCAGTTTTTTCATCTTTCAAAAAAAGCTCTAAACAATCAATAAAATTAGTACCATTTACTGGGTCTCCGCCAATACCTATACAGGTTGACTGGCCAAGCCCAATTTCAGAAGTTTGGGCTACGGCTTCATAGGTCAGTGTTCCTGACCTAGATACAATTCCTACTGATCCCTTTTTATGAATATGTCCTGGCATAATACCAATCTTACATTCATCAGGAGTAATAATGCCTGGACAGTTTGGTCCTATTAATCTTGATTTTGATCCTTTTAGTTTTTCTTTTACTTTAATCATATCAAGAATCGGGATTCCTTCTGTAATACAAACAATCAATGGCAATTCACAATCTACCGCTTCTATAATTGCTGCAGCCGCAAACTTTGCTGGAACATAAATCATAGTTGCGTCTGCATGCGTAGCTTTAACAGCGTCTTCAACAGAATTAAAAACGGGTTTTCCTAAATGCTGCTGACCACCTTTTCCTGGTGTAACACCCCCAACTAAATTAGTACCATATGCCAAAGCTTGTTCGGAATGAAAGGTTCCATGCGTTCCTGTGAATCCCTGACAAATAACTTTAGTATTTTTATTAACAAGAACTGACATTATTATTTAATAGCCTCCACAATTTTTTTCGCCGCTTCTGAAAGATTGCTTGCAGGAATAATTTTAAGATCAGATTGCTCAAGTATTTTTTTTCCTTCTTCAAATTTTGTTCCAGCTAACCGTACTACTAAAGGCACACTTAAGTTAGTTTCTTTTGCAGCTGCTATTACTCCCTCGGCAATAACATCACAACGCATAATACCTCCAAAAATATTAATCAAAATACCTTTTACATTTTTGTCAGACAAAATAATTTTGAAAGCAGCAGAAACTTTTTCTTTAGTAGCGCCTCCTCCTACATCTAAAAAGTTTGCAGGCTCTGATCCATAAAGTTTTATAATATCCATGGTAGCCATTGCTAAACCTGCTCCATTAACCATGCAGCCAATAACTCCATCTAATTTTATATAGGCCAAATCATGCTTGCTTGCCTCTATTTCTGCAGGATCTTCTTCGTTTAAATCTCTTAAGGCAACTATATCTGGATGGCGATACAAAGCATTAGAGTCAAAATTTATTTTAGCATCTAAACATAACACGCTGTTATCTTTAGTAAGAACAAGAGGATTAACTTCGATTAAATTTGCATCAGTATTTATTAATGCATCATAAATAGATTGAATCAGTTTTTCAGCTTGTTGGATTGAATTCTCGGGCAAGTTATAGGGTTCTAAAATTTGCTTAATTTCTTTTTCAGACAATCCATTTTCGAGGCTTACTCTTGTAGTAATAATCTTCTCTGGTGTTTTATTAGCCACCTCTTCTATATCCATTCCTCCTTCTGCACTTGAGATAAAGGCTATTTTTGAACTGGCTCTATCTACCAAGCAAGAAAGGTAGAATTCTTTATGGATTTCAGATGCTTCTTCAATATAAAGTCTTTTTACTTCTCTGCCTTGGGGTCCTGTTTGGTGAGTAATTAAAACTTTTCCTAATAAATTCTTTGCTTCGCTCTTCAATTGATCAATATTATCAACAACTTTAACTCCACCCGCTTTTCCTCTGCCTCCAGCATGAATCTGTGCTTTTAATACAATTTTACTTGTTTTAATTTTTTTAATTTTCTCATCAATTTCATCTAAAGAGAAGATGGGCACGCCATTAGGCACTGGTGCCCCAAACTTTTTTAAAATATCTTTTGCTTGGTGCTCGTGAATATTCATTTATGCAAGACTAGGATCAATTTTTTTGGCTGCTTCAAAAAGATCCTTAACAGCTGAAATAGAAATATCAAAGTATTTTTTTTCATCTGCATCGAGTTCTAATTCTATCACTTTTTCAATTCCAGTTGATCCAATAACTACAGGAACTCCTACATATAAATCTTTAATACCATACTCTCCATTTAGATAAGCTGCGCAAGGAAGAGTTTTCTTTTCATCATTTAAATAAGCCTCTGCCATTTGAACTCCTGCGGCGGCTGGAGCATAGAATGCAGATCCTTTTTCCAAATATTTAACTATTTCAGCTCCACCATTTCTGGTTCTGTCTACTATTTCATTTAATTTCTCTTGGGTAATTTTTCCAGTTTTTACTAAATCAGAAAGTTTTTCTTTCCCAACAAAAGTTCTATTGGGCATTGGAACCATGGTATCACCATGTCCGCCCAAAACAAACGATTCAACATCTTTGATTGGAACTTGTAATTCTTGTGATAAAAATCTTTTAAATCTAGAAGTATCTAACACTCCTGCCATACCGATTACTTTGTTTTTTGGCAAACCAGAATATTTTTGTAAAGCCATTACTATGACATCCAAAGGGTTGGTAATACAAATTACAAAAGCATTTGGTGATGAATTTTTTATTCCATCCGCAACTTGTTTAATAATTTTCAAATTGATTCCCAAGAGATCGTCTCTTGTCATTCCTGGTTTTCTTGGAACACCTGCGGTTATAATAACCACATCAGAATTTTTGGTATCTTCATAGTTACTGGTGCCTATCAAGTCAACGCTAGACCCATCCACAGCTAGTGACTGAGCTATGTCTAAAGCTTTTCCTTTTGCCATTCCTTCTGCAACATCAAAAAGCACAACGTCAGCTAATTCTTTAGTAGCTATCAAATGGGCTAAAGTTCCTCCAATTTGACCAGCTCCAATTAAAGATATTTTTTTTCTACTCATAATTTTATTTTATTTCATTGTTGGCATTATAAATTCAGGATTGGTTCTTATACCTGAGGGCCAACGAGATGTAACTGTTTTTAACTTGGTATAAAATCGCACACCCTCCATGCCATGCATGTGCTGATCACCAAAAAGCGATCTCTTCCAGCCGCCAAAACTATGAAATGCCATGGGAACTGGTATGGGTATATTTATTCCCACCATGCCTACTTGAATTTTATTAACAAAAGTTCTAGCTGAATCTCCGTCCCTTGTATAAAGACTAACGCCATTACCATATTCATGGTCATTAATTAACTTAACCGCGCTGTCAAAATCTTTAACTCGCACAACTGAAAGAACTGGTCCAAATATTTCTTCTTTATATATTCTCATTTTATCTGTCACATGATCAAATAAACATCCCCCCATAAAAAAACCTTTTTCATAACCTTGTAGCTTTAAATTTCTTCCATCAACTACTAACTTTGCGCCTTCTTTAACTCCAATATCAACATAGCTCTTCACTTTTTCTAAATGATCCTTAGTTATTAAAGGACCCATTTCAGATTTTTCATCCATCCCTGGACCAACTTTTAACGCTTCAACTTGTTGACTAATTTTTTGAACTAATTCATCACCCACATTCCCAACTGCAACCGCAACTGATTGTGCCATACATCTTTCTCCTGCAGATCCATAAGCAGCGCCCATTAAACCACTAACTGCCTGATCAATATCTGAGTCTGGCATTACAACGCAATGATTTTTTGCGCCACCTAGTGCTTGAACTCTTTTTTCATTTTTTGCAGCACCTTCATAAATATATTTTGCAATGGGAGTGGATCCAACAAAACTAATTGCGCTCACTTTTTTATTTTCTAATAAAGCATCTACTGACTCTTTATCTCCATTAACTACATTAAATACACCATCGGGTAATCCTGCTTCTTTAAGAAGTTTAGCAAGCATTAATGCACAAGAAGGATCTTTTTCAGAAGGTTTAAGAACAAATGTGTTGCCACATGCTATTGCGACAGGGAACATCCACATAGGAACCATTGCTGGAAAATTAAAGGGCGTGATACCAGCGCAAACTCCGAGTGGTTGACGCAGAGACCAGCTGTCAACATCTCTGCCAACATTTTCCGTAAATTCACCTTTTAAAAGATGAGGAATTCCACAAGCAAACTCTACAACTTCTAAGCCTCTGGTTAATGATCCTTTTGCATCATTAAAAACTTTTCCATGTTCGGAAACTATAATCTTGGTTAATTCATCAGAATTTTTTTCAATTAATTCTTTAAATCTAAAAAGAACTCTTGCCCTTTGTAATGGTGGCGTACTAGACCAACCTGCAAAAGCTTTGTAAGCAATATCAACAGCATCGTTTACATCATCTCTGCTAGCTAAAGTAACTTTTCCAATAACCTCACCTGTCGCAGGATTATAAACATCTGAAGTTTTTTTAGACCGTCCCTCAAAAGTAGAGCCATTTACAAAATGATGAATATTTTTCATAAGATCGTTGAAATTATAGATTGACGTTAAAGCTGTCAAATTGTTAAAAAATAATTAGTGTTTACTAATGTTGAAAATGATTAGCTAATATCCGCACTAACTAACATTTTTTTTATGGAGCCAATTGCTTTTGCAGGATTAAGTCCTTTAGGACAAGCATTGGTACAATTCATAATGGTATGACACCTAAATAACTTGAGTTCATCTGCAACTTTTTTTAATCTTTTTTTTCTTTCATCATCTCTACTATCTATAATCCATCTATACGCTTGCAACAAAACAGCTGGTCCTAAATACTTATCTCCATTCCACCAATAACTTGGGCAAGAAGTAGAGCAGCAGGCGCACAAAATACACTCGTACAATCCATCCAATTTAGACCTATCTTCGACTGTTTGTAATTTTTCAACTCCATTAACACCACTAACCTCTGATTGCATCCAGGGCTCAACTGACTCGTACTGTTTATAAAGTTGTTTTAAATCTGGAACCAAATCTTTAACAACGGGCATGTGTGGTAATGGATAAATATTAATTTCACCCTTAATTTCTTTTGCTGATTTTGTGCAGGCTAGGGTATTAGATCCATCAATGTTCATTGCGCAACTTCCACATATTCCCTCTCTACAAGATCTTCTAAAAGTTAATGTTGAATCAATTTCATTTTTAATTTTAATTAAAGCATCTAGAACCATTGGCCCACAATTATCCATATCTACCTCGTAGGTATCAAGTCTAGGATTTTGACCACTTTCTGGATTCCATCGATAAACATTTACTTTTTTTATGTTTTTGGATTCGCCCTGAAGTGAAAAATATTCGCCCTTTTGAATTGTTGAATTTTTTGGCAATGCAAATTGAACCATTAATAAACCCTCGCTTTTGGAGGAAAATATTGCACATCATTTGTAAGAGTATAAGAATGCACATCTCTATATTTAATGTCTACTTTCCCATCATGGTGCCATGCCAAAGTATGCTTCATCCATTCCTGGTCATCTCTATCTTTATAATCTTCTCTAGAATGAGCTCCCCTGCTTTCTTTTCTGTTTTCTGCAGAAGAAACAGTAACCATTGATTGTCTAATTAGATTATCAAATTCTAAAGCTTCAACTAAATCTGTATTAAACACTAAAGACTTGTCGCTAACTGAGATATCTTTTAATCCTTCCCAAGGTTGTTGAATTTCATGCAATCCTTCTTTTAAAGTTTTATCAGTTCTAAAAACAGCGCACTTACTTTGCATTGTTCTTTGCATTTGATCCCGCAAAACTGAAGTTGGGGTTCCGCCACTTGCATTTCTCATTTTATCAAATCGGTCCAGGGATTTTTGAGTTTCAGATTCTGGTATCTTCTCATGTTTTGAATTGGGTTTCACGACCTGAGCAGTTCTTATTGCGGCTGCTTTCCCAAAAACTACTAGATCAATTAATGAATTAGATCCTAATCTATTCGCTCCATGTACAGAAACACAAGCCGCTTCGCCAATTGACATTAGTCCCTCAACTATAATTTCAGAACCATCGTCATTTTTAGTTAAAACTTCACCATGATAATTGGTAGGAATTCCACCCATATTATAATGAACGGTGGGCAAAACAGGAATTGGTTCTTTGGTAACATCCACACCTGCAAAAACTTTTGCCGACTCGGATATTCCTGGAAGTCTTTCGTGTAAAATTTTTGGATCTAAATGATTTAAGTGAAGATAAATATGATCTTTATTTTTTCCAACACCTCTTCCTTCGTTAATTTCAATAGTCATAGATCTTGAAACAACATCTCGAGAGGCTAAATCTTTTGCTGAAGGAGCGTATCTTTCCATAAACCTTTCGCCTTCTGAGTTAACAAGAAAACCACCTTCACCTCTACTTCCTTCTGTTATTAAACAACCGGCTCCATAAATACCCGTAGGATGAAATTGTACAAATTCCATATCTTGCATAGGAAGACCTGCTCGTAAAACCATTCCTCCTCCATCCCCTGTACAGGTATGAGCAGAGGTTGCAGAAAAATAAGCTCTTCCATAGCCCCCTGTTGCTAAAATAGTCATATTCGCCCTAAATCTATGAATAGTTCCATCCTGCAATGACCAAGCCAAAATCCCATGACACTTACCATTGTGCATTAATAAATCTAAAGCAAAGTATTCAATAAAAAACTCTGTATTTTTCTTTAATGCCTGACCATACAAAGTGTGTAAAATTGCGTGACCAGTTCTGTCAGCTGCTGCGCAAGTTCTTTGTACTACACCGTTACCATAATTTTTTGTCATTCCTCCAAATGGTCTTTGATATATTTTGCCCTCTTCGGTTCTGCTAAAAGGCACTCCGTATTTTTCCAACTCTACAACTGCTTGTGGGGCTTCTTTACATAAAAACTCTATTGCATCCTGATCTCCCAACCAATCAGCACCCTTAACTGTGTCAAACATGTGCCAACGCCAATCATCTTCCCCCATATTTCCTAGAGCGGCAGAAATTCCACCTTGTGCTGCAGCCGTATGACTTCTTGTTGGAAATACCTTTGAAATACATGCCGTTTTTAAACCTGCTTCTGAAAGTCCTACTGCAGCTCTCAACCCTGATCCGCCTGCACCAACTACAATGGCGTCATATTCATGATCAATAATTTTGTATTCACTCATGATTAATTAATTTTGATTAATATTAAAGATACAATAGTTATCAATGGAAGAATAGTTGCTAATGCTGAAATTATTAAATTAGCGACACTTTTGTACCTCTCATCTTGAATATAATCCTCAAAAATTTCTCCCATTCCTAATTTCATATGTAAAAATACGATAATCAAAAAAATAATTGATAAAATAAAATTTATATCATTTCTAAAAAAAACAATGATTGATTGATAATCTTTTTGAACCAAGCCAACAAAAATATATAAAAACCATAACAATAAAGGCACAAGTATTACTGCTGTAATTCTTTGAAGAAGCCACTTTTTTACAACTAAATTGCTCATGCTAAAATCCACAGTGCCAATGTTACTAAAAAAGAACTTAATAAAACTAAAGTACCAGATAAATTGGCAGTTTTTAATTCATATCCGTAACCCAAATCCCAAAACAGGTGCCTAATACCATTAAGCAAATGATAACAAAAAGACCACGTAAAGCCGATCAAAACAAATTTACCAATTAAACTAGATATAAAAATAGAAAAATATTTGTAACAATTTTCTCCGAGATACAAAGAAATAATCCAAAAACAAATAATAGAAATACCGGCTGTATTGATTACTGAGGTCAAACGATGAGTAATGGATAATAAAGAAGATAATTGCCACTTATAAACTTGTAAATGTGGTGAAAGCGGTCTCTCTTTTGTATTTAAATCATTCATTTATATTAATTTTTTATCTACTAATGTTTCAGCAATTTGAACGGCATTTAATGCCGCTCCTTTTAATAGATTATCCGAAACAATCCAAAGATTTAAACAATTTTTTTCCGTATTATCTATTCTAATTCTTGAAATATAAGTTTCGAATTGATTCTGAGCTTCAAAAGGTGTGATGTAACCCCCGTCTTTTCTTTCATCAACAACCTTGCAACCGCTTGCACTCTCTAATGCTGATCTGACATTTTCTAAAGAAAAAGGCTTTTCAAACTGTATATTAACTGACTCACTATGAGAAATAAGCACTGGAACTCTAACGCAAGTTGCGGTTAACTTTATTTTTTCATCTAATATTTTTTTTGTTTCATTTACCATCTTCAGCTCTTCCTTTGTATAACCATCATCAGAAAAAATATCGATGTGGGGGATCAAGTTAAAAGCAATCTGTTTTGTGAATTTTTTAGATTGTATCGGCTCATTATTTAAAAATTGCTTAGTTTGATGAATAAGCTCATCCATTGGTTCTTTACCACCTCCAGAAACTGATTGATAAGTAGAGGTTACAACTCTTTTGATAGTAAATAAATCATGCAAAGGTTTTAAGACAACTACTAGCTGAGCAGTTGAACAATTTGGGTTAGCAATAATATTTTTCTTTTTATAATTCTTTAAATCTTCCCAATTTACTTCTGGAACTACTAGTGGAACATCTTTGTCCATTCTAAAAAGACTTGAATTGTCAATAATGATTGTATCCTTGGCAGCTTTTTCTGCTAGTGCCTTGGTAATTGCCGATCCACAGCAAAAAAAGGTAATGGTAGCTTTTGAAAAATCAAAAGTGTCTAGTTGCTCTACAATAATTTTTTTTCCTTGAAAGTCTATTTCTTTTCCAGCGCTATTTTTGGAAGCTAATAAATATAAATTACTTAATGGAAATTTTCTGCGCTCTAAAACCTCGATAATTTTTCTTCCAACATTTCCTGTGGCTCCTGCAATTGCTATATTTAATTTCATTTTTGCAGATTTAATTTTGCAATAATTGCATCACCCATTTCAGATGTAGAGACTTTCTTTTTTCCATTTTCCATAATGTCTGCCGTTCTTAGGCCATCTTTTAAAACTGATTTGATTGCAGTCTCTACCATTTCCGACTCTTTATCAAAATTTAATGAATATTTTAGTGCCATTGCAAAGCTTAAGATCATAGCAATTGGATTGGCTAGTAATTTTCCGGCTATATCAGGTGCGGAACCATGGCATGGTTCATACATAGATCTAATTCTACCATTTTTATCTTTTTCACTTAAAGACGCTGATGGCAACATTCCCAACGATCCAGTCAACATTGCTGCCTCATCAGATAACATATCTCCAAATAAATTATCTGTGACAATAACATCAAATTGTTTTGGATTTCGCACTAACTGCATAGCACAGTTATCTGCTAACATGTGGCTAAGCTGAATATTTTTATAGGCAGGACTTTCGTCATAAAGTGCCTGCACCTCTTCCTTCCAAAGCAATCCAGCTTCCATAACATTTGACTTGTCAGCAGAAGTTACCTTTTTATTTCTTTTCAAAGCCAAATCAAAAGCGACTTTTGCTACTCTTTTAATTTCTCTAGAAGTATAAACATGTGTATTAATTCCTTTTCTCTCACCATTTTCTATCGGCTCAATACCTCTTGGCTCTCCAAAATAAATACCGCCTGTAAGCTCTCGAACAATTAAAATATCTAATCCTGAAATTATTTCTGGTTTTAATGTAGATGCGCTTACCAATTCTTCAAAACAGATAGCTGGCCTTAAATTAGCAAATAATCTCATTTCTTTTCTGAGGCGCAATAACGCTCGCTCTGGTTTTTTAGAAAACTCCAAATTATCCCACTTCGGACCTCCTACGGCTCCCAATAAAACTGCATCACTATCCATGGCTTTATACAAAACATCATCCGTAAGCGGCGTTCCATTTTCATCGTACGAAACACCCCCGGCCAACTCTTCTAAATATTCAATATCTAGTTTTTTATTGATATTAAACCAGTCTATTACTTTTTTGGCTTCCGCCATAATTTCAGGTCCAATACCGTCACCGGCAAGTAATAAAATATTTTTTTTAGCCATTTAAAAAAGCCAAGGAGTTTTGTTTTTTTGGTTTGAAATAAATTTAGTAATACTTTCTGATTTTTTTAATGTAATTCCAATATCATCTAGTCCATTTATTAAACAATCCTTTTGAAAAGGATCCACATCAAACTCTATAGGCTGATTATCTCCTTTAGTAATTTTTTGCTCCTCTAAATTAACTTCGATAGTTTTTTTATCTTTTGCAAACTCTGCAAGCTCTTTTATTTTTTCTTCTGGTAATACAATTGGCAAAATTCCATTTTTAAAACAATTATTATAAAAAATATCTGCAAAACTTGGAGCAATAACTACTTTAAATCCAAAATCTAATAAAGCCCAAGGGGCATGTTCTCTAGATGAGCCACATCCAAAGTTTTTTTCACCTATTAATATTGTAGACTGATTAAATGGATCTTGATTTAATACAAAACTTTGTATTGGTTTTCCTGAATCATCATATCTCATTTCAAAAAATAAATTTTTTCCAAGGCCCGTTCTTTTGATAGTTTTTAAGAATTGTTTAGGGATCATCATATCTGTATCTACGTTAACAATTGGTAGATAAGCTGGAATGCTTTTGATTGTTTTAAATTTTTCCATTACAAAAATTTTCTTACGTCGGTTAATTTTCCTTCTATTCCTGCCGCGGCTGCCATGGCGGGGCTTAACAAGTGAGTTCTTCCCCCTCTTCCTTGTCTTCCTTCAAAATTCCTATTAGAGGTAGATGCGCATCTCTCACCAGGTAATAACTGATCCGGGTTCATACCAAGGCACATTGAGCAACCAGGCTCTCTCCACTCAAGACCCGCTTCAATAAAAATTTTATCCAATCCCTCTTCTTCTGCTTGTTTTTTAACCAAACCAGAGCCAGGAACGACATATCCTGTTACATTAGAAGCTATTTTTTTACCTTTTAAAATTTCTGCTGCAGCTCTTAAATCTTGAATTCTTCCATTAGTACAAGATCCTATAAAAACTTTATCAATTACAATTGACTCTAGCTTTTTATTTGCTTCAAGACCCATATACTCTAATGATCTAATAACAGCATTTTTTTTATCTGGATCAGCAAAATCATCTGGGTGCGGAACGGCTGCGGTAATCGGCAATACATCTTCAGGACTGGTTCCCCAGGTAACTGATGGAACTATTTCTTCCCCTTTTAAAATTATAGTTTCGTCATACTTTGCGTCTTTATCAGAATGCAAACTTAGCCAAAATGCCTTCGCTTTTTCCCAGTCATCGCCTTTTGGTGCAAGTGGTTTTCCTTTAATGAATTCAACTGTTTTTTCATCAGGTTGAATGATCCCAGCTCTAGCGCCGGCTTCGATAGACATATTACAAACAGTCATTCTTTCTTCCATGGACAAGTTTTTGATAACTTCCCCGCAATACTCAATTACATAACCTGTGCCACCTGCTGTTCCAATTTTTCCTATAATAGTGAGAATAATATCTTTTGCAGTTACTCCTAAAGGGAGCTTGCCTTGTATTTCAATTTTCATATTTTTAGCTTTTCTTTGAATTAAAGTCTGCGTAGCCAAAACATGCTCAACTTCAGATGTACCAATTCCAAATGCCAAAGCTCCAAAAGCACCGTGGGTAGCAGTATGACTATCGCCACAAACTATCGTCATCCCAGGTTGGGTTAAACCTTGCTCAGGGCCAATAACATGAACAATTCCTTGCCTAATATCATTTAGACCAAAAAAATTAATATTAAAATCTTTGCAATTTTTTTCTAATGTTTCGTATTGTAATGCAGAGTCTTTATTTTCAATTGGTTTGCTTCTATCTGTAGTTGGAACGTTATGGTCAGCTACAGCAAGTGTAAATTCTGGATATTTCACTGTCCTTCCATTCATTCTCAATCCCTCGAATGCTTGAGGACTAGTTACTTCATGAACAAGATGTCTATCAATAAATAGTAAGCAAGTTCCATCGTCCTGCTTATCAATTAAATGACTATCAAATAATTTGTCGTACAGAGTTTTTGGCATCGCAACTTACTTGCTTATATCTTCACTCGCTGCATTTTCAGCAACGGTTTTTTTGCTAGTTGTTTCTTTTTTTGCAATATCAAGACCAATTTTCTTTTTGATCTTTTCATTAATTCTTGCTGACTTACCTTTTCTATCTCTTAAATAATATAGCTTTGCTCTTCTAACTTTTCCTGAACGTATCAATTCTACAGACTCTACATTTGGACTATATAATTGAAACACTCTTTCCACTCCTTCGCCAAAAGAGATTTTTCTAACGGTAAAAGATGAATTGATACCTCTATTTTTTTTTGCAATACAAACGCCCTCATAAGCCTGAATACGTTGTTTTTTTCCTTCGATAATTCTGACATTAACTTTAACTGTATCCCCAGGATTAAAATTGGTGATTTTTTTATTTTCAGTTAATTTTTGAATCTGTTCTTTGTTTATATCTTCAATGTTTTTCATGACTAAATTCATTCTAGTTTTTGTTTTTATTATATTTTTGCCACATATCTGGCCTTTGGCGCTGTGTTATACCTCTGGACTGTTCTAAACGCCAGCGCTTTATTTCCGCATGGTTTCCCGATAATAGAACATCTGGAACCTTTTTTCCTTCCCATTCTCGTGGCTGAGTATATTGAGGATATTCTAATAAATTATTATTAAAACTTTCTTCTTCAAGAGAACCTTCGTCACCCAGAACTCCTGGCAAAAGCCTTAATATACTATCTAACAAAACTACAGCAGCAGGTTCTCCTCCAGATAAAATATAATCTCCAATACTGATTTCTTCTATTTTATTGGCATCTATAACTCTTTGATCGATTCCCTCGAAATGACCACATAAAATATTTAAACCATTGGCCTCCGAAAAATTTTTTACCATTTCTTGGGTAAGCTGTTTTCCTTTTGGTGAAAGATAAACAGTAGAATTATTATTTTTATTTTCTGCCAAACAATTATTTACAACATCCGCTCTCATCAACATCCCTTTTCCACCTCCGAAAGGTTTGTCATCAACAGAGCCATGCTTATCGATTGCAAAGTTTCTAATATTTACAACCTCTAAATTCCAAATTTTTTTTGTTCTTGCTCTCTTATAAATACCTAAATCAAGCAATCCCGGAAAAAATTCTGGATATAAAGTAAAAACTTTAGCTGACCACATTATAGTTTTTATTTACCTTCCTCTTCCTTTGCTTCAGCTACTGGTGCTTCTGGTGCTGGTGCTTCAGCTACTGGTGCTGGTGCTTCTGCTGCGGGTGCAGCTTTTACTGCTTCTTCTGCTTCAGCGGCAGCTTTTTTAGCTTCTTCTGCTTTTTTTAATTTTTCTTGAGCTTTCTTTTTTGGCAATGCTTTAATTGGATTATTCTTCTGTTTAGGCATTGGAATAATATTTGCCTCTCCTAAAAATCTTGCAATTCTTTCCGAAGGTTGGGCACCTTGGCTTAACCAGTATTTTATTCTTTCTAAATCAAGATTTAATCTTTCTTTTTTGTCTTTTGGCAATAAAGGATTAAAAAATCCAACTTTCTCGAGAAACTTTCCATCTCTTGGCCTACGAGAGTCTGCCACTACTATTTTATAGAAGGGTCTTTTTTTAGCTCCTCCTCTAGACATTCTTATTTTTAACATTTGTTTCCTTTCTATTTTAAGTTGTTAAATAACTCTGGTGGAATGCCTTCCATTCCTTCAAGAGCCCCTCTTCCGCTTTTTGACATTCTTTTCATCATATTAGTCATCATTTTATGCTGCTTTAGAAGCTTGTTTACCATTGAAATGTCCGTACCGGATCCATTTGCAATTCTTTTTTTTCTCGATCCATCAATTACCTTGGGATTATCCCTTTCTTTTTTTGTCATCGACAAAATAATTGCCTCTTGTTTTAAAAGCAAAGTTTCATCAATGTTTGAATCGTCTAACTGTTTTTTTATTTTAGAAACTCCAGGCAACATACTAAGCACTCCACTCATCCCTCCAGCCTTTTTCATTTGCCGAATCTGTTTTAAATAATCTGTAAAAGTAAAACTACCTTTTTTTAAATTTTCTTCTATTTCTTCAATTTTTTCTTGCTCTAAACCTTCTGATACTTTTTCGACTAGAGATACCACATCCCCCATGCCAAGAATTCGATTTGCAATTCTATCTGGGTGAAATACTTCTATTTCATTGATAGCCTCACCCGTTCCTAGAAATTTAATTGGGCACCCGGTTACTGCCTTCATGCTTAATGCAGCACCGCCTTTTCCATCTCCATCAATTCTTGTTAAAATAATTGAAGTTAATGATACTGTTTTTTTAAATTCAGAAGCTATGTTTACCGCATCTTGACCGGTTAATGAGTCTGCAACTAGAATAATTTCTGTTGGTTGAATATTATTTTCTAATTGCTTTAACTCTAACATCATCTGCTGATCAATCTGAGTTCTTCCGGCTGTATCAAAAATAATAATATCTTCTCCGGATAATGACGCTGCATTAATGGCTCTTCTAGAAATTTCTAATGGAAATTGTCCTTCAATAATTGGGAGCGTTTTGATAGAGTTATTTTGTCCAAGCACTTCTAGTTGTTTTTGAGCAGCCGGCCTATAAATATCTAAACTTACCAGGATACTTTTTTTAGAATACTGCTTTTCTAAATACTTTGCTAATTTTGCAGTTGTAGTGGTTTTACCCGATCCCTGCAATCCAACCACTAAAATTTTTACAGGTGGAACGGCATTTAAATTTATTTCTTTTTTCTCATCTCCCAAAATAGTTACCAATTCATCAAAAACAATTTTGACGATCATTTGACCAGGAGTGACTGATTTTAAAACCTCTTGACCAATAATTTTTGGTTTAACTTTGTTAATAAAATCTTTAGCAACAGACAAAGATACATCTGACTCCAACAAAGCTTGTCTGATCTTCCTTAATCCTTCATCTGCTTGTTTTTCATCTAATCGGGTAATTCGATTAAAAAATGAAAAGGCACTTTCTATTTTATCTGTTAAACTTTCAAACATAATTTTCTTTTTTTCCAGCAACAATTGCACTAGTGGGCGAATCCTCGCTGACTAGTGTTGATCTCCTCCTAAGAGGACACCACAAAATTGTAGTAATTTGTGGAAGTGACCAGAAACTATATAGTAATAATTTAAAAGTCAATAAAACTGGGGTAATAGTAAAAGCTATGAATTTTAAAGGTTATAAAATGGACGGTTTGGGAAATGACTTTCTTATCATTGACCAAAGGCAAAAAACTATAGCTCTAACAACTGATCAAATTAAAAAACTTGCGAACAGGAGCAATATTGGTTTTGACCAGCTAGTATACATAGAGGCTGGGGAGCATAAAGAACCAAACATTTTATTTTACAACTCTGATGGTGGAGAGTCAGCTGCTTGTGGAAACGGCAGTAGGTGCGTAGCCTATCTCCTTATGAAAGAAAAAAACTTAGATCAAATTTCTATTCAAACTAAAAGTGGAATCTTAAAATCTTTTAATAATGGCAATCGAAATATTACCATAGATATGGGTGAGCCAATTTTCGACTGGAATAAAATACCCTTAGAAAAAAAAATGGATCCTTCCAACATAAAAATTACAATTACGGACCATGGAGTTTTTAATGGATTTTCTTTAAGTATTGGAAATCCGCATATTGTTTTTTTTCAAACTGTAGAAAAATCAAAACTTAAAATTCTTGGACCTTTAATCGAACATCATCCTTATTTTCCTGAAAGATGCAATGTAACCTTTGCAGACATTGTAGATAAACAAAATATTAAGATAAAAGTTTGGGAACGTGGAGCAGGAATGACTAAAGCTTGTGGTACTGCTGCATGCGCAACTGCTATTGCCGCCCATCAAAAACAGTTGGCTGATAAACTTGTTCACATTCATTTTGAACAAGGAAAGCTGACTATCGAATGGAGGTCTGATAACCGAATTTATATGACCGGTCCGGTATCAGATATTCAAGAGATAAATATAGAAATTTAAATTAATGGGTTTTTTAAAAAATTTAAAAGAAGGACTATTCAAGTCCTCTAAAAATATTTCAGAGGGTATTTCTAGTATTTTTACCAAAACAAAAGCAAACGAAACACTTTTAAACGAAATTGAAGAATTTATGATAGAAGCTGATTTTGGAACAAGTGTTGCAGGAAAGTTTAAGGGTATTCTTGCTAACCAAAAATATTCTGAAGAAGAGTTAAAAAAAGAAAATTTTTATAAAATTTTTTCTGCCGAAATCTCTAAAATTTTAAAACCCTTGGAAAAAAATATCATAGATGAGGACACTGGTCTTAAAACAATACTAATTTGTGGAGTAAATGGAACTGGCAAAACAACAACCATAGGAAAATTATGCAAGCTTTACAAAGAACAGAACAAAAAAATAGTTATCGGCGCAGCAGATACCTTTCGTGCTGCAGCCATTGATCAGTTAAAAATATGGTGTGATAAAAATCAAACAGAAATGATACATTCTCCGGTGGGCTCTGACCCTGCTTCAGTTGCTTTTAAAACATTAGAATATGCCAAAAATAATCAAAAAGACCTGTGCATTATTGATACTGCAGGAAGGTTGCATAATAAAAAAAATTTGATGGAAGAGTTTTCTAAAATTATAAGAGTCTTAAAAAAAATTGACCCTGACGCACCTCAAGAAACGTGGATTGTTTTAGATGCTACTACAGGTCAAAATGCTATCAACCAAATAGATGAGTTTAAAAAAATTACTAATATCACTGGAATTATTATGACTAAATTGGACGGAACTGCGAAAGGTGGCGTCTTAGTTGCTATCGCAGATCAATTTAAAATTCCCATTGTAGCAATTGGCGTGGGTGAGAAAGAAGACCATTTAAATCAGTTTAAAGCTGATGAATTTGCTCAAGCTCTAATTAATTAACTATTTCGAATATTTTTTATTAGCTAAAAAAATTCCCAACAATACTAATGTTGCTCCATAAAAATGAAAAATTTCTAATTGTTCATTAAATAAAATCATTCCATAAATAGACCCATAAATGGGCATTAAGTAAACAGTCAAACTAGCAAGGGAAGCCCCGATAAACTGTTGTAACTTTGTGTACATGGTAAATGCTAGCACACCAGGAAAAATAGAAGCCATCAATACAAATAATATAAAATTTTTGTCAAATGTTGTTTGAATAAAATAAATTTCTTCAATTAAATAAAAAGGAAAAATAATGAGAGCACCCATAAAACTCATTAATGTAAATCTTGCAAAAATTGAAAATTGACTTTTCCAATTAATTAAATTGATAGAGAATATGGCCCAACTAACAGCAGCAATAAATATCCATAAATCCCCATAAGTAAAAATTAAATAAATTAAATTTTCCAACTCACCTTTAAAAATGACAAAAGCTACTCCAAAAAAGCTAGTTAAAATTCCTATTAACTGTAAAAATTTTAATTTCTCATGGAAAAAAATTGCTGATAAAAGCACAATGATAATAGGAGATAACGCATAAATAATTCCCATATTAGTAACTGTTGTGGTTAATCCTGAAATATAAGGAAATGCTCCACAAATACCAAAACCAGTAAAGCTTAAAACAAAAAGACTAGGAATTTCTGATTTAATATACATTTTTTTCTTTTTTAATTCCGAATAAACAAAAGGAAGAATAAACAAAAAAACAAAAAACCAACGCCAAAAAGCAAGCGCAACCGGGGGGATATTCCCTAGAGCACCTTTAGCAATAGCAATATTGCTCGTCATAAAGATAGGCTGAATAAATAATAATAAAAAATGAAAAAACTTACCTGAAGAATTAAACAAGGATAAAAAATGTTAAAGGTTATTTTTTTTTCTTTTTTTTAGTATCTTCTCTCAAGCATTCCATAACTTCAACGCTCATCATATAAAATGTTCCGCCCATAATGATATACACCGGCAGAACATCAAAAAAAGAAATCATATTTGATTTATTGAGAGTGATAGTAATTCCCGAGAAAAAAGTCATTGCGAACAAAGTTCCAACTACTGCATTAATTTTATTTATCATTATTTCCCCTTTTTAAAATTTTTCATTAACCAATTAGCAGTTCTCATCAACCTAGGATCATCAAACTTTTCACCCACAACCTGAACTCCTAAAGGTAGATTATTAGATCCTTGCAATAATGGCAATGAAATTGATGGTGTGCCTAAATAAGTCCATATAGTAGAAAATTCAGGACTACCTGTATATTCTAAACCTTTAGAAGCAACTCCGGTTGAGGCAGGCGTCAATATTGCATGATAATCATGAAATACCTCTTGAAATTGATCATAAAAATAATTTCTATTTTCGCAAGCTTCCGCATAATCTCTTGCCTTATATTTAAGGCCCCTCTCAATTGCTTCCACTAATTTTTTTCCTAATTTAGATTTTCGTTTCTCATAAAAATCAGAAAAACTATATGCCATGTCTGCCTCATGAATTATTTGATGATATTCAAAAATTTTATCAAAATGCGAAGGGGCATCAATAACCTCTACATTGGATCCTAGTTTTTTAATGAAAGCTTCAAAACTTTTTATTGAATCTTTATCTAAATTTTTCCACTTAGAAGTTTTAAAAAATACAAATTTAGGATCAAAAGGTGGCTTTGATTTTACTATGCTCATTATATCATCAGCAGAATAAGCAACAGTTGATTTATCCTCTGGGTCTTTTTTAATAATTTCTCTTGCTACAAAAGCTAAATCTTCCAAACTTCTTGAGAATATACCTACATGATCTAAAAAATTTGATTGCTTCATCACCCCATGTCGGCTGATTAAGCCATAAGTCGGTTTGTAGCCAATCACACCACAATAAGAAGCTGGTCTGATCACAGAACCATTGGTTTGAGAGCCAATGGCAACCGGAGCCATGAAAGAAGCAACCGCTGCGGCTGAACCGCTCGATGAACCCCCAGGAGTTCTTGTATGATCGTGAGGATTTGTCGTTTTTCCTGGGTCAAAATAAGCAAACTCAGTAGTAACTGTTTTTCCCATAACCAAAGCTCCTGAATTTCTGAGAAGATTAACTACTTCGCAATCATTTTTAGATCGAACACCTTCTCGTAAAGGTGTCCCACATGCCGTTGGCATCTCATCAGTTCCAAAAATATCTTTAATGGCAATGGGTATTCCGTGAAGTGGGCCAATAGGCTTTCCGGTAATTCTATATTGATCTGACTCTCTAGCAGATTTTAATAAAAACTCTTTATCAAAATAAGCCCAAGCTTGAATTTTGCTATCAACTTTTTCAATTTTGCTTATATAACTTTGCACTAACTCTTCTGATGATATTTTTCCATCATGAATGAGCTTGCTTAGCTCTACAACACTTAATAAAGATAGATCCGACATTTAATTTAAAGTTAGCTTACGCTGGTCCAAACAAAGCTTCTGGAAGCCAGAGCGCTAGACCTGGATAATTATACATAATAACCATCGCAAGCACTACAATTGCTAAAAAAGGCATAATACCTCTAAAAATATCCATCAGCTCCACATTTCTGGACTGCACACCTTTTAAATAGTAGGCCGACATTGCCATAGGTGGAGTTAAGAAAGAAGTTTGAAGGTTTAGAGCAATTAACATAGCAAAGAAATATGGATTGATTCCAAATTTTTCTAATAAAGGTAAAAAAATTGGAACAAAAATAATTAAAATTTCTGTCCACTCTAAAGGCCAACCTAATAAGAAAATAATAATTTGAGTAATAACTAAAAACTGCCAAGGTTCCAAATCTAATCCTAAAAAAAACTGTTCAAACACATGATGTCCTCCCAGAAGAGAAAAAACTGAAGCAAAGGTCCAAGATCCTACAAACAACCACATAATCATAGCTGAAGTTTTTGCGGTCAAGAAAACAGACTCTTTAAAAGACTGCCATTTTAGTGTTTTGTAAAACCAAGCCATAACCAAGGCTCCGAATGCTCCAACACCAGCGGCTTCCGCAGGAGTGGCAAAGCCACCTAAAATACTACCAAGCACTAACATAATAAGAATAAATAATGGAACAAATGAATACATAACCTCTTTGAATATAACTAACCTCGGAGGAATCTCAGAAGCATGAGGTTTTGGTGCAATTTCAGGCTTGATCATCGCAAAAATAATAGCATAAGCAATATAAAGGCCTGCAAGTAAAAGCCCTGGTAACATTGCAGCTGCAAATAAACGCAAAGGCGATAGCTGCGCAATAACCGCATAAACAATTAACATAATACTTGGAGGAATTAGGATACCAAGACATCCTCCAGCACAAATAATTCCTGAAGCAAATTTTTTATCATATCCAGCTTTGATCATCGCTGGCCAAGCCAACAAACCCATTAACGTAACCACGGCTCCAATAATTCCAGTCGCTGTTGAAAAAATTGCACAAGTAACTAAAGCTGCAACCGCCATAGATGCGGGCAACCTGTGGGATGCCAAACGTATTGCAAAAAATAATTTAGCAACAATTCCTGCTCTTTCAACTAAGTATCCCATAAACAAAAATAACGGGACCGCTGTTAAGACGTTGTTATCCATAACAGAATAAGTATTTTGAACCACTAAATCAAAAATTCTATTATCAAAAATACTTACTAATTTTGTAGCATCATAATAAGCGTAGTAACCAAAGCCAACTCCCATGGCTAACAAAGTAAAAGCAATTGGGAATCCTAATAGAACTAAGATCAGGAAAATTCCCATCATAAACAAAGCAACTTCTGGATTTGTCATACCAAACATTATTTTCTTCCTTTCGTCTTAGTCTTTTTAGTCTTTTTAATTTTTTTTTCTGGTCCAAAGTCTTCAACCAAAACACCTGCCGAATTTTTTTTCATTAAAATTTTTTCAGTTTCTTCAGCTGCTACGGTTCTTTCTGGCCACTTACCTGTTCTAAAAGCTATAATAGCTCTAAACCATTCACTAATACCTGCAATAATTAATAAAAATCCTGCCGTAGGTATTAGGGTTTTTACCATATAAATTTGAATTTGAGCTGGACTGTTCCAACTAGTTTCTTTTTGCATCCAAGAGTTTCCAGCATATTCGATTCCTGCAAAAGCAAGTGCACAAATTCCTGGAAAGAAAAATATTATATATAAAACGATATCAATTGCAGCTTGTGTTTTTATTGGAAACAGCCTGTATATTACGTCTCCTCTAACATGAGCAGCATTACATAATGTATAAGCCCCTGACATAATAAAAAGGGCACCATACATCTGCAAACTAAAATCAAATGCCCATAAAGTAGGTGCGTTAAAAACATACGCACAAGTTACTTCATAAATAATTGAAAATGTTAGAATAACAATTGACCAAGCAAATCCTTTTCCAACCCAAATACTTAAACTGTCTGAAAAGCTGATATATCTTTTTAAAAAATCCATCCCACCCTTTTTATTTTAAAATAACCAAATTACTATAAAAAAAAGGGGGGTAACCCCCCCTTTTTTTAATTTGTAAAGTAAAATTATAGTTTTACTTTTTCAACTTTTCCAAATTGTCTTTCATAAGCCAATCTGTAATTAGGCTGGTTCATGAATAGATATTTCATAACACCTTTAGCATATGCTTGTTGAGATTTAACGATCTCATCAAATAATGCATCTTTTCTAAAGTCCTTCATAACTTTATCCCATGCAGCTAATTGTGCATCTAAGATAGCGTCAGAAGTTTGGTACACATTAACTTTGGACTCATTCATTAATTTTCCAAGGTCAGTTGTGTATCTAACTAGAGCTTTGTAGTAATTATCTGTATTTGCAGCTTCAGCAGCATACTTGATAATTGCTTGGTGGTTAGGTGCTAAACTTTTCAGTTTTGCAGTATTGAATTGCATTTCAAACATCTCTTGAGATTGGTGAAAGCTTCCTAAGTGATAATGCTTAGAAACGTCTTGCATACCAAAGTCTCTGTCTGATGTTGGGTTGTTGAACTCAGCAGCGTCAATCAATCCAGTTTTCATAGCTGGTTGAATTTCACCACCTGGTAATTGTCTCACAACCATTCCCATTGCTTGAAGAACGTTTGTTGCAAGTCCAACGGTTCTGTACTTCATACCTTTAACATCACTTACTTTAGTTACGTTCTTTTTGAACCAACCAAAAGGCTGTGCAGGCATTGGCATACAGAAATAACCTGTAACGTTAAGACCAATCGCTTTTAAAGTCTTTTCGTATAAAGCTCTTCCTCCACCGTACTCAATCCATCCCATTAACTCTTGAGATGAGAATCCGTAAGAAGGACCTGTTCCAAATAATGAAGCAGCTGCGTTTTTACCATACCAATATGCAGTCACTGAGTGAGAAGCATCAACTACTCCTTTACTTACACCGTCTGCAATTTCGGCTGTTTTTAAAACCGCACCAACTGGTAATAGTTCGATTTTCAAACTTCCACCAGCCATTTCATTTACTCTATTTGCATAATCTGTCGCCATTTCGAAAAAAATATTTTTTCCAGCTGGCCAAGCAGCTTGCATTTTCAACGTCACAGTTTTGCTGTGAGCCGCTGAATAAGCACCAACGTTAGGCATCGCTACAGTAGCTACTGCTGCTGCACCTGTTACCGCTGCTGCTTTAAAAAATTTACGTCTTGATTTAGACGTAATTGTTTTTTTTGACATGCTTTTATTCTCCCATGTTAGTTAGTTAAATTTAACTGTCGGCGATTTAAACAAAAAACAAGTGGAATGTCTTTAAAAAAATTAGTGAAAAAATTGAAAAAAAAGCTTGATTGCTGGATTTTTAGATTAGTTGATTCAACTTATGATTGTTTTTAATTAACCTGATCTTTTGGTCTCTTGTTATCAAAAAAAGTTTGTAGATTATCAATTGCTCTATCACCCATGTCAATTCTAGTTCTTTCAGTGGCACTACCTAGGTGTGGGAGTAAAAAAAGATTATTTAATTTTAAATAACTCTCATTAATTTTTGGCTCTCCATTATAAACATCTAAACCAAGAGCAAAAACTTTTCCATTTTTCATCGCTTTAATCATTGCTTCATCATTTATAATGTCGCCTCTTGCAGCATTTGCAATGACTACATTATCAGGAAAATAATTAATCGTTTCTTCGTTGATAAGGTTGGTTGTGTCTGCTGTTGCAGGACAGTTAATAGATAAAAATTCACTTTGAGAAAAAAGAGATTTAATATCAGCATGATATACTGCTCCATTTTCAAGATCAGGAGTTAGTCTGTTGCGATTGTGGTAATGAATTTCCATATTAAACCCTCTGGCACGTTGAGCAACTGCTCTTCCGATTCTTCCCATTCCTAAAATTCCTAATTTACGATTAGACATTTGTTTTCCTAGCAATAAACTAGTAGACCAAATCCAACCCTGACTTTCCGCGGCTCTTCTTCCTTCATAAGCTCTTCTAGATGCCCCCAGCAAAAGTAGGATAGAAATATCTGCAGTTGCATCTGTCAAAACTTCAGGGGTGTTAGTAACAACTATTCCTTTTGCGGTAGCTGCTTCTGTATCCACATTATTATAACCGACAGCATAATTTGCTATAATTTTTACACTAGACGAAAGTTTGGAAATAATTTCTTTGTCAAATTTATTACCACCTACACACAAAATACCATCGCAATCTTTAGATAAATTAATTACTTCTTCAGGTGATAAAACTTTGTCTTCTTTATTTAATTTAGCATCAAATAATTTTAACACTCGTTCTTCATTAAGTTTTAATAAATTTCTAGTAACTAGTATTTTTTTCATTTTATTTCCCTTGGCTTGTTACCACCTGTGAACCAATCTAACAACTCTATCGTATGCACAATGGGAATGATGGTTCCTGTTGAAATTTGCGTGATACATCCAACATTACCTGCCGCGATAAAATCAGGACTAGTTTTATTAATATTTTCAACTTTTCTTTTAAGCAACTCTTTGGCCATTTCTCCTTGCAATAAATTATAAGTTCCTGCGGAACCGCAGCACAAATGTCCATCAGGAATTTCTAAGATCTGGTTTCCACTTTGTTTTAATAAGTTTAATGGTTGCTGATGTACTTTTTGTCCATGTTGCATAGAACATGCTGAATGATAAGCAATTTTGTGTCCTTTTTCATTACCTGTAAAATTCAACTTAATATTTTTTCCTAAATATTCTGTGATATCCTTAGAAAGTTCAGAAATAAATTTAGCTCTTTTACTAAGTTCTTTGTCAGGATGATTTTCAAAAATAAAACCATAATCTTTTAACGTAGTTCCACATCCTGAAGTATTTACTAAAATTGCATCAATTGGTTTTTTTTGACAAATATCATACCAAGCATTTATATTTCTAATAAAAGACTGTTTTGCGAGATCTTCTTTGCCCAAATGATGGTTTAATGAACCGCAACAACCTGCTTCTTTTGCAACATAAACTTCTACGCCATGTCTATTTAAAATATTTATGGTTGAATCATTAATTTGTGGAGCAATAACTTTCTGCACACAGCCCGTTAATAAGATCACTCTAGCTATCACTTTATTTTTAGGTTTATAAATATTTTTTGTTTTCAAAGTAGACTTGGGGAAACTAGATGGCATTAAAGCAATCATATTTTTAATTTTACTTGGCATCATAAAAGAAAAGGGTTTTGTAATTTTAACCATTATTGCCATTAAGCGAAAAAGTTTTGTACTTGGTAAAACAAAAGATAAAATATTTCTTAACGTTTTATCAAACCAGGGTCTTGTATAAGTGCGCTCTATATGATTTCTAGCATGATCAATGATGTGCATGTAATTAACGCCTGAGGGACAAGTGGTCATGCAAGCATAACAAGATAAGCATCGATCGATGTGTTTTACAATTTTCTCATTTGCAGGCTTGCTGTTTTCCAGCATGTCTTTGATCAAATAAATTCTGCCTCTTGGTCCATCCAATTCATCACCCAAAACTTGATAGGTAGGACAGGTAGCATTGCAAAAACCACAATGAACACATTTTCTCAGAATTTTTTCTGAGTTGCGTACCTCATGATCTTCCAATTGTTTTTTTGTAAATTTAGTTTGCATTATATTCCTGCATACATTTTTCCAGGATTTAAAATACTTTTAGGGTCAAAACTTTTTTTAATCCTAGAAGTTAAAGATTTTAAATCATCGCTTGCACTGGTTAAAAAAGATCCTGTACTTCGATACGTCATATTTGATTTTACTATAGTCATATGAGCATTACTTTGAGTACAAAATTTTTTAATTTTTTCTATAATTAAATAAGAAGGATCTAAATTATCTATTTCTATCCAGACTAATCCACCAGCCCAATCTATAAAATATTTATTATTAATCCCGATAATAGGATCATCGCAAAATTGTTTTACAAAAGAATTAGCATCCGTAGGTGCTAAAGAAATTTTAGCAACTACATTTGGAGAGTTGCTAAAACACTCCAGGTTAGAAGCTATCTTCCAAAATAATTTTGACTGATATAATTCGAGAATAGTCGTTTTTTTCATCTCTTTAAATATTGATTGCAAACTTGAAACTCTTTCTATTACAGATTTTTTAGGTCCCTCCACTCTTAATGCCAGAACGGAGTGAGTATTGTCCAGATCATTTAATCGAAAAAAATTAATATTATTTTTAGGAAAATAACAGGCACCAGAAATTTCCAAAGAAGTTTTCATAACTTTTGAAAAAGCATTAATTGCTTGTAAGCTATCTAAGTTATAAATAATAAATGTCTCACTATATTCAGGCTCCGGCAAAACTTTTAAAACCACTTCGGATAAAACTGATAAAGTTCCATACGAGCCAGCTACTAATTTGCTTAAATCATATCCAGTCACATTTTTTACTACCGTCCCGCCTGATTTAATAATTTCGCCACTACCGTTTACTGCTCTAAAACCGAGCAAATGATCTCTTAAAGCTCCCGCTTTAAATCTTCTAGATCCTGATAAATTACACCCTATTGCTCCACCAACAGATCCGTAGTTACTTTTGCCATAATATAAATATCCATAATCGACCGGTTCAAATCCTAACATCTGTTTTTTTGATTTCAGTAAATCCATGACTTCAAGCATAGAAGTATTGGCACAAACTTTGATATAAAGTTCTTCCGGCATATACTCGACTATTCCTTTAATTTTACTCAAGTCCAAAGTTTGAGAACATTGAATGTATCTGCCTATGGCTTTAGTATTATAGCCAACAACTTCAATAGGATTATTAGATTTGGCAGAATCCCTTATAAAGTCTGAAATTTGGGACTCATTTGCTGGTTGAAACACACCTGACATTAAAACCTTGGCAGATCTGGAAATTTTGTTTTTCCTTTATGAATATGAATCCTTCCTTCTTCTGCGCATCGATGCAGAATGGGGTAAACTTTTCCTGGGTTTAAAAGATTTTTATCATCAAAAGCTTTTTTTAATCTCAATTGTTGTTGAATATCATTGTCGTTAAACATCTCACACATCAAATCTCTCTTTTCAATTCCAACACCATGCTCACCCGTCAACACTCCACCTACTTTTACACAATACTTTAAAATATCAGCTCCAAACTCTTCTGCTTTTTTTAACTCTTTTGGATTGTTAGAATCGTACATAATTAAAGGATGTAAATTTCCGTCTCCAGCATGAAAACAGTTTGCAACACCTAGTCCATATTTTTTGGACATTTTATAAATTTCACCTAATACATCTGCCAATTTATTTCTTGGAATAGATCCATCCATACAAATATAATCTGGAGAAATTACTCCTAAAGCCGGAAAGGCTGCTTTTCTTCCTTTCCAAAATCTTAATCTTTCCTCATCGCTAGCACTTGCTCGATGATAGGACGCTTTATTAGCTTTTGAAATTTCCAAAACTTTTTCAATTAAAATATCTACTTCACTTTCGGTACCATCAAGTTCAACAATTAAAAGAGATTCAACGTCTCTGGGATAGCCTGCTTTTGCATAATCATCTGTTGCCTTAATAAGAGGTCTGTCCATAATTTCCATACCTGCAGGAACAATTCCTTTTGAAATAATATCAGCAACACAATTCCCAGAATCTTCAATAGTATCAAAGCCGATTAATACCGCTCGTACCGACTGTGGTTTTTTTAAAATTTTAACTGTCACTTCTGTAATAACTCCAAGCAACCCCTCGGACCCAGTAATTAAGCCCAACAAATCATAACCTTCCGAATCTAGATTTTTTCCTCCAATACGTAGAACTGTTCCGTCCATTAAAACCATTTCCACACCTAATACATTGTTAGTGGTAGTCCCATATTTTAGCGAATGAACACCGCCTGAATTTTCTGCAATATTTCCTCCTATAGAACAAGCGATCTGGCTGGATGGATCTGGTGCATAATAAAATCCTTCATGCTGAACTGCATTGGTAATAGCTAGATTCGTAACACCCGGTTGTGCAACCACACATCTATTTTCAAAGTCAGTCTCCAAAATTTTATTAAATTTTCCTAATCCTACTAAAATGCAGTCTTGTAATGGTAAAGCTCCCCCGGATAATCCTGTGCCCGCTCCTCTAGGCACAACTTTTACATTATTGTTAAAACAATACTTTAGTACTTTGCTTACCTCATCTGTTGTCTCGGGAAGAACTACAGCAATAGGTTTTTGTTTATAGGCTGTAAGACCGTCAGTTTCGTAGGGGGTAATTTCTTCGTTTTCAAAAAGAACATTACTAGAAATTTTTTTTAGATCTAAAATAATATTTTCTTTATTATTTAAAACAAGCTCGTCAGCTTGTGGCATTTGTAAAGTCATGATTAATAAAGCTTAATTATAGATAAATTCTATAATATTTTCTTTATCTTTTCCAAAGCTTTTTCAATATTTTCATAGGAGTTAGCAAAGCTAAACCGTACAAAATCCTTGGCAGATTTTCCAAAACTGGTGCCTGGTACTATTGCAACACCCGCATCATATAAGCATTTTTCAGCAAACTGAGATCCGTTTAAACCTGTCCCACTAATATTAGGAAAAACATAAAAAGCTCCTCCCGGATTATTGCATGTAATTCCATTTATAGAATTTAAACCATCGACGATTAGTTTTCTTCTTTTGGTAAACTTTTCCATCATATCATCTAAAAAATCATGAGGTCCGTCCAATGCTGCCATGGCAGCAACTTGATTAGCTGCTGACACGCAAGAATAGCTGTTAATTGCCATCCTTGTGACCTTCTCAATAAACTCTTCTGGCCAAACACTCCAGCCTAACCTCCAGCCTGTCATGGCATAAGTTTTGCTCCAGCCATCCAAAACTATTAAACGATCATATAATTCTGGATAATTAAAAAAAGAAGGCATTTTTTTATTATCATAAATTTGTCTACTATAAATTTCATCACTTAAAATAGCTACATGGGGATATTTTTTTAATTCAATTGCCAGTTCGTCTATTTGCTCTTTCGCTATCAAACCGCCAGTGGGATTTTGAGGATTGTTTAAAATTAGTAATCTTGTTTTATCATTAATTAATGAAAGGACTTCTTTAACGTTAAAAGAAAAATTATTTTTATCTGAAAGATACATAGGAACAGCTTTTGCTCCAGAATATTGAATCATTGACTCATAAATTGGAAATCCTGGCTCTGGATAAATAATTTCAGCACCCGGCTCCCCGAACAACATAATAGCAAAATACATTGTTGGCTTGCCTCCTGGAGTTATCAGCACTCTCATTGGATCAACTTTTGCTCCGTACATTCTTTTTATATGAGCACAAACACTTAATCTTAACTCCATTGTTCCATTGGCGGGCGTGTAACCATGGTGTCCATCTTCTAAAGCTTTTTTTCCTGCCTCAACTATATGTTGCGGAGTTCTAAAATCTGGCTGGCCAATACCAAGATTGATTATTTCTTTTCCCTCTGCTTCTAATTTTTTGGCTTTTGCCAAAACAACAAAAGCAGATTCAGTTCCTAAACGTGAGAAATTTTCAGCAATTTTCATAATAATTATCTAAAAGAAATTTTATTTTTGTTTAACTCTTTAACGGAACGACAACCCATTAATGTCATGCCTCTTTGAATTTCGTCTTTCATTTTACTAAGCAGTCGTTCTACACCAGGCTGTCCACCCGCTCCTAATGCGTATAGATAAGCCTTGCCCATTGAACAAGCTTTTGCACCCAGCGCAAGAGCTTTAAGAACATGGGTTCCTCTTCTAACTCCGCCATCCAAAATAACTTCTATTTTATCGCCCACCGCATCAACGATTGTTTGCAATTGATCAAATGGTGCTCTGGAACCATCTAATTGTCTTCCTCCATGATTAGATATCATGATTGCAGATGCTCCAATATCAATAGCTTTTTTAGCATCTTCAACGGACATAATTCCCTTCAAGGCAAAAGGTCCGTTCCACTTTTTAATAGCATACTCAGCATGTTTCCAATTCATTGTCATATCAAATTGTTGATTGATATAATCCATAATAGACATTTCAATACTAGTTCCCTTATTTGTCATATGAGCGATATTGGCCAAGCTAAATTTTTTTCCAAATAAATAATGTAAACTCCAGGCTGGGTGCAAAGCAAAACTTAACAAACTGGATAAGGTTAAGGATGGTGGCGTTGTAAAGCCTGTTCTATGGTCACGCTCTCTATTGCCAGCTACAATAGTATCAACAGTTAAACACATTGCTTTAAAACCAGAACTCTTACATCGTTCAATTAAATTGTCGGTCAGTCCTTGATCTTTATGAATATATAACTGAAACATTTTTGGACCACTGGCAATGTTAGATACTTCTTCAATACTGGTAGTTGCCATTGTAGATAAACTAAAAAAAGTTCCAAATTTTTCTGCTGCTCTTGCAGTCGCAGTTTCTCCATCATGATGATACATTTGATGCATGGCTGTGGGAGATAAAAAAAGAGGAAAATCAATTTTTTGGCCCAACACAGTAGTGGACAAATCCACATTGCTTACATCGGTTAAAACTGATGGAATAAGATCACAAGTATCAAAAGAGCTTGTGTTTCTTTTCAAAGTTACTTCGTCGTCAGCTCCTCCATCAATATAATGAAATATAGGAGAAGGAAGCTTTTGCTTTGCAAGCTTTCTAAAATCATCGACGTTATAACAGTCGCTGAGGCGCATTATTTTAAAAACGAGTTAAAAAATTAAATGAGTAACTATTTGCTCCAGGATTCTTATCCCCAAGACTTGCGTTAGAAACATGGCTGTAACCAACTGAAAAATTTGTATCTGATCCGATATTAAAACCTACATTAATTTGTGATTTAAATTCTATTGTATGACCTAAATCCTTACCATCTCCTTTTGAATATATTCCTGGAGTGAAGCTCGGCGATATAACAAACGATCCAAATTTATAATCAATTTTTGCTCCTGAATAAAGCATAGCTGCCGAATCGGCTGTAACAAACGCGCCAAATACAGGAACTATTTCTCCTAAAAAAGAAGAAGTTTTATTTTCACTAAATCCATAAGTAAGATCGAGCATAGTAGCTCTTTTGCCTTTATCGCTATAATCAAAATTTCCTATAGCAAAATTAAAATCACCAGCTTTTGATGCCGATGTCCCTAACAGAAGAAAGTAAACTACAATTTGAAAAATTTTTTTCATTACTAATGATTAGCTTATAATAAATGTATATTTAAAAATATAGACAATAATCTGCTAAATTTATCAAAATTACTGTCATTTTAAATATCCCAACTATCTTAATCTTTAGAAAAACTAATCTTTTTACGTAAAATATAAAATCCTATGATCAAAGTTAACAAGGGAATAAGCCACAAAAACATAGTTTTTGTTTTTATTGGGGGGTCGAACAAAATCCAATCCCCATATCGCTCAACTAAATATTTATATATTTGCTTATCAGTTTCATTGTTATCTAATTTAGTTTTTATAATTTTTTTTAGATCATTTGCAAAATCAGAATTAGAGTCATTCAAAGATTGTCCCTGGCAAACCAAGCATCTAATATTTTTATAAATTTCTATTTCTCGATCCAATGATGAAAAAGCCAGTTGAGTTGACAAAAAATAAATAAATAAAAATATGCAAAATAAAAATCTCATTCTATTTTTGTTAAAATTTTTTTATAAACATCGTTATTAAGAGGTCCAACATGCTTCAAAACAATAATACCTTTACTATCGATTATATATGTTTCTGGAACTCCGTATGCTCCAAGCTCAATAGAGTTTGTGCCGTCAGGATCTATTCCTACATAATAAAAAGGGTTTCCCAAATCTTTTAAAAAAGATCGAGCACTTGCTTGATTATCTTTATAATTAATACCAAAAATTTTTATTTTCTTTTCTATACCCAATTTCATTAATAAAGGATGCTCATCTCGACACGGGGTGCACCAAGATGCCCAAATATTAATTATATAGAATTTTTCCTGATTTAGTCTTGGTAGGGAAATTTTTATATTATTATCATATAATGACCTAAGCTCTATTGCAGGTAACTTTTTAAAAACCATAACTTGAGGATTATTTTTTGTATTAGATCCAAGCCCAAAATAAAAAATAAAAATAAATATAGAAACTAACAATCCTAGAATTACAATTTTAATTTGATTTTTCATTTTTCCTTTGAATAAAACCTAAAAAACCACCTAATGTTATTAAAACAAAACTGAACCAGATAAGACCGATAAAATAATTAAAATAAAAACGAACCCCTATTCCATTTGAAGGATCCTTGGAATAATCCATGGCTATATAAAAATCACTTAACCATTGGTTTTTAATACTAGTCTCTGAGGTAAATTGCTCCGGTTGATTATATTTTCTTATACTTGGTTTTAATGACACTTTAGTACTACCTTTTTCTACTTCATAATAACCAAATAATTCTTCATAATTTTTTTGTTTTTGAGAGAAAGAATTTACAAATGTAATTTTAAAATCTTGGTAATTTGCAGATCCACCTAGAGGAATTTTTGTAGTAAATTCTTTTGAAAAAAAATAATTTAATGTTATTGAGAAAATTAATAGTCCAAATCCAGCATGAGAAAATAATCTCCCATAGTTTAAATTAGTAAATTTTAAATAGTAAGTTTCATAAATAATTGAAATAATTAAATAGACAGAACATGCTATTCCTAACCAAAAAACAATATCCTGTTTTTGTAAAATAAAACTTATTATTGCTGTCAAAAAAATTGATACTAGCAAAATATTTATAAATTTAAACCTAACAACACTAAAAAAATTTTTTCCCCATTTAAGGTATGGACCAATGGCCATTAAAATTAAAAAAACAAAAACAAAAGGAGCCAAAATCGTGTTATAATATTTTGGACCTATGGAAATACTTTCTCCAGCAAAAACAGATAATAGAATGGGATATGTGGTTCCAATAATTACTACCGTCAAAGCAAAAATTAATAAATAATTATTAACTAATATAGAAAATTCTCTACTCAAAAAAATGTAACTTGCATTATCTTTTCCTTGCCGAGAAGATTTTAAAATAAAAATAACAAAAGCAGCAAATGTTAGAGCTGAAATAATAATTAATATAAAAAATCCTCTTCTAGGGTCATTAGCAAAAGCATGAACAGAGTTTAAAATTCCAGACCTTACCAAAAAGGTTCCAAATAAACTTAGAACAAAAGTTAGAATTGCCAAAATTGCAGTCCAATTAAAAAGTTTTTTAGCTTTTTCCATAACTAAAATGGAGTGAATAAGCGCTGTAGAAGCAATCCATGGCATCAATGAAGCATTTTCAACTGGGTCCCAAAACCAATATCCACCCCATCCTAGTTCGTAATATGCCCAAAAAGAACCAAGCGCGATTCCAAAAGTTAAAAAGGTCCACGGTAAAAATATCCATCGCTTAGCTATTGATGCCCAGTTGGCGCTATATTGATTTGTTATAAGTCCAGCCAAGAGCAAGCTAAATAATAATGAAAATCCAACATATCCCAAATATAAAAAGGGGGGATGGGCTGCTAATAAGGGATCTTGTAATATTGGGTTTAGCCCCAAACCCTGATTAGGCACAGGTATGATTTTTTCAAAAGGGTTAGAGGTAAAAATTAAAAAAAATAAAAAGATTAATTGAATAATACTCTGAAAAAAAACAGTGGTTGATTTTAAACTTTCATTTAAATTCTTAGAAAAAAGAATAAATAAAAAACCATATAAAGAAATAACTAAAATAAATAACAACATGCTACCTTCGTGATTTCCCCAGGTTCCAGATATTTTATAAAATAGAGGTTTGTCTATATGTGAGTTTTCATAAACTGCTAGAATAGAAAAGTCAGAAAAAACAAATGAAATAACTAGAAAAATAAAAGCAGATAAAATTAAAAAAAAACTAATTTTAAAAAAAAAATAAAAGCTATTATAATTTAACTCTGTTTTAAACGCAGCGTGTTTTAAAAATAACAATGGCACCAAAGCAGTTATCATTAAAGCCAAAACCAAACTTACCAAACCAAAATCACTTGCCATATGTTGCCTTCCAATTTCCATTTTTTTTTAGTGCCTCAGCAATTTCTGGTGGCATATAATTTTCATCATGCTTGGCTAAAATTTTTTCTGCTATTAAAAATTTTTTATCTTTTAACACTCCCTCTATGACTGCTCCCTTACCTTCCTGAAATAAATTAGGCAAAAGACCCTTGTACTCTACATACACATCATTATTTAAATCTGTAATAATAAATGAATAAATAGAGTCTTTTTGTTTTTCTTGGATAGAGCCATTTTTGACCAAACCTCCAACTCTTACTAATCCATTTGGTTTTTCGCTCAATTTAGATAGATCGCTAGGAGAAAAAAAATACACAGTATTTCCCTGCAAAGAATTTAAAACAAACTTGCCTACAATTAAAAAAACAATAATAGCGATTAAAAAATAATTTAATCTTTTTTTACTGGCAGGGCTCATGATATTTAATAATTACTTAAGTATATTATTTAACTTATCTTTTTTTAATTTTAAAATTTCAGTTTTATAACGAATTAAAAAGATAAATAAGGCAAATAAACCAAAGCCAAAAAACATTACTAATAAAGGGGTCAACATAGAGGCATGAATTGCTGGCGATTCTGTTAATTTAATACTTGCTGGTTGATGCAAAGTATTCCACCATTCTACTGAAAACTTAATAATAGGAATATTGGCAAGGCCGACAATCGCAATGATTGAGGAGTACTTTTCTGCGGTAAAAAAATTTTTAATAAATGTCCAACTTAAAATATAAAAAATATAAAAAAATACCAAAAGCAACATAGAAGTAAGTCTTGCATCCCATGTCCAAAAAGTTCCCCAGGTTGGTTGTCCCCACAAAGAACCTGTAAATACTGATATCAGTGAAAAAGTGAAACCAATTGGTGCTAAACTTTTAGCATAAATAGTACAAACTCTAATTTTAAAAATTAAACTTATAATAGAGCATACTCCCATAGTTGAAAAAATCATTAACGAAAGCCAGGATGAAGGTACGTGCACATACATAATACGAACCGTATCTCCCTGTAAATAATCTTTTGGAGAAATTACCAAAGATAAAATTAATCCAAAAATGATGATTGAAAGAAAAATAATTTTTAACCAATAAAAAAAATTATCACTTAATTCAAAAATTTTCTTTATTCGAAATAGATTAAGCATTTTGGTTAAGAGTTATACAGAAATATAATTAGAAGAAATGTGACAAAGTTTGTCTGACTTAGAGAAGGGAGATTGTTGGGACAATAAGCTCCAAGTCAGACAATACATTTTAAGTACAGGGTTAATCTGTCTACTAATTGTGCTAATCTTGTTGAATCTGAGGCAGTATAAAAGAGCTAGTTTGTTAGTCTTCTATAAAGTCCATCTTTTGTTTTGCCCTTAAATATCTCATTTACAAGAGGGTGCGAGACAGGATCGTTTCTATCATCAAGAACTAAATTTTGCTCCGAAACATACGCCTCATACGTTATTTCATCATTTTCAGCCAACAGATGATAAAACGGCTGGTCCTTTCTAGGACGAGCTTCTTTTGGTATAGATTGATACCATTCTTCAGAATTATTAAACTGGAAATCAACATCATAAATGACTCCTCTAAACTCAAACAAACGGTGTCTAACTACTTCACCTATAGAAAATTTTGCTTTTTTTAATTGTTTAGGCTGCATTAATAGTTTGAAGATAGTGATGATCTATAATTAATCAAGTACTAAATATTCTAATTTAAGAACATTTCGATAGTTATTTTAGATTTTGTCGTCAAAAAATAAGGCAAAAACATTTCATTTTGCTTTCCATAAAAAATATCCACATACATTTTATTTAATTTTTTTTCATCTTCAATTTCATGACCCGAAACAGCTTTATAAGATAACTTACACTTTTGCATTGAACCTGGATAAACTAGTTTGGAAGAGTCAATCACATAATCGTTTTTATCTTTTTGAGATAAAATTAAAAAATAAACATTCTGTCCATCAAATACTTTCTGTTTTTTGTTGCAATTTAAAATATTTGATTGATTAAAAATTAAAGAACGAATTGCCGATAAAGGGTCAACACTATCTTCTAAGTCTTGTTCTTTTACAGAAACAATTTTAGTTTTAATTTTTCTTTTAGGGATGGCAATATTTTTTACTACCTTGCCCGCTTTAAAAACAATAGTTCTTAATCTTTTTGTTTTTTTTTTATCGTAAGAAAAATTATAAATAAATTGATCAGATAGATTTTCACTTGAACCCTCTCCCTTAAAATAAGAAAAAAAACCCAAAAGACCTTTGCTCTCCAGCTTAGTAATAACTTTATTCAACTCACTATAAGAAAATTGAACCTTCATAAATGGAAAATTTAACCCGTAAACATCATAATTAAATTCGCGAGCTTGCAAATGTTGTGATACAAAGTTGATTAATATAAAATATAAAATAAATTTTTTTTTCATGAATAAATCACTTATCAAATTTATTACAGACTTTGGCCCATTGCTAATATTTTTTATTTTTTACAAAAAATATGGGATGACAGAAGCTATTTTGCCTTTAATAATTGCTACCACTATATCTATTTCGATCATTTATCTTACTGAAAAAAAAGTACCAACCATGCCGCTCGTAAGTGGTATTTTACTGGCTGCATTTGGGGGCTTAACTCTTTACTTTGATGATAAAACCTTTTTTTACATGAAGCCCACAATCATAAATTTATTGTTCGCGGCAATTTTATTATTTGGAAAAATAGTTCTTAAAGTTTCTTTTTTAAAAAAAGTTTTAGGAGAAAGCCTCAAATTAACAGATCTGGGCTGGAATATTTTAACAGATCGTTGGATTTATTTCTTTATTTTTATTGCTTTGCTAAATGAATTCGTATGGAGAACTCAATCAGAAGAATTTTGGGTTCAGTTTAAAGTATTTGGAATGATACCAATTACAATTATTTATACAATTTTTCAGGTTTCGGTAATTAACAAACATAAAATTGGTGACTAATGTTTCAGTATCAAGTCATACATAATAAAAAATTCGAAGAGGAAAAGTTTTTTAATAAAAAAGAATTAGGGGAAATATTAAATCTTTATGGATTTATGGTTTCTATGGGTGAATGGAAAGATTATGCAATTTTTATTAATAAAAATATTGTAGGATTTAATATTTATCGCAAAGCTACCGAAACACCCCTCTATCAAATTATAAAAAGCTTACACCCTAAAGATAAGAATCAAAAATATTCTATTCAAAATCAATCGGGAATTATTCTGAAAAGATCAAATAATTTAAAAAATATCTTACAAATTATAAATAAAAAGAAATTACAATTAATTAAGTGAGCCATCACAAAACGAAACTGCCTAAAAAAAATTGTAAAAAATGTGGTTTACCTTTCGTGTGGAGAAAAAAATGGCAACGTTGCTGGGAAGAGGTAAAATACTGTTCTAAAAAATGTTCTGGCGCAAAATAAAAAAGGCTCCTAAAAAATTAGAAGCCTTAGTTATAAAAGTATATTTTTAAAAAATATTTATCTTCTTTGACCAAATAATCTAAGCAACATGATAAACAGGTTGATAAAATCTAGGTATAAAGTCAATGCACCCATAATAGCTTTTTTACTCATTACTTCATTGCCATCGCTCTCTAAGTACATATTTTTAATTTTTTGAGTGTCGTACGCAGTCAAACCAACAAAAATTAAAACTCCAAGAACTGAAATCACAAAATACATTGCAGAAGATTTTAGAAAAATATTTACAATGGAAGCAATCAAAATTCCAATCAAGCCCATAATTAAAAAAGAACCTAAAGAAGTTAAATCTTTTTTAGTGGTGTACCCATATAAGCTCATAGCTCCAAATGTTCCTGCGGTAATAAAGAAAACCCTAGAAATACTGGTTCCTGTGTAAACTACAAAAATGGAAGATAGAGATGCTCCCATTAGAGCAGCAAAAATCCAAAAAACAGTTTGTGCTCTTGAAGAGCTCATGCTGTTTATTCCAAAACTCATGTACATTACAATTCCAAGAGGGGCTAATGCCACCACCCACATTAAAGACGAATTATAAATCGCATTTCCTAATCCAGTTAGTGCAGTAATATTTCCAGACGCATCTGTTACAACTGCAAATTTAAAAATTAATAAAGCTACCAAACCGGTCAATAAAACGCCCGATCCCATAAAATTATAAACCGATAACATATAAGTTCTAAGACCTTCATGAACCGCCTCTGATCTAGTTGTAGACCTTGTCGTCGATTTGATGGCATTAATTCTGTCGTTTAAATTCATATTTCTCCTTTTTTATTAATTATAAAAATTAATTACCAAACAATATGACTATTAATTTTGGCAATTTCAAGACCCATTTAAAAATGTTTATTTATCAAGATAATAAGCCAATCGTAGTCCGAGACTATTAAATCAACAGCTACCCCTAAAATGGCCAACAAGCCCAACCATGCTAACCATGGGTAGGACTTAACCCACTTAGATATCAAATTGGCCATAGTTGCCATCATTACAATTGAGAGCAGCAGACCAAATATCAAAAGCCCCAAATGATCCTTTGCTGCACCAGCAACTCCTAAAACATTATCTAGACTTAAAGTTAAATCAGCAACAAGGATTGTCATTGCGGCACCAAAAAAAGTTTTTTCTTTTTTATTAATTTTTGGAAGATTTTTTTCTTTATTTCTCTTTTCAATTACATCTTTATAAAGACGATAACATACCCATAATAAAATTAGCCCTCCAAATAACTTGAGTCCTTCAATCTTTAATAAAAGCGCTACTATTAAAGTAAAAATAATTCTAGCTACAACTGCCGCTGCTACTCCCCAAAATAAAACTTTTTGTCTAATTTCCGAAGGAAATGACGATGCAACCATTCCAATTATAATCGCATTATCAGCTGCCAAAACTAAATCGATGAGAATAATTTGAAATAAAATTATGAGTTGTGGAGAATTAATAAAGTTTGATAAATCCATGCTTAATCATGCTAGTAAACTAAAAGTATAGTTTTGTAAAAACTTTGTTAAAATAAAATATTATTAAAATGAACTATAAAGTATTAGGAACTTCTGATCTTAAAATAAGCAGCATTGCCATGGGTACGATGACATGGGGTCAACAAAACACTCTGGAAGAAGCCTTTCAACAAATGGATTTTGCTTATGATAAAGGAATTAATATTTTCGACAGCGCAGAACTTTATCCAGTACCTCCTACAGCAGAGACCCAAGGAGAAACCAGTAGAATTTTAGGTCAATGGGTAAAGGATAGAAAAATAAGGGATAAAGTAATTATTGCTGACAAGATTGTGGGGCGATCTGGAATGAAATGGTTTAGGAAGGATGGAGTTGAAACAAGATTAAACCAAAGTCAAATTGAATTTGCTCTTGATAGAACTTTAAAAAACTTACAAATGGACTATGTAGATCTGTACCAATTGCACTGGCCGGATCGACCTATTAATACTTTCACAGGACTAGAATACGAACATACAGAAACAACAGATATTATTCCAATACGAGAAACTCTTTCAGTTTTAGATAAATTAATTAAAAAAGGAAAAATTAGATACATAGGATTATCTAATGAAACCGCTTGGGGAACAAGCCAATTTTTAAAAATAGCTTCTGAAAACAATTTATCTAAAATTGTATCTATACAAAATCCTTACAATCTTTTGAATAGAAGTTTTGAGGTAGGTCTTTCAGAGATCTCTATTCGTGAACAAGTTGGTTTGTTAGCATACTCACCTCTAGCAAGCGGAATACTTTCTGGAAAATATTTTGATGGAAAAATGCCCAAAGGAAGTCGAATGGAACTATTTGGACATCGCTATCCAAGATATAAAACTATGCATGCCGAATCTGCAGCCAAAAAATACCATGAGGTTGCTAAGAAATATGGCTTAAATCCATGTCAAATGGCTATTAAATTTTGTGAAATACAAAAATTTACATCCGCTGTTATAATTGGGGCAACTACTATGGAACAACTTAAGGTTAATATTGATAGTATTTCTTTAAACTTAACTGAGGAAGTTATAAAAGATATAAATCATGTACAATTAATTTATTCAAATCCATGTCCTTAAATAAATTTATTTTTTTATTTTTCGTTTCAATATTTTCTTACAACATAAGTTTTGCTGAAATTAAAATTTCAGGAAAATTTAAAAATTGGGAATCTCATTACACTGAAGATGGAAAAGATTTAATATGTTTTGCATTATCCATACCAACCAAAATGGAACCCAAAAATTTAAATCGAGCAGAAGCAAGATTATTTGTAACATTTAGAACCAAAGATAACACGCAAGATGAAGTAAGCATCACAGGTGGTTATCCTTATAAGAAAGGTGCCAAGGTTAACCTTACAATTAGCAATAGTAACTTTGGTTTTGAGTCTTCAGAAAATTTTGCCTGGCTTCCATCAAAAGATCAAGAAATAAAGCTTGTATCTATTATGAAAAAGAAAAATGACGCTCAAGTTGTAGGTTTATCCTCAAGGGGAAACAAAACTACTGATACTTATTCCTTGCTAGGATTTACAGATGCGTATAATTCAGCAAAAAATAAATGCAAAAAATAGATAAAATTGTCTTAGCTTATTCTGGGGGGTTAGACACTTCAGTTATTTTGCGATGGCTACAAGAAAAGTATGGGTCAGAAATTATTTGTTATACCGCTGATTTAGGGCAAGACTTGGATCGAAAAAAAATTTTAAGAAATGCTAAAAGACTAGGTGTAAAAAATGTAATTATTGAAAATCTTCAAGAAGAATTTGTAAAAAATTATGTATTTCCTATGATAAGAGGAAATGCGCTTTATGAAGGAATTTATTTATTAGGAACCTCAATTGCGAGACCTCTTATTGCCAAAAGACAAATTGAAATTGCCAAAAAATTTAGAGCTCAAGCCGTATCCCATGGTTCTACTGGAAAAGGAAATGACCAGGTACGTTTTGAGTTAGGTTATTACTATTTTGACCCAAAAATAAAAGTTATTGCACCGTGGAGGGACTGGGACTTTTCTTCTAGAAGTGACCTAATTAAATATGCAAAAAAAAACAATATTCCTGTACCTCATGATAAAAAAGGAGCGCCTCCTTTTTCAGTAGACGACAATCTTTATCATACTTCTACTGAAGGAAAAGTGTTGGAAGACCCAAGCAAACCTGCTCCTGAATTTATTTTTCAAAGAACCGTTTCTCCTTTAAAAGCACCTAATAAAATTAGTTATATTACTTTAGGATATAAAAACGGAGATCCAATATCTTTAAATGGCAAAAAACTTTCACCTGCAAAATTATTGAGAAAATTAAATGAAATTGCAGGAAAAAATGGAATTGGACGTGTGGACTTAGTAGAAAATAGATTTATAGGAATCAAATCAAGAGGAGTTTACGAAACACCTGGCGGCACAGTCCTTACATTTGCGCACAGAGCAATCGAGTCTATTACATTAGATAAAGAAACAATGCACAAAAAAGATCTTATCATGTCTAGATATGCCGAATTAATTTATAACGGATATTGGTTTTCAAACGAAAGATACAAATTACAAAAAATTATTGATCAAAAACGTAACCAGGTTACTGGAATTATTAAACTTGCATTATACAAAGGCAATATAACTATTTGTTCAAGAATTTCGAAAAGCAAAGCCTATTCGATGAAAAAAGTTTCTTTTGAAGAAAATAAAACCTTTAATAAAAAAAATGTCGAGAATTTTATTCAAAAACACTGTCGCTTATTAAGAAGATAATAAAAAACTAAATTAATAGTAAAAAAATTTTTCGAAAAAAAATTAGCAATAATATATAATTATTTAAAGTTGTATTAAAGAAATTTAACCGCTTGAAATTAAAGAAAAAAAAATTTTTATTTTGAAAGTAAAAAAAACAACCCTTGTTTTATTAACTTATTTACTAAATTTAAATTTCGTAAACAAAAGCTTACCTAATAAGTTAATGAATTTATTGTAGTAAAAATACTTTCGATAAATTATTCAGTTTATTTGATTTTTTGTAAAAAAAGGTAAAGAGTGTTCGTTGGAGGAGGGCTATAAATGTCACCACCTGAAACTTAAAGTGATTAATTTAATTATCACTATCTTAAGTTAGAAAAACAAAACTAGAATTCATTTTTTCTAAATGAATTCGGCAGAAATGCCACATTAAAGGGGGCTCTTTAACTCTTTAGTTAAAGAGCCGTTCCCGAAAATTAATTAGATACAATTTTTTTATAAGCAGTAAGCGTATTATTTAACAAACAACTAATTGTCATTGGACCAACACCTCCTGGGACGGGGGTTATTGCTTTAACTTTTTCTTTAATATTTTCAAAATCAACATCCCCCACAATTTTTTTATTTCCATTCTCTTCTATTCGATTAATCCCAACGTCAATTACAACACAATCTTTTTGCACCCAATCAGCTTTTACCATTTTAGCTTTGCCAGCTGCGGCAATCAATATATCAGCTGTCAAACAAATTTCTTTTAAGTTTTTTGTTTTAGAGTGTGTAATCGTAACAGTGCAATCTTCTTTTAACAATAACTGTGCCATCGGCTTTCCATTGATATTTGACCTGCCGATAATAACTGCATGCATTCCACTAAAGTTAGGAATGATTTCTTTTAATAATAAGTAGCAGCCATATGGAGTACACGGAACTAAAGATTCATTTCCTGAGGAAAGGTTTCCAACATTAATAGGATGAAATCCATCTACATCTTTTGCCGGGATAATTTCACTAATGATTTTTTTTGGGTTGATGTGACTTGGCAAAGGTAGCTGAACAAGAATTCCATGAAAAGTTTTATCATTATTAAGTTGGTGAATTTCTTTGATAAGATTTTTCTCTTGAATTGAAGTATCAAACCTTAAAACTTTAGAATTAATGCCTATTTCTTTGGCATATTTCTCTTTATTTTTAACATAAATGTGACTAGCTGGATCATCTCCAATCAAAATCACGGCAAGCCCAGGTTTAATACTTGAAGCTGAAAGTTGGTTAATTTCTTTTTTAAGCCGTTCCCTTAAATCCTGTGCAATTTTTTTTCCATCAATAATCATCAAAATAAATGTGGAGCAAAAAATTCAAAAATTAAATTACGCAAAAACAATAAAGCCAAAATTAAAATAACCGGAGAAAAATCAATTGATCCAATAATAGGGATAGCCTTTCTTATATACCTTAACGGAGGTTCGGTAAGCGTGTAAGATATTTCTATTAAACTCAGGATAAACGGGTGAGAAGTATTGATAATTCTAAAAACTATCAACCAACCAATCACAGCATTAATAATTACTACCCATAGATAAATTTGGAATAAATTATCTATGAGAATAAAAAGTGATTTCATTTTTCTAATTTTTCTACATATAAAGATTGCGATGGAAAAGCGAAAGATGCTCCATTTTTCTCTACAATCTCCTTCACTGCAAGAACTAATCTGTCTTTAACGGCTAACCATTCGTAATAATCTTTTGTTTTGGTGTAACATCTTATTTGAATATCGATAGAACTTGCTGAGAACTGTTTCAATTTTACTGTTAAGTGAGTATCTTCAGAAATATAAAAATCTGAATTGTTTTTAATATATTGCTCTATATCGTCTCTACATTTTTTTAATTGATCAGAGGTGCTTCTATATTCTAGACCAATGGTCCAATCTATTTTTCGATTGGTAGTTTCTGTAATATTAATGACTGCTTTTTCAGCAAATTGAAAGTTGGGAATAATTGCTAAAGACTTGTCAAACCTACGAATAACAGTTGAGCGAAAACCAATTTTTTCCACTGTTCCCTCTATAACTCCTTCAACAAAGATCCAATCACCAATTTTAAATCTTTTTTCAACTAGTACCAAAATACCAGAAATTAAATTTTTAAATAAATCTTGGGCTCCTAATGCCACAGCCACTCCAAACAAACCCAAACCTGCAACGATCGGTCCTATTTTTACCCCCCAAATTTCCAATACTGCAGCAAAACCTAAAATAATAATGACAATGCGAAATGCTCTTAAAATCCAACTTAATAAATCTTTTGATAAAAGATCCTCAATTTTTTTTATTAAAAATGAAATAGGTTCAATTATTTGATGAATAAACCAAAATATTAAAATAGTAATTAAAGACCTATTAACACTATCTATAAAAAAAATTAATTTTCCCTCAAGCTGTAAATAATTGCTTGCAATAAAAAAACCTACTACCAAAGGAAGGAATTTTACTGGTCCCTCCAAAGATTCAACCAACTTATTATCAAACTTATTAGAACTTTTGGATACAAATTTTTCTAATCTTGAAATTACTAATTTAGCAAATAAATTTCTGAATAGTAAAAATAGTAAAAAAATAACTATTGCAAAAAAAACTTCAGAAAAATTAATGCCCCCAATACCTTTTTCCCAAACATCTCCAAAAAGATTAATAAATTTATTAATTGATTCCATGATAATAATTTAAAATTATACTCCTAAAGTGGTCTAATCAAGACAAAACTCTTCATTTCCTGGGAAAAATAATTTTACATCCATCCATTTGATTTTATGGAGAGGTGTTAAAACATTTTCACTTACACATCGTAACTTAATAGAGCTACATTTTAATTGAAGATCATTATTAAATATAATTTTTACAAACTGTTCGGCTGATCTTTTAGAATATACAAAAACTAGATTGACTAATTGTTCATTAAAAATTTTAAGAGTTTTTGTATCAAAGTTAGTATTGAGGTTGGTGGTATAGTTAATTAGACTGTCGACTTGATAACCTTCCTTCATTAAATCTTTTTTCAGGTCATTACTTATAAATTCTCCTCTCAAATATAAAAATTTTCCATCATTTTTATCTGAAAGATTCAATATGGTTTCTTTTAATTGATGATAGCTTCCACCTGCAGTTACTATATTTAAAAAACCTTTTTTTTTAGCATACTCAGCTGTCGCGGGCCCGACACAAAAACATCTTACATTTTTTAGGTTCTGAGAAATTTCTTGGTCAATACACGCAACCGCATTGGAACTAGTAAATACTAAAGAATTATAATTATCAAAATTTATCTTTTGAACTTTTATTTTTTCAACCTGCAAAATAGGAAAGACGCTAACTCGATGACCAAGCTGTATAAATTTATTAGCAAGATAAGGTGTGTCTAGTTCAGTTTTTGTGAATAGTATGTGCAAGTTTAGTCTCCGATACTATAAAGTCATGTCCAGCTTTGTCTAAAATTTCCTCTGCAACATCCAAACCAATAAGTGTTGCTTTTTCTGAAAGGCCTGTTTTGTGTGCCTGAAACACTTTTGTTCCATCTAAGGATAAAAGTTCTGCTCTAACAAAAATTTCTCCATCGTCATTTATTACTGCATTAACAGCAACTGGCGTATCACAAGCACCATTGACTCTATGCAAAAAACTTCTTTCTGCACTGACTATAATTTCTGTTTCTTTATCATTCACTGAATGTACTAATTTAATTGAATCAAAATCATCTGCTCTACATTGAATGGTCACCACACCCTGTCCCGCTGCGGGTAACATTTTTTCTTTTTCAAAAACTTCTGTTACTTGAGTATGAAACCCTAATCGTTGTAATCCAGCATAAGCTAAAACAATCGAGTCATAAATTCCCTCTTTTACTTTTTCAATTCTAGTATCAATGTTTCCTCGCATACTAATTATATTTAAATCATTTCTTAGTTTTTTTAATTGGGCCACTCTCCTTACCGATGAAGTTCCAACAGTGGATCCTGGCTTCAGCTGAGAGAAGGATTTTGCAAGTGGAGAAATAAATGCATCTCTCGCATCTTTTCTTTTTAAAAATGCAGCTAAAATTAATGACTCAGGTCCAAAAGTTGGCACATCTTTTAAGGAGTGAACGGCAAAATCAATATTTTTATTTATTAATTCTTGTTCGATTTCTTTCACAAACAATCCTTTGCCACCGATGCTTGCTAAATTTTCTGTTTTAAATTGATCTCCAGATGTTTTAATTATTTTTATTTCAATCTGGTCCGTTTTTAAACTTGGATTTGCTAACAACAGTTCATCTTTAAAATGCTCTGCCTGAGCTAGAGAAAGCCTGCTGCCTCGACTTCCTATAATTAATTTTTCTTTTGATATCATTTTTTCTGTTTAAATATTATTTTCCATTATATTAGTATTAAATATTAAGCGACGGGAGGTCGCATAAAATGAACAAAAATGTGATTTTTTTAGGTATTGAAAGTAGTTGTGATGAGACCGCTGCCTCTATTGTTAAACAAGATAAGCATGGAAAAGTCAAAATTTTATCTAATATTGTATCAAGTCAAATTAAAGAACACCAACCTTTCGGAGGGGTGGTGCCTGAGTTGGCGGCAAGATCTCATGTAGAAAAGATTGATATAATAATCAAAAAAGCGATACAAAAAAGCAAAATTCCAATACAAAAAATAACTGGTGTAGCAACTACTGCGGGCCCAGGACTTTTAGTGTGTTTAATGGTGGGAATGAGTGCTGGAAAAACTATCGCTACATTTTTAAAAAAGCCTTTTTTAGCAATCAACCACTTAGAGGGTCACGCGCTTAGTCCAAGATTAATTAAAAAAATCAAATTTCCTTATCTTCTTTTATTAATTTCGGGAGGACACACTCAGTTTCTAGAAGTGCAAGGAGTCAATAAATATAAAAGATTAGGCACAACCATTGATGATGCCCTTGGAGAAGCATTTGATAAAACAGCTAAAATTCTTGGAATAGAATTTCCTGGAGGACCAAAAATTGAAAAGTACGCTGCCAGAGGAAATAAAAATGGGTTCGTTTTACCAAAACCCATTCTCCATAAAAGTGGCTGTAACCTTTCGTTTGCTGGATTAAAAACTGCTGTTTTGCATGCTTCAAAAAAAATAAAAAACAACCAAGATAAATATAATTTAGCCGCCTCTTTTCAACATACCATTAACGAAATTTTAAAAGTTAAGAGTAAAAAAGCCATGCAACTTTTTTTAGAAAATAACAAACAAAACAAAGAAAACTATTTTGTTATAGCTGGTGGTGTCGCTTCCAACAAAACCATTAGAAAAAATCTACAAGAAGTTTGCAAAAGTATGGGCTTTAAATATATTTTCCCGCCATCAGAGCTTTGCACTGACAATGCGGCTATGATTGCTTGGGCAGGAATTGAAAGATATCAAAAAAAATTAATAGACGATGTAACATTTACCGCCAGACCGAGGTGGCCACTGGATGAAAAAGCTCCCTTTCTTAAAGGGGCTGGTGTTGACCATTCTCAAAAATAGTAACTATATATAAGTTTTATAAAGGCTCTTCATTTTGGCTCTTTCTTCAATATTAGGGAGATTGCCAAATAAAGATTTCATATTTTCTTTCATATGATCCAGTCTAGAAGTGGCTGGAATAGCGCATGTTACTGCTGGATGAGAAGTTATAAATTTCAAGAAAAATTCAGGCCAACTATGTATCCCTATACTATTCAGCCATGTAGGTATTTTTTTACCAATAATATGATTAAATAAAGATCCGCCTTGAAACGGCCTATTAATAATAACCGCTATTTTTTTTTCTTGAGCCAAAGGTAATAAAATTTTTTCTGCCTCATCATCAAGAACATTATAAGTAAATTGGACAAAATCAATATCTTCGTTGTTCAATATATCAATTAACAACTTATGTTTATTGCCATGAGAAGTGGTCACTCCAATGTATTTTAATTTTTTTTGCTCTTTAAGTTCGCGAAGTTTTTTTAAATGTTCTTTATAGTTAACTAAATTATGAACCTGAATTAATGAAAAATAATTTAATTTCCATAAACGATAAGAATTTTCAATCTGCTGTTCTCCATGTTTGTTAATAGGAGTCCACACTTTGGTTGCTGAAAATAATTTTTTAGGTTCGGTAATTTTTTCTAAACATAATCCTAAAACTTTTTCTGCACTTCCGTACATGGGGGAAGAATCAATTAAGGACCCTCCATTAGAAAAAAAATTTCTTACTATTTCTGCTCTTTTGTTTACCTCATCAGTATTGTAACCAATATCAAAAGTTATCCATGTTCCCATTCCAATCGAAGGAAGCAACTCTCCTGTTTTTGGAATAATTTTATTTATTTGTAACTGATTTATTGTTTCCGAAAATGAATAACTAGGTACAAAAGTATTATAAAGTCCGATTAGACTTAAAGCTAAAAATTTTCTTCGATCCACCATAGCAATATATTAAATATTAGCTTAAAACCAAGATAACATAGACCTTAAAAATAAAAATTTACAAGTAAATGAATTATTGGCTTATAAAATCGGAACCTAATGTTTGGTCCATCGACCAGCAGCAAGATAGCGGACCCGGGGGAACTGCTTGGGACGGCGTAAGAAATTATCAAGCTGCAAACAATTTAAAAAAAATGTCAAAAGGAGATTTGTGTTTTTTTTATCATTCTAATATTGGCAAAGAAATTGTTGGAATAGTAGAAGTAATTCGAACAGCCTTTCCTGATATTACCGACAAGGAAAAAAGATTTGTAGCAGTGCAAGTAAGGTTTAAACAAAAAATGCCAAGGCCAGTCACTTTAGAAATGATTAAAAAAATGAAAGAATTAGCCAATTTATCATTAATAAAACAAAGCAGACTGTCCGTAATGCCTATTGACCCAAAAAGCTGGAAAATTATTTGTAAGATAGGTAAACTGTAAAAAAATTTGAGGGGGATACGAATGTCATCAGATAACAAAATTTTTAAAGTTTCAGACGATTGGTCAAAAATTGGTTTGGTAAATAAAGAAGGTTACGAAAAAAAATACAAAGCATCTATACAAGACAATGATGCTTTTTGGGCAGCTGAAGGAAAGCGTATTGACTGGATTAAGCCCTACACTAAAATTAAAGATGTAACTTACGGAAAAGCCAAAACAGAAATTAAATGGTTTTATGACGGAACATTAAATGCTTCTTATAATTGTATTGATAGACATCTAGCCAAAAAAGCAAACCACACCGCTATTATATTTGAGGGTGACGACCCTTCTGTATCTAAAAAAATTACCTACCAAGAGCTTAGTGATGAAGTTTGTAAGTTAGCAAATGGTCTAAAAAAAATTGGAGTAAAAAAAGGAGATAGGGTTACGTTGTACATGCCAATGATACCGGCAGCTGTTTATTCTATGCTTGCTTGTGCAAGAATTGGTGCAATTCATTCTGTTGTATTTGGTGGGTTTTCTCCGGATTCATTAGCGGGAAGAATAATTGACTGTAAGTCTGAATATATCATCACTGCAGATGAAGGGGTGAGAGGAAAAAAATCTATCCCTCTTAAAAAGAATACTGATGATGCTCTAAAAAAATGTCCAAATGTTAAAAAAAATATTGTTTATAAGCATACTGGTGGAAAAATAGACTGGAATGACAAGGTTGATGTTTGGTATCACGATTTAACTAAAGATGAATCAACTACCTGTAAGCCTGAGGAAATGAATGCCGAAGATCCTTTGTTTATTCTTTACACATCTGGATCCACAGGAAAACCCAAGGGAGTGATGCACACTACTGGTGGATACCTAGTTTATGCATCTATGACTCATGAGTACATTTTTAATTATAAAGAAGGAGATGTGTATTGGTGCACTGCCGATGTGGGTTGGGTTACAGGACATAGCTATATCGTCTATGGTCCTTTAGCAAATGGTGCTACCACACTTGTGTTTGAAGGAGTGCCCAGCTATCCAGACGCAGGTCGTTTCTGGCAGGTCTGCGATAAACATCAAGTAAATATTTTTTACACAGCCCCAACAGCACTTCGAGCGTTGATGAGAGAGGGAGATTCTTTCGTCACTAAATACAGCAGAAAATCTCTTAAGTTATTAGGATCTGTAGGAGAGCCCATTAACCCTGAAGCTTGGCTTTGGTATCATAAAGTAGTCGGTGACTCACGCTGTCCTATTGTAGATACGTGGTGGCAAACAGAAACAGGTGGTATTTTAATTTCTGCACAACCAGGTGCTATAGATCTAAAACCAGGATCGGCAACAAAACCATTTTATGGAATTAAGCCAGTAATTGTTGATGAAAAAGGTAATGAATTAGAAGGAGCTTGCTCTGGAAATTTATGCATTGGACAATCTTGGCCAGGTCAGATGAGAACTGTTTATGGAGATCACCAAAGATTTATTGATACTTATTTTGCCGCTTATGATGGAAAATATTTTACCGGAGATGGCTGTAGACGGGACGAAGATGGATACTATTGGATCACCGGAAGAGTGGATGATGTCATTATTGTATCTGGACACAATTTAGGAACTGCAGAAATTGAAAGTGCCTTTGTTGCCCATCCAAAAGTTGCGGAAGCTGCTGTGGTTGGCTATCCTCATGACGTTAAGGGTAATGGACTTTACTGCTATGTTACCTTAAATGCTGGAGAACAGGGATCAGATACGCTGGTAAAAGAATTAAAACAATGGGTCAGAACTAATATTGGGCCTTTAGCAACTCCCGATTTAATCCATTTTACACCTGGATTACCCAAAACAAGATCTGGAAAAATCATGAGAAGAATTCTTCGTAAAGTTGCTGAGAATGATTTTAGCAATTTAGGAGATACTTCAACTCTTGCAGATCCTAGTGTGGTGCAAAGTTTAGTGGATAACAGACTAAACAAATAAATTAAAAATCGGTAACAATACCTTTTTTTTCCCAGTCACCGTAGCGAGTTGGCTCTAGGCCTTTGGGTCCATTAATTTCTTTTGGAAGGGAGGATGAACAATCTGTTGGTTGTTTAGATAATTTTTGTGTATTTTTTTTTCGCAACTCAACTTCCTGCAAAGATTGTTTAGCGTTTTTTTCAAACAACGAGCTCATCAAACAGATTTATTAAATTGAACAACTTCAAAAAATTCTTTCATAATATTTTTCCATTTAAGCTGCATAGAGTTAATGACAATTTCTTTATCTAAATTTTTTAATTCTGGAGCCACGGGGGCCCAAAAAAATAATGCCTCGGAACTAGTCTTAAACGGGTCGTCTTTATAAAAAGAAGTCCAACTTATGTTGGAAAATCTTTCTTCAAACTGTTGTTTCGCTTTATCATAAATGTCTTGCGACAAGGGGTGGTCTTTGTTCTTTAACTCATCATCAAGAATTTTATTATAAACATCCTTTGCAATTTCATTATTAAGATATTCATCTTTTACATAAAGATAAGAGAAAGAAAAAAAGGTCAAATCTTGCAAAGCAACCGTGTAAATATTCCAGTTTGCAATATTAATAGATTTAACAAAATCTTCGTTGTCATACATTTTGACATAGTTGGTACCTATTCTAGTTTTCAAATAACCAAATAAAGTTTCTTGAGTAATGAAAGCAGATTTTCTTTGAATATAATCCTGAAGATCGTCAATGCTTTTGATTTTTTTCTCACCTTTAACCAATGCTAAAAACGGCTTCACCACAAATAGTTTGAAGGAATTTTTAATTTCAACTGAAAGCTGTGCTAGGTCTATTTCTTTTAATTTTTTAAACATATTAATTATTTATTATAAATCATAGTTCTTTACATTATTTTTAGATTTTTATCGTAAAATCATGTTTTTTCTCAAAATATTTGAAAAAAACTAGATATTTTGGCTTTGACATCAACAAAAAGTTAAGTAGGGTCGCATTAATTATTAATTAACAAGGGGGAAATCAATGGCATCAGCTAAACAAGAAGCGCATTGGAATGACACCAAAGGGCTAATGAGAATTACATTGGCAATTTGGTTTTTCTTTTCAATCGTTATTTTTATGTTCGGTCATGATTTAAACTCCG
>Ga0222714_10000094_pt1 | contig 107156 bp, 84 predicted proteins | sample C33_3DmetaG_FD_165048 | JGI IMG/M metagenome (GOLD analysis project Ga0222714, IMG submission 165048) | Estuarine water microbial communities from San Francisco Bay, California, United States - C33_3D | ecosystem: Environmental > Aquatic > Marine > Unclassified | place: USA: California...
CCATGAACTTAACCTTAAAAGATATTGCACAAGCTATAGAAATTTCGACCTCTACTGTATCCAAAGCATTAAAAAACTATAAGGATGTAAGTCCAACAACCAAAAAAAAGGTGCTTGACTATGCGGAACGTATCGGGTTTAAACCAAACGCTCAAGCTGCATTTTTAAGAACACAGAAAACCAAATTGATAGGAGTTATTCTTCCAAAAATTGAACATGATTTATACTGTGAGGTTTTGAAAGGAATTCTAAATAAAATGTCACAAACCGATTATAAACTAATTCTACTGTGTTCTGAAAATTCATTTGAAATTGAAAAAAAACATATTCGAGAATTATTACAACTAAATGTTGATGGAATATTTATTTCAATTGCATTAGAGACCAATCGGTTTGATCATTTAAAGGAGGTACAAAAGAGTAATACTATACTTGTCCTTTTTGATCATTATGTGAAAATTATTGCAACAAATCGGGTCCTAATTGAAGATCGAAAAGCTTCTTTTTTAGCCACAGAACATTTAATTCAACAGGGGTGTCAAAAAATTGGTTGTTTCCGAGGAGAGTTGATTTCACAAACTTCTATTGATCGATTCATGGGCTATAAAGATGCCTTGGAGTATTATAAAATTCCATTTCAAAAGGAACTGATTTTGATTTGTAATGAGGAAACCATTGCTGAAGGAAAAAGAAATATGATAGAAATCCTCGAAAAAAAATTGGAGATTGATGGATTGGTTACGGTAACGGATTTAATTGCTTTAGGGGCAATGGATGTATTAAAACAAAGAAGAGTTAAAATCCCTGAAGAAATTGCTGTTGTCGGTTTTGGAAATTGGAAATTTACTTCATTGATTAGTCCTTCACTCAGTACTATCGACCAAAACGGTTTTCTCATGGGGGAAAAAGTTTTTGAACTCTTTGAAAAATCACAGGAAGATACCCTCCTTAATGAATTGCCTAACACAGAAATTCTCCCCTTTCAACTTGTCGTTCGTGGGTCTAGCTGTCGGAAGAAATAAACTTAATATTTCTTTTTAATCCTTCATATTTTGTTCGCATAACAGCACTGTTTTTAAAAACAGTATCGAACACTTCTTCGGTCATTTCTTCCCAATCTTTTTTAGAAAGATTTAACAACTCGTTTGGAGGTTCAAAAGCGGGTTCAGAATGTGGTTTTGAAAAGCGATTCCAAGGACAGACCGTTTGACAAACATCACAACCAAAAGCCCAGTTGTCCATTTTATTTTTAAATTCTGTTGGAATGCTGTCTTTTAATTCGATCGTCAGATAGGATATGCATTTGCTCCCATCGATTTGATAGGGCTCAATTAATGCCTCGGTAGGACAAGCATCTATACATGCGGTACAACTTCCACAATGGTCTGTAGTAGGGAGATCATAGTCTAATTCTAGATCAAGTATTAGCTCAGCAATAAAGAAAAAAGAACCCACTTTTTTTGAAATCAAATTGGTGTTTTTTCCAACCCAACCTAAACCGCTTTTTGCTGCCCAAGCTTTATCCATAACGGGTGCTGAGTCAACAAAAACTCTTCCCCCTACCGCTCCAATTTCAGTTTGAATAAAGCGCATTAATTTTTTAAGTTTCTCTTTAATTACGAAATGGTAATCCTGACCATAGGCATAGGTAGAAATTTTAGGAGCCTCAATATCCGTCTGCAGTTGATCGGTATGGTAATTTAAAAGTAATGAAATCACACTTTTCGCACCTGGGACAAGAAGTCTTGGATCCAAACGCTTGTCAAAATGATTTTCCATATACGACATGCTTCCATGTCTTTTCTGATTGAGCCATTGCTCTAGTCGAGGAGCTTCCTCTTCTAAAAAATCGGCTTTGGATATCCCACAAGAAAGAAAACCCAAAGAGTTTGCTTGGGCTTTGATTTTGTTGCTATACTCAGACTGTAAACGCATGTACGTTGGAGTTAAAACAAACCCTCTTGGTTGTTTTTTATACGCCCTAAATGTGTATAAGCACGTGAGGTAACTTCTCGTCCTCTAGGGGTTCTAACAATAAATCCTTGCTGTATTAAAAAGGGTTCATAAACTTCTTCGATGGTTTCAGCATTTTCTGATACTGCAGTGGCAAGCGTACTAATACCTACGGGGCCACCTTTAAACTTATCAATTAAGGTCGTCAAGATTTTATTATCCATTTCATCTAGCCCGTGGGTATCTACTTGCAAGGCTTGAAGGGCATACTTTGTGATTTTCATGTCAATTTTGCCATCCCCTTTTATTTGAGCAAAATCACGAACCCTCCGCAGAAGACCATTTGAAATTCGCGGGGTTCCCCTGCTTCTCCCTGCAATTTCAACAGCTGCATCCTCCTCTATAGGAACTTTAAGAATATCCGCACTTCGGGTAACTATTGTTGAAAGCAATTCTGTAGAATAATATTGCAGCCGATTACTTATACCAAATCGTGCTCGCATGGGAGCAGTCAACAATCCTGAACGTGTGGTTGCACCCACTAAGGTAAAGGGCTCCAAGTTAATTTGAACAGTCCGTGCATTCGGCCCCGACTCGATCATGATATCTATTTTGTAATCCTCCATGGCAGAGTAAAGGTACTCCTCCACGATCGGACTCAGTCGGTGAATTTCATCAATAAACAGGATGTCCCGTGACTGCAAATTGGTTAACAAACCAGCCAAATCACCAGGTTTATCTAACACAGGACCTGAGGTCATCTTAATTCCTACTTGAAGTTCGTTTGCTAAAATGTGTGCTAATGTGGTTTTTCCAAGGCCTGGAGGTCCATGAAACAAGGTGTGATCTAAGGCTTCTCCACGCTGCTTTGCTGCTTGAACAAAGACTTTCAAGTTTTCTAAAATTGTATCTTGACCTGCAAAGTCATCAAAATTCAACGGCCTCAAGGCCCGATCGAAATCATGCTCTTCAGCTGAAAATTGATTATCCGTAGGATCTAAATTTTGATTCATCTTCCCAAAGATAATTGAATTCCATCGGAATAAAATATTTTATTGTTGGATCCCAGAAGATAAATGAATAAGTGCCTCTCTATTGAGAATTTTAATTTTTTTACCTTTAGTTTTAATCCATCCCTCTTTTTGAAATTGAGCGAGTTTTCGTATGAATGACTCTGTAGCCACGCCTATACAATTCGCCATATCTTCTCTTCGAAGTGAAACATTCATAAAGGAATGTTGGTCTTTTTCAAAAATCGACTCTATGTTAAGCACAAATTTTGCAGCGCGTAAAGCTGGGTTTTAAATGGGATTTAATGTTGTAATTCCTCTTCTCCTTTTTTCAAAGGAATGTGTTGTGGAACAAAATCATCGTCTTGTCCAGGCTTGGAATAATCATAAGCCCAACGGTGTACATGAGGAATTTCACCTGGCCAGTTTCCATGCATATGTTCAACAGGTGCAGTCCATTCTAAAGTATTTGATCTCCATGGATTTTGTACTGTTTCCTTACCATAGAACATGCTGTGGATAAAGTTATACAAAAACACTAACTGTGCAGCTCCTGCTACTAGAGCAAATACCGTGATCAATACATTGATATCCGCTAAATCATCAAAATATGGAAAAGCAGTATTGGTGTAATAACGTCTTGGTAAACCAGCCATTCCAATAAAGTGCATGGGGAAAAATACACCATAAGCACAAACAGCGGTAACCCAGAAGTGAACGTAACCTAAATTTTTATTCATCATTCGACCAAACATTTTAGGGAACCAATGGTACACCCCAGCGAACAATCCGTACAAAGCGGAAATACCCATCACCAAGTGAAAGTGAGCTACCACAAAATAGGTGTCGTGTACGTTTATATCAAGCGTACTATCTCCTAGTATGATCCCTGTCAAACCACCCGTTATAAAGGTTGAGACCAGTCCAATGGAAAAGAGCATTGCAGGATTGAGTTGTAAATTTCCTTTCCAAAGCGTCGTGATATAATTGAACGCTTTAACGGCTGAGGGAATCGCAATTAACAAGGTTGTAAATGTAAATACAGATCCTAAGAAAGGATTCATTCCAGAAATAAACATATGGTGACCCCATACGATGGTCGATAAAAATGCAATGGCTAATATTGAAGCTACCATGGCACGGTATCCAAAAATAGGTTTACGTGCATTGGTTGCAATAATTTCTGAAGTAATTCCCAAAGCCGGTAAGAGAACGATATACACTTCAGGATGTCCTAAAAACCAGAATAAATGTTCGTATAATACGGGAGATCCACCTTGATAGTGAAGAACCTCTCCTTGTATAAAAATATCGGAAAGGAAGAAGGAGGTTCCAAAACTACGATCCATGATCAGTAATAAAGCCGCCGATAACAATACGGGGAAAGAAACTACACCAATAATTGCCGTAACAAAAAACGCCCAAATAGTCAACGGTAAACGGGTCATGCTCATCCCTTTAGTTCTGAGATTGATTACCGTGACAATATAGTTTAACGATCCCAACAAGGAAGAGGCAATGAATATTGCCATAGAAACTAACCAAAGGGTCATTCCTGTTCCTGAGCCCGGTTGAGCTTGAGGTAAAGCACTTAATGGAGGATAAATTGTCCACCCTGCTGCAGCTGGTCCTGCCTCAACAAAAAGAGAAAGCACCATAATCACACTTGAAAGGAAAAACAACCAAAATGAAATCATATTCAACAGCCCAGAAGCCATATCCCGTGCTCCAATTTGTAATGGAATAAGAAGGTTACTGAATGTTCCACTAAGTCCTGCAGTCAAAACAAAAAAGACCATAATGGTACCGTGAATGGTAACCAATGCTAAATAAACATTAGGATCCATAACACCATCTGGTGCCCATTTGCCAAGCAATACTTCAAAAATTCCAAAAGGCTGCTCAGGCCATGCTAATTGTAATCGAAATAAAAGGGACATGGCAATCCCTATAATCCCCATAAATAGTCCCGTAATCAGGTACTGTTTTGAGATCATCTTGTGATCTTGACTAAAGATGTATTTCGTTACAAAGGTCTCTTTGTGATGATGTCCGTGATCCTCTTCTGTATGTGCTGCTGCTGTTGACATAATCTATATGGTGTTTAAATTATTGAATAACTTCAGCAAATGTTTGCTGAGAACTCATCCAGTTTTCAAATTCTTTTTCGGTTTCAACTATAATTTTCATTTGCATATTGTAATGTGATGCACCGCATATCTTATTACAAAGCAATAGAAAATCAAATTCATAAGGGTCTAAAGCTACGTCACCACTGGCGACTAATTCTTTGCTTTTTTCAGCTCGAATTTTATTTATTTTTTTCACTTTAGCAACGACCTCTGGATCTTGACGCATTTCCTCTGAGGTTATATTGGGTGTAAATGCAAACTCTGTAATCATCCCGGGAACGCAGTTCATTTGCGCTCTAAAGTGAGGCATATAGGCAGAGTGAAGAACATCCTGAGAACGCATTTTAAAAATAACCTCTCTGCCAACGGGTAGATGCAATTCTTGTACAACAACATCATCAAAACCATTTGGATCTGTAGCATCAATTCCGACGAGGTTTTTTCCGTCAAAATCTTGAAGAAAACGAACGTTTGCGTCTCCTAACACACCATCCTCTCCAGCATAACGTGCTTTCCAATTAAACTGTTGTGCATAAAGCTCTACAACAAGTGCTTCGTCATTTTCTTCGACGGTCATGATATCTGTCCAAGTGTAAAGACCATATAATATTAGTCCTGCTAAAGTAATCACAGGAATAATGGTCCAAAGCATTTCTAATTTGTCATTATCGGCATAGAATAAGGCTTTCTTTCCTTTTGCTCCTCGATACTTATAAGAAAAATAATGCAAAAGTGCCTGAGTGATGGTCTGAACAAAAAAGATGATCGCAAAGGAAATCCACATCAAATTATCGTAATCGGATCCATGTTCTGAAGCCGCATCGGGTAACAAGACGTCTCCATAAGCCCAAAAAGAGAAAATGGTGATTCCGTAGATAAAAATTAAAAAGACAAACATCAGTTTACCATTTAAATTATTATCCTCGTCGTCTGCTACTTGAGTATTGATTTTCTTAGCTTGAGAAAGCTCAAAAATCTTGGTTATTTGCCACAGTGAAATAGCAATTAAAACAAGTACAGAAAGTATCAAAAATAGGTTCATTTATCTTTTCGATTAATTTTTAATAATGAAAACGTTCACTTTCACCCATATAGGGGTCACCTTTTGCTAATAAAGGGGCTTTGGTCATTTCTTTGAATACAATAAATATAAAAAGACCTAGGAAGAACAAAAATCCTCCAATTTCTGCTGCACCAATAAACCACTGGTCACCAACAGCAGATGGCATGATCATATTAAATACATCCATATAGTGCCCCAATAGAATCACAATACCCGCCATTACTATAAAATAGTTAATTCGTTTGTAATCGCTATTCATTAGTATTAGCAAAGGGAAGATAAAGTTCATTACTAACATACCAAAGAAGGGTAAATTATAATCTTCTATTCGTGTAATAAAATAGGTTACCTCTTCCGGAATGTTAGAATACCAAATCAGCATAAACTGTGAAAACCACAAATAGGTCCAGAAAACACTAATTCCAAACATAAATTTTCCAAGGTCATGAATATGACTATCGTTCACAAATTCCAAATACCCTTTTGATTTTAAATAGATCGTGATTAAGGCTATTGCAGTAATTCCAGAAACGAACATACTTGCAAAAACATACCATCCAAATAAAGTGCTGAACCAATGTGGGTCAATTGACATTATCCAATCCCAAGACATGATGGATTCCGTTACTATATAAAATACTAAAAAGGCTGCAGAAATTCTAAAGTTCTTTTTGTGATTGGAAATGTCACTTGCGGTATCCTGAGCAAGAGAAAATTTTCTTGAAAAATAACGATATAATGTCCAACCTGAAAGAAAGATTACTGCTCTGATCAAGAAAAAAGGAAGATTTAAAAATCCTACTTTCCCCGCAATCAATTTGTCATGAGCCACTACTTCTGGATCCATCCAGATAAAGAGATGGTTGAAATGCATTCCGGAAAGGAGCAGAATTACAATTACAATTACTCCACCTGGCAGTAAATAAGCTGTAATCCCTTCCATTACTCTGAAAAGTACTGGAGACCATCCTGCTTGAGCTGCACGTTGAATAGCATAAAAGGCTAATACTCCAAGAGAAATCATAAAAAAGAAAAAAGCTGCCACATATAAAGCCGCCCAAGGTTTGTTGCTCAGTTGGTGAAATACGTGTTCGTCGTGTTCGGCATCATGCGATTCCCCATGAGAGGTTCCATTGTGTGATGCTGCAACCTGCTCTTGATGATCTGCAGTCGGGTGCGCATCCTCGGCATGTGAAGAAGTTGAAGCATGAGAACTGTCTTCACCTTGTGATTCCGAAGTACCTGAAGTTTCATGGGAAGTCCCATGACCCTCTCCGTGATTTGCGGCGACTATAGCTTTAGCTTCTTCTATAGTACTCGGAGCTGAGAGGAATCCATAGGTTAACCCTATCAAGCCTACAACCATAAATACAATGGCTAAATTTCTAAGTTTGTTTGGAAAGGTGTACATCATTTGTTTTCCTTAATATTATTTAACTAACTTATTTCTTAATTCCATAACGTGTTGGGCTATTTGCCAGCGTTCTTCCGCGTTGACTTGACCCGCATGAGATCCCATTGCATTTTTCCCGTACATCAACACGTGATAAATGCTTCCAGGAGTAATTTGTCTATCGGCATAACTCGGTACACCGAGAAATTTTTCTCTGGTCATCAAAATACCTTGTCCGTCTCCTTTGGTTCCATGACAAACCGCACAATAGATTCCGTACAATTCTTTTCCATTGGCAAGATGCTCTTCTGTTGCCATTAAAGGGGATACCAATTCAGCTTTTGCTGCTTCATACCCTTCGTTGGTGTCTGGATAGTCATAGGGTTGCCATCCTCTAGCCACTGTACCTTGAACGGGTATCTGGGCTTCAATTCCATTAGCAAAAGCATCTGTATCAGCATAGGTTTCATATCCTACAGGCTCATACATGTTAGGGAAATATTGGTAATTAGGTACGGAAGGATCAGCACAAGACTGCATTCCTAAAACAACAATTACGCAAATCAATAGGCCTTTATAACTCATCTATTCTGGCTTTTCTATAATGGATACATCTATAGCTCCTGACTTTTTCAAAAGCGATTCAAGCTCTTTTTCATTGTCATGGATTTCGATTTCTACAAGAAATTTATCGTCTGTAGTTAGTGGGTTTGGGTTTTCCGCTTTTTTGAAGGGCCACAATTTACTTCTCATATAAAAAGTAATTACCATCAAATGGGCTGCAAAAAATACAGTCATTTCGAACATGATTGGGACAAAGGCAGGCATATTTTCTAAATAAGAAAAACTCGGCTTTCCACCAATATCTTGAGGCCAATCGTCAATCATGATGAAATTCATCATCGCCACGGCTACACATAAACCAATACATCCGTAGATAAATGCCATAATGGCGATACGGGTTCCTTCCAATCCCATGGCTTTGTCGAGCCCGTGCACAGGAAATGGGGTATACACCTCTTCGATATGGTGTTTTTCAGAACGAATCATTTTGACAGCACTTAAAAGCACATCGTCATCGTCGTAAAGGGCATGTACTACTTTATTACTCATGATTTACCGTCTCTTAATTTTTTATACTTCTCTCCAGAAGCTTTTAATATTGTTTTTACTTCAGCCTGAGCAATTACAGGGAAAGTTCGTGCATACAACAAGAATAACACAAAGAAGAATCCTATGGTACCGATGAATATTCCGATATCTACAAATGTAGGAGAGAACATCGTCCATGAGGAAGGAAGGTAGTCTCTATGTAATGAAGTTACGATAATTACAAAACGTTCGAACCACATACCAATGTTTACTACAATGGAAATGATAAAAGAGAACATAATACTGGTTCGCAATTTTTTAAACCACATAAATTGAGGAGAAAATACATTACAGGTCATCATGGACCAATACGCCCACCAATAAGGTCCTGTAGCTCTGTTTAGGAAAGCATACTGTTCGTATTCTACTCCGGAGTACCAGGCGATAAAGAGTTCCGTAATGTAAGCAACCCCAACGATTGATCCGGTAATCATGATGACAATATTCATCAATTCGATGTGTTGAACTGTGATATAGTTTTCTAGATTGGAGACTTTACGCATGATGATTAACAGTGTATTTACCATGGCGAAGCCAGAGAAAATTGCTCCTGCAACAAAATAAGGGGGAAAGATTGTCGTGTGCCAACCAGGAATTACTGAAGTGGCAAAGTCAAACGATACAATTGTATGTACAGAAAGTACAAGAGGTGTAGCTAATCCAGCTAAAACTAACGAAACCTCCTCAAAACGTTGCCAGTCTTTTGCTCTACCAGACCATCCAAAACTTAGGAGACTGTATATTTTTTTCTGAAAGGGCATTACTGCTCGATCACGAATCATGGCAAAATCAGGAAGTAATCCAGTCCACCAAAATACTAAAGAAACCGAAAGATAAGTAGAGATTGCAAATACGTCCCAGAGTAAAGGAGAGTTAAAGTTAACCCAAAGAGAACCAAATCCGTTAGGAATTGGCAATACCCAATAGGCTAGCCAAGGTCGTCCCATGTGAATAATAGGAAATAAACCGGCTTGAATAACTGAGAATATGGTCATGGCTTCCGCAGAACGGTTTATGGCCATACGCCACTTTTGTCTGAATAGCAAAAGTACTGCAGAAATTAAAGTTCCTGCGTGACCGATTCCTACCCACCATACAAAGTTAGTAATGTCCCAAGCCCAACCTACGGTCTTGTTCAATCCCCATGTCCCAATTCCAGTGGAGATGGTATAAATGATACATCCAACTCCCCATAAGAAAGCAGTTAGTGCAATACCAAAAACAATCCACCACTGTTTGTTTGCAACTCCTTCAACAGGTGCGGCAACATCTACAGTAACATCATGGTAGGTCTTGTCTCCTGTTACCAGCGGTTTTCTAATAGGTGCTTCGTAATGCGATGCCATAGATCTATTTTTCTAAATTATACCTCGTCGGTATTTCTAACTTTTACGTGATACATTACATTCGGCTTGGTTCCGACATGCTCCAACAAATGGTACATACGGTCGTCTTGGTGTAATGCAGCAACTTTACTCTTTTTATCGTTGAGGTCTCCAAAGACCATTGCTCCTGTGGTACACGCTTTTGAACAAGCCGTATGGAACATTCCGTCTTCAATTTCTTCTCCTTTTAATTTGGCGTCCAGAATCGTTTTTTGTGTCATTTGAATACACATAGAACATTTTTCCATAACCCCTCTTGAACGAACAACAACATCAGGATTCAACACCATTCGACCTAAATCATTATTCATATGGTAGTCAAACTCATCGTTTTTATTGTACAAGAACCAGTTAAAACGACGTACTTTATAGGGACAGTTATTTGCACAGTAGCGCGTTCCTACACAGCGGTTATAAGCCATGTGATTTTGTCCTTGGCGACCGTGTGATGTAGCTGCAACTGGACATACGGTCTCGCATGGTGCATGATTACAATGCTGACACATCACGGGTTGGAAAGCAACCTGTGGGTTTGCAGCAGCATTTTCCATTTCTCCAAAAGTATTTAACGAATCCCCAATACCTGAGATGTTGTCTTTGGTTTGGTTATCCCCTTCAAAAGAAGAGGCGGAAGAATAGTACCGGTCAATACGTAACCAGTGCATATCTCGAGACTTTCTAACTTCACGTTTTCCTACTACAGGTACATTATTTTCAGCATGACAAGCAACAACACATGCCCCACATCCGGTACATGAATTTAAGTCAATCGATAAATTAAAATGGTGCCCAATACTCCGGTCGAACTCCTGCCAAAGGTCCACCTCTGGTGAGGTGACATCAAATTCCATATGGTTTTTAGAAACCTGTGGCATAGGGTTCCAATGGGTTTTATCCTTGGTATTAAATACTTCAAGACTAGTCTCTTTAACTATGTCTCCACGACCCATTAGGGTATTGTGTAGCTGTACACAAGCAAATTCATGCTCTCCAGATTCAGCTTTTACTTCAACGTTTTGGACATTTTTAAAATTATCGTAAAGTGCATAGGCATTAACACCCGTTTGCATTTCAGCTTTAAGGCCTAAACGTTCTCCATAACCAAAAGAAAGACCAACCGTTCCATTGGCTTGACCGGGCTGGATAATTACAGGCACTTTTAAAGTAGTGGATCCAACAGTAACAGACGCATAACTTCCATTAAGTGCACCATTAGCTGTATTGGTATTTTTCAAACCAAGTGCTTTAGCATCACTCATAGAAACGGTAAGGTAGTTGTCCCAAGAAACTCGGGTAATTGGATCAGGGAATTCTTGTAACCAAGGATTATTGGCCTGTTGACCATCTCCCATTCCTATTTTACTGTACAACACCAAACTCATCCCCTCAGCAGTTGCAGATCGAAGATTGCTCAGATTTAAACCTGAAAAATCTGGTGCAGCTACTTGAAGTGTATTTTCCGAGGAAAAATAGCCATCGTGAAGCGCTTTATTCCATGAACTTGATCCTAAAATCGATTCATTCCAATGGGTTTTAATTGCATCGTAGTATTTTGAATTCTTACCCGCTAATCGGAGTAAAACATCTTGAAATTGTTGGGTATCAAATAAAGGTCTGATCGTTGGCTGAGCCAGCGCAAAATGACCTGATTTAAATTCGTAATCTCCCCATGATTCTAAATAGTGGGGGGTTGCAGCAACAAATTGAGAGGCTTGTGCCGTTTCATCAATTTTGGAATTGAAACTCAACGAAAATTCTAATTTTTGAATCGCTTCAGCAAGAACTGCTCCATCAGAAGAAGTAAACACAGGATTAACTCCCACAGATATAAGTCCACTAACGGATCCCGAGGTAATTGCACTTAACGCATTCTGAACTTGCGTTGCATTTCCTTGACGGATTAATTTAGGACTTGAGGGAATAAAGGCCTCACTTTGAAGAAATTCATTAATTGCAAGAACTACCGCTTGAGCGTTTTGATCATCAACACCAGAAACTAAAACTCCGTGTGATCCAGCCTTTTTTAAAGCTGCAATTGCTTTGTCTGCTGCAGGTTTTAATGCCTCAGATAGCGTCCCTCCTGAACCACCAATAAGGCGATCGTGAATGTATGCTAAAATATTTTTTTGTTCTGCTGGTGTACAAGGTGTACGATAATCCGCATTGGCTCCTGTGAGTGACAAATTGGATTCAAACTGAAAATGCTGAGACATTTCAGCTTTCCCATGAATGCGATGTGGAGTTTTGGAAATGCCATAGCCCTTCGCATAGCCTCCTCCTTGCCAATCTCCTAGAAAATCTGCGTCAACAGAAACTATAGTTTTTGCTTTTGAAAAATCGTAATCTGCAAGTGCTCGGACACCGTAATGCGCTTCAAAGGCATTTAAAGCAGCATCAGATGAAATGGTATCGTATATTACAGTACGTATATTCGGATATACCGAAATGAAATCTGAAATAATTTTTTTAGTCGTTGGACTAGGCAGTGTTGGTATGAGAAGAACAATCTCTTTATTACTTGCTGCCAATGCCTTTAGCATCGCTCCAACTCGAAGGTAAAAATCGTCCCAACTTACGTCTTCTCCATTAGCTAACGGTCCTTGTAAGCGCAGGGTATCGTACAAAGAAAGTACCGAAGCGTGCATTCTCGCATTCGCTATTCCTAAAGTTGGTGCATCAGGATTGCTCTCCACTTTTATGGGTCTCCCCTCTCTTGTTTTGATCAAGACACTTCCAAAATCAAAACCATCGGCTATAGTGGTTGCATAGTAATTGGCAACACCAGGTCGGATTTGTTCAGGCTGAACAACATAAGGTACAGATTTAATCACCGGACCTTCACAAGCTGCTATCGTTGCAGCAGCAGTACTAAACCCGACATATTTTAAGAAATCTCTTCGTGAGGTACTACTTTCCTCAAGGGTTTTCTCATCACTCAAAAAATCTTCTGGAAGTTTGGATACAAACTCATTTTGCTCCAATTTTTGAATTGCTTGATCAGAAGGATCTAGTTGTGCAATGTTTTTCCAATAAGTTTTATTTGATGCCATATACTTTTCTTGATCGCCTTTTAATAGTGACATTTTCCACATTCAAGTCCACCCATTTGGGCAACAGTTAATTTTTCTACACCGTATTTTTTGGAGAGTGCTTCATGTATTTTGGCATAATATTCATTACTCTCTACATTAACATTAGTCTCCCGGTGACAATTGATACACCATCCCATCGTAAGAGGGGAATATTGGTACATAATTTCCATTTCTTCAACGGGGCCGTGACATTTTTGACATGCAATCTCTCCAACCTCTACGTGCTGAGCGTGATTAAAATACACAAAATCTGGAAGATTATGTATTCGAACCCACTTCACCGGTTGGGTCTCCCCAGTATATTGCTGATTGGTTTCATCCCAACCTACAGCAGCATATAATTTTTTGATCTCTTTAGTATAAAAATCTTTGGTGTATCCATTTTCAAGATCCTCTTCTCCGTTGTATTCAGCTATGTTTTGATGGCAATTCATACATACATTCAAAGACGGAATCCCTGAATGTTTGGAAACTCTTGCAGAAGAATGACAATACTTACATTCTATCTGATTTGCGCCTGCGTGAATTTTGTGAGAGTAGTGAATGGGCTGTACAGGCATATACCCTTGATCAACTCCAACCTGCATAAAATAACCGTAAACAAAATAAGCGCTACTTAACAACAAGAGGATGACGGTCACGAATATCAAAAATTGATTTTGAACAAAGGCCAACCATATTGGTGTTCTTTTAGGTTTCTCTTCAACGGTAATGTCAACTCCACTTGCCGCTGCAATCCGCAATAAGGTTTTCTGAACCAAAAACAACATGACAATGAGAATCAAGAAAACCAATGATAAGGCAGCAAGGATGATGTTGTTACTCACTCCGGAAGAGGCCGTTTGTCCCACAGCAGCACCAGCCGAATCCGCGGCAGCTACACTTGCTGGAGGAGTGTAATCTGTGTAAGCTATGATATTGTCGATATCCTCATTAGACAATTGAGGAAAGGAGGTCATTACAGAACCGTTGTATTCTTCATAGATAGCAACAGCTTGAGCATCTCCAGATTTGACTAGGGCAGTACTGTTTTTAATCCAACTGTACAGCCACTCTTTATCGTATTTGGCTGAAACTCCTTGCAGGGCTGGCCCTACGGCTCTTTTATTGAGCTTGTGACAAGCAGCACAATTGGCGTTGAATAGTTTTTTCCCGGCTTGAACCGCTTCATCCTCCTGAGCAAGTGCATCGAAAGAATTGAAAAAACTGACTAGAATTAGTAAAGTAGGAAAAAGGAATTTAAGGGAATCCTTGATCTTGATCTTTTCAAATAAATGTGTTCGTATGTCCAAAGTGTTATTCTAAAATCCATGGCAAATTTAAACCATAGCTGGCTTTTAAAATACCTAATAAAACAAGATTTTAATAATTTATAATCATTCTAAATAAAAGAATACCTTTGTTAAAACATTACCTATTAAAAAGAAAAAGTTGTTTTTTTGTATTATGAAAAATAGAACGTTGAACACCTTGTATTTAGTGCTTTTTTGCGGAATTAGTTCCGTCTGTTTTGCACAAGATTCAAAAGTTGTGATTAAACAAGATCCTAAACTGGACAGTTTACTCAATCAAAAAATAGCGCTTGATCGGGAACGGTATGCAAACGAGTATTTCACATTACAACTCTATTACGGAACCTTGGAGGTTGCGAATGAAACTTTAGAAAAAGCTACAGAGGCGTTTCCACATATTCCAATGGACTTGAGTTTTGAAACTCCAAATTATAAAGTACAAGCTGGAAAGTTTAAAGATAAAATCCTAGGATTAAAAACCCTTGATACCGTCAAAAAAGTATTCCCTTCCGCCTTTTTACTGACTCGTAAATCAAGAAATTAGAGCGATTTTTTTACGGCTACTTCTTGGAAGCATTCTAGGACGTCGCCCTCTTTGATGTCGTTGTAGTTTTTTATTTGCAGACCACAATCGTAACCTTTAGCAACTTCTTTTACATCATCTTTAAATCGTTTCAGAGAGGAGAGTGCCCCAGTGTAAATAACAACCCCTTCCCGAATAATTCGGATTCCAGAATTTCTATAAATTTTACCTGTGGTGACCATACATCCAGCAATGGTTCCGATTTTTGAGATTTTAAATGTCTCTCGAATTTCTGCATTTCCAGTAATTTCCTCACGCATTTCAGGAGACAACATTCCTTCCATCGCATCTTTAATGTCGTTGATGGCATCGTAGATAATAGAGTAGGATCGGATATCTATTTCTTCTTTTTCTGCAATCATTCGGGCATTACCCATAGGTCTTACATTAAACCCTATCACTATAGCGTCGGATGCTGAAGCGAGAAGCACATCGGATTCTGTGATGGCTCCAACTCCTTTGTGAATAATTTTTACTTCAATTTCGCCTGTAGAAAGTTTTTGCAAAGAATCGGTTAAAGCTTCTACAGAACCATCCACATCCCCTTTTAGAATAATGTTGAGTTCTTTAAATTCACCCAATGCAATTCTTCTTCCAATTTCATCCAAAGTGATGTGTCGTTGTGTTCGTACACTTTGCTCCCGAATTAATTGAGTTCGTTTGGCGGCAATTTGTTTCGCTTCTCGTTCGTCTTCCAATACAAAGAAAGAATCCCCGGCTTGAGGAGCACCGTCTAGTCCTAATATTGAAACTGGAGTAGATGGAGGGGCATCTTCCAAACTTGTTCCGCGCTCATTGAAGATTGCTTTTACTTTACCACTGTGTTTTCCAGCTAATAAATAGTCTCCTATTTTAAGGGTCCCATTTTGAACTAAAACAGTTGAAACGTATCCCCTTCCTTTGTCCAAAAAGGCTTCTACAACAGTTCCTTTAGCCGTTCTGTTTGGATTGGCTTTAAGTTCGAGTAATTCTGCTTCAAGTAGAACTTTTTCGAGGAGTTCTTTTACTCCTGTACCTTTCAGTGCAGATACCTCTTGAGATTGAATTTTTCCACCCCAATCTTCAACCATTAAATTCATCCCCGCAAGACCTTCTTTGATTTTTTCAGGATTGGAGTTTTCTTTATCAATTTTATTAATGGCAAATACGATAGGAACTCCAGCAGCTTGAGCGTGGCTGATCGCTTCTTTTGTTTGTGGCATGATATCGTCATCTGCAGCTACCACAATGATAGCTAAATCCGTGACCTGAGCTCCACGAGCACGCATGGCGGTAAACGCTTCGTGACCGGGGGTATCAAGAAAAGTAATCTTTTGACCGTTTTCTAATTCCACACTGTATGCGCCAATATGCTGTGTGATTCCACCCGATTCTCCTGCAATTACATTCTCATTTCTGATGTAATCCAGCAAGGAAGTTTTTCCGTGATCAACATGACCCATAACGGTTACTATGGGTGCTCTTGGTCTTAAATCTTCTTCTAGATCAACTGTTTCGTTGATATTTTCTTCTTGTTCAGCCTTTTCAAAAGTTACTTCAAAGCCAAACTCATCGGCAACAATACTTAGGGTTTCTGCGTCTAGTCTTTGGTTCATCGTAACCATGATTCCCAAACTCATACAGGCAGAAATAATTTGTGTAGAGCCAATGTTCATCATGGTTGCTACTTCACCTACGGTAATGAATTCAGTAACTTTCAACACTTTACTATCCGCAGCGATTTGGGCCATTTCTTCCTCCGATTTCTGTCGGTGTTGCACCCTTTTATCTCTTCGGTATTTCGCCCCCTTGGATTTGGTTGATTTTCCTTGAAGTTTTTCTAAAGTTTCGCGGATTTGCTTCTGTACTTCTTCCTCTGTGGGCTCTTCTTTTTTGACTACCGCGGGTCTGTTTCTCGACTGATTCCCTCGGGTATTTGCTGTTTTGTTATCGGTTCTACTGCTAGGAGAAGGTTTTACATCCTTACTTATTCTTTTGCGCTTTCTTTTTCGAGCGTCTTCAACCGTTTTCTCTTTTTTGTTGACCTCATCCAAGTTAATGGTTTGCCCCGTTTTCTTAGGCCCAGTCAATTTTTGATACTGTGTTTTTAACGTTTCATTTTCTGCCTCTGGAGCCTTCTCCTCCGCATGGGGTTCTTGAACTACTGGCTCTGTTTCAGCCACTATTTCTACTTCTGGCTCGGGAATATGAACAGGAGCTTCCTCGATTTCTTGTGGCAAATCAGCGGCCACCTCAGGAATTATTTCAACTTCTTTTTCTTGAGGTACAACTTCTTTTTTAGCTGGTCTTTTTAAAGCTTCCAAATCAATTTTACCAAGAGATTTTGGTTTTTCAAGAGCAACTCTGTTTGTTTTAAGAGATTCTCTTTTTGCGATTTGGTCCAAGCGTTCTTGCTCTTTCTTTTCCTGAATGATTCGAAGCGTTTCTTTCTCCTTGCGCTTTTCCTCACTCACTTCATGGGAAGCTACCTTTTTGGATTTGTCCGTCTCAAATTCATCCAAAAGTGTGGTATACACTTCTGTGGTGATTTTGGTAGTCGGACGCGCATCGATTTCAATTCCTTTTTGATTCAGAAATTCAACAGCACGGTCAAGGGAGATATTTAATTCCCTTAACACTTTGTTTAGTCGAACACTGGGTTGGTCAGCCATATAATTATATCTATTTGCAAAAATAGGAATTATTTTTGCAGTCTATTCTTCAAATTCTGCTTTCAATATTTTTAAAACGTCTTGAATCGTTTCTTCTTCTAAATCCGTTCTCTTAATCAGGTCAGCCTTGTCAAGCTCTAAAATACTTTTTGCCGTATCTAAACCTACTTTTTTGAACTCGTCAATAATCCATTGTTCGATTTCATCGCTAAACTCTTTCAATTCGATGTCTTCTTCAACTCCGTCACGGAAAACATCAATCTCATAACCCGTAAGTTTCCCCGCCAAACGAATGTTGGTTCCCCCTTTTCCGATTGCTTTAGAAACCTCCTCAGGGTTGAGAATAACTTCAACTCGTTTGTTTACTTCATCGATCTTCAAGGAGTTTACTTTTGCTGGGCTCAAGGCTCGTGTGATAAACAACTGTAAATTATTAGTGTAATTGATAACATCAATATTTTCATTTCCCAATTCCCTTACAATTCCGTGAATTCGAGATCCTTTCATCCCCACACAAGCTCCTACTGGATCAATTCTATCATCGTAAGAATCTACAGCTACTTTAGCTTTTTCTCCAGGAATACGAACTGCTTTTTTGATGGTGATTAATCCGTCAAAAACTTCAGGAATTTCTTGCTCAAATAATTTTTCTAAAAATACAGGGGAAGTTCTAGAAAGCACTATTCTAGGCTTATTCCCGCGAAGTTCTACAGATTCAATGATACCGCGAACGTTATCCCCTTTTCTGAAAAAGTCACTAGGGATTTGACGGTCTTTAGGTAAAATGATTTCATTTCCATCATCATCTAGTAAAATGATTTCTCGACTTCGAATGTGGTGTACCTCAGCGGTGTAAATTTCACCTTCACGATCTTTAAATTGTTTAAAAATGTTCGTGCTGTCGTGTTCAAATATTTTGGCAACTAAATTCTGTCTTAAGTATTGAATTGAACGTCTTCCCAAATCAATAAGTTTCACTTCTTCAGAAACGTCTTCACCTACTTCAAAGTCAGGTTCAATTTTTCGAGCTTCTGAAAGCGCAATTTCTTGGTTATCATCCTCTACTTTTCCATCTTCCACCACGACGCGGTTTCTCCAGATCTCTAAATCCCCTTTATCTGGGTTGATGATGATGTCAAAATTTTCATCAGAACCAAACTTTCGCTTTAATGTGTTTTTAAACACGTCTTCTAATATGACCATCAAAGTAACACGGTCAATGAATTTATCATCTTTAAATTCTGAAAAAGAATCAATTAAGGCTAAATTTTCCATTGTTTTTAAATTATCTATTTCACTAAAACTTTTGCACTAAGGATGTCTTGGTACAAAAGGGTTTCTTTTTTTGTTACGGTTATTTTCCCTTTACCTACAGGTTTGGGTTCTCTTTGTTTCCACTCAAGTGTAAATGCGTTTTCATCTGCCTCTTGAAGGATTCCTTCAACTGCTCGGACACCTTCTCGTTCAACGCGAAGTGTACGTCCTTTGTTTTTAATAAACTGCCTTGCATTTAATAATGGACTTCCGACGCCTGCTGAACCCACTGCAAGCGAAAAATCAAAAACTTCCCGATCCAAGTTGTGTTCTATATGACGACTAACCTCCATGCAAGATAGCATATTGACCCCCTCATCACCATCCAAAAGAATATTAATGTGGTTGTCCTCTGAAATGGTACATTCAATCAAAAACAAATCCGGCCGGCTCTCCAAGGCGGCGTTTAATAACTCATTAACTTGTTCTTTAAATGTCATCTAAAAAAAAAGGGGACTTTAAAGTCTCCTCTGGATTTTGTTCAGAAATGTCTGCAAATTTATAAAGAATTCCCTGAAATTCCGAATATTATGAGTAAAATTTACTAAAGTAACTGCCTTGTCGTCTAAGATCGAGGAGTCTATTTTACTCGCACAAAGTAGCTCTGCTTCCTTTTTCTGCTACAACCATTAATTTTTTAAATCAATTCGAGTATGAAATAGCATTGATGAAGTTTTGAGTATTTATTAAAATTCGATAAGTTTGGAATACTATAGATCGATAAGAATTCTAGAAGATTTGACTTTTTAGTTTTCCTCTTTGTATTTATATTTTCCTCTAATGAAGAACCTATTTAAAATACTGATTTCCCTTGTTGCTATTGCAATTGTTGTTTTGATCTGGCCCTATCAAATGCCCAGCTACACCCCTCAAAGAGACTATCTTGATATGGAAGAACAAATTTTGGAAGCTTTTATTTTAGCCAAGGACAGCACTACGATTCAGCTCCCAGAAGGACATTATCTTTTTTCTCAATCCTTGAGTTTAGACGGAAAAAAACATGTCACCATCAAAGGCATGGGGATGGATAAAACTGTATTGTCGTTCAAGGGTCAGACCCAAGGTGCTGAAGGTATTAAAATCACCAATTCTCAAAACATCACCATTGAAGATCTTGGGATTGAAGATGCTGCAGGGGACAATATTAAAGTAAGTGATACGGATACGATTACACTTCGCAACATTCGTTCTGCATGGACAGGCAAAGTTTCCGATAAAAATGGGGCTTATGCCTTATATCCTGTTTTAAGTACTCATGTGTTAATTGAGGGTTGTGAGGCTATTGGTTCCTCGGATGCAGGAATATATGTGGGTCAATCCCAACATGTAATCATTCGGAACAACAAAGCTTTTTACAATGTTGCTGGTATAGAAAGTGAAAATAGTACCCATGTTGAAATTTACAAGAACGAAGCTTATGAAAATACCAGTGGATTATTAATTTTTAACCTCCCAGAACTCACCGTCTACGGGAGTCATGTCCGGGCATATGAAAATACGATTTACAATAATAATGTGCCGAATTTTGGTGTAAAAGGCTCCATCGTAAGTGCCGTACCCAAAGGTACGGGAGTAGTGATTATGGCAACACAAGACGTGCGGTTTGAAAACAATACCATTGCAGACCATAAAACCTCAAACCTTTCTGTGGTGAGTTATAAAGTGTTTGCTGCAGATGAAGATCCTGAAAGTGGAACGTTGAGTGCGGCTGCTGAAGCTCAGGGCCTTCGTGCTATACAAAGTGATTATCAAAACGACCAAAACTATAACCCCTACCCGGGAAAAGTAAGCATTAACAACAATCAATTTGAAAATCGTTTTAGGTTTCCTACCCTTTCAAACGATTTTGGAAAATTATGGTTTTTTAAAAATCGAGGTCGCATTCCTGATATTGCCTATGACGGAATTTTACCAGAGGGAACAAAACTCCAAGATCCAAAAGTTATACTCTGCATTCAAAACAATGAAAATGCATCCTTTGTATTTTTAGATGCTGCAAACGACTTTGAGGGTTTTTCATCCGAGCTAACGCCATTTAATTGTTCCTTAAACTAATGGCAAAAGAAGGAATCCGTTTGATAAAACATTTTCAATTACTGTTTTTTTGCTTCCTATTTCTCCAATGTGGCTCTAAAGATCCTTCTCCTCCACAAGCTAAAAAAGTTACTTCAACTACAGCGATAAGTACTTCCACTTCTAATCAAAAACAAAACTTATCTGACTATGGTTTTTTTGAAGGAAAACTTGCTGATCTCCTCCCAAGTGAAAACGTTTTACCCTATACTTTAAACACCCCCTTATTCACTAATTATGCCTTTAAAAAAAGGTTTATTTATTTCCCCCAAGGTAAACCAATGACTTACAAGGAGAAGGGTGTTTTTGATTTTGAAAACGGGACAGTACTAATCAAAAACTTTTATTATCCAGTGGATTTTAGACTTCCAGAAGGTGAAAAAAGAATCCTTGAAACCCGTTTGCTTCTTAAAGAAAATGAAGAATGGATTCCTTTAAACTATGTTTGGAATGAAGATCAAGACGAAGCTTCGTTAAATTATATCGGGAAAAAAACCGAAATCGACTGGATCCATACTGATGGAACTCCAAAGACGATTACTTACAACGTTCCCAACAACAATCAATGTAAAAACTGCCATCTGAATGGTAAAGAGATCAGCCCTATTGGCCCTACTGCAGCACAATTAAACGGAAACTTCAAAGCACTTTTCGAAAGTTTGAATCAATTGGATTTTTATACTCAACACGGCTATTTAAAAGACAAACCACAAAACAGTACACTCCCTCAATTTGCTGTTTGGGATGATCCCCAAACAGGTTCGCTGGAAGATCGGGCTAAGGCCTATTTGGACATCAACTGTGCGCATTGCCATCAGCCCCAAGGAAGTGCAAAAAATTCAGGGCTCGATTTGAGCTTTTATCAAACCGAGGCTCGTAAGCGAGGGATCTTTAAACCTCCTGTTGCTGCTGGAAAAGGTTCTGGGGATTTAGAATACAGCATTGTTCCTGGACATCCAGAAAATTCGATCTTACTTTACCGCATGATGAGTAATGATCCGGGGATTATGATGCCTGAGGTTGGTCGCTCCGTAGTCCACGAAGAAGGGGTTGCTTTAATTTCGGAATATATTGCTGGATTGATCCAAAATAAATAGAATTTTAAGTTTTTTAAAAACCCCATTCCCTTAAAAAATACTAGTTTTGAAGACTATGAAATTTAAGTCTGGAATCCATTTTACTAAACACGTTCCAAAAACACTGACTCCTTTTGAACGCTTGTTTGAGATCTTCAAAGAACTCATTACGCATACTTCTGGAGATTTTGACGAAGCTATAGAATGGCTACGAGAATTGGATGAGGAATACCAACTAACGGATGAAAATTATACTGTAGATGATTTTATAGAGGATCTCAAGCAAAAAGCGTACATCCAACCCAAATCAGGTAAAGGTGGCGATGGAAAAGGGGAAGGATTTGCTCTGACCCCAAAGACAGAAAAACTACTCCGAGAACATGCTTTAAAACAAATTTTTGGCAATCTTAAAAAAACATCCTCTGGCGATCATAAAACCAAAAGCACTGGATCTGGTCAAGAAAATACTGGGGAATTTAAAGCGTATCAGTTTGGTGACCCACTAGAAAAAATTGCCATAACCGAGAGCATCAAAAATGCTCAAATTCGAAACGCAATGGGTGATTTTAACCTACAAGATCAGGACCTCGTCGTTGAGGATTCTTTCTTCAAAACGCAAATGAGTACTGTGTTAATGATAGACATTAGTCACAGCATGATTTTATATGGAGAAGATCGTATTACTCCTGCTAAAAAAGTAGCCATGGCCTTAGCGGAACTCATTACAACCCGTTACCCCAAAGACACTTTGGACCTCCTCGTTTTTGGAAATGACGCTACACAAATACTCCTAAAAGACCTTCCCTATTTAGAAGTAGGGCCTTATCATACGAATACGGTGGCCGGGTTAGAGCTTGCAATGGATTTACTTCGGCGAAAGAAAAACACCAACAAGCAGATTTTTATGATTACCGATGGAAAGCCCAGTTGTTTAAAATTACCCGACGGCACCTATTACAAAAACAGTGTGGGATTAGACGAAATGATCGTCGAGAAATGTTACAATATGGCCCGCCAAGCTAAAAAACTACACATTCCCATCACCACTTTTATGATAGCACAAGATCCGTATTTACAGCAATTTATTCGCACGTTTACGGAAGCCAACAGAGGAAAAGCTTTTTTTACTGGTTTAAAAGGATTGGGAGAAATGATTTTTGAAGACTATGAAAAAAACAGAAAAAAACGCTTAGAATAAAGCCAAATGAAAGAAAAAGAAATAACCAATTTAGGACAATTAAAAAAATCTGGATATCAAGCCCAATCCATTCAAAAAGAACTGGCAAAAAACTTAAAACTAAAACTTCAAAAAGGAGAACAAACCTTTGAAGGAATTATAGGCTATGAAAACACCGTCATTCCTGACGTAGAACGTGCCCTACTCTCAGGACATAACATGAACTTACTTGGCTTACGGGGCCAGGCAAAAACCCGAATTGCACGGCAACTTACCAGTTTATTAGACGAATGGGTTCCTGTCGTTTCGGGCTCTGAAATAAACGATGATCCTCTCGATCCCATTAGCCGAGAAGCAAAAGCACTTATTGCGGAACAAGGGGAGGCCACTCCCGTAAGCTGGCTTCATCGAAGCGAACGTTTTTATGAAAAACTTGCTACACCTGATGTTACTGTTGCCGATCTAATTGGTGATGTGGATCCAATAAAAGCCTCCAATCTAAAATTGTCTTATGCTGATGAGCGGGTTATCCATTTTGGAATGATCCCAAGAGCCCATCGTTGTATATTTGTATTAAACGAATTACCCGACCTACAAGCTCGAATTCAAGTAGCGCTTTTCTCCATTCTTCAAGAAAAAGAGATTCAAATTCGCGGATTTAAATTACGTTTCCCTGTACAACCGCTGTTGATTTTTACAGCAAACCCAGAAGATTATACTAACAGGGGTAGTATTGTCACTCCCCTGAAAGATCGTATAGGTTCACAAATATTGACCCACTACCCGCACAATAGGGATATTGCAAAACAGATTACCAAACAAGAAGCCAAAGCAACTGAGAATCAAGCGGCTCATATTCACATCCCCGAATTGGCTCGTGATATCCTAGAGCAAATTAGTTTTGAAGCACGAAAAAGTGATTATGTCGATGCTAAAAGTGGGGTAAGTGCTCGATTGAGCATTACCGCTTTTGAAAACCTACTTTCCACGGCAGAACGAAGAATGCTGTTGAGCGGTGAGGAAAAAACGACTTTACGAATGGCTGATTTTCTCGGAATTATTCCTGCGATTAATGGTAAGATCGAATTGGTGTATGAAGGAGAGCAAGAGGGTGCTGAACAAATCTCTTACTACCTCATCACTCAAGCCGTAAAAACTCTATTTCCTTCTTATTTTCCCGAAATAAAAAAACTAGAAAAAGCAAATGAAATAGGTCCTTATGATACTCTTCTTGGTTGGTTTTTCAAAGACAATGAACTTTTTATTGACGATACACTGACCGATGTCAACTACCGGAAACTTTTAGACCAACTCCCCGGGATTGAAAGCATTCTAAAAAAACATCAACCCGACTGCGCTCCTGAGGATCGTTATTTTTTAATTGAGTTTTTATTGTGGGGGCTAGAAGCTTATAAAAAACTAAATAAGTACCGAACTCACGAAGGTTTTCAGTTTAAAGACACCTTGGGAAGTTACATCAGTAGGCTTTAGAAGTCTATAAGACATAAAAAAACCTCCAAAATGGGAGGTTTTTTTATATGCGTTAATAACTAAGCAACTACTCTATTTCAAATAATTTTGTTTCCTCAAATTCGGAAAGTTGTACCGCTTCTATTTTTGACTTTAAATCCACCCATTGTTCTTTGAAAAAAGCATTTGTTTTTTCTAATGCTGTTTTCAAGTCCTCGCGAGCGTGTTCCAAAAGTTTTTCTTCTGTTGAAGTAATTCCTGTAGGTCTTGATTGCACATACCTATTCGCGATAGAAATTCTACTGACTACGCTATTTTCAGGATTTCTAACAATACCTTGTCGTTTGTCCTCTTTTCCTAAAAATAAATCTATAATCGAATCTATATTTTTTGAGCCTTCTTCAATGGATTCAAGCACCTCTTTATGAGACTCTTTCTCTTTGGCTTCTATTCTTTTTTTATAGCTAGCTAAGGTTTTTTGACTCCGCTTCAATTGCTCTACGGCTTCTGTTGCTTTTTCAGTAAACTGTTCGATCGTTTTTGCGAAATGATATCGATCGTCTGTAGCTTTTTGGGAAACTTCAATTCTTGGATCATTAAGAACACTTACCGTTGTTTCTGATTGGGTTTCTTTACTTTCAAGTACCACTCTATAAGTGCCTGGTTTCACCGTAACTCCTCCAGGTTCAGTGCCTTTTTTCTGCTCTGATCTCCTCGGGCGTGAGACCCCTTTTTCATTCATATACCAATACCACCGATGCAATCCAGTTTCTGTAGGTGCTTTTTTCTCCAGTGTGCGAATCAATCGTTCACCATCATAAAACTTTAAAGTTATGGAATCTTTATTTTTTTCATCTGTTACCTTGTAAAAGTAAGTAAGCATACTTCCCGCTTTTCTATTTTCTGCGTTGAACAAAGCATCACCGCCAAAACGAGATCCTGTAGGCTGTTGATATTCCGCTAAATAAGCTGTAGGAGGTTCAAAAAGATGAGATTGTTTCGTTGTGATTTCCGGGTTTTTTGCAATGGCGCGAAGTGGTCGGAGATCATCCAACACCCAGGCAGCTCTACCGAAGGTTCCAATCACCAAATCGTGTTCACGCGGATGAATCATCAGGTCTTTGGTCGATACTGTAGGAAAGACCTTTGAATCAAATTTGATCCAATTTTCACCAGCATTAATAGAATAATACAAGCCGTCGTCCGTTCCTAAAAACAACAGGTTTTCGGTCTCCAAATCCTCAACGAGGCTTAAAGCATACCCAAATACATCTTTTTCATCTACAATACGTTCCCAACTTTTTCCATAATTACTGGTTTTAAAAACATAAGGAGCATAATTGAAACGACGGTAATCGTTGGCTACTAAAAAAGCGGTTCCTGACTGCTTGTTGGAAGCTTTAATTTGTGCAATCCAACTGCCTTGGGGAAGCTGTTTGATGTTCTTTGTTACTTCTACCCAACTCTTCCCACCATCTTGTGTGAGGTGGACCCTACCGTCATCGGATCCCGTCCACAATACCCCTTTCTGGATTGGGGAAGGTTCGATCACCAATAAGGTACAGTGGTTTTCAGCACCGGTAGCATCAAGGGTTAGTCCACCGCTTTCACTTTGCTTTTGTTTATCAGGATCGTTCGTTGTTAAATCAGGAGAGATAACCTCCCAGGTCAGTCCTTTGTCTGTGCTTTTGTGGACAAATTGACTTCCAAAATAGACGGTACTGTTATCAAAAGGATCTTGACCAATGGCAGCATTCCAATTGAATCTGAGAACCATCTCAGGATCGGGATGTGTTGGTCTAACCCCATAATTATTTCCCGTTTGCCAATCGTAGCGGGACACATTTCCCTGCTGGCTCATCGCGTAACCAAAACGAGAATCATCTTTATCTGGAACGACATCAAACCCGTCGCCAAAAGCAATTTCTTGCCAATAAGAATTCCGGATTCCTTGTGCTTTCCATACATAGGCAGGGCCCCTCCAAGAGCCATTGTCTTGCATCCCTCCGTAAACATTATAGGGATATTCATTGTCCACATTGATATGATAAAACTGACCCACAGGAATATTCCCAACAAAACGCCAAGAAGCTCCCCCGTCACGGGTAATGTTTAATCCACCGTCATTTCCATCAATCATAAATGAACCATCCTCTGGATGAATCCACCAAGCGTGGTGATCAGGATGTACCCCATTGTTGGCATTGTATGCAGGCATTAATTCTTTAAAGCTTCGCCCTCCGTCCTCGGATACATTTACATAGGTAAATACCGAATACACTCTGTTTTCATTTTGAGGATCTACAAAAAGATCCGAATAATAAAAAGGCCTATTCCCTATATCTGGACTGTCGTTTATTTTAACCCACTGATCACCTCCATCTGTGGACTTGTAGAGCGCATTCTTTTTTGCTTCCACTAAAGCGTAGATGATGTTTGGTTTGTTTTGTGCCATTGCTAAGCCAATACGTCCCAATTCCCCCTCAGGAAGTCCCTCTTTACTGGTTTTTTTAGTCCAGGTTTTACCCCCATCGATTGTAATATATAGTCCACTCCCCTTTCCGCCAGAATTAAAAAACCAGGGGTCTCTTTTGTGTTCCCAAAGAGCTGCTACCAGTTTATTTGGATTTTTGGGATCCATGATTAAATCTGCTGCACCTGTTTTGGCGTTGACATACAGTATTTTTTGCCAGCTAACTCCACCGTCTGTAGTTTTAAAAATTCCACGCTCTGGATGTTCTCCCCATGGCGATCCTATGGAAGCAACATACACTACGTTAGGATCTGTTGGATCGATAATTATTCTGTGAATATGTCGGGTTTTTTCCAAGCCCATAAGGCTCCATGTTTTCCCCGCATCAAGAGAACGATAAACCCCATACCCTCCGTTTAAACTGTTTCTGGGATTTCCTTCTCCTGTTCCTACCCAAATAACGTCTGGATTGGATTGCTGAATGGCCACAGCTCCTATAGAAGCGGTTATTTGATCATCAAATATCGGTTTCCAATTCACTCCACCACTGGTAGACTTCCACACTCCACCAGAGGCAGTTCCTACATAAATAATTTCTCTGTTAGTATTAACTACGTCAATTGAAGTGACTCGCCCACTCATCCCGCCGGGCCCAATATTACGCGGTGCAATACCTTTCATCCAATGGGGATCCAATCCCTGAGAGCTTAGGATTTGTACAAGTAGAATACAGCTGAGGAGATATAGTTTTTTCATTTTTGATTTTTTTTTAAAAAGTACAAAAAAAGAAAATCATGATTTCCTATCTGATGACCAAATCTTTCCAAACGATAAAAAATTGTGATGTAATATGCTCCTAACTCTCATAAAAAACAAACTATTAAGAGAGTGTTGAGAGCAATATTTAAAAAATGATTCCAAATGAATTTTGGTTCTAAATGAGTTTTATTAGTTTTAAGTCTTTAACAGAAAAATGATGAAACTTTTAAAAACTAGTGTCCTACTCGCTTTGATTTTGGCTTGTCAAAGTAAACCTGAACAAAAACAAAAGGAGACTTATAGTCCTCTAATTACAGAAATGTATACCGCCGACCCTTCTGCTCATGTGTTTGAGGGAGCATTGTACATCTATCCTTCGCACGACATAGACGGAGATGTTCCTGAAGACGATTTAGGAAGTCACTTTGCAATGCGTGATTATCATGTGCTGAAAATGAATTCAGACGAAACTGTCCAGGATATGGGTAAAGCACTCGATTTGGATGATATCCCTTGGGCAAAAAAACAACTTTGGGCACCCGATATCGCTGAAAAAAACGGAACGTATTATTTTTATTTTCCCGCGAAAGATGTGGACGATATCTTCCGTATTGGCGTAGCAACCGCCTCAACTCCCATCGGTCCTTTTACTCCCGAAGTACAACCTATTGCTGGAGCTTACAGTATTGATCCTGCGGTATTTAAAGACCAAGACGGTTCGTATTATATGTACTTTGGTGGAATTTGGGGAGGACAATTACAACGTTGGGAAAGCGGTCGCTATAGACCAGAAGACCAGTACCCCAATGCCGATGAAAAAGCGATTGCACCTAAAGTTGCAAAACTGTCTGAGGATATGCTTCAATTTGAATCTGCTGTTCAAGACATTCAATTGCTGGATGCAGAGGGGAATCCACTACTGGCTGGAGACAATGAACGTCGTTTTTTTGAAGCTGCCTGGATGCATACCTACCAGGGAACGTATTATTTTTCATATTCCACAGGAGATACCCACAATATTGCCTACGCCACAGGCGACTCTCCCTTAGGACCCTTCACCTATCAAGGAGTTCTCTTAAAACCTGTATTGGGATGGACCAATCATCATTCCATCGTAGAATACAATGGGCAATGGTTTCTTTTTTTTCATGACAGCTCGCTTTCAAAAGGTGTTACCCATCTTCGAAGTATCAAAAAAGCAAAATTGGTACACCTTCCCGATGGTCGTATTCAAACCATTGATGCTATGGTTGAAGTAGCACAGTAAAAGGTCCCATTTAAAAAAACAATCTCCATACCCCTTGGATACCATAAAGGGTTAATAGAGCAGAAATGCCTAGAATTAAAGAGGCTAAAGTATGTAGTCGATACCCTTGAGGGACAGACATCTGACTGAATTGAGTAACTACCCAAAAAAAGCTATCATTGGCATGGGAAACTACGGCAGAACCCGCACCGATGGCGACGACTACCAAGGCTTTATCATATGCAGCTGTCAGCCCCAAACTCTCTAGAATGGGAAGTACTAAAGAAGCCGCTGTAACGATGGCCACAGTAGAGGAACCTTGAGCCGTTTTGATTAATGCCGCTAATAGAAAGGGCATGACCAACCCCAAGGGCAACCCTTTTAATAAAGGCTCTATGTTGTGATGGATTCCCGAACTTTGAATCACCTTGCCAAAAGCACCCCCAGCAGCTGTGATCAACAATATGGTGGCAGCACCTTTGACCGCCATTCCTAACCAACCGTCTTGAGTCAAACGTTGTCCCTCCCATTTTTTGGGAACAAACATTGCCAAAAAAACACCAATAAATAAAGCAATAATAGGATGTCCAATAAAGGCAATCGAATTTTTTAGAGCACCCACTTCCATAGGAAAGCTGGGATAGGAAACTATAGAATTGCATACAATGAGTGCAATAGGCACTAAAATTGGAAGTAAGGTTCTTTTCAATGAAGGCAAAGATTGTTCATTGATTTCCTCCGTGGGATGGGTTTCTATTTGAGGTGCTATCCAAATCCGATTCCCCATAAACTTGGCAAAGAGAATACAGATGCCTACCCCAATACTGCTCGCAAGCAATCCAAAAACAATGACCAAACCCAAGTCAGCACCAATAATAGCTGTAGCAGCTATGGGTCCTGGTGTAGGAGGAACCATAGTGTGCGCTCCCGTTAAACCCATACTCAAGGCTATGGCTGTACCCGCCAAGGATACCCCCACCTTTTTAGTCAACGCTTTGTTTAAAGGGGAGAGAATTACAAATCCTGAATCTGCAAAAACGGGGATGGAAACCAAATAGCCGATGCAACCCATTACCCAATGAATCCTTTTGCCCCCTAGTTTACGGATGAAAAAATGTGCAATGACCTGTGCGCCTCCCGATTGTTCCAGAAAAGTCCCAATGATTAGTCCAGCAACAATAATGATTCCAATAGCTCCTAGGGTCCCTCCAAAACCATCCTGAAGTGCTTTAAGAATGTCTGCTGAGGGCATGCCTACTGCCCAACCAAAACCTATACTGACTACAATCAGTGCCAAAAAAGGATGCCATTTCCATCGGCTGGTTAACACTATAATTCCAAGGATTGCGAGAAATAATGGAAGAAAAGCCCACATCATTTAATGCAAATCCCGTGATACTTCGGCTCCAGACCCTCCCACCAAAAAGTCCATATCACAACCTTGATCAGGTTGGTTGACATGATCGATATACAGTTTAGCATATCCACGAACGGCTTGGGGTTCGGGTGCTTTCCATTGGGCTTTTCGTGAAGCCAGTTCCTCTGCAGAAATTTCTAAATTTAAACTTCGATTCGGGACATCCAGAGAAATTATATCTCCGTTTTGTACCAATGCCAAAACTCCACCTATTGCCGCTTCTGGGGCCACATGAAGCACTACCGTACCGTAAGCTGTCCCACTCATTCTCCCATCGGATATACGCACCATATCGGTAATTCCTTGATCCAATATTTTTTTAGGTAAGTCCATATTACCCACTTCTGGCATACCCGGGTAGCCTACAGCACCAACACCTTTGAGCACCATAACGCTATTTTTATCGATTTCTAAATTGGGATCGTTCACTCGATCATGATAGTCCTCTATAGATTCAAAAACGACCGCTTTTCCTCGATGTTTTAACAAATGAGCACTGGCCGCGCAGGGTTTAATAACCGCGCCTTTTTCACATAAATTTCCGTACAACACAGCAATTCCTGCCTCCTTCATAAAGGGTGCGGAGGGACTTCCAACCACCTCTTCGTTGTAGTTTATTGAGGATTCCGCATTTTCGATTAAAGTTTTACCATTGGCAGTAGGGGTAGGTTTGAGATGCTGTTTCATGGCTTTGACGACAACACTCAATCCTCCTGCATAAAACAAGTCTTCCATCAAATAGCTTCCAGCTGGTTGTAAGTTGACTATCATCGGAAGCTTGCTTGCTAATTCGTCAAAATCATTCAACTCCAAAGGAATCCCCAATCGTTTGGCAATAGCCAGCAAGTGAAGTACCACATTGGTAGATCCTCCGATAGCGGCATTCATCTTTATGGCATTTTCAAAAGCTTCTCTGGTTAATATTTTTGATAGGGTCAAGTCTTCTTTTACCATTTCGACGATCCGATTCCCAGAGAGATGCGCCATTACTTTTTTTCGAGCATCAACAGCAGGAATGGCAGCTGCATTAGGTAAGGTCAATCCGAGGGCTTCCACCGTACAAGCCATCGAAGAAGCCGTCCCCATTGTCATGCAATGCCCAGCACTTCTGCTCATACAGGATTCGGCTTCGCGCATTTCTTCACTACTTAGTTCTCCTTTGATTAGTGCTTCAGACAATTTCCAAGTAAGTGTTCCAGAGCCTACTTTTTTACCCTGCCAAACTCCATTCAACATAGGACCCCCAGGGACCACTAGAGTTGGCAAATCCACACTACAGGCACCCATAATGGTGGAGGGCGTTGTTTTATCACAACCTGTCAATAATATCACCCCGTCTATGGGATTGGCACGTATGCTTTCCTCCACATCCATACTTGCCAAATTCCGCCAAAGCATAGTGCTTGGCTTCATTAGAGTTTCCCCCAAAGACATAACGGGAAATTCTAAAGGAAATCCACCGGCTTCATAAACTCCTCTTTTAACAATTTCAGCGAAATCCCGTAAATGTGCATTACAAGGGGTAAGATCAGACCAAGTATTACAAATTCCAATAACTGGTTTTCCTTGAAACATATGATCAGGATGGCCTTGGTTTCTCATCCAAGAGCGATGGACAAATCCCATTTTGTCATTGTGCCCAAACCATTCGCTACTTCTAAGTTTTTTTTCTTTCATTTGGCATACTGTTCATCTGCCTAGGCAGTGTCTTCCAAATGTATCAATTATATTGGCGGTCCCAAAAGTTTTTTTACGCTATATCTAGAATTCTACCCTCAACTTTTCCCTTTAAAAATGTAAAACATAAAAATTGATCTCGCTCTCCTTAAGGCATAAAAAAACCCTCTGGAATGCAGAGGGTAAAATTAAAGAGTTGGCCTACTAGGGCTCGAACCTAGACTCTTCTGAACCAAAATCAGACGTGTTGCCAGTTACACCATAGGCCAAAAGTGGTGCAAATTTAAACGAAAGTTTTTTGTAGACCAACTTTTCCTTAATTTTCTTCTTTGTGGGTTTTAATTAATGGAATGTTAATGGCAAAAGAATGGTTTTCTCTTCCTTGATTTATGCTTACATTCGTTGTTCAAAATTGATGCAAATAATGATTGACAAAACATTTCGCTTATGGAACCACAGCTTTGGATGGACGGTTTTTGCGATTGCCTTGTTTACTTTTGGAAGTACAGTAGAACCCACTGCAAGTTTTTGGGATGCTGGAGAATACATTTCCACTTCTGCTAAACTTCAAGTAGGTCATCCTCCAGGAGCGCCTCTCTTTCAAATGATCGGTGCATTTTTTGCTCTTTTTGCTACAAGTGCTCAAAAAGTAGCGCTTATGGTCAATTTTATGTCGGTATTTTCTTCGGCGTTTACAATCCTCTTTTTATTTTGGACACTTACCCTTTTGCTCATAAAATTGCCCAATTTTCAACAGCTTGAAAATCGGTCCGATAAAATTGCACTTTTTGGAAGTGCTGCTGTAGGTGCTTTAGCTTTTTGTTTTTCGGATAGTTTTTGGTTTAATGCCGTTGAGACGGAAGTCTATGCGATGGCAACTTTAATCCTTTCTGCGCTATTTTGGATGGGGCTTCGCTGGGAACAAGAAATGAACACTCCTAGAGGTGATCGTTGGTTGTTGATGATCGCTTTTGTCATTGGACTTTCGTTTGGTGTTCACTTTATGGGTCTACTAACTATTCCAGCACTTGGAATGATTTATTATTTTAAAAATTACAAAAAAATTACAGTCAAAGGTTTTGTATATGCCAACCTTATTTCGGTTGCGATTTTGCTGTTTATTTTTAAATTACTCCTTCCTCTTACCCTCTCATTTTTCGGAAAAGCAGAAGTGTTTTTTGTAAACTCTATCGGACTTCCTTTCAATAGCGGCACCCTAATCGCAGCCTTAATTTTTATTGCTTTTTTTTATTATACCCTTGGCTATACTCGAAAGAAAAATTGGGTAAATCTCAACACTGCTGTTTTGTCTGTGCTATTTGTTTTGATTGGCTTTTCTTCATGGATCATGATTCCAATTCGCGCGAATGCCAATACGGTGATCAATGAAAATTCTCCCTCCGATGCGCGTTTGCTTTTGGCTTACTACAATATGGAACAATACCCGGAAACCAAGTTGTTTTACGGACCCATGTTTTCTGATATTTATGCGGGTCAAGATCCTGAAAAACCTTTTATAGACGACAAACCCAAATACGAAAGGGATTATAAAACGGGGCGTTATAAAATTGTAAACTTTTGGAAGAATGCTCGATTTAATTCGAACAGTGCACACAACGGTTTATTACCACGATTGTGGAGTAGTGAACACGCTGGCAACTATATGAATTTTACAGAACCTCTGAATTTTACGATAAAATCAAGTTACCGATCCAATCCACAACTCCAACAACGCATCCAAGAATTTAGAGAAGATGTCGAAGACGATGCTGTAACAGGAGAACAGTACCATCAATTTTTAAAAACGTTTAGTCCCTATATCAATATTGAAAAACCGAGCTTTTTATCCAATTTAAAATTCTTTTTTGAGTACCAAATTGGGTATATGTATTGGCGCTATTTGATGTGGAATTTTACGGGACGACAAAACGACATCCAGGGAGAATACAATGTGCTGAATGGAAATTGGATTAGCGGCATCCCCATTATTGATGAACTCCGCTTAGGCAATCAATCTGAGCTTCACCAAGATGCTTTGAACAACAAAGCGAGAAACACCTATTTTTTCCTTCCCTTCCTTCTCGGATTGATCGGACTCTATTTTATTTATCAAAAAGATCCCAAACGTTTTTGGGTGCTTTTATTGTTCTTCTTATTCACCGGTTTGGCTTTAAAGGTATATCTCAACGAACGCCCTTTTGAACCCCGAGAGCGAGACTATGCATTGGTTGGTTCGTTTTATGTTTTTGCAATTTGGATTGGAATTGGAAGTTGGGCTTTGGTTCAAAAACTGCAGGCCTTTCTCTCTAAGAAAATTGCAGGACCAGTGGTTGTGGGTGTTTGTCTGCTGTGTGTTCCTGTCCTCATGGGGTCTCAAAACTGGGATGATCACGACCGATCGAATAGGTACACCGCGCAATCCATGGCTAAATCTTATTTGCAATCCATTCAAAAGGACAAAGGGGCAATTATATTCACCATTGGAGATAACGACACTTTTGCACTTTGGTATGCTCAGGAAATTGAAGGATTCCGAACGGACGTTCGAACCGTAAATTCAAGTTTATTAGGCACCGATTGGTATATCGACCAGATGAAGCGAAAAACCTATGAGAGCGATCCTATTCCCTCTCAGTTAACTCATGACCTTTATGCCTATGGAGTTCGTGATGTAATCCGTTACCAGCCCGTTTTGGATTCTGTTCGATGGGACATCAAAGACTTGATGAATTGGATTGCTAGCGATCACCCTCGGACAAAAATCAAAGATTTATTAAAACAATCTGGAGAAGATCCAAACCAACTCCCTGAAAGCCAGCAAGAGGGTGTGTTTTATCCAACTCGAAAGATTAGAATTCCTGTTAATAAAGAAAATGTCTTAAAAAGTGGGATCGTAAAAGCCGAAGATGCAGATAAAATTGTTCCCTATATCGACATCGATTTGCCTGAAAGTGCATTGCTCAAAAACCAAATGATGATGTTGGATATTGTTGCAAATAACGATTGGGAACGCCCCATTTATTTCACTGGGGGCAGCTATTCAGATTCAGAATATTTGTGGATGAAAAAATACCTGCAATTAGAAGGCTTGGTTTATAAATTGGTTCCGATAGAAACGAATTTAGGTGAGGAAAATCCGTATTTGATGGGACGTATCGATCCCGATTTGATGTACGATATCGTTATGAAATGGGATTGGGGAAATTCGGAACGCCCAGATATTTATCACGATCCTGAAACTCGAAAAAACAGTATTTCATTTCGTAGTAATATGGCACGACTCGCTGAAATTTTAATCAATGAGGAAAAGTTTGAAAAAGCACGGAACATCATCGATCTCGCTATTGAAAAAATGCCCATTGATTATTTTGGCTATTACAGTCTATTAGTTCCTTTTGTAGATGGCTATTTCAGAATGGATGAAGTGGAAAAAGCACGAGATTTGTCAGGAAAAATTGCAGTAAAATACAGCGATCGATTAAGCTACTTCAACAGCCTAGAGGCAAATTTACAGTATGCTATGGGAGAGGAAATCATCACCGAAATTGAACGCTATCGCACGTTGATTGAAGCCAGTCTAAAACACGCTGAAAAAAATGAATTATCTCCAATCTTAAATACGTTCCTAGACTCCATAGAACCTTTTAAATACCTTTATGGTGATTATGAATTCTATACGGGATTAGTGGATGTTGTTGAAGGGTATTATCTGGAGGACACCCTTGAGAGTGCACAATCTTTAAGTAAGAAAATCGGTGAACAATACAGCAATCGGATTCAATTATTTAGTCAGATTTCAGAGGAAAATCAAAGGCAACTTCTCACCAGAATTCAGGATGAACTTTCTGAATACAACTATTTTGTACAGCTTGTAAAATCTTATGACAGCACTTCTTTTGGAAATGAAATAGAAGCCGATTTTAATAAAAACCTCAACGTATTTGCACCCCTTTTATCTGAAGAAGAATAATTTTAGTCGGAATTCACCTGATCTTGTAAAAGGCTGATCAAAGTGTTAGCATCTTGCACACCACTTTGACGCCAGATCATTTCACTGAATTTATAGATCATAAACGTAGGTAAAACTCGTACACGAAGAGCTTCCGATAATTTATGGTTTTTATCGATATCGATTTTGATTACTTTTCCCTTATCTCCCAGTGCTGCAGCAACATCCTTGAGTGTGCTTTGCATGTTGAAGAGATCATCCTCCTCTTGGCGATAAAACGCTAAAAGAATGGGGGTTTTTTCATCTAATAATTCACCAAATTTAGACATAGCTAGTTCGAATTATGAAACAAATGTAAAAGATTTTGTTTAAACTACGCCTTTTGACTTTTTTAATGTAATCACACTAATTTCAGGCCACATCCCTACTCTTCCTGGATAGGCAAGATATCCAAACCCTCGATTAACATTCAAGCGCTGTTTTGCATCACCATAAATTCCAGCCCATTGTTTGTATCTCCATTTTACTGGGCTCCATTTTATCCAGCCTGGAATTTCGATTCCAAACTGCATTCCGTGAGTATGTCCACTTAATGTTAAATGAATGTTGAAAGGGTGCGGTAAAACTTTAGCTTCCCAATGGGAAGGGTCGTGAGAAAGCAGGATTTTAAAATCTTGAGCTGCCACCTTATCCAAAGCTTTGTCGAGATCGCCTTCTTGTTTGAATCCGCTTCCCCAATTTTCAACTCCAACAAGCGCAATTCGCTGTCCATCTTTTTCAATAAAACGGGACTCATTCAACAACAAATCCCACCCCATATCTTTATGGGCTTGATATAAATCCTTGATGTTTTGAGTTTTTTCTTCTGGACTATCCCAACGTGTATAATCCCCGTAATCGTGATTTCCTAAAATAGAATAGACTCCGAAGGGTGCTTTAATTTTGCCAAAATGAGGTATCCAAGGGAGTACTTCTTCGGTTTTGTTATTTACTAAATCTCCTGTAAATAAAACGACATCGCTCTGCTGTTGACTTATCAGGTCAATCCCATAATTGACTTGTTCAACATTATCGAAACTTCCACTGTGTATGTCCGAAATCTGAGTGAGGGTAAAACCATCAAATGCTTCGGGCAAATCATCGTATTCTAAGGTATATTTTAATACCTTAAAATTGTATTTCCCTTTGTACATCCCGTACAAAAGGGAGACTAACGGTATTGCTGCGACACCAAGGGCTATCTGTGAAATAAAAATACGTCGTGAGGGTAAATAGCGAAGTTGTCCGGGTATTTTGGTGAAATAATTGTAAATCGTAAAAGGAATTCGAATAATATCCTCCGCAAGTAACGCGATGGAGAGCACGGCTTGAAATACAAAGAGAGCGATAAAGAAACCGATGGCATACATAAATTTCGGCTCCATGGTGGGTGTTCTTTCAAATACAAGAGTATGAAGAAGAAGGTTGCCAATGATCAGCAACACAACTAAAAAATAGATTCCCCAAACCCATTTATTAGAAGTAACTGTCTTCAAGGCTTGAAAACCGTACCATTGGAAAAGTAGTAATAATGTGATTGTGACTAGCCACCTCATCGTCTTTTTTTTTTGCAAAGGTAGTCGGTTCAGAGGGAACTAACTAATGATCATATCCTCCGATATCTTGAGCCATTCGGAGAGCCTTGCCATCTGATAAACTTGCTACAAAACAACTGACATTCAGCAAAGTTTCATACAAATTACTCCCTTGCATGGGGATACCTTCTGGAACTAAGGAGAGTAAAAGTTTGTCGAAGGTGTGGGCATTTCCTTGCCATTTCTGAACGGCTGCATGGGTATAGTGTTCTAGCAAAATCGATAGGGCTCGATGACCGACAACTTCTTTTTGAATTACTTCTTTAGATTGATAGATATTTCGAACACTCAAGCTGATAATATCTTCTATTTGAGCTTTATACTGACTTTTATCTAATAAAGCCGCTTCAAAAGTCCCGGCTAAGATTGCCGATTCATTTTCTAAAAAAATCTTTACCGCATCTTGAATTAAACTGTTAATGGCTAAAGCTCGAAGATAACTTAAGCGCTGAGGTTTAAACTTTAATTGTGCATATTTCTTGGTATCTATTCGATCTCGAACAAGATTAATTAAATATTCCAAAGCATATTCTTCTGAAATCCATCCAAGATTGATCCCGTCTTCAAAATCAATAATGGTATAGCAAATATCATCCGCTGCTTCTACGAGATAAGCTAATGGATGACGAAAATAAGTCCCGTTATTTTCTAACGTAAGTTCCGTTGCTAAGTCCTTAAAAAAAGGAGCTTGAGCCTGAAAATAACCGTATTTTTTATCTGCTACATGCGAAGTGGGTTTAAGGGGTAAACTCGCTTTGGGGTATTTTACAAATGCCCCGAGTGTGGCATAACTCAAACGAAGTCCTCCTTCCGTACCGGGCAAAGAATCAGTGAGTATTTTTAAGCCATTCGCATTCCCTTCAAAGTCACATAAATCTTGATACTCTAGGGACGTTAGTTGGGATTTAAATTGAGCCCCTTTCCCTGCGGAAAAAAAATGCCCAATAGCTTTTTCTCCACTATGACCAAAAGGTGGATTCCCGATATCATGAGCTAAAGAGGCTGCTGCCGTTATTGCGCCGAAATCGTTAGGTTGATATCCAAGACTGTGCTGTAAATGAGGGTGCTTGTCTACTATCGCTTTTCCTGCCAATCGCCCTATGCTCCTTCCAACTACGGATACCTCTAAACTATGGGTAAGACGGGTGTGAACAAAATCGGTTTTAGAAAAAGGAATCACTTGCGTTTTATCTTGCAAACTTCGAAAAGGATTAGAAAATACAATCCGATCATAGTCTACCTCAAAGCCCAATCTCAAGTTATCCTGTTCTACTCTTAGGCGTTTATTTGTGTCGCCGAAACGTTTTAAAGACAATAATGATTCCCACTTCATAAAGAGTATGTTATGTAATAGTTATGAAAAATTACTTGGGATAATGTTTTGTTAAAAAACCAAGCCAATGATTTAACCTTTAGCTAAACCCCCACCTTTCCATGCCCTATACATTTGCAACAAATCTAATTCATCTAATTAAAACAAAATGACAAAATTTAAATTTATTCCCCTAATTGCAAGTATCGCATTTTTTTCTTCTTGTTCTGAAGAAGAACCCATTATTGAATATGTCACCATTACTGAAACTGTTGTGGAAACCGTGGTAGAAACACAAACAGTTAAGGTGGAAACTGGACTCTATTCCGATTCTACTTTAGAAGGTAAAATTACAGATGACCTTACATTAGATCCCTCTAAAATATGGCTACTTAAAGGTAGGGTTTCTGTAGTTGCTGGAGTTACTTTAACCATTCCTGCTGGAACCATTATTAAAGCTGCTTCTGGAACAGGATCTGATGCTTCCACATTAATCATAGCCCGTGGAGCGAAAATAGTTGCTAATGGTACATCAGCTGCTCCCATTGTTTTCACCTCAATTTCTGACAACATAGAAGTAGGCGGAACCTATCCAACAAATGGACCGTCATTAAATGTTGACACCCGAGGTTTGTGGGGTGGACTCATTGTTCTTGGGAACGCTCCTGCTTCATTCTCTGGAGATGTTACTGAACTTCAAATTGAAGGAATTCCAACTTCAGACACTAGCGGACTTTATGGAGGAACAGATTCTTTGGATAGTTCCGGTTCTCTTCAATACCTCTCTATACGACATGGTGGTGCAGAGATTGGAGAAGGTAATGAAATCAACGGACTCACTTTAGGTGGAGTAGGTTCTGGAACCACAATAAATCAGATTGAAGTAGTTGGAAATGTAGATGACGGAATCGAATTCTTTGGAGGAACAGTTAATGCTTCAAACTTGCTCGTCTGGGGACAAGGAGACGATGCCTTAGACATTGACCAGGGTTATGCTGGTACTATCGACGGGGCTTTAGTGATATTGACTGCGGCTTCAGATCACGGCTTTGAAATTGATGGCCCCGAAGGATCTGCCCCAGGACGCTTTACATTAAAAAATGCTACCGTTATTGGAGCAACATTTAATTGTATCGCTGAGGGTGTAGATGGAGAAATGGCTGACTTTAGAAAAGGAGCGACTGGAGACCTTATAAATATTTTATTCAAAAATTTTGCAGGTGGGAAAGATGTAGAATTAGACGATACTGCTGATGCGAACTCCTATACTGCTGGAACACTAACCTTTACCAATATTGACATCCAATACCCTACAGATTCTGAAGGTGCTGTTTGTAGTGACGTTGAAAGTTTAGATAAAATTTTTGATGACAAAACAGAAACTACAGAAAGTTCTTTTGAAACCGATGCTTTAAACTTTGCAGAAATTGTCTCAACTCAACAACAAGGAAATGGAGTTGATGAAAGCATATTCTCTTGGACCTTTTACGCCAAAAACTAAGTCTACCGAAAAGAATTATTTATTCCATTTTTAAATTTCATTTAACAAGAATTGCTCGAACTATTTCGGGCAATTGTTGTTTAACTCCTTAAACCCTTCTAATGAAAAACAACTTCTATTTCCAAATCATTCTCCCTTTAATTGTTTCCACTTTTTCTTTTGGTCAAGCCGGAATTACTGGAACGGTAATCGATGGAGATTTTAATGAACCCCTACCCTTTGCAAATATTTTAATTCAAGAAACTGGGGATGGTGTGACTTCAGATTTCGATGGGAAATACACTTTTGAACTGGCAGCGGGAACCTATACCCTTCAATTTTCTTTTGTTGGTTATGAGACAAAAATTATTACAGGAATCCTTGTATCTGGTGATGAATATACCCTCACTGATGTTGTTTTAAATTCTGCTTCTGAAGGTTTGGAGGAAGTGATTGTTACCGTGGAAGCGCAACGTAATACGGAATCCTCTGTTTTGAATATTCAACGAAAATCTGCAAGTCTTTTAGACGGAATCTCAGCGGAAGCTTTTAAAAAAATTGGGGCAAATGATATTGCTGCTGCTGTAAAAAGTGTCCCAGGAGTTTCTGTACAAGATGGAAAATATGTTTATGTCAGAGGTTTAGGTGACCGGTACTCCAAATCCATTTTGAATGGGGTGGATATCCCAGGACTTGATCCTGACCGTAATACAATTCAAATGGACCTTTTTCCTACCAATATGCTTTCCAATGTTTTGGTAATTAAATCCGCTAGAGCTGATTTACCAGCTGATTTTACAGGAGGAGTTATTGATATTGTGACTAAGGATTTTCCCACGAAAGAGGAGTTTGCTGTATCCATCAGCACTGCCTATAATCCAGACATGCATTTTAATAAAAACTACTTGAACTATACAGGAGGTGCTACCGATTTTTTAGGATTTGATGACGGCTCAAGAAAAAACACCATTGCCAATACCTTTTTGGGGAATACCTTCGACCCCAGATTAAACCCCTCGGAAACGGGCTTAAGTGTTATCAATCGAATCAGTAATCAATTCGATCCACAAATGGCACCAAAACAAGCAAACAGTGGGATGAATTATGGTTTGGGGATTAGCTATGGAAATCAATATAATTTTGAAAATGGACATCAATTTGGGGTATTGGGATCTCTATCTTATAAAAACGAACAATCCCTCTATGAAAACACACAGGATAATATCTACAATTACAATCCCATAAAAACCGAATTTGCATTTGAAGAAAATAGAATACAAACCGGAACTATAGGAGGGCAAAATGTAATTGCTAGTGGACTGTTGGGATTGACCTACAAAACTTTAAATTCCAAAATAAAATTGAACGGCTTACATATTCAAAACGGTGAAAGTACCGCCGGGAGTTTTAGACAACTTACTCGTTTTTCTGACTTTATCGATTTCAATAAATTCAATTTGGAGTATAACGAACGTAGTATTTCAAACGCTATGCTTTCTGGTCTCCACTCTTTTGAAGATTCAAACTTAAAATTGGAGTGGACCTTGTCTGGAACTCTGGCAAAGGTGCACGATAAAGATGTACGAAACACCACCTTTCAGGATGAGGAAGGAATTTTTAGTTTTCAAGAAAACACAGAGCCCAAAAGAATATGGAGAACACTGGATGAATACAATTTGGTGAGTAAAGTCGATTTTACGAAACGATATGAATTTTTAAAATCCAATGCGGTACTAAAATTTGGTACCTACGGTTCCTATAAGGAACGTGATTTTTCAATTGCACAGTATTCTGTAAGTTCCAATTACACTTCAGAAAATGATTGGAATAATTACAATGGAGATCCAAACCAACTTTTTAATCCCAACTTTCTTATCGGCCCAAACAATCTCAAAGGAACCTATATTAATCCACAAACTACCCTAAGACAAGATGCAAATGTATTCAATGCCAAACAGCAAAATTTTGCGGCTTATGTTTCTAATGAATTCAATTTTACTGAAAAATTAAAATCTGTTCTGGGATTTCGCTTTGAAAAGTATCAGGTGTTTTACACTGGGAAAAACAGTCAGTTAGGACAAGTATTCAACAATCAAAATATCATAAATAAAAACAATGTATTTCCTTCAGCGAATTTTATTTACAGCTTGAATGAAAATCGGAATATCCGTCTTGCGTATTCGTTGACCACGGCAAGACCGAGTTTTAAAGAGGCTTCAATTGCCGAAATTTACGACCCCCTGTCCAACTTATTTTTTATCGGAAACATTAATATCCGTCCCACCTATATCGATAATTTTGATCTCCGCTATGAAGCCTTTGGTGAAAATGCACAACTGTTTGCCCTAAGTGCCTTTTACAAAAACCTTACTGATCCCATTGAAATTGGTTTTGTTGCGGCATCTACCTCCAACTACAAGCCCCTCAATCTTGAACAAGCGAAAGTCTTTGGCTTAGAACTGGAGTTGAGAAAAGACCTCAGCACTTGGTTCGCAAATTTAACCCATTGGAATCTCAATATAAACGGATCTTATATTCTTTCAGATGAAAAATACAGTGAGGATGAATTGAAATTGAGACAACTTGGTCTGAGAGAAGGACAAACCTTGGGAGATTCAAGACCTTTACAGGGACAATCCCCATATTTAGTTAACGCTGGGTTGGAATACAACAACCAAGAAAAAAGTGTTCAGGGAGGTCTCTACTATAACGTTCAAGGAAAAACACTTCAAGTTGTTGGGGATGGCTTTTATCCTGACGTCTTTACTATGCCTTTTCATAGCCTTAATCTGAATTTGACTAAGCAACTAGACCGCGGGCAAAAATTAACCTTAAAAATCACTAACCTGTTAAACGATACTCAAGAAAGCCTGTTTATAGGAGCCGAAAATGAAAGTCAAGTATTTAGCTACAGGTATTTGGGAAGAACCTTAAGTCTGGGGTACTCTGTAGCATTTTAACAACCGGAAACGCCCCCTTCCAAACAGTAAAGTTATAAGAAATAATCCTAAGGATTATTTCTTATAACTTGTATAATACTCGTTGAGAAGATTCATAACACTTTTTACTATGTCCTTCGTTTCTAATAAAATATTAAAATACAATGTCGTATTTTTTGGACTTGATTCTTCTTTTCGAGTACGCTCAATCTGCTTGTTTATTTTTTCAGAGATCATATCAACGATCTCTTGTTTTTGAGCAGTTAAAAACGAAACTCTCTCAAATTTTCTGCTGCTAAAAACTTCGATGATCTCAGCATACAACAACTCCAATCGGTCGTTGATTTCCTTTAAATCTTTAAATTGATTGAACTTGAGCTTTTCGTGCTGATTTCTTACGTGCTTATAACTTTTCCTAGAAATAAATTCTAACGACTGTGCGATATCTGTTAGATAAGCCAAAATAATGATATAAAAATTACTGCCCCGTACACTGGTCTCATCTAAACTTTTTATCAAATAGAAAATATTGTCTCTAAGCTCCTCTATTTCGCTTTCTAACTTCTCAACTCCTTTTTTGCTCTTCTTAAGCGTATCTACATTTTGAGTAGATAATCCCTTTAAAAAATTCGCATAGATCTTATTGGTTCTGGAGATCACATTTACAATGTTATCTGCGGATTCAAATATGATCCCTTGAACCGTACTACTTTCTGATTTCTTTAATTCTCTTTGGGTTACTTGAGTCGTTTTCTTTTTGTGCTGAAGGAAGTTTCTAGCCAAAAGAAGAATTGTAACCAGCAATAATACAGGAATCATGGTGAATTTATCCCAACGAATTAGGAAAACAACAACCCCAGAAGCAACAAAGGCTGCAAAAGCTGTTAAAAACCAACCTCCAATTACATTTACTACTCCTGCGACGCGGTATACGGCACTTTCTCGACCCCATGCTCTATCCGCTAAGGAAGTTCCCATAGCTACCATAAAAGTGACATAAGTAGTAGATAAAGGCAGTTTCATCGCCGTAGCAATAGAAATCAGTATTCCAGCAACCATTAAATTCACAGAAGCTCGGATCATATCAAATGCAGGTGCATCGAGACTTTGATCTTTACTGATCATAAAATTACTATTGCGTTCAAAGCTTTTTTCAATTTTTTTATGTGTGGATTCCGGTATCAAAGAACCGATGACTGAAGAAGACTTAAAGAAAAAGTTTACGATGCCTCTTGAAAAGAAGTTCGGATTGAATTTCTCATGCGTATCGTTTTGTCTTGACAAACCGATTTCAGTTTCTGCAACGGTTTTTGCCTTTTTAGAAAACCAAAGTGTTATTACCATTATGCCCCCAGCAATAAATAATAAAAAGGGTTCTGCTGGTACTTTTTTATCCAGAGATTCCATGGAAAATAACGATGCGTCTATACCCGAAACGCTCCATGCCTCATAGGAATGATATGCTGCCATAGACACTCCGATAAAGTTAACCAAGTCATTCCCTGAGAATGCTAAAGCAAGGCCAAAAGTTCCTACTAAGATGACAACAATCAAAATACTTTTTTCAGAAATCTTCTGAAAGAGGTAGGAAAAAGCGGTCAAAATGATAAACGATATCACAACTAAAACAATTTCATTGTTTTTGAGTAGTCCAGATATTTCGCTGTAAAAAGGAGTTCCTTGTAACCCTTTGATAAAGATAAAATAGGTTATAGAAGTGAGCGCTATTCCCCCAAAAAGGGCTCCAAAGTTTTTGATTTTCTTCTCAAACTGAAAAGTAAAAACTAGTCTAGATATATATTGAACAAAGGCACCCACAGAAAATGAAATTACCACAGATAAGAGTATTCCGCTGATAATGGTAATCGCTTTGTCGGTATTGATATACCTTCCTATATCCACAAGTGTTTCTGTGTCGGATTCTAGTATTTTAAAAATAGACATCACAACCGAGGCTCCTAAAAGTGTAAAAACGATTGAAACGGTAGTGGAAGTAGGTAACCCTAGGGTATTAAAAAAATCGAGCAGTAAAATATCCGTAATGATTACTGCCATAAAAATGATCATGATTTCATCAAAATAAAACTCACCAGGATTGAAAATTCCTTTTCGAGCTACTTCCATCATCCCACTGGAAAAAATTGCTCCAACAAAGATTCCTAAACTTGCAACAATCATGATAGTCTTCAGTGATATAGCTTTTGAGCCAATGGCAGAGTTTAAAAAGTTAATTGCATCATTGCTAACTCCCACTACGATATCCAAAACAGCAAGGGCTGCAAGGGCAATCAACATATATAAATAAATATTATCCATCATTTGGTTTTTAAAAGGTAAAGATGTGTTTTTTTATGAATATCAAGGTTACTAAACTATTAAAAATGCAAATCAAAACCAGTTCTGAAAAGCACGTAATCTTTCCTAGTGTCCGATCTTGAAAAACTGAGATCTGCCTGAACTTTTAAACTATGACCCACAATATACTTTGAGAGTCCATAGGTAATCTGCTGAAGATCGGATAGTCGGGTGATTTCTTGAAAATCTAAATTCGTATACCTCATGGTCATTTCTACATTGTTTTTAAAGAGATAACTTCCTTGGGAATTGATTGCAGAACCTGCGCCTACCACTGCTCCTGTTTTTGTTTTTCCATCATCTTCTAGAGCTTCAATGGCGTCTGCAGTTCTTTTTGCATATTCTCCAGTGAGTGCAAAACCATTGTATTTAAGTACTCCATCAACAAATAGGGTGGTAATGTCAGTTTCAAATAAACCTCCACTGGATTGTGTCATGTATGAACCCAGATTTGAGCGGGTCTTTACTGCATTTTTGTTTATATCATAGGTGATTCCAAACATAGCTTTAACGGTAGCCTCTCTAGATAAATCTCCCTGAGAGTAGTCTCCTTTGGATTTAAATTCACCGAAGGGTAATATTTCCAATCTACTGGTGTACTGAAGACCCCCGAGATTCCCTTCTGTTATGTTTCTTCCTTCACCTTGTGATACTGCAAATTTTTCTTTGCTGATCCAGTTTCCAAAAAGTTTGGATTGGTGTCTCAATTGAACCCCCATATCCCGATCAATATTAAATCTGCTATTTAATAACGACCGATCAATCAATTGAAGGTTTGCTGAGGATACAACCCGCTCTATGTTCCCTGGAAGTTTGGTTTGACCTGCCCACAATTCAAAGCCTTGATAAAATTTCCATTGGATTACGGCATCAAGGATATAACGAGGTGTATTCCTATTATAAATACTTGCCCCAGAAATATCTCTGTTAGAAAGCCCTAGTTCTACCTTGTAAGAGAGTTTAGGCGAAAAAGCAAAGCCATCAAATTTTAATCGAGCTCTGCGAATCTGGAAGTTATATTCTGCAGGAGCATAGCTGTCTTCATCATAGTCCCACTGACTTTCATAGCGTGTTTGGAAACGGGGAGCAAATTTTACACTAAAGGAACTGTCTTTAGCAATAAAATTAATCATCCCTTTGCCAAATTTAGTGTCACTGACTTGTTGAGCAAAAAGAAGGTTAGTAAATACGGTAATAAAAAATAAGCTGGATACTGTCCAATTTTTCATTTTCAGAAAGTTTCTGCAAAAGACCGTATTTATGGAATATCTAATGTTAAGTTAACGTTAAGCATTTAACTCTTAGTTAACATGACTTGTGAATATGTTAACAAACCGTTATTGTTTAGTGCATTTGTCCGTTATGAACCACACATCAAACAGTCGTCATCTTCATTCCCTTTGGCTTGTGCCAACATTTCTTTAAGTTCTTGTGGACTCAAGGGTTCTACAGGTACACTCGCCTGAGCAGTTGCTACGGAAGCTCCTGCTACTCCAGAGGCCATTTCGGCTACCGGTGGTGCTTCTGCTTTTACTTTATTATCTAAAGTAAATTTGATTGCGTCAACAGCAGATTTCGTTCTCAAATAGTACATTCCTGTTTTTAGTCCTGATTTCCAACCGTAAAAATGCATTGATGTCAATTTAGCCATCGTAGCCCCCTCCATAAAAAGATTTAAGGATTGAGATTGGTCGATAAAGTACCCCCGTTGGCGCGACATATCAATAATGTCTTTCATACTCATTTCCCATACGGTACGGTAAAGTTCTTTTAGATCATTTGGAATGCCTTGGATATTTTGAACAGAACCATTATTACGCATCAATTCTTGCTTCATGTCTTCATTCCACAAACCTCGTTCAACCAAATCCTCCAGTAGGTGTTTGTTTACCACAATAAATTCCCCCGAAAGAACGCGTCGAGTATAAATATTCGAGGTGTAAGGTTCAAAGCATTCGTTGTTACCTAAAATCTGAGAGGTACTTGCTGTAGGCATGGGAGCTACCAACAGTGAATTCCGTACTCCTTGCTTTTTAACCGTTTTACGTAAAGCTTCCCAATCCCATCGTCCGCTAAGCTCCTCATCTTTAATGCCCCACAAATTGTGCTGGAATTCTCCATTAGAAATGGGAGATCCTTTGTAGGTAGGGTAGGGTCCATCTTTTTTGGCTTCCTCTGTGGAAGCGGTTACAGCTGCAAAATAAAGCGTTTCAAAAATTTCTTGATTCAGTTTTTTAGCCTCGTCAGAGGTAAAAGGCAGTCTTAGCATAATAAAGGCGTCTGCTAAACCTTGAACCCCCAATCCAATTGGACGATGTCTGAAGTTAGAATTTTCTGCCTCTTTTACCGGGTAATAATTTCGATCGATTACTCGGTTAAGGTTTTTAGTCACCCTTACCGTCACATCAAATAGCGCCTTATGGTCAAATGCTTTATCTTTGATGAACATGGGTAAAGCGATTGAAGCAAGATTACAAACCGCAACTTCGTCTGCTGAGGTATATTCTAAAATTTCAGTACATAGGTTGGAAGACCGTATCGTCCCAAGATTTTTTTGATTGGATTTTCTGTTAGCAGAATCCTTATAAAGCATGTAAGGAGTACCCGTCTCAATTTGAGATTCTAATATTTTTTCCCAAAGCTCACGAGCTTTAATGGTCTTTCTACCCTTACCTTCTTTTTCGTATTGAGTATAGAGTGCTTCAAATTCTTCCCCGTGTACATTGAATAAGTTGGGACATTCGTTTGGACACATCAGAGTCCAATCTGCATTTTCTTCTACGCGTTTCATAAATAAATCCGGTGTCCACATGGCGTAAAACAAATCTCTTGCACGCATTTCCTCTTTCCCGTGATTCTTTTTTAATTCCAAAAATTCGAATATGTCCGCATGCCAAGGCTCTATGTAAATCGCAAAAGATCCTTTGCGCTTCCCTCCCCCTTGATCAACATAACGTGCTGTGTCGTTAAATACTCTGAGCATGGGTACGATTCCATTGGAAGTTCCATTGGTTCCTGAGATGTAGGAACCTGTTGCACGAACGTTGTGAATAGACAATCCGATTCCACCTGCTGATTGGGAGATTTTGGCGGTTTGTTTTAGCGTGTCGTAAATCCCGTCAATACTATCGTCTTTCATGGTTAAAAGAAAACAAGAAGACATTTGAGGTTTGGGAGTTCCTGAATTAAACAAGGTCGGAGTAGCGTGGGTAAAATAGCGCTTCGACATTAATTCGTAGGTCTCCAAAGCCGATTCGATATCGTCTAAATGAATACCAATGGAAACTCGCATGAGCATGTGCTGAGGACGCTCTACAATCTTTCCGTTAAGCTTCAAAAGATACGAGCGCTCTAAAGTTTTAAACCCAAAAAAGTCATAGCCAAAATCACGATTGTAGATGATGCTTGAATCCAGTTTATCCGCATTTTTTTGAATGATTTTAAACACCTCATCCGAAAGTAAAGGAGCCTTCTTTCCGGTTCTTGGGTTGATGTATTTATATAAATCCGTCATCGTTTCGGAGAACGACTTTTTGGTGTTTTTGTGGAGGTTGGATACCGAAATTCTAGCCGCCAACTTTGCATAATCGGGGTGTGTAGTGGTCATGGTCGCAGCGATTTCTGCAGCCAAATTATCCAATTCAGAGGTAGTTACTCCATCATACAGTCCTTCAATTACACGCATCGCAACCCGAACTGGATCGACAAGAGGATTTAATCCATAGTTGAGCTTTCGGATTCTGGCGGTAATTTTATCGAACATGATGGGCTCTTTACGACCATCTCTTTTTACTACAAACATGATTTTGACTTTTATTGATTACTAATTCGGTTACTTCTGATTTATGGTTTGGTTTTAAAGCGACTTAAAAGTCAGCATCAAAACTAATTTTGGTCTCGCTTTGTTCGTTATTAAGCACACCCGCTTTCTGGTATTCCCCTACACGCTTTTCAAAAAAGTTCGTTTTCCCTTGCAGTGATATCATATCCATGAAGTCAAACGGATTGGTCACATTGAATTCTTTTTCAAGATTGAGTTCAACTAATAAACGATCCGTAACAAACTCCAAGTACTGAGTCATCAATTTAGAATTCATCCCTATCAAACTGATGGGTAAGGATTCTGTAATAAATTCACGCTCAATATTTAAAGCATCTAAAAGGATTTCTTTAATCCGAGCTGGGGGCACTTTGTTAACTAAATGATGGTTGTGTAAGTGCACCGCAAAATCACAATGAACTCCTTCGTCTCTTGAGATTAATTCGTTTGAGAAAGTGAGTCCGGGCATAAGACCTCTCTTTTTCAACCAATAAATTGAACAAAAAGCTCCTGAAAAGAAAATTCCCTCTACAGCTGCAAAGGCTATCAGACGCTCTGCGAAAGAATCCGAATCAATCCACTTCAATGCCCAATCTGCTTTTTTCTTGATTGCGGGAAATACTTCGATCGCCTTAAACAAATTGTTCTTTTCAACATCGTCTTTCACATAGGTGTCAATCAACAACGAATAGGTTTCTGAGTGAATGTTCTCCATCATAATTTGGAAACCGTAGAAAAATTTTGCCTCAGAATATTGAACTTCATTGACAAAGTTCTCCGCTAAATTTTCATTTACGATTCCATCCGAAGCAGCAAAAAAAGCTAAGATATGCTTGATGAAATATTTTTCATCATCATTCAACTTGTTGTTCCAATCCGACAAATCTTGATGGAGATCAATTTCCTCTGCTGTCCAAAAACTAGCCTCCATTTTTTTATACCATTCCCAAATGTCGTGATGTTGGATTGGGAAGATTACAAATCGGTTTTCATTTTCTTGGAGAATAGGTTCTACTGCTGCCATCTGTTTCGGTTGTTATTTGGTTAAAAAAGTATTTGAATATCGTCTTACAAAGATTCTAAAATCAACTCATATTTGAAAGACGAACTTTTCCACAATGGATGCTAGTTTTTAACAAAATGAACTCTTTTTATGATTTTAAGATCAAATCATATTATAATTAAAGTGCTGTTTATAAGCAACTTAGACTATACGTCCCTCTTGAATCCCCTAGAAACAGTAACAATTCACTAAGACGTCTTTTGAGCGTACTCTTCTAAAGCTTGATACCATGCTTTTCCAAATTTGCGAACCAGTGCTGTTTTTACAAATTGATAGACCGGAATTTTAAAGATTTTTCCATAGCTACATGCATCAGAACAAATAGACCAGCTGTGATAATTTACGGCAACCATATTTTCATATTCGGTAACTCGGACTGGGTATAAATGACAAGAAATGGGCTTTTGAAAATCTATCGCACCTTGATTGTGGGCTTTTTCTATTCCACAGGAGGCAATTCCAGTTTCTGAAAAAACAGTATATGCGCACTCTTTACCTTTTACCAAAGGAGTTTCAAAATCCCCATCGAGTCCTTTAACATAAACACCTTGTTCTTCAATCGATTTAATGCCTTTTTTATTTAGAAAGGGTTTAATTTTGGAGTAGTTTTTTTCCAGAAAGAGGGTTTCTTCCTTTTCTAAAGGAGCCCCTGCTTCTCCTGCAACACAACATTCTCCTTTACATTTTGATATATTACAAACAAAATCTTCGGAAAATAAATCATCGGAAACTAAGGTGTTTTCAATAGACAACATCTCGCTTTTTTTTCAAAATTACTGATTATTTAGCGGTTCATTTCTGTGAATGAAATTACATTTGCAAAAAAATTGAGTAATGTTTGATTTTAAAGAACTTTTATCTGCTAGTTTAGTCTTATTCGCGGTTATTGATATCGTTGGGAGTATTCCCTTAATCATCAGTCTTCGCGCCAAAGTAGGACACATTCAGTCTGGCAAAGCTTCAGTGATTTCTGCTTTTATCATGATCGGCTTTTTATTTTTAGGAGAGGAAATATTAAAGCTTATCGGAATAGACATCAATTCTTTTGCCGTTGCGGGTTCATTTGTTATTCTATTTTTAGCTCTAGAAATGATTTTAGGGATTAACTTATACAAAGACGATGTGCCGGAAACAGCCTCTATCGTTCCCCTTGCCTTTCCGATGATTGCTGGTGCAGGGACCATGACTTCCTTATTATCCCTCCGAGCAGAGTATCATGTACTGAACATTATTTTGGCCATATTGATCAACATCATTTTTGTGTACATCATACTGAAATCTTCCAAGCTAATTGAAAAAAAACTAGGTAAATCGGGAATAAACATCATTCGCAAGGTTTTTGGAATTGTACTGTTAGCTATTGCCGTAAAACTATTTACGACCAACATTGGTCAACTCTTTTAAATCACTACTTTTATAGAATGAAAATTCTGCTTCCCATTTTAATGATACTTGCCCTTGGCATGGGTGTTTTTAATCTTATCCAAATTGATTGGGAGGCTCCTTTGGAGGGGAAAAGTAGTATCGCACTCATCGGCTCCATGGCTTCAGGAAGTGCTTTTTTACTCCTTCTTATTCTATTGCTCTCCAAAAAAATTTCTCAAAAATTAAAAAAATAAATCAGTCTCCTTCTATTAAACGGAGGGCCTTCTTTACGAAGGGGTCTTCTTGATTAATAATACGCGTGTATAGATTTTCATCAAAAAGCTGCATGGCTATAAATGCTTTGATTGAACTCACTAAGCCTTTTTCGTCTTTAATTTCAATAGGGTAATTGTTTGCTGTACAATACTCTTTAAAGGCTTGGATAAAGTCCTCTTTAAAGGGCAACTCCTCACTAAAGAATTTCGGTGCATTTTCGAATTTATACTTGTCCGTATTCTTGTCTAATTCAAGAAATACAAACCGATCGACTAAATTAGAACGCATCATTAATAAATTCCATTCCTCTTCTGGTGTGTTTTGATTACTGAGATAAATGTCAGGGATAATTCCCCCACCTCCATATACCTTTCTGCCTCCTGGTGTAGTATATTCTAGGCTGTCGTTAAAAGGAAAGTTCGAAACATTTTCCATTTCACCGTTTCCATAGCGTTGTTGAACCTCGGCATAGTATTCGGTCTTATTGGTTGAATCGTAGGGACGCTGAATTGACCTCCCTGTTGGGGTGTAGTACCGAGCCGTAGTCAGTCGAATCTGATCTCCTTCCCCCAAGGGCATTTGTTGCTGTACCAATCCTTTCCCGAAAGTTCTCCGCCCAATGATCCAACCTCTGTCGTTGTCTTGAATTGCACCTGCAATAACTTCACTTGCTGAGGCAGAATCTTCATCCACCAATACATAAAGGCTTCCATTTTCAAAAATGCCACCAGATGAAGCTACAGTACGTTCTCGCTTTCCGTTGTTTTCTTCTACAATTACTATGGGCATTCCAGAGGCGAGAAAGTCGTCTAAAATTTGCTTTGCTGGAAGCAGATAGCCTCCTGGATTTCCTCTGAGATCCAAAATCAAATGCTTCATGTCTTGCTGGACAAGCTTTTTCATGGCAGATTGGAATTCCGTATAGGTTGTTTGTGAAAATCGATTGATTTTTAAATATCCAATTGCCTGTTTAATAATATAAGATGAAGAAACACTGGGCAAGGGAACAGGTCCTCTTTTAAGATCAAAAACATAGAGGGAGTCCATTTTTTTTCGGTAGACCGTAAGTTGAACGGGGGCTCCCGATTGACCTTTGAGTTTTGAAATTATTTCCTCATTTGTTTTCTGCTTTGAATAGAGCGTGTCTTGATCTGCGATAAGAATCCGATCCCCCGATTTCAATCCTGCCTTTTCACTAGGCCCTCCCTCTAAAACACGAACTACGGCAATGGTGTCATTCATCATAAAAAACTGAACTCCTATGCCTTCAAAATTTCCTTGCATACTCTCCGAAAGAGCCTGTCTATCTTTTGCGGGTATATACACGGAATGGGGATCAAGTTCGTCCACTATATCCTCAATGACGGAACTGACCAAACTATCGGTATTGATTTTGTCTACATAGTCCTCAGATAAGTAGGTAATCAACCGATTGAGTTTTTGAATGCTTGGATGAGCAAAACCTACCCGAATATTTTCTCTATTGAGCCTAGACCCGAATAGGTAACCTATCGCTGAAGATAGCAATACAATTAAAAACAAAAAAATGGTGTTTCTTTTCACAATCCTCAATTTTAAAGTGGAACACATTCCAATTCAACACCTGCTTTTTCTAGAAACTTTAATCCACTGGTATCTTTATACGCTTTGGAATATACTACCCGAATAATTCCAGATTGGTGGATGAGTTTACTGCATTCTTGACAAGGGGATAAAGTGATGTAAAGCGTCGCTCCTTTGCACGATTGAGTAGAGGAAGCCACTTTCAAAATTGCATTTGCCTCGGCATGCAAGACATACCACTTTGTATAATGGTCTTCATCTTCACAAACATTTTCAAAACCACTTGGAGTGCCGTTATAGCCGTCCGAAATAATCATGCGCTCTTTTACGATAAGTGCACCTACTTTTTTTCTTTCACAATAGGATAACTGACCCCATGTATCAGCCATTTTGAGATAGGCTCTATCGTACTTATTTTGTTTGTTTTCCACCATTGGGACTAAGATACCAAATTAGGGCTGAACGGTGTTTATATCCGTTCAAATATCATCACAAAAACTTGTGAAAGAACCACAATCCCGATTAAAAATTCCCATTTAATGCGATTGCTTTTCATGAGTTGTAGTACCAAAAAATTTATCAAAAGAACCCCAGTTACAATGACTATTTGTGCTAGTTCTACCCCAACGGCAAATGAAAAAAGAGCGAGACTTGCAGCGTCCTCTGGAATCAACATACTAAAATACCTTCCAAAACCAAGACCGTGTATAATTCCAAAAAGGACCGTCAAAAAAGGGAAGAACCAAGGCGTTTGAGATTCAAAAAAACGCTTGTTAGGAAGAACCAACGGAAGGGTACTGAGCCCTATGGTAATGGGTATTAACAATTCTATCCAATAACTCGAAAATTCAATCCCTGCATAAAAATTACCGATCAAGGAAAGGGTATGCCCTAGAGTAAACAGAGTAACCCATAGCACAACTTTTTTGACCTCTTTAAAAGTAAAAGGCAACGCCAAGGTGACGATAAAATATAAATGGTCCAAGCCTTGCCAATCAATCACATGACGCAAACCTAAATTTGTATAAAAACCGAAAGTCTCCATTACATATTTCTTTCTTTTTGAATGTTTTCATAAGCCTCTTGAACTTTCTGAAACTTTTCTTGAGCTCCTTTGATCAATGCTGGATCACGAGAAAGTAATTTGTCGGGGTGGTATTTCTTTGCCATAGTTCTGTAGGCTTTTTTCACCTCTGCATCTGTCGCTGTAGGCTCTATTTCAAGAATTTTATAGGCATTCCCCGTAGCTTTGATAAACATGGCTTTAATACTTTCCCTATCATTTGGACGGATCCCCAAAGCTGCAGCAATTTGCTCCACTTTATCCAATTCCGTTTGGGAAATCGACCCATCTGCATTGGCAACACCAAAGAGAAAATGCAAAATTTGCAAACGTGTTTCGTACGTGGATTGACTGGTGAAAATTTGGGTTAAATCAGGGATGCTTTGTTTTTCTTTTTTTACCTCTTCATTGAACTTTTCGAAAATTGAAGTTGCTCGATCCGAGCCGTAATTGGTAATAAAAAAATTTCGGACAAACTGAAGTTCCTGAGCCTTTACCTCACCGTCTGCTTTGATGACCGTAGCAGCAAGTGCAAGTAGATTGAGTTGAAAAAGTCCCGAATTTTTGTTCTGAGCTTGACCTGAACTCCAGGTGGTGGTGGGTTTAAAAAACTGGTCCATCAACCCTCCGACAATAAAACCTAAAATTGCTCCAGGAAATCTAAAAAATGAGTACCCTATGAAAGTGGCAATCCATTTGATCATATTCAAAATCTACTTTGTGAATGCAAATTTGAAAAATAAAAACGGGGCATCAAAACGTTTGGAGATGCTATTACTTTATTATCTTTGAAAAAAAAAATATGTATCCTCCAGAACTAGTAAAACCGATGAGAGAAGAGTTAACCAACATAGGATTTGTTGAATTAAGTTCTTCTGAAGATGTTTCTAATGCCCTTGCAAAATCAGGAACTACATTAGTTGTTGTCAATTCGGTTTGTGGATGTGCGGCAGCAAACGCACGCCCAGGTGTATTTTACTCCCTTCAGAATGAAAAAACTCCGGATCATCTGGTTACTGTTTTTGCTGGAGTAGATACAGAAGCTACAAAAAGTGCTCGAGACATGATGGTGCCTTTCCCTCCGTCTTCACCCAGTATTGCCTTGTTCAAAGATGGTGAATTGGTTCATATGGTAGAACGTCACCACATTGAAGGAAGACCCGCAGAACTTATTGCTGAAAACTTAAAAGCGGCTTATCAAGATCATTGCTAAAAAGCTCTTTTCTCTCGTATAGGCATGAAGAAAAAACTTGCCTTTTTCATCAGCGTAATCTTCTACTTTTGTTTTGGTAGCTTACTTGTTATTTTCCACCTCTTACAATGGATTAGCTTTTATGGATTTGGGTATCGTGCTCATTTATACACCGTTGAATATTTAAATTTAGGACTGCTGGTTTGCCTAAAAATTTTGGGGACTAAAATCAGTTTTGTGCAAATCGATGCTTTACCAAAGGACAGGCCGCTGATTTTTGTTGCTAACCATCAAAGCACCTATGATATTCCTCCCATGATTTGGCACTTGAGGAAACATCATCCAAAATTTATAAGTAAAAAAGAATTGGGTAAAGGAATCCCCAGTGTTTCTTTTAACCTGAGACACGGAGGAGCGGTATTAATCGACCGGAAAAAAACGAAAGAGGCCATGGATCTCATCTCCGATTTTGGAAAAAAACTAAACCAAAAAAAACGGAGTGCCGTAATTTTCCCAGAAGGCACTCGAAGTAGGGACGGTAGCCCTAAAAAATTTCAAAAATCAGGTCTTATTTGCCTTTTCGAATCCATGCCTGATGCCTTGATCGTTCCTATAAGTATTGGAAATTCTTGGAGATTCGGAAAAGACAATTACTTCCCCATGCCTTTGGGGGTTCATCTCAAAATAACGGTTCACCAAGCACGAGAAATCGATCGCAAAAACCCCTTGAAATGTATCGATGAAATAGAACAATGTATAGGGGAAGCGGTGCGAAAAAAACAAAACCCTACTCCTTCATTTTAGGTAAAACAATAGTAAATGTTGTTCCCTTGTTTGGTGTCGAAACAAAAGTGATCGTTCCGTTGTGTGATTTGATAATATTCTTAACTATTCCCAATCCCAACCCCATTCCAGCAGATTTTGTGGTAAACTTTGGTTCAAATATTTTACTTTTTAAATTCGGAGGAATCCCGCTGCCGTTATCCATAATAGAAATTATGGTTTGTTCAGGTTCTGCAATAATCTGAACCCCTATTTGTGGAGTTTTCTTTTTAGAAACGGATTGCAGGGCATTTTGTACAAGATTGGTGATGACCCGAATCCATTGGGTTCGATCAATTTGAAGAAAAACATGAGGTGCATTGGAAGAAAAGACGATATATTCTTGCTGAAAAATACTGATCGCCATTTGGGTAACCTCCACCAAATCTGAGTTTTTCATATTGGATTTGGGAAGGGACGCAAAGTCAGAAAATGCCTCGGCGACCTCACTCATGGTGTCGATCTGCTGTATTAATAATTTTGAAAAATCTTTTAATTTTTTTGCACTATCCGCATCGTTTGGATCAAAGGTATGTTCAAAACTTTGAATCGTAAGTCGCATCGGCGTCAATGGATTTTTGATTTCGTGAGCTACTTGTCTTGCCATTTCTTGCCATGCATTTTCTCGTTCCGTTTTAGCTAATTTTTCTGCACTCTCGGCCAGATCGTCCACCATCTTGTTATAGGAATTGATCAAGCTGTCAATTTCTCTAGTAGCGTTTTTTAGGTGTATTTTTTCATTCTTTTTTTGTAATCCCATCTCTCCCATTCGAACTCGAATCGTTTCGAGAGACCGAGTGACAAATTTGGAAAGGAAATAGGCTATAAAAATTACCCCCCCTAAAAGAACAATGTATATTTGGTATAAATTTTCTAAGAAAGTATTCAATTCGTTTTCAGAAAAAGAAACGTCTTCAAAGTAGGGGAAAAACAATATGCCATAGGGTTTTTGAAATCGATCTTTTAACAAACGATAGGAGGCATGAAATTTATCGATATCTGAGGTATATTGTTCGATATAGCGCCCTTGTTCACTTTGATTAATTTTCTGTAGTAATAAGGGATCCAACACATAATCATTTGCGATAACTTCCAAAGGGGAATGGTAAATAAACAACGGGCTACCGTCCAAATTGAAAAGAGAATATTGAATACTGTGTATTTCATTGATTTTTTCAAAATCATTCGCATACTGCTGCCACACACTATCTGGACGATTGTATAAATCGTGTTTTTCTACTAAATAATCGATATGCCTTTGAATCTGGATCTCTTTTCTGTTCAGCCTACCGAGATGGTAGTTTTCCCTTTGAGATTCATATTGAATACTCGTGGTCCCCAAAATTAGTAAACCCGCAACGAGTAGCATTAGAATCATTACCGCAAAAAGGCGTGTTCTAAAAGAAAACTTACCAGGAAATTTAAATGCGTTGCTCATTCACTTTTTCTTGTTTTCTTGTACAGTTTAATTCCTAAAAACAGGACCACTCCTAGACCGATGAGGCCGAGCATTCCTGAAATCCAATGCATACTGTCTTTTAAAATTGCCAAAAAAACAATGGCAAACAAAAGTAATGTAGCACCCTCATTCCATATCCGCATGTACGCACTTGAATAGGTCGCTGAATCTTGCTTAAATTTTAAAAACATCTTATGTGTTTTAAGATGATACAAAAACAATAGAAAAACAAAAAATAGCTTAAGGTGCATCCATGGTTGTAATAGCCACTCAGGCATCAAGTAAAGTAACCATCCTGCAAATAGAACAGTCAGTATTGCTGAGGGCCAAGTTATGATATACCACAGCCGTTTTTCCATAATCTTGAACTGAGAAACTAGTAGGGCAGCCTCTACTTTAGATTTCTTGAGTGCCTCTATATGGTAAATAAAGAGCCGAGGAATGTAGAATAAACCTGCAAACCAGGTTATTACAAAAATTAAATGCAAAGCTTTTACATAGTTGTAATACACGACCTTCTATTTTAAGGTTAAATAATCCAAATTTAATTCCGCAAAAGCTGCATTAAATTCTGCCAAATCTTTTGAAATAAGTTGGTTATAGTGTTGTAGTTGCTCTTCCACTCGTTGGGTCAACTCTTGTCTAACTGCTTCATCTTGTGCGGTTGGTGGAAAGTCACTTCCCGTAACCAAACGATTCAGGTGACCGAGTTTATTGGTCAGTCGAATTGGAAAATTTAAAGGATCTTGATTGCTTTTGTTTTGAGTTTGATATAGTGCCTTTTCGATTTCTGAAAATTCGTTTTTCAAGCCCTTTACCTTTTCTAACAAAGTCGCTGTCTCCTCCATACTACCATAATTCGATTCAAAATCAGTGAGTTTTTTGGTAATACTTCTAATGTTCTTGATGGCCTTATGGGCTTCGTCCACTGTTTTGTTTACACGATTTACAAACTCAAACTGTTCTTGCATCTGAGCCACACTAACCTCTGCTCGAGGATCGCTTAAGATGGTAAATTCTTGTTGTTCCGTTTGCCCGTTTCTCTCCAGAATTACCTCGTAAGTTCCAGGAACTGCTTTTGCACCAGAGAAAGATGCTGACCAAAATATCATCCCGTCCAAGGTTTCCGCTCCCTCATAACGAGTATTCCAAACAAATTGATTTCCGCCAGAACTGACCTTTAATACCTCCTCTTTAGAGGCTGTACTATAGGTCTTTATGGTTTTGCCGTTTTTTTCTTTAAAATGCAATTGAATGGTATCTTTTGATTGGTCAAAATCTTTAATATTAAAATAGACCACTACTCCATTGGGTAAATTGGTCCCTTCGGTCAAGGAAGGTCTAGAAGCATATCCTTGTGTTCGATAACTGTCTTTTGGTTTAAATAAATTCATCTCTTTGTTAGCTGTCTTCGCGTCCAACTGGTGAATGACCGTCAGATCGTCTAGTATCCAAAGACTTCTCCCTTGTGTAGCAACAATTAAACTGTGCTCCTTAATCGTCAAGTCCGTAATCGGTACAATAGGAAGGTTTAATTGAAATTCGTTCCAACTTAATCCATCATCATGAGAAATGTACATTCCTTTTTCTGTCCCTGCATAAAGCAATCCTTTTTTTGCAGGATCTGCCCTTACTACTCTTGTAAAATCTTCAGCTCCAATTCCGTTTGTAATTTTTGTCCAGGTTTTACCATAATCGGTCGTTTTATACAAATACGGCTGAAAATCTCCCGTTTTGTATAAGGTCCCTGCCACATAGCAAACGGCTGGATCAAAGGAAGAAGGTTCTACACTATTGACCATCATCCACTTAGGCATTTGAGAGGGTGTTACATTTTCCCAGTTTGCCCCACCATCTCTAGTCAGATGAAGCAGCCCGTCATCACTACCTACCCACATAAGTCCTTCTTGAAGGGGGGACTCGTTTGCTGCAAAAATGGTGCAATAATACTCTACACTGGTATTGTCTTGGGTGATGGGTCCCCCAGAAGACCTCAATTTTTCAGGATCATTTCGTGTTAAATCGGGGCTAATAATCTCCCAACTTTGCCCTTCATTTTCAGAAACATGTACATGATTCGAGAAGGTGTACAACTTCTTGGGATTGTGTTTACTAAAATGAATTGGAAAATTCCATTGAAAACGGTATTTCATTCCTTCAGCTCCATATCCCATCGGGTTATCCGGCCAAACATTGATTCCACGTTCACTGTTGGTTTGATGATTGAGTCGGGTTAAATAGCCCCCATAACTTCCTCCATAAACAATTTCATTATTTAGTGGATCTACAGCGATATGTGCAGATTCTCCACCTGCAGTAGGTTCCCAATCGTCTTCAGAAATTGAATTCCCATCCGAACGGTATTTGACCCTCAAAGTGGAATTGTCTTGTTGAGCTACATAGATTCGATAGGGAAAGGAATTGTCTGTAGTGACTCGATAAAATTGTGCCGTGGGTTGGTTGTGATAGGTGCTCCATGTTTCTCCTCCATCATAAGATATTTGAGCTCCACCATCATCGGCAATGATGAGGCGCTTATTATCTTCAGGGGCTATCCATAAATCGTGGTGATCACCATGAGGTGCGTTTTTAGACTCAAACGTTTTTCCCCCGTCTTTCGACTTGTGATAAGAGACATTCATGACATAAACGAGATCTTCATCTTGTGTATCTGCATATATTTTTGAATAATACCATGCGCGTTGTCTCAAAGCTCTACTGTCGTTGATATGTTTCCATGTAGCACCGCCGTCTTCGGATTTATACACCCCGCCTTCCTCTTTGTTTTCAACGATAGCCCATACTTTTTGTGAATTAATTGGAGAGACTGTAATTCCCATAATTCCCAAGATTCCTGGGGCAAAACCTTCGTTTGTACTAATCTCATTCCATGTTTGCCCTTCATCCGTACTTTTCCATAAAGCAGATCCTTCCCCACCGCTGTTTAAGCTGTAGGGTGTTCGGTTTACTCTCCAAGTGCTGGCATACAAAACTCTTGAATTACTAGGATCCATAACCAATTCAACAGCCCCAGAATGTTCGTTAGAAAATAATACTTTATCCCAACTTTTACCCCCGTCCATACTTTTATAGACTCCCCGATCTTTTGTGGGTTTATAAATATTCCCCAATACGGCGGCATAAACTATGTCTGGATTAGTGGGATGTATAGCAATTCTGGGGATGTGCCTTGAATTTGGCAATCCAGAAAAAACCCATGTTTTTCCTGCATCAACAGATTTCCACAAGCCGTACCCAGAAGATACGTTTCCTCTTAAAGTTACTTCACCACCACCTACGTAAATTACGTTTGGATCACTTTGAGCTACGGCCACAGAGCCGATACTTCCTCCAAAATAACCGTCGGAAATATTTTCATAGGTTTGACCCCCATCCTCGGTTTTCCATACTCCTCCCCCAGTTGCACCAAAATAAAATAAATTGGGTTTTCCAGAAACACCTGTCACTGCAGCAGAACGGCCCCCACGAAAAGGTCCGATCGATCTGTACTGAATCGCATCGTAAACTTTCTCAGGATAGCTTACGGTTGAGACTTGAGCATTTCTCCTGTTGCGTTGTCCATAAAAAGGAGTAGCCATTAAAAAAACGAACAACGTTAAAGTCAAAAGTATAGTGGGATGTTTTGAATATCTCAGTTTCATAGTCTTTAAATTGTGATGAATTAAAAGTATAAATTTAATTCTGAAATAAGGTGCTCTCCAGAAAAGCTTTTCCCTGCACTAAGAGGCAAAAAGCTCTTTCTTTACTGCTCGATTCAGAAAAAAGGCAGTGACAATAGTTGAAATCACGTCCGAAATTGGAAAGGCTAACCAGACCCCTTGAACCCCATATTGATAGGACAAAAGATACAGTAAAGGAATAAAAACCAAACCTTGTCTGCTCAAGGTTAACAATAAAGCAGGCAATGCTTTCCCAATAGCCTGGAAATATGCAGCCCCAATCAACTGTATTCCAACCATAGGCAAAGCAGCGAAAACGATTTTTAATGCGCCCGGTGTTTGAGAGTTTACGACTGCATCCTTCGTGAAAAGTGTTGGGATTTGATCTGCAAAAAACATAATAAACAACAACACCAATGTCGCTAAAACCGTAGCATACCCTATAGAAATATTAATTACTTTTCGAACTCGATCCCAATTTTTTGCTCCGTAATTATACCCTGCAATTGGAAGGAAACCTTGGGTAATCCCAAAAATAGGAAAGGTTGCAAACATCAGCATCCGACTTAAAATGGCATAAACTGCTATAGTAGATTCCCCTCCAAATGAAAATAAAATATTATTTACAAGAAGAACCGTAATACTAACCATGGCTTGCCTTGCTAGAGTAACTGATCCTAAAGAAGAAATTTCTTTTACAAGGGAAGCGTCTAATCTAAAAGCACTCCATTTTGGACGAAGCACTGATTTTTTAGATACAAAAAAATAAACAATATAGGCTGCACATACACCATAAGATAGCGTTGTTGCCCATGCGGCACCCATCATTCCCCAATCAAAAACACGGATAAATACATAATCCAATACTAAATTGGAAACGGAAGGTAAAAGCATGGCATACATTGCGTTTTTCGGTTTCCCTTCGGCACGTATCGTATTGTTCGACATCATGCAAAAAGCGAGTACCGGCACACCGTACATCACAATAACGTAATAGGTTTTGGCCAAGGAAAACAGGCTCCCTTTCCCTCCAAAAATTGGGAGGATTTCATTGACAAAAAACAAGCCAAAAAAGACTACAATGATGGTTAATAAAAATGTTAGGGTAATCTGATTGGCAAAAGTTCGCTCTGCCTTGTTATGATGGTGTTCTCCTAAGGCTCTAGAGATTATGGAGGCTCCACCAACTCCTATGGACATTCCTAGAGCAGCAATAAAAAAAGACACCGGCAAAACTACATTGATGGCTGCAATAGCCTCTGAGCCGATCCACTGACCAACAAAAATAGTGTCGATCAGGATATTAAGTGACATCACTAATATCCCTATAGAGGCAGGAACGGCTTGTTGTATTAATAATTTGGGTATGGACTGAATTCCTAAAGCGGCTGTTGACTTTAAACTCATTGAGCCATTTCTTTAAGGGCCCATTCGTCTATCCATCTACTCATTACATTCACCCAATCTTCTCTGTCGTTCACACAAGGAATTACATGTAGTTTTTTTCCTCCGTTGTCTTCAAAATCTTCAGCTGCTTCCATCCCAATCTCCTCTAAGGTTTCCAAACAGTCTGAAATAAAAGCTGGAGTTACTATGGCCAATTCTTTCGTTCCGTTTTTCGCAAAAGCTTCAACCGTTTTGTCGGTGTAAGGTTTTAACCAAGACCCCAAAATGGAAACTCGAGATTGAAAACTTGTAGAATAAGTTCCTTCTTTTAATTCTAAATATGCTGCTACGTTTTGAGTCGTCTTTTCACATTGATGTCTATAGCAATAGGCATGGGCAGGGGAATCCTCAAAACAACATTTACCATCCATTTTACAATGCGATTTGGTAATGTCTGATTTGCGAATATGCCGTTCTGGAACTCCGTGATAAGAAAACAAAAGATGCTCCCAGTTTTTTCCTTTTAGCGACTCCTGTATGGTATTGGAAAGTACACGGATATAATCAGGATGATCGTAAAAAGCTGGCAAAGATGTAAATTCCATATGAGGAAAATGCTTTGCTCTAATCTCTTCAGCCAATACCAAAATCGTTTCTGTAGTTGCCATGGCAAACTGAGGATAGAGAGGGAGAAGTAAAACTTCCGTTACCCCTTTTTTTGCAAGGGCATCCAAACCAAAATGAATGGATGGGTTGCCATATCGCATTGCAAGTTCAACAGGGATACTTACTTTGTTTTGAACTTTTTCAAGGAGTCTTTCTGAGAGGACAATTAATGGAGAACCTTCCTTCCACCAAATTTTGCGATAGGCTTTTGCGGATTTTTTCGGTCGTGTATTTAAAATAATTCCTTTAACTAAAAATGTTCGGAACCATTTGGGTAAATCGATAACCCTCTCATCCATTAAAAACTCATCTAAATACGACTTAACATCTTCGGTTTCGGTACTATCTGGAGAGCCCAGATTAACTAATAGTACTCCTTTCATGAACAAATTTTTTACGAAGATACTGAACCTAAATATTTCTTAGGAGTGGTTCCATATTTCTTTTTGAAGGCTGCAATAAAATGACTGGCCGTGCTGTAGCCAAGTTTTAAGCCTACTTCATTGACATTGTATTTTTGAGAATTTAACATTCTACAGGCTTCTTCCATTTTATGGTCTAAGAGGTATGCATATACCGTATCCCCATAAAGTTCCTTAAAACCCTCTTTTAATTTTTTCAAAGAAAGTCCAATTTCGACGGCTAGGCTTTCCAAGGAAGGAGGTGTCGTCATTCGCTCCAAAATTATTTCTTTGGCCTGACGAATTTTTCTAACATTCTCCTCATCTACCAAAAAAGGACATTGTGCAATGGATGGATCTTCACTTTTATTAAAGTAAAGACTGAGTAATTCATATACCTTCCCTTTGATATAAAGTGCTTTAATACTGTCGTGAATTTTCGATTGAAGTATCTGACTCAAAACAACAGCTATGGAGGAGGAAAACTCCTGATTGTCATAGAATTTTTTTGAGCTGTTTTCAGGACTCAAAAATGGAATATGATCGGCATCTGAAGAAAACAATGCGTGAAATTTAGTGATTGAAATCAAGACGCTAATCAACCATGTGTTGGGACTGAGTTCCACATCAATGGGCAATTTTTTTACAGGATTATAAAGGAGCATGGAATGATTTTCATAAAGTGGAAATGTATAGCTACCCTCATTGTAAATAAAATTCAGATTCCCTTTTAAGCAGAAGTGAAATTGCAAATAGTCTTGAGCAACATGATGAGTCAAGTGTTTAACTGCATCCTGGTCATTTTTCGTTCTTAAAACAACACATCCCACCCCAATTTCTGTTGTCTCAAAAGAACTTTTACCGTTATTTTTATCCTCCATAAAATGATAATTAAAATGAATCCTTTCCGATTACAATTCAAAATTTTATATAAAAATAAGCCTTTTCAAGGAGTTACGAGAATACTTATAAAAAAACCTTAAGGGACATTTATAAACTTTATAGCGTTATTTTTTAGACACACACTCTTTTATTTTTGTACTCGAATTTAAACGAATCTCATTGACCAAAATAAAGTCATTTTTTGCTGTTGGTGTAAGCCACAAAACCGCTTCAATAGATCAAAGGGGACATTTTAGTTTTAGTGATTCGAATCTGCACGGTTTGTTTTTGGATGCCAAAGAAAAAAGAATCCAAGACTTATTGATTATCAACACCTGTAACCGTACCGAGATTTATGGCTGGACCAGTTCACATGATGTCCTAAAGAATCTATTGCTTACGCATTCTGAAGGGACCCAAGAAATCTTTGATGAAATCGGTTACACCTTACAAGGTGAAGAAGGATTCCATCATTTGTTTCGAGTTGGGACTGGTTTAGAAAGTCAAATATTAGGTGATTTTGAAATCATTGGACAAATCAAGCAAAGTTTTTATCGCTCAAAAAAAATGGGGCTCGCCCATGGGAATCTTGAACGATTAACCAACTCTGTAATTCAAGCGAGCAAACGTATTAAAACCGAAACTCAGATCTCCAGTGGAGCTACTTCAGTAGCTTTTGCTTCGGTACAATACATTTTACAAAATGTCCCCGATATTTCAAAAAAGAACATCTTGCTTTTTGGAACAGGTAAAATCGGGGCAAATACTTGTGAAAATCTGGTTAAACACAGTCAAAATGATCATATTGTTCTTATCAACAGAACTCAAGAAAAGGCCGAAAAAATAGCGGGTAAATTTCCGGTACAGGTAAAACCCTTTGGAGAATTAGCCGCTTCTATTCGGGAGTGTGATGTCCTTATTGTGGCTACCAGTTCTCAAAAGCCTACTATTACAGCTGACCTCATTCACAACCAAAAACCTTTACTCATCTTGGATCTTTCCCTTCCCAGAAATGTTGATGCTAAAATAAAAGACAGACCCAACACTCAAGTGATTCACCTTGATGAACTTTCTCAAATTACAGACGCTACGTTTGAGAAAAGAAAAAAATTCATTCCTCAGGCTGAAAAAATCATTGCGTTGGTCCAACAAGAATTTATGGAATGGGTAACGCATCGTAAATACGTCCCAACCTTAAAAGCATTTAAGGAAAAAATAAGTACCCCTACAGCTAATACTGAACTGCTCCCTGAAAGGGATTTGGATTATATGGCACAGAAAATCATGGGACAAGTTGCTGCCTATCTTAGATCAAATCCACACAAAGCTGATGAAACCGTGCATCTTTTGCAAGAAGTTTTTGAGTTGAACCCTGAGCGTTTTATTAAGAAATGATACGGATTGGAACTCGGAAAAGCACACTAGCCCTCTGGCAAGCGAATCAAGTTAAAGATCAATTGGATGCGCTAGGGGCTCAGACCGTAATCGTGCCCATCGAAAGCGAAGGAGACCAAAACCTAACCGACCCGCTTTATCAAATGGGAATTCAAGGAATTTTCACCAAAGCTTTGGACCAAGCACTTCTTCTCAATAAAATCGATCTGGCAGTTCACAGTCTTAAAGACGTGCCTACATTAATGGCGCAAGGAATTGAAATTAGTGCAGTATTAGCTCGTGGTTCCCATTGGGATGTGCTCGTACCCCGACAAGAAAATACCCCTCTCCCTAAAAAAAACTGTATCGGCACAGGAAGTTTAAGAAGAAAAGCCCAGTGGCTTAGACGATATCCCAATTACAGCGTAGAAAATCTCCGAGGAAATGTCCAAAAACGCATAGAAAAACTAAACCACTCCACATGGGAAGGAGCCATTTTCGCTCAAGCTGGGCTCGAGCGATTGGGACTTAAGAATTTAAACTATGAAACACTTGACTGGATGATCCCTGCTCCAGCACAAGGGATTGTCGGTATTGCAAGTTTGGTAACCAATACCAAACTCCATCCTCTTTTGAACCAAATGAATTGTACCCTTACAGCACTTTGCGCAACTGTTGAACGTACTTTTTTAAATACCCTAGAAGGGGGGTGTACCGCGCCTATCGGTGCTTTCTCTGAAATAAAAAACAACACTTTGTATTTTAAAGGCGGGCTGTTTTCACTTGACGGAAAAGATGCCATCCTCTTGGAAGAGGAAGTTCTTGTAAACCACGCTGCTGAGTTTGGAATTAAAGCCGCACAAAAAATATTAGCTCAAGGGGGGGCATCCTTAATGCAACAAATAAAATCCCAAATGTAAGATGCGACTACTAGCAACCAAACATCTTGCTCCTTCCTTTAGAGACCGTCTGATACAACATGGTTTTTCTCTCATTGAACAACCCTTCATACAGATCCAGGAACTTCCATTCCAAAAAAAAGAAATCCATAATAACTTAATTTTTACGAGTCAAAATGCAGTAAAAATTGCGTTTTCTAAAGAAGAAATCACAACGCAAATCCAAGGGAGAAAATATTATTGTGTCGGTGAAAAAACAAAAACTCTTATTGAGAAAAATGGTCAAATAGTGATCAAAATGTCTCCAAATGCAGCGGAATTGGTTCAATTTTTAATTAAAAAGGGGCAAAATGAGCAATTTTCATTTTTCTGTGGAAAACTTCGTCGCCCCGAAATTGAGACTCAACTGTTTGAAAATAAGATAGAATTCAACACCCATAAAATCTACGATACCCTTATCACTCCTGTAGAAATAAACAAGGTCTTTGATGGGGTGCTCTTTTTTAGTCCGTCTGCCGTAATAAGTTATTTTAAAACCAATACTTGGAATTCAGAAACTCATGGGTTTTGCATTGGGAATACTACTGCAGCAGAACTGGCTAAACACACAAAGAATTTCAGTGTCGCTAAAGAGCCTACCGATGCCCAACTTTTACTCAGCATTCACAACTATTATACTCAACACCATGCTCAAAAATGATTTGTTTTTAAAAGCCCTTAGAGGGGAAACCGTAACCAGACCCCCTGTATGGATGATGCGTCAAGCGGGACGATATTTACCAGACTTTATGGTGTTAAAAGAAAAATATGATTTTTTTACTCGTTGTCAAACCCCCGAGTTAGCTACCGAAATCACCCTCATGCCGATAGACCAAATTGGTCCCGATGCAGCTATCTTATTTAGCGATATTTTAGTTGTCCTTCAAGCCATGCAGATTCCTGTAGAAATGAAAGAGAGTGTGGGACCATGGCTTCCCAAGCCAATCCGTTCACAAGCGGAGGTTGACCAAGTGATTCTTCCGGATATACACGAACACCTTGGGTATGTTCTAGATGCGGTTAAAATGACCAAACAAGAGCTTGCTAACCGAGTTCCGCTTATTGGCTTTGCTGGATCCCCTTGGACGCTACTTTGTTATGCCGTTCAGGGGCAAGGTTCGAAAACGTTTGATAAAGCCAAAGCTTTTTGTTTTAGTCATCCGGAATCAGCCCACGAGCTCCTCAAAAAAATCACCACTACTACCATTGCCTATTTAAAAGAAAAGGTCAAATCCGGTGTCGATGCAGTACAAATTTTTGATTCATGGGGTGGACTTCTTTCTCCAGAGGATTACCAAATTTTTTCTTGGCCCTATATTCAACAAATCATCGATGCATTAAAAGAAGAAATCCCTGTAATTGTCTTTGGAAAAGGATGCTGGTTTGCACTTCATGAAATGGGAAAATCTGGTGCATCAGCATTGGGTGTGGACTGGACTTGCTCTGCAAGAAATGCTCGATATCTCTCTGGTGGACAGATTACACTCCAAGGAAATTTTGATCCCGCAAGATTACTTTCCCCCATCCCTGAAATTACAGAAGCGGTTTATAAAATGATCAATGAATTCGGAAAAGATCGTTACATTGTCAATCTAGGGCATGGCATTTTGCCTAACATCCCTGTTGATCATGCCAAAGCATTTGTAGATGCTGTGAAATCCTATTATTAAATGAACCTGCCTACACCATGAAAAATCGGTTTTACACTTACATTCAAAAACTTCAAAATGAGATTACTCTTGCCTTGGAGGGTGTTGATGGTAAAGCACGATTCAAAGAAGACGTGTGGACGCGTTCAGAAGGGGGCGGAGGACAAAGTCGTATTCTTGAAAATGGTGCCGTAATAGAAAAAGGAGGGGTAAATATTTCGGCAGTTCATGGACCATTACCCAAAAGCATGCAAAGCTATTTTAAAGTAGGTGATGTTAATTTTTATGCCTGTGGATTGAGTTTGGTTCTTCATCCTAAAAATCCAATGGCCCCTACTGTTCACGCCAATTGGCGATATTTTGAAATGTATGACAAATCCAATACCCTTATTGATCAATGGTTTGGTGGTGGACTTGATTTGACTCCCTACTACCTTTTTGAAGAGGATGCAATTCATTTTCATCAGCAATGTAAAACCGCTTGTGATGTGCACCACCCCGATTTTTATTCCGACTTTAAAGCCCATTGCGACAACTATTTTTATAACGAACACCGGGAGGAAGCACGAGGTATCGGAGGTTTGTTTTTTGACTATCTCAAAGCAAACCCTACCATTGGTATCGAAGATCGATACAATTTTGTTACAACTGTTGGGGATGCCTTTCTTGAGGCTTACCTTCCCATATTAAAGAAACGAAAAGATCTTCCCTACACCAAAGCACAAAGAGATTGGCAGGAAATCCGGAGAGGACGTTATGTAGAATTCAATCTAATCCATGATAAAGGAACCCTCTTTGGACTCAAAACTAAAGGCCGAATGGAGAGTATTTTAATGAGTCTTCCTCCTCATGTTCAGTGGCGTTACGATTATCAACCGGAAGAAGGAAGTGAAGAAGCAAAACTTCTAGCGGTTTTAAAAAATCCAAAAGAATGGGTCTAAATCGAAATTCTACATTTCAGTTTTTGTATTTTAATTGCAAAATGAATCCCTATGAATAGCCTGATTATCTTATTTGTACTCCCACTACTGATCATATTTTCCTATTTGTTTGATGCCTTTTCGCGAAAAACAAAATTTCCGTCTGTCATACTTTTAATGTTTACTGGAATTGTGGTTCGGGTGATATCAAACGCCTATGGAATTGAAAAATTAGGGTTTTTAGATGATCTAATTCCTGTACTAGGAACCGTCGGATTGATTTTAATCGTTTTGGAAGGTGCCTTAGAACTAGAAATTAAAAGAGAAAAGCTTTTCCTTATTTTAAAAGGATTCCTTGCCGCTCTTGTCCTTTTAATACTCAATATAGTTGCATTGCAATGGGTTTTTGCTCATGTATTTCAAATGAATACCCAATTGGCTATCTTATCCGCTATCCCACTGGCAATCATAAGCAGTGCAGTGGCAATCCCTTCCGCAGCAAGTTTCCTCAATCAAGATCGTGAGTTTGTTGTCTATGAATCTACTTTTTCTGATATCCTGGGAATCATGATTTTTAATTATGCCTTGAGACAGTTTGAAACTGATCAAGCCCTTATTGGTGTTACACCCATGGTTTCGCTTTTTCTTCAAATTATTGGAGTCATTGTAATTTCTCTCGCCATAACCTACGTATTGTTTAAACTCTTGCGAGAGATTGATCACCATGTCAAATTTTTCTTAATTCTAGCATTACTCATCTTGGTATATGCTTTTGGAAAGTTGTTCCATCTACCCGCATTAGTAACCATTTTTATCTTTGGAATTTTCTTGAGTAATGTGAAAAGTTTACTCCCTCGGTTTTTAAAAAATTATTTAGACTTGGACCACACAGAAAAGGAATTGCATGAGTTTCATATACTCACTGCAGAATCAACCTTTATCGTTAGGACGTTCTTTTTCTTGTTCTTTGGTTTTTCCATTCAGCTTTCAGATTTTAACACTGCGCAGCCCGTATTGTATGGAATACTTATCATCTTAATTATGTTGGTTTTACGTTATCTTTATTTTACCACAACTACTTTTAAAATAAAACCCAGTTCTCTGGTTTATATGTCGCCCAGAGGGCTCATCAGTATTTTGTTGTTTGTACAACTTAAAGAAGTTTCTTTTATTGATTTAACAAATAGCCCAATTGATGAGCGGGTGTTGTTAATTGTTATTTTAAGTTCAATGCTAGTCATGCTTATCGGAACATTAAAAAAACCCAAAGCTGAAGTCCCTGAAATTGAGGAGGCAGAAACTGAGATTGAAGAGGAAACTCCACAAACATTAGACATGGAAGTTTACCCTTCCGAACCCCCTGAGAACCCTTCCGAAGATTCACTAAATTAAAAAACATGTTTCCACTTAATCGCAACAGAAGATTACGAAATTCATCCAGCATGAGAAGTTTGCTCCAAGAGTACCGACTTACTCCCGACGATTTTATCACTCCCTTATTTATTATTGAAGGAAAACAGTTGAAAGAGCCCATTCCTTCGATGCCGGGTTATTTTCGAATGTCCTTGGATTTGATCGCTGAAAAAGTAATCACGTTATGGAAACAAGACCTCAAAGCAGTACTCTTATTTGTAAAAGTTCCCGAGGGATTAAAAGATAATGAGGGGAAAGAGGCATTAAATCCAGACGGCTTGATGCAACGCGCCATTAAAACAATAAAGGATGCTGTTCCTGAAATGATCGTAATGACTGATGTTGCCTTAGATCCTTATTCCTCATTCGGGCATGATGGCATTGTTGAGAAAGGCAATGTTTTGAATGACCCAACGGTTGCTGTATTATCAAAAATGGCACTTTCCCATGCTCAAGCAGGTGCAGATGTGGTCGCTCCAAGTGATATGATGGATGGCCGTGTTTTAGCTATTCGAAAAGAATTAGAAGCAGCTCAATTTCACAATACAGTCATCATGAGTTATAGTGCAAAATACGCTTCTTCGTTTTACGGTCCCTTTCGGGATGCGCTGGATTCTGCACCAGGTTTTGGAGATAAAAAAACCTACCAAATGGATTTTGCAAATCGTGAAGAAGCCCTTGTTGAAACCCAACGCGATATCGAAGAAGGTGCAGATATAGTGATGGTCAAACCCGGTTTGGCTTATTTAGATATTATTCGGGATCTTAAAAATTCGATTCAAACTCCCATTGCAGCCTATCAAGTAAGTGGTGAATATGCTATGCTTAAAGCTGCTGCTGAAAAAGGGTGGATTGATCACGATCAAGTCATGCTGGAACAACTCCTAAGTTTCAAACGTGCTGGAGCACAGCTTATCGCAACCTATTTTGCTGAGGAAGCTGTTAAACATATTTAAATTTTCGTTTTTTGTCTTTAAAAATTTATACTTTTAAAAAAAGTAATCCCCAATGCGCCCCAAATTCATTCTCTTATTAGGAGCACTAATCCCCGTATTTTTTTCCTGTAATGGAGTTGATTTCATTGATGATTATGTCCCCCCCTCCATACGAATTACTACACAGATTACCACCTTAACATTAGGCTCATCCGTAGCTTTAGAAGCCTCTTATTTTAACAATGTAGGGGTACACATTCAGGCGAAAACTATTGAATGGAAAAGTTTACACCCTGAAATTATCCAAATCAATGCCGAGGGGACTGCTAGCCCTCTTCAAGAAGGACAAGCAGAATTAATCGCTCAAACCACTACAGAAGAGGGTGATGTTGTCCTAGATACAATTTTAATTACCGTTGTCAGTAATGTTGTTTTTGAAAACGAAGACGAAGTTCCTATAGATCACGATATCGAGGGAGGGATGCAAAATTCAAGTGTTAGCCCTACACTTAGAATCCTGAACAGCATCATAGAAATTAGTGCAAACACCAGCTATCAATTGGAAATTTTTTATCAGGATGAAAACGGAGTAGAAAGCCATCCAGAAACACTTCTTTGGACAAGTTCTGATCAAACTGTAATCGACGTTAATGAAAAAGGAACCCTAACCGCCATAGGTTCCGGCACAGCAACGATTACTGTTTCACTAGCTACTTCAAATACGCTTCTATTCGCACAAAATTTTATTACGGTAACTGTACCCGAATTGGAAACAGTAACCTCTTTTTCTGGAAATCTAGTCACCAAAAGTGGTTATACATTAGAGGGTGGATTTACACTTAGCATCACAGAAACAGGTCTTCAACTCAGTTTAGGAGAAGATTACAAAGCCTCAACAACGCTCCCTGGTCTTTATGTTTACTTGTCCAATAACAACAACACTACTTCACAGGCTTATGAAATTGGACCCGTAAAAGTATTTACTGGTTCACATTCCTATGACCTCCCTTCATCCATTGGACTGATGGATTATCAATACATTCTTTATTGGTGCAAGCCCTTTAATGTAAAAGTAGGAGAAGCAAAAATTTACGATTAATGAAAAGCTCCACTTTTATTCTTCTCTGCATTTTTAGCTTTTCTCTTGTTCATGGACAATGGATAAAAGAAAAAGGCAGTGGTTATTCCAAGATTAGTGGGTGGTCTTTACTCGCTGATGAACATTTTACAGACCAGGGAAAAATAGATCCGAACGCCACCAGAGGTCTATTTATCAGCAGCATTTACTTGCAATACGGTCTGTCAAAAAACGTCAATTTCATTGCTTATTTGCCCCTTTGGGTAAAGAATTATCAATACGCTCAGATCTCCAAAACGAATGGAAATACCTATGAACCCAGACAGGTTTTTAATGGATTAGGCGATATTAATCTTGGAATGGAATATGGACTAAAAACAAGTGGGAAATGGGTGCTTTCTTCTACACTTACACTAGGGCTTCCCTCAGGAAAAGCTGTTGCTGGTTCAGACGGAAGTTTTCAAACGGGTGATGGGGAATTCAATCAATTGATCCAATTAAACGCTGGAAGTGGCTTTTCCATAGGAGGACAAAACTTATATCTAAAATCGTATTTAGGGTTAAACAACCGAACCAAAGGGTTCTCGGATGAAGTCCATACTTATTTTGAAACAGGAAGTCAATTTTTAGAAAATAATCTGTTAATTCTTGGTCGTTTACACTGGACAAAACCCCTTTATAATGGCACCTTAGATGCCTCCAATTCCAATGGTACCATTTTCGCCAATAACATTGAAAGTTTGGTTATCGGATTTGAGACTGCGATAAATCTGGGAGAACAGTGGGGATTAAGTGTTGCTATTACACACCCGATATCGGGAAAAGTCATTTACCGAGCCCAAAGTTATTCGGGAGGAATATTCTTTAACTTTTAGCAAATTCAAACCCCATATTTTCGCTCTGCTGAAAATGGCAGCAGGGAGAGCGTAGTCGGTTGATCTGAAATTAATTCGGCAACCAATTTTCCTGTAGCTGGTCCCAAACTCCAACCCATCATCGAATGACCGGTAGCCAAAACTAAATTTGCACATTTAGAATGTCTGCCAATGTAAGGGAGTCCGTCTGGAGAAAGAGGTCTAAGTCCACACTTCACTTCATCTATGTCGGTTTGATTAGGAACAACATTCGGATAGAACGCTGATGCGGCTCGGGCAATGGCGGCAACCCGTTTCGTGTTGATCAGATGATTTATACCCGACAATTCCATCGTTCCCCCAAATCGTGTAAAGCCTTGCATAGGAGTTACAGCTACTTTTGCCTCTAGTAAAATTGCTGGGAGGCGAATCCCCGTAGGCTGATGAATATTGATCCGGTAGCCTTTTCCTGCTTGAACCGACAATTGAATTCCAAGTTGTTTTACTAAGGATTCTGACCAAGCACCGCTTGCAAGGACAACCTCATCGGTTGCCACTTGTTTTGAGGTTGTACACACCGCAGTGATTTTATTTTCTTGTATTTTAAAATGAGAAACAGCCTCTCCAGTCAAAAAAGTTACTCCTCTCTTTTCCAAAACAGCAATCAAATTCTTCATAAACAATTCAGGCGTACTGTGAGCATCGCTCTCATACCAGTAAGCTCCAGCAATATTCATAGGCGCGTCGGGTTGTTTTTTTAAAACCTCTGAAGGGGTCAGTTGATCAATTTTCAACCCTAAGTCTCTAGCCCAACTCACAATTTCGGCTTCTTCCTTTTCCGCATGAACGGTTTGATAAGCCATTAAAAGTCCTTTTGTTTCAAGATGAAAGTCAAATTCCTCTGAGGCTTTCATTTCCAAATAAAGTTGCTTACTCAGAATATTGATGTCAAGTAAGGTTTGCATGGAACGCTGAACATGATCGGGCGTACATGATTTCATGAATTTTAATCCCCATTGAACTAGATCTTTGTTTAATCGGGGTTTGATGTAAAAAGGACTCGAAGCTTTAAACATCCAACGCAAACCCTTGGAGACCATGCCCGGTGCTGCCATAGGTACGATATGACTAGGAGTGAGGTATCCTGCATTGACATGAGAAGCTCCGCTGCTAAAATCTCCCTTATCCATCACTGTAACTTGATGCCCTTCCAAGGTTAGATAGTACGCTGAACACAAACCTACGATCCCTCCTCCTACAACTACAACCTTTTTTTGAATCATATCAGATAACTTGAAAGCCTTTTACATAAGGATCCTCAGGATCTAAAATTAATTTATTGTATCCGGTAATTCGCGCATTCCCCTCTATGCTGGGAATCATTGCCTCCAAACTTCCAACTTTTGCTTTAGATTCTACACACCCAGTAAAAACCGACCCAATGATACTTTCGTGAACAAAAGGATCTCCAACTTTTAATCTTCCCTTGGCAAACCATTGTGCCATCCTTGCAGAAGTACCTGTCCCACAGGGTGACCGATCGATAGCCTTATCGCCGTAAAAAACAGCATTTCGAGCAGTTGCATTTTTCTGAATGGGTTTCCCTGCCCATAAAACATGACTACAGCCTTGTATATTTTCATCCAAGGGGTGGATAAATAAATGGGCTTCATTTAAACGCTTTCGAAGATCTCGACTCCATGAAACCAATTGAGAGGTGGTATATGCATCGATTCCTTTAAAGTTTTTTTGTAAATCTATTATCGCATAAAAATTTCCACCATAGGCCACATCAATATTCAACTTACCTAAACCTGGACATTCAATTTCAAAATCGCTGGCGTACAAAAATGCGGGAACATTAGTAAAACGAACGGCAGTAACTTTATTTTCTTTTTGAGTGTACTTCGCAATGACCAATCCTGCTGGGGTTTCAACACGTACTACTCCCGGTACTTGGGGTTGGATTAATTGCTCCTCGATTAAAATTGTAATTGCACCTATTAAACCGTGACCACACATGGGTAAGCAACCACTGGTTTCGATAAATAAAATTCCTATGTCGTTTTGTGAATCTTGAGGATCGTAATAAAAACTCCCGCTCATCATATCGTGCCCTCGAGGTTCAAACATCAACCCTGTTCTTATCCAATCGAAATTTTTAATAAAATGAGAGCGTTTTTCACTCATAGTAACTCCTATCAACTCTGGCCTTGGTGACTTTACAATACGCACAGGGTTTCCTGCAGTATATCCATCAACACAATCAAATTCGATGCGCTCTGTTGGTTTCATAAAGCTGCTGTAGTCAGATTACCATCTACATTTCTTAGAATGCCTAAGGGGTTTTCATTTTTTAAAGCATCTGGGAGCAATTCATTTGGACAATCTTGAAAAGCAACAGGACGTAACCAACGGTAGATTGCGTCCGTTCCTACGGAAGTAAAACGACTGTCTGTGGACGCTGGAAAAGGGCCCCCATGTTGCATCGCTTCGGTTACTGCCACACCAGTAGGTACGCCTTCAAAAAGAATTCTCCCCACCTTGGATTGCAATTTGGAAAGGAGCATTTTTAAATCTCTGTTGTCCTCCTTCTCGCCAAGCAAGGTAGCTGTTAGCTGACCTTCTAATGCCATAGCAACTTCGAGCATTTGACTTACAGAAAGGCAATTTACTACTAGAGTAAACGGTCCAAAAACCTCTTCAGACAATTTTTTATTTTTTATAAACTCCTTGGCATCTATGGAACCAACAACCGCAGAACAATTTCCAGAGGAATAAACGGACTTCAACTTTCCTTCTGATTTAAGTTCATCTATTTGTAAATCAAATTTCTTTTGGATAGAATCGTGTGCCATAGGAGGAAGACTCAATTCGGAAGTATGCTGGCTGATTTCAGCTGCCAAATCATGAGTTCCAGAGGGGTCACATACAACAATAAGACCCGGGTTAGTGCAAAACTGTCCCGTTCCCATAGTAACGGATTGGGCTAGTGTTTCGGCTAAGGAAAAATCTGTTTTTAATTTGTTTTCAAATATAAAAATGGGATTAATACTACCCATTTCTGCAAAAACTGGGATGGGTTCTTTCCGCTTTTGGGCAAGATCGTAAAGCGCTTTGCCCCCTGAAAAACTTCCTGTAAATCCTACTCCTTTAATCTTAGGATGTGAAACCAACAGACTTCCTATTTTATGGGATTGCCCCCCCAAATGAGAAAATATACCTTGAGGTAAGTTGCATTTTACTAGGGCTTTGGCAATACAATCTGCTACCAACTCACTCGTTCCAGCATGGAACGGATGTGCTTTAACTACCACGGGACAGCCTGCAGCTAAAGCAGAAATAGTATCCCCTCCAGCGGTTGAAAAAGCCAAAGGGAAATTACTCGCACCAAAAACGGCTATAGGACCTATCGGATAATTCATCTTTCGAAGATCCGGTCCTTGGGTGTGTATCTTGATTTCTGCTAAAGAACCCTTTTGTAACAATTCAATAAATCGTTGAATTTGAGCGAGGGTACGTTGAAATTCTCCTTGGGCTCGACCTTCAGGTAAAGCAGATTCTTCTTGATAGGTTTCTAAAATGAATTGCTGATGAGATTGAAGTTCCTCCTGAATGGTTTGTAAAAAAGTAGCCCGTTCCTCAAAACTTGTAGAAGCATACGTTTCAAAACTTACCTCAGCGGCAGCAACAGCTGTATCGATTTGATCGGAAGTCGCTTCTTGAAATGCCGTAGGTAAGGCTTGATTTGTTTTAGGATTTACTGTGTGAAAAATACTGGACTGAACCGTTTGTTCCCAACTGCCTGCTATTAGATTTTTTCCTGTAATCATAGGTATTTTTTATAATCAAGATTTTGTGGACGCATTTCGAGTCCCCTTAAAAGGAGGTCTTGGACTTGGTCGTGAGCTTGACCCGTAAGTGGCATACGAGGGGGCCTTACATAGCCTGTGCCCAATCCAGTCGCCACTTCACATAGTTTAATATTTTGAACCAACTGGGGAGAAATATCCAGTTCTAAAAGGGGTAAAAACCAACGAAAAACGGCTCTTGCCTTTTCCCATTCTCCAGCCTTACAATAGGTATAAATCGCTACGGTTTCTTGAGGAAAGGCATCTACTAAACCAGCTACCCAACCACTAGCTCCCATTAATAAACACTCTAATGCAATGGTATCTACCCCACAAAGAATTTTGTATCGATCCCCAAAGTGATTTATCATTCGGGTGACGTTGGTTGTATCCCGAGTAGATTCCTTAACAGCATTGATATTTTTATATTTTGAAAGCTTTTCAAACATCTCAAGGGTAACCATAATTTTATAATCTACAGGGTTGTTGTAAATCATTATGGGTAACGTGGTGCTTGATGCTATTGCTGAAAAATACGCGACCGTTTCTTCATCGGTAGCCTTGTATCGCATGGGGGGAAGCAACATTAATCCATCTGCACCTTCGTCTTCTGCTTGGCGTGCTAAAGCAACTGCAACCGCAGTTGACTGTTCTGCAATATTGAGAATCACTGGGATTTTCCTTTCAACTTGTTCTATGCTGGTGGCCAAAAGTGTACTTTTTTCTTTTGAACTTAAAGTACTTGCCTCACCCAGAGTTCCTCCTAATATAATCCCATGAACTCCCGCCTCTATTTGGGCAGACAAATTCAGTTGAAAAGCCTTAAGGTCAAGATTGAAGTCCGCATCAAACTGGGTAGTAATAGCAGGCATGACACCCTCCCATTTAAAATTTATCATTGTAATTTGTGTTTTATAAGCGCTGATCAAGATAAGTTTTTTTACTATTTGACGCTGCTTTTTTAAAAAATTTCTAAATTGAAAACAAGACCAAAAAAAACCTCTTACCCCATCAAAAATGGTTCCTTTTTCCTATATAAAAACCCCTTTGGGGTGGGTAAAAATTCAGGAGAGTAATTCCAAATTAACTTCACTTCAATTTGTAGAAGACCCTATGATTACAGAGGATCAACCGTTAACTCCCCTTTCCCAAAAAGTAAAGACCGATTTGAAATTGTATTTTGAGAGCGGTATTTTGAATCCTTCCTTTCCCCTAGAACCGGAGGGAACACCCTTCCAAAAACAGCTTTGGGATCTTCTTTTGCAAATACCCAAAGGAAAAACTATAAGCTATAAACAATTGGCACAACTTTTCGGAAATCCTAAAGCCATTCGGTCTGTAGCAAATGCTGTAGCCAAAAACCCTATCCTACTCTACATTCCCTGTCATCGAGTGATCGGAAGTGACGGTTCTATGACTGGATATGCCGCTGGAATTCAAAAGAAAATTGGGTTGCTCGAACGGGAAGGTGTGTCCATTCAAAAAAGATTAAATTTGTGAGACAAGTGTTTACTGTTTAAATTTAAAAGAAGAACTGGTGATCAAAAAAATATTGCAATCCATAGGAGTCCTTGGTATCGTTTTATTTAGCCTAGTCTATATCTCTGACTACAGCTATTTGTTAACTGCCGTATCCAACATTTATCTCAAAGGCCATACAACGGCATTTTTAGCCGATTATGAACAGTTCGAAAACAGAACTTTGCCCGCTTCTGAAAATCCAGAGCCTTGGCCGTTGCATTCCAAATTCAATTCGACAGAACTTACTGAAGAACAAGAAAAAACGATCGTTGAAAATAAAACTGTCGCTTTTTTAATATTTAAAAATGACAGCCTCTTTTTTGAAAAATACTATGATGGATATGGTTTAGATTCAAAAAGCAATGCCTTTTCAATGGCCAAAAGCTATGTGTCGGCACTTCTTGGGAAAGCCATCATGGAGGGGTATATCGAAAGTTTGGATCAGGCTGTAATCGATTTTATCCCAGAACTCAAAGGCGCCTATGCCTCAAAAGTTACTGTTGGTGATTTATCCAGTATGGCCTCTGGACAACGATGGGATGAATCCTATTACTCTCCTTTATCTGTCACAACAGCCGCTTATTTTGTAGAAGATTTAGACCGTTTGATTTTAGAGCAACCCATAGATGAAGCCCCAGGTCAGTCCTATATCTACAAAAGCGGTACCACTCAATTGCTCGGGATGGTTATTGCTAGAGCCACTGGAAAAAACTTGACCGAATACCTTTATGAAAGCTTTTGGAATCCAATGGGTGCTGAAAAAGAAGCCTTATGGCAGCTGGATAGCAAAACCAAGGGTATGGAAAAAGCGTATTGTTGTATCGCTTCTAATGCTCGGGATTTTGCCCGACTATCCAAATTGTATAAAAACCATGGAAAATGGAAGGGTAAACAACTCCTCGATTCAACCTTCATTGCCCAATCCATTCAGCCTCGTTTTAGCGAAAGTCCCGAATATGGATACGGCTGGTGGCTAAAAGAATACAAAGGATATCGGGTTCATATGAATCGTGGACATTTAGGCCAATATGTAATCACTTTCCCCGAAGAAAATTTAATTGCAGTCCGCCTTGGACATGAAAAAGGGCCAAAAGGAAATCCTGAGGATCCTTTTACTCCCGACATTTACCACTACATGAATGTGGTTTTAGACCTGAATTCAGATGCTGACACACCTTGACTTACATAAAATTCTATTTCTAGACATCGAAACTGTTCCCCTTTACAGCAATTTCAGTGAAGTTCCTGAAATTGAAAAAAAGTATTTTGAAGAAAAAACAGCCTACCAAAGAAAGGATGAGATTACGGCAGAAGATTTTTATAATAAAGCAGGAATTTGGGCTGAATTTGGAAAAATTATTTGTCTCTCTGTCGGTTATTTTGCTCCCACAACAAACAAGCGAGAATTCCGATTAAAAAGTTTTTTCGGCGATGAAAAATTTCTTTTGACCGAATTTAAAACTCTGATTGAAACCCATTTCAATTCTCCCAAACACCGACTTTGTGGACATAATGCAAAAGAATTTGATTTCCCCTTTATCGCCCGAAGAATGCTTGTCCATCAGATTGCACTCCCAACTACGTTACAGTTGTTTAATAAAAAACCTTGGGAGGTTCCTCATTTGGACACTCTTCACTTATGGCGTTTTGGAGATTTCAAACACTATACCTCTCTAAAGTTAATGGCATACACTTTAGGTATTCCTTCACCAAAAGACGATATCGATGGAAGTCAAGTAGCTTCTGTTTTTTATGAGGAAAGAAACATCAATCGGATTGTGACCTATTGTGAAAAAGATGTGGTTACAGTAGCTCAAATTTTTCTAAAACTCAGAAACTCCTCACTTCTTCGGGAAGAAGAAATTTCTTTCAGCACCTAAAATTTAACTATATTAGACCGTACAAAAATTAAATTGAATGGAAACAAATTACGATGCCATTGTAGTTGGAACTGGAATAAGTGGGGGCTGGGCTGCTAAAGAACTTTGTGAAAAAGGATTAAAAACTTTAGTACTGGAAAGAGGACGAATGGTAAAACATTTAGAAGACTATCCCACCATGTATTTGGATCCATGGGATATGAAGAATGGCGGAAGCACCTCTCAAGAAGAATTAAAAAACTATAACAAGCAACGTAGATGGGGAGTAAATGAAGGAAACCGTCATTTTTATAATAAAGACGCGGAGTACGATTATGATGAAGACAAAACCTTTGATTGGATTCGCGGAACTCAAGTAGGAGGTCGATCGTTAATATGGGGAAGACAGACCTACCGCTGGAGTGATGACGATTTTGAAGCCAACCTCAGAGATGGAATTGGCATCGATTGGCCCGTTCGTTATAAGGATATTGCCCCCTGGTATTCTTATGTTGAAAAATTTATTGGGGTTAGTGGAGAAGCATTAAATCTTCCTCAACTTCCCGATAGTGAATTTTTACCCCCCATGGAACTCAACTGTGTGGAGAAAGAATTACAATCCTCAATTGCCAAAAACTATACAGATCGTGTCATGACAGTTGGTCGAGTAGCACACATTACTCAAGGCACGAAATCCAATGGAGGAAGAACCCAATGTCAATTCCGAAATCGCTGTGATAGAGGGTGTCCTTTTGGTTCGTATTTTAGCTCAAACTCTTCTACACTTCCCGCTGCAGAGCTAACTGGAAATCTTACTCTAAGAGCTAATTCTGTAGTAACAGAAGTGATTTATGACGAAAAAACACAGAAAGCTTCTGGAGTTCGAGTTGTTGATACAATCACAAAAGAGGTGTTGGAGTTCAATTCCAAAGTAGTTTTCATTTGTGCTTCTTCTATGGCCTCTACAGCTATTTTGCTCAATTCAAAATCCGAGCGTTTCCCAAACGGTTTAGGGAACGACTCTGGAGAACTCGGACACAATATTATGGATCACCAACTGGGTAGTGGTGCTTCAGGCACTTTTGATGGTTTTGAAGACAAATATTACACAGGAAGACGTCCAAATGGATTTTATATTCCTCGTTTTAGAAATGTTGGAGGTAAGAAAAATAACGTTGACTTTTTAAGAGGTTACGGATATCAAGGAGGTGCTGGACGTGGCAATTGGGCAGATGCTATTGCTGAATTTGGATACGGTTCTGAGTTTAAAAACGCCATGCTAGAGCCTGGAAAATGGAATGTCGGTATGGGAGGATTTGGAGAAGTATTACCCTACCACGAAAACCGCATGTATTTGAATTACGACAAAATCGATCAATGGGGTTTGCCCAAGATTGTATTTGATGCCGAATTCAAAGACAACGAGAAGAAAATGAAAGAAGATTGGAAAGTACAAGCTGCAGAAATGTTAGAAAATGCAGGTTGTAAAAATGTATCTATCTACGATTCAAACGCCCCAATAGGGAAAGGAATCCACGAAATGGGTACTGCTCGTATGGGCCATGATCCTAAAACATCTGTTTTAAACAAACACAATCAGGTACACAGTGTTCCTAATGTGTATATGACGGACGGTGCATTTATGACTTCTTCCGGTACACAAAATCCTTCCTTGACCTATATGGCATTTACTGCACGTGCGGTAAACCATGCTGTAGAGGAATTAAAGAAAATGAACCTGTAAGTATCCATGTCGGTAACCCCATCAGAAGAGGAAAAGCCTAACTGTTTATTGGATGTTCATCGACTGAATCTTGGAATAGAAGGGAACACCTTATTAAAGGAAATTTCTTTTCAACTTTCTGAGAATGAAATCGTAGCTGTTGTTGGAGAATCTGGAAGTGGCAAGTCCCTTTTAGCACTTTCACTTTTAGGTCTACAACCAAAAAATGCCGTCGTGACTGCCCAACACTTGTTCTTTCAAAAGCAGTCGTTGTTAAGCCTTCAAACCCAGGATTGGCAAAAACTTCGAGGTAATAAAATGGGGATGATTTTTCAAGAACCCCAATCCAGTTTGAATCCCTCCATGCGCTTGGGCAAACAATTAAAAGAGGTTCTTGAACAACACACTTCCCTTTCAAGAAAAAAGCAAGAAGACAAAATTCGAGAAGCGCTTTTAGAGGTCCAACTCCTAGATCCTGAACGTATTTTAAAATCCTATCCCCATGAAATTAGCGGGGGACAAAAACAACGGGTGATGATCGCGATGGCACTTCTGAATCATCCCCAAATATTGATTGCAGACGAACCTACCACAGCATTAGATGTAACGGTTCAAAAGGAAATCATAGAGCTTCTCAAACGGCTACAGAAGAAAAGGAACATGAGTGTTTTGTTTATTTCCCATGATCTTGCTTTAGTGAAAAAATTAGCGGATCGGGTATTGGTAATGTATCAAGGAGAAATTATTGAAGAAAATAGAACCGATTCTTTATTTCAAAACCCAAAAGAGGCTTATACAAAGGGACTTCTCTTTGCTCGACCCTCTACGACAGAGCGATGGAGCCCATTACCTACCTTGGCAGATTATAAATTAAAGTCCTTTCAACCCCAACAAATTACCTCCACAGAACGGGGTAAAAGACATCTCAACATATATGCTCAAAAGCCCCTATTAGAAGTAAAGGACCTTGAAAAAATTTATTCAAATCGATCCGGTTTTTTTACAAAATCAGTCGGTTTTCAGGCGGTAAGCCCCATTAGTTTTTCTTTATTTCCAGGAGAGACTTTGGGTTTGGTTGGCGAATCAGGTTGTGGAAAATCCACTTTAGCGAAAGCTCTAATTTTCCTAGATCCACCCTCTGCAGGTCAAGTATTATTTAAAGGAAAAACCATCCGTTTCAAGGACAAATCCATGATGCGTGACATTCGTCAAAAAATCCAATTTGTCTTTCAGGATCCGTATGCTTCCTTACACCCCCTTAAAAATATTGGTAACGCTATCCAAGAAGTCTTAGCGCGCTATACTCCAGATACTAAGTCCGCGCTTTATATAAAAACAGTGTCTCTTTTGGAACAAGTTGGATTATCAGAATCGTATTACAGCCGATATCCTCATGAGCTCTCTGGCGGACAACGCCAACGTATCGTTATTGCACGAGCTTTAGCCACGCAACCTGAATTACTTATTTGCGATGAAAGTGTCGCTGCGTTAGACATTTCCGTTCAAGCTCAAGTACTGAATTTACTCAATCAACTCAAAACCGAATTGGGATTGAGTTATCTGTTTATTTCCCACGATTTGGCTGTGGTCAAGTACATGTCTGATCGTGTCATGGTAATGCAAAACGGTAAATTAGTAGAACTCCAAGAGGCTGACGCTTTGTATAAAAATCCTAAGAATACCTACACCAAAAAATTAATTGGAGCAATTTCCTAATTTGATTTAAGGGGCTGGATTGGGTTGTGAAATATGAATTTCCTCGATTCCCTTCAGAATTTCCTCACTCAGTGTTATCGCGTGCGTATCGATGTTCTCTTTCAATTGGGCCAAATTGGTTGCTCCGATGATGTTACTGGTTGTAAATGGTCGATCATTTACAAAAGCAAGGGCCATTTGCGTAAGGGTGAGTCCATTTTTTTGCGCCAATTCGTAATACCGATCAACCGCAATTTTTGAGGGAGTTGAACTGTATCGATCATAATGTGGAAAAAGGGTTAATCGTGCATTCTCTGGAAGGTTTCCTTTTCGGTATTTTCCAGACAATACCCCAAAGGCAAGCGGGGAGTAAGCCAAAAGTCCTACGTCTTCCCGATGACAAATTTCAGCATTTCCAATTTCGAACGTTCTGTTTATCAAGGAATAGGGATTTTGTATAGTTCGTACTCGAGGTCGATCAGAATGAGCCGCATTTAAAAATTTCATAGTCCCCCAAGGAGTTTCGTTAGACAAACCTATATAACGGATTGTTCCTTTTTTTACATGTGCTTGTAATGCCTCTAATACCTGATCAAAGTTTTCCTCCCAAACGTCTTCTCGCTGGTAATCATAACCCAGTTTTCCAAAGTAGTTTGTAGGTCGCTCTGGCCAGTGTAATTGATATAAATCTATATAATCCGTTTGCATGCGTTTAAGACTTTTTTCTACAGCTGTATCAATCGACTTTTTGGAATAGCTTTTATCTGTTCTGATATGTTGGGTAAAGCCTGCAGGTCCTGCAATTTTAGAGGCCAAAATAACTTGATCTCTCAGTCCAGTCTTTTTAAACCAAGTCCCAATAATTCGTTCTGTTTCCCCTTGTTCCTCTTGCCGAGGTGGAATGGGATACAGCTCAGCCGTGTCAAAAAAATTGACTCCTTGTTCAAAGGCGTAGTCCATCTGCTCATGCCCTTCTTGTTCATTATTTTGCCTTCCCCATGTCATGGTGCCTAAACAAATTTTACTCACTTCAATTTCTGTTCCAGGTAATTTATTGTATTCCATAATTAATTTGTTTGTAAGAGTGCTGTTATTTCATCCAGTGATGGACTCAGAACAACCTCAATTCTTCGGTTTGATGCTCTACCTTCCGTGGTACTGTTGGGTGCGATGGGGACGTATTCACTTCGTCCTGCTGCGGTAAGGTTTTGGGGTAAAATCTGCTCGTTTTCTAAAAGGATATTTACTACAGCTGTCGCTCGTTTTGTCGAAAGATCCCAATTGGATTCCAAGGCACCATTTGGAGAAAAAGGTACATTATCGGTATGTCCTTCAATCAAAATTGAGATGTCTGGATTTTCTTCCAATACCATTGCCAATTCTTTTAGGGCCTGTTTGCCCGCTGGTTCAATATCCCAACGACCCGATTTAAACAAGAGTTTATTTTCCATGGAAACGTAAACCTTTCCATTGCGTTGTTCCACAGTAAGCCCTTTTCCTTCAAAATTTAAAAGTGCATCCGAAAGTCGATTCTTGAGTTCATCTAGGGCTTGTTTCTGACTTTGAATCATTTCTTCCAACTGATCTACACGCTCGGAACGAGATTGCAATTCTGTTTTTCTCAAGGCAATTTCTTTTAATAAGGCATTGTTTTGAGCTATACTCTTCTGAATTTTTTGCTCGCTATTTTCTTTGAGTAAGTTGTACTTTTCTTCCCACTGTGTTAGTTGTTCTCTTGCTTGAGACACGCTATCTCGTGATCGTTTTAAATAGGTCGAAACTTCCATTAGATCGGCATCCAAAAGATCCCAGGCTTGTTGTATCGAATCCCGTGATTTCTCATAGGAATTACGCTGCATTTTTACTTCAGCGTAGCGACTTTCCAAATCATTGAATACTTTCGTGGAAACACAACTCGTTATCGTGAGCAAAAAGAAAATCAAAAGAAGAACCAAGTTTTGTTTCATAACTTAAAATTTTAGTTCCAGTCCAACAGGACAATGATCGGAATGTTTTGCTTCAGGAAGTATAAAAGAACGCGTGATCGAGGCTTGGAGCGGCTCACTGACTAGTGCGTAATCGATTCTCCAGCCTTTATTATTGTTTCTTGCATTGGCTCGGTAACTCCACCAACTGTACTGATGGGGTTGTGGGTTAAAAAGTCGGAAAGAATCAATAAATCCGGATTTTATAAACTGATCCAGCCAGGCTCTTTCTTCGGGGAGAAATCCCGAAACGTTTTTATTTCTGATAGGATCGTGGATATCTATCGGCTGATGGCAAATGTTGTAATCCCCACAAATGATTAGGTTTGGAATTTCTTTTTTTAGTTGATCGATATAGGTTTGAAATTCATCCATAAATTGAAATTTATAATCCAACCGTTCAGGATTTGTTCCAGAAGGGAGGTACAAACTCATCACTGATACCTGGTCAAAATCCAGTCTTAAAATCCGGCCTTCATAATCCATGTGATCAATCCCGCTACCATATACTACTTTATTGGGTTTGGATTTTGAAAAAATAGCCACCCCACTGTAGCCTTTTTTTTGTGCAGAGAACCAATAGTGATAATATCCTAGTTTTTCAAAAACCGAGGTATCAACCTGCTCCTCAAGGGCTTTGGTCTCTTGAATACAAATAATATCCGCTTGCGTTGCGGCTAACCAACTGTCAAAACCTTTGTTGAGAGCAGCACGAATTCCATTTACATTATAAGAAAGTAGTTTCAAATCAATTTTTTACGAAGATAAAAAAACTGATTTAAAGTTTTTTTAGCAAAGTCGTAATGGAAACTTGATCTTGTATAGTGGTTTTCAGATCGGCTATTGCAATCCGAATTTGCTCCATAGAATCCCTTTCTCTGAGGGTCACGGTTTGATCCTCTAGGCTTTGATGATCTACGGTAATACAAAATGGAGTCCCTAGTGCATCTTGTCGTCGATACCGTCTTCCCACTGCATCTTTTTCATCGTATACCGTTTGCAAATCCCATTTGAGCTCTTCAACTATAGTTCTTGCAAGTTCAGGAAGACCGTCTTTTTTAACTAAAGGTAAAACAGCTGCTTTATTAGGTGCTAAAGCAAAAGGAAATTTTAAGACCGTTCTTGAGGTTCCCCCTTCCAATTCCTCCTCCACTAGGGAATTTGAAAAAACGGCTAAAAACATTCTGTCCAAACCAATGGATGTTTCTACTACATAGGGAGTATAGTTTTCGTTTCGTTCTGGATCAAAATACTGTAATTTTTTGCCCGTGTACTTTTCGTGGCTCGATAGGTCAAAATCGGTACGGGAGTGAATTCCCTCCAATTCTTTAAACCCAAACGGGAAACGGAATTCGATGTCAGAAGCTGCATCAGCGTAATGGGCAAGTTTTTCATGATCATGAAAACGGTAATTTTCTTTCCCCATTCCAAGTGCTAAATGCCATTTGAGTCGATCTTCTTTCCAGCGCTCATACCATTCTTTTTGGGTTCCTGGAGGAATAAAAAATTGCATCTCCATTTGTTCAAACTCACGCATTCTAAAAATGAATTGTCTGGCAACGATTTCATTTCGGAAGGCCTTTCCTGTCTGAGCAATTCCAAAGGGTAATTTCATTCTCCCTGTTTTTTGAACATTGAGGAAGTTTACAAAAATTCCTTGTGCCGTTTCAGGTCGTAAATACAAATCCATTGCAGTATCTGCTGAAGCACCTAGTTTTGTTCCAAACATTAAGTTAAATTGCTTCACATCCGTCCAGTCTCTAGACCCCGTTTCAGGACAGCTGATTTCTAATTCTTCGATCAAGGCGCGAACATCTGCCAAATCTTCTTTTTCTAAAGATTGTCCTAACCGTTTTAAAATGGAAGCTGCTTTTTCTTGATTGGCAAGAACCCGGGGGTTCGTCGCTCGAAATTGAGCTTCATCAAAGTCCGCTCCAAAGCGTTTGGAAGCCTTTTCAATTTCTTTTTCAATTTTGCCTTCAATTTTCGCAACGTATTCCTCGACCAAAACGTCAGCACGATATCGCTTTTTAGAAACTTTATTGTCAATTAAAGGATCGTTAAATGCATCTACATGACCTGAGGCTTTCCATGTGGTGGGGTGCATAAATATTGCGGCATCGATCCCTACAATATTTTCATGAAGCTGAACCATAGATTTCCACCAGTATTCACGAATGTTATTTTTTAAAGCGGCTCCATTTTGGGCATAATCATATACGGCACTTAGACCATCGTATATTTCACTTGAAGGAAAGACAAAACCATACTCCTTGGCATGGGATATCACTTTTTTGAATTGATCAGTTTGTTGCGTCATGGCGCAAAAATAATTCTTTTTGTTATTTTTAAGGGGCTCTTGATCTTAATCTATGAAAAAAAAAGCCTTTGCTGTTCTTCAAACTTTGGTAGATTTCATTTTCCCAAGAAATTGTCTCGGCTGTGAGAGTTTTTTAAAGTTTTACGAAAAACATCTCTGTATAAGTTGTCAGATTAAAATGCCTCTGACCTCTTTTCACCTAATTCGAGAAAATCCTTTGTATGAAAAAATAAATGTTCAGTTTGAATCCACTGCAGTGACTTCCTTGTTTTTTTTCCAAAAAGAGGGCGCTATAGCGCATATGATTCATCTATTCAAGTACAAAGGCGAACGTAAAATTGGTGTTTTTTTAGGTGAATGGCTAGCGAATACCCTTCAAGAAAGTGCTTTTTTCAAAGATATTGATGGAATTGTTCCTGTTCCTTTACACCCTAAAAAACAAAAAAAACGAGGATACAATCAGGCTGAAATTGTAGGAGCAACGCTTTCCAAAAAAATGGGGGTTCCTTTATATACGGAGGTTTTAGAAAGAATAAAAAACACAACTGCTTTGGCTCTTTTAGGAGAATCTGCAAGAAAGAATGAGGTAACAAACGCATTCATCCAACAACAACCTTTCCCAACTGCTCCACAACACGTATTACTAATTGATGATGTCCTAACAACAGGAGCTACTCTGGCAGCTTGTGCCTCCGTTCTATTGAAGAATAGTGGGCTAAAAATAAGCATCGCTGTACTTGCTTGTAGGTTGTGAGTAGAATAATGCTTTATTTTGTGGTGATTAATTTAAGAATGAGATTCAGTTTATATATTCTCCTTTTGGGTGGGCTATTGTTGTCTACCGTTCAATGTGCTAAACGAGCCTCTCCAACTGGAGGACCCAGAGATTCTATTCCTCCCCTTCTAATTAATGCTTCTCCAAAATTGAATACCGTCTTTTTTGATAAAGATGAAATCAATTTAACCTTTAACGAATATGTGACACTTAAAGACATCAGCAAACAGTTGATCATCTCTCCACCACTAAATTCCTCGCAATACAAAATCTATCCCGTCACAGGAGCAGCTAAAAAAGTTACGGTCAAATTACTCGATACCCTACTAGACAATACTACCTATACGTTCAATTTCGGGGAGGGGATCATCGATTTTAACGAATCCAATCCCATTTCCTATTTGACCTATACCCTTTCTACAGGGGCAACGATTGACTCGCTCTACATTAAAGGAAGGATTACAGATGCTTTTGAGCGAGAAACCGATCGGTTTATCTCGCTACAATTGTATCCTGTGGACAGCACCTTTACGGATTCGGTGATCTACACCAAAAAACCCCTGTATGTGACCAGCACGTTGGACACTACCATTTATCGTTTTCAAAATCTTCGAGCGGGAAAGTACGCTCTTGTCGCTCTGAAAGATCAAGCTGGCAATTACTATTTTGATCAAAATGCCGATAAAATTGGATTTGTAGATACTCTGATTGAACTTCCTCAAGACTCGATCATTGATCTGAGACTATTTAAAGAACGGACCAATTTCTTTTGGGACAAACCCTACTTCATAAACGACCACCATATTGCGCTTGCCTATTATGGTGACCGAAAGGAAGAACCTTTTAAGATGGTCAGTGAGGTCCCCGATAGCTTTGAATATCTGGTAACACAAAGCAGAAAAACAGACACTTTAAATTACTGGTTTAAAGGCGCAGAATTGGATTCCCTCCAGTTTGAATTAAAAATTAAAGACTCATTACAAATACGAACCGTTTATTTTAAAAATCCCGTAGCGGATTCCTTAGTGATTAACAAATTTACACAAGGGTCCTTGAGACTAAAGAGTAAATTCGAGATTGAAAGCAACTTACCGATTACGCAAATCAATTCGGAGCAGCTGGTGGTTACCAATGTGGATACCCTACAAATTCCAGCTAAATTAGAAATTCAAGAAAATTACGATCGAATTTTTGTGGATTTTGAAATCCTCCCGAACGACCGATATGAAATAAAACTCTTGCCCAATGCCCTTGTCGATTTTTGGGGGAATACTAACGATACCCTTGTTTACAAAACCTCAACCAAAAAAATTGAAGACTATGGCAATATCTATTTACGTGTACAACATCAAAGTTCTGTGCCTTTTATCATTGAACTTTTAAATAATGATAAGGTAGTTCGTCGCTACACTAAACCTGTAGATGGAAATGCATACACTTTTGAATTACTTGATGCGGGTAAATACCGTATCCGTTTAATTGAAGATGCGAACGAAAACGAGCAATGGGATACTGGAAATTATTTACAAAAAATCCAACCTGAAAAAGTCATCTATTTTTGGAAGGAAATTGATTTAAGAGCAAATTGGGATATGAATGAAACTTTTAATACAAGTCAAAATTATCCCGATCTTCCAGAAAGCGCAACCGCTTCCGGTGTTCTTGAAGCTCCAGATAATCCAACTCAGCCGTAATCAAACTTTCTACGCCAGAGCGCTTTCCTGAAATAATTTGTCCAAGTGCATCGTAAACGGCAGTATGTCCGGGATAATCATTGTCTTTTTCATCAAGGCCTATTCTGTTTACCCCAGCGACATAAGCCATGTTTTCGATTGCCCTTGCTTGTAGTAAAGTATCCCAGGCATGTATTCTCGGTTTAGGCCAATTCGCAACAAAAAGCAGAAGGTCGTAATCCTGCGTATTTCGCGACCAAACAGGAAACCGCAAATCGTAGCAGATGCGTAAACATATTTTCCAACCGAGGTATTCAAATATCCCCTCCTTACTTCCCGATTTATAAAGAAGGTGTTCCCCGGCAAGGGTGAAAGTATGTCGCTTATCATAGTACATGACCTCTTCAGAAGGAGTGACTAAAACAAAACGATTGTAATATTGATCCCCTTCTTGGATGACCAAACTCCCTCCTAGAGCTGAATTCATTTTAATTGCCCAAGATTGCATCCACTGCATTGTAGAGCCTCCCATTGGTTCCGCCACAGCCTTGGGGTTCATAGTAAAACCCGACGTAAACATTTCAGGTAATACAACAAGATCCGTATTGGAATTGACTTTTTTAAGGTGCTGATCTATATGTGCCCTATTTTTTATTGGGGCTTCCCAAAAAAGAGGAATTTGTAAAGCTGTGAGATGCAGTTTTGATTTCATTTGGAATTTTCAGCGCTCTTAATTGACTAGCCCTAAATTTAGCTTTTTAAAATTTATTCCTATTTCGTCCCAAGAATTTTTTTTTGTTCTTTATCCTTCTCATCTTCGCCTATTCTTAATAAGAAATCATTTTAATTACACAGGATGAATACACCAAAAGCACTGATTTTTGATATGGACGGTACCCTAGTTGATAATATGGCGTATCACAAACAATCCTGGATTTCATTTTTTGAATTTCACAATTTGGATATGGATTACGAAACCTTTGATACCAAATTTCACAAAGGATCTTTGGTAGAAATTATGGCGCGACTTTTTCCTGAAATTAGGAATCCAAAGGAACTCTTTCAAATTGGGAGCTATAAAGAAGCAAAATATAGAGAACTTTACCGTCCTCATGTAAAAGCGATTGAGGGTTTACATCCTTTTTTAACTGCTTTATCCAAAAACAACTACCCTTTAGGTATAGCGACCATGGGCGATCAGCACAATATCGATTTTATTTTTGAAGCCCTCAATCTTGATCCTTTTTTTCATTCTACCACCGGAGGGCATGAGGTCACTCATGGAAAACCCCATCCAGAGATTTTTTTAACCGCCGCAAAAAAACTAAACACAGACCCAGCGGATTGTTTGGCTTTTGAAGATACCCGTTCAGGGATTACAGCAGCAAAGGCGGCGGGTATGGAGGTGATCGGTGTGAGTACGATGTTTGATAAAAAGACCTTATTAGAATTGGGTTGCGTGAAGGCAATTGATGACTTTACCGAATTAAAATCGGTGCTTTCTACTTGGGAGGTCTAAAGCCCTCCCTTTCCAACTCATTAATTAAAATTTACTCTTTATCGAGAAATCTGATTAAAAATCTAAATTTTAAATAAATCTAAACCTTGAGATTAATTTTTATTTATATTTGGAAGTAACCTCGAAATTTAACCCCATAAAAAAATCAAATCAATTTATAGCTGTATTACTTCTAACCGTATTCTTTTCCAGTTGTGCTACTGTTTTGGGTGGTCCTATCACAGCTCATCAAAAAACAAAACCTCTTCCAGGTGAGCAAGAACGAGATGTTCGAATCGTAGCCTTAGTGGCAGATATCATACTCTTCTGGCCAAGTGCTGTAGTTGATTTTGCAACTGGAGCCATTTATAAACCCAAACAATCTAAATAATAGTTTAAATACTAGACTTCAAGCTTAATTTTTAAGATGAGTTTCACCCCAATAAAACTCGTTTTAAACTGGTCTGAATTTGTCAAAAAGAGACCTTAAATCTGAGTAGACAGCAACCTACTATTCTTATGCCCCATGTCCCTCAAATCCATTCTATCCCTTCTTTGCTATTTCCCTATCCTAGTATTTTCACAAAATATTCAGATAGGAATTAAAGGAGGCCTAAACCTATCCCATGACAAATTTGAAACCTTTTCAGAAGGTATTCCCATTCCTATGGTCACAGAAATTGAACCCTCTTATCATGTAGGAGCCTTGTTCGAATTTTATAAAGAAGATCAAAAAGTTCGGTTTCAAATGGAAGTAATGTATACAGGCAATGGAACTAATGTTCGGGAAAGTGATTTAACTCCAGAAATTGCGATTAAAGTAAATCAAATTGCGGTGCCTTTACTTGCTAAGCTTGAGGCTACAGAGGATTGGAGTTTAACTACAGGAACCTATTTTGGTTACCTCATCAACGCTATTGAAAAGAATCGTTTTGGAGAGCGTGTGGATTCTAAAACGAATTTTCAGTTCTTCGACTTTGGTTTATTGATCGGTTTTGAACTCAGAGTGAATACCCATTTAGCTTTCGATTTAAGGTACAATTACGGACTGCTTAATTTTAATAATTCCATACTTTTTGCAGAACTTGAAACCGAACGAATTTATAAAAACAGGACCGTGAATTACGGTGTTGTGTATAAATTTTAAACGATATGCTTTTGCGTTTACCCTTTAAGACTTGCGTATAAGTATTCGCGATTCATCCGTGCAATGTTTTCAAGTGAAATTCCTTTTGGACATTCAACTTCGCAAGCTCCCGTATTGGTACAGTTTCCAAATCCCTCCATATCCATTTGATGAACCATGTTTAACACGCGGTCAGTAGCTTCTACTTTTCCTTGAGGAAGGAGCGCATATTGAGACACCTTGGCCGAAACAAACAACATGGCTGAAGCGTTTTTACAAGTAGCAACGCAGGCGCCACATCCTATGCAAGCAGCAGCGTCAAATGCCTTATCTGCATCGTGTTTATCGATAGGAATTGCATTCGCATCTTGAGTATTTCCAGAAGTGTTTACACTCACAAAACCTCCAGCTTGCTGAATTCGATCAAAAGATGAGCGATCAACGGTTAGGTCTTTGATCACCGGAAATGCTTTGGCTCTAAACGGTTCGATCGTAATGGTATCCCCGTCCTTAAACTTTCGCATGTGCAATTGACAGGTGGTTACCAAACGATCGGGTCCATGAGCTTCACCATTAATAAACATGGAACACATTCCACAAATTCCTTCACGACAATCATGATCAAATGCAACGGGATCAATTCCTTTTTCAATTAATTGCTCATTTAAAACATCCATCATTTCTAAAAATGACATGTCGGGGGAGACCTCTTTCATTTGGTAGGTTTCCATTTTCCCTTTTGCATCGGCGTTAGCTTGACGCCAAACTTTGAGTGTTAAATTCATCATCCTATTTATACGATCTGGTTTTTACTTCTATTTCTTCGTAATTTAATTGCTCTTTGTGCAATTGCGCTTTGGCTGGTTCTCCTTTGTATTCCCAAGCAGAAACAAACGTAAAGTTTTTATCATCTCGCAAAGCTTCTCCCTCTGGAGTTTGTGACTCTTCTCTAAAATGTCCTCCACAAGATTCATTGCGCTCCAAGGCATCTTTAGCAAACAATTCGCCTAATTCTAGAAAATCAGCAACTCGAGCAGCTTTAGCCAATTCTGGATTGAACTCTGAAGTGGTTCCAGGTACTTTTACATTTTTATAGAAATCTTCACGTAACGCTTTGATCTCTGAAATGGCTTCATTCAGTCCCTTTGTATTTCGAGACATCCCGCATTTGTCCCACATGATTTTACCTAATTTTTTATGATAATAGTCGACCGTATGAGTCCCGTTATTACTTACAAATGCATCTAGCTGGGCTTTAACCGCGGCCTCTGCAGTTTCAAATTCAGGAAGGTTGGTGTCTATTTTACCCGTACGGATATCATCAGCGAGATAGTCTCCAATGGTGTACGGCAAAACAAAATAACCATCTGCCAATCCTTGCATTAATGCAGAAGCGCCGAGTCGATTGGCTCCATGATCAGAAAAATTCGCTTCTCCTATGGCATAACAACCCGGAATAGAAGTCATCAAATTGTAATCCACCCATACACCACCCATGGTATAATGGACTGCAGGATAAATCATCATCGGTGTTTCGTAAGGATTTTGATCTACAATTTTTTCATACATCTGGAACAAATTCCCGTATTTGGCTCGAATCACCTCCTGACCTAATTTTTTGACCAGAGCAGCATCATTTTCATCCAGTCCTTTGACATGGGCTTGTTCTTTTCCGTAGCGCTGTATAGAGGCTGCAAAATCAAGATAAACTGCCTCCCCCGTCTTGTTCACACCATAGCCTTCGTCACAACGCTCTTTTGCTGCTCGTGAGGCAACGTCACGAGGTACGAGATTTCCGAAAGCCGGATAGCGTCTTTCTAAATAATAATCTCGATTTTCCTCTGCTATTTCAGTTGGCTTTAGTTTACCTTCTCGAATCGCTTTGACATCCTCTAAATTTTTTGGTACCCAAATTCTACCGTCGTTCCGAAGTGATTCGGACATCAAAGTTAATTTGGATTGATGCTCACCGGACACAGGAATACAGGTTGGGTGAATTTGTGTAAAACATGGGTTTGCGAAATACGCACCCTTTTTATGAATCTTCCATGCGGCAGAAACATTACTCCCCATGGCGTTTGTCGATAAGAAGAAAACGTTTCCATACCCTCCTGAGGCAATTACAACTGCATGGGCACTATGACGTTCAAGTTTTCCGTTGACAAGATTTCGAGCAATAATTCCTCTGGCTTTACCTTCTACAACAACCAAATCCATCATTTCATGGCGGTTGTACATTTTTATTTTACCTCTTCCTATCTGGCGATTCATCGCAGAATAAGCCCCCAGCAGTAACTGTTGTCCCGTTTGCCCTTTAGCATAAAAAGTCCGTGATACCAATACCCCTCCAAAAGAACGGTTGTCTAACAGTCCCCCATAATCCCGAGCAAATGGAACTCCTTGAGCTACACACTGGTCGATAATATTGGTAGAGACCTCAGCTAAACGGTGGACGTTGGCTTCACGAGATCGGTAATCCCCTCCTTTAATGGTATCATAAAAAAGGCGATGGGTGGAATCCCCATCCCCTTGATAATTTTTTGCTGCATTGATTCCTCCTTGGGCTGCAATGGAGTGCGCACGACGTGGAGAATCTTGAAAACAAAATGTTTTAACATTATAGCCCAACTCTGCTAATGTGGCGGAGGCAGAAGCTCCCGCCAAACCAGTCCCTACGACGATTACATCAATAAGTCTTTTGTTTGCTGGGCTTACTAGATTGATATTGCTTTTGTGTTTTGTCCACTTATCGGCTAGAGGACCTTTGGGTATTTTAGAATCTAGTGCCATATCAAAATGCGGTTAAATGATGAAATAATGCGATAACAGCAAATCCTACAGGTACTACGATAGCAAATGCTGCAGTGATGGATTTGATCGCTTTAGAATATTTATTGTTTAATCCCATACTCTGAAAGGAGGAAGCAAAGCCATGGTATAAGTGAAGTGCAAGGAAAAGGAAGGAGAATACATAGATCCCAACACGAACAGGACTTTCAAATTTGTGGATCATTTCTTCAAAATATCGGTCTGGGTTTAGAGGCATTACCTCCACATATTTGTAATTCATCTCGGGGAACCAAAAGTCATAAAAATGAAGGCCCAAAAAAAGTAAAATAACGATCCCTGATACAATCATATTTCGAGAAACCCAAGGGGCATTTGCACTCCCTTTGTAGCTTTTGTATTTAATTGATCTGGATTTTGAATTTTGTAATTCCAAAACAAAGCCCATGGTAAAGTGAAAGAGTACTCCGAAAATCAATATCGGCTGAAGTATCATTTGCACCAGCGCATTGTTCCCCATAAAATGAGAAATTTCATTAAAAAGGGACTCGCTAAAAACAGAAGTCATGTTAATGACGAAATGTTGAGTCAGGAAAACAACCAAAAAAAGTCCAGAAAGTGCCATGGCAAGTTTCTTTCCAATTGAAGAGGCTATTAAAGTCATAAGTTTTCAATTTGTCAAACAAAATTAAGGCATATACGTTGACTAGCAAACTCCTTTTGGGTATTTTTCTGAAAAGAACTCCAAAGGGAAACTTTGTTTAAACTTTAGCTTTTTTTCAATTGGATAAATTCGTTCTAGAATTGAAAAAAATCAGAAAACTCAAGTCGTTAAGAGTTTTAAAAATCCGCTATCTTCGTTAAAAAAACAAGAAATGCGCTACCACCCTATTCCTGCTTCGGTCTATAAACAAAATAGAACTCATTTTGCTGCTCAGTTAGAGTCTAACAGTCTTGCTATTTTTAATTCGAATGATATCTATCCTATAAGTGCAGACAGCACGCTGCCTTTTGCACAGCACCGAGATATTTTTTATTTGAGTGGTATAGATCAGGAAGAGAGCATTGTGATCCTGTTCCCTGATGCGTATGAAGCAAAGCACCGTGAAATCCTTTTCTTAAGAGAAACCAATGACCATATCGCAGTTTGGGAAGGTGCCAAACTTACCAAAAAACAAGCTACAGAATTAAGCGGTATTGAAACTGTATATTCGTTAAGTGAATTTGAACGCCTCTTTCAAGAATTGAGTACGCAATGCAACCGCTTTTACTTCAACACGAACGAACATTACCGACAGTCTGTTGAGACTCAAACTCGAGAAGATCGATTTATAGCTTGGTGCAAAAAAAATTATCCCGCACACCTAGTAGGTAAAAGTAACCCCATTTTGCAAAAGTTACGGTCTGTAAAAGCACCCGAAGAAATTGAACAAATTCAACAAGCATGTGACATTACTGAAAAAGGATTTCGCAGAGTATTGTCCTTTATCCAGCCCGGGGTTTGGGAATATGAAATTGAAGCTGAATACGCACATGAATTTATTCGAAACCGTTCCAAAGGCTTTGCGTATACTCCCATTATTGCCTCTGGAAATAATGCAAATGTGTTGCACTATACGGATAATAACCAACAGTGCTTTCCTGGGGATTTGGTTTTAATGGATGTTGCCGCAGAATACGGAAACTATTCAAGTGATTTAACCCGAACTGTACCCGTTTCAGGGAAATTTACTCCTCGACAAAAACAAGTTTATGAGGCCGTACTTCGAGTTAAAAAAGAAGCAACCAAAATGCTGCTTCCAGGAACAATTTGGAAAGAATACCATATCGAAGTTGGAAAAATAATGACCTCTGAACTCCTTCAGTTGGGTCTTCTAGATAAGGCAGATGTACAAAATGAATCCGATGAAAAGCCTGCGTATAAAAAGTTTTTCATGCACGGAACTTCTCATCATATGGGATTAGATACCCACGACTATGGGCTACTCCATCTCCCTATGGAGGCCAATATGGTGTTTACTGTAGAACCTGGAATTTATATCCCCGAAGAAGGTTTCGGGCTACGATTAGAGGATGATGTTGTGATACAGTCCCAAGGGGTACCGCTTAATTTGATGAGTTCAATTCCAATTGAAATTGAAGAAATTGAAACCTTAATGAATGCATAAAAAAAGCCACCTGAAATCGGTGGCTTTTTAATTGTCTTTTAAAATAGGTTTACCCCACAACAGGCTTTAAGTTCCGTTGCCAAAAATACAAGATGGTAAACAACACAATCAATATCCCCGGAAATGCAATCATATAGGTAAGCGTTTGCTGACCTGCTGCCAATTCAAGAGCAGATCCTGTTAATCCATTTGCTGCTTGATCTGCAGTTGAGCTGTCAATCCATCCACCGATAATCGGCTGAAAAATTGAACTCGAAAACATTCCCATTCCCCCTACAATTGACATTCCTAATGCCCCACTAGCAGGAATTTTTTCTGCAACAAAACCAATCATATTCGGCCAGAAATAACATATCCCTAGGGCAAAGAAAATTGCAGCTACATAAACCATAGATCCAGTTTGTGTGCTGAATAGAAAAATACCAATTGCAGCAAGAACTGCTGATCCTAATAAGACGCCTGTTTGATCAAATTTATGTACGATATCTCCACCAAAATAACGCCCAACTGCCATTAAACCAGTAATCAAAGCCAAAATTACCATTGGCTGTGCACCACTGTTTTGCATAATTAAACTTGTCCATTGTTGTGGCCCAAACTCTGAAATTGCAGTGAGTGCCATACAACCTAAGATAAAGATGTAAATCGGTGTAGCCATCGCTTTGAAGTTTCCAGAAATGGTAGAAGCGGCTGCTACTTTTGGCTTAGGAAATTCTTGTCCATAAAAAAGGTAGGCATAAATAAGGGTTGGAATAACGATAATCCAAATTTGAGCTTGCCATCCTAAAGAGGCATCGGTCATAAATTTAGAAATCAAACTTCCTAATACAATTCCCCCAGGGAACCACATATGAAAGCGATTCAATAAGGTGTTCATTTCCTTGCCCTCATAAGCATCAGCAATCATCGGGTTACAGGCGGCTTCAGTACATCCGTTTCCGATTCCAATAAGTAATGTTGAGATTAATAACCCTACATATCCGCCCGAGTAGATCGTAAGAATAATCCCTAAGGCGTGTGCAACAAATGCAAATTGCATAATTTTTTTGGGCCCAATGGTGTGGTAAAACAACCCTCCTAAAATCATCGAAATCGGGAAGCCTAAAAACCACATGGAGTTGATAAAACCGAGTTGTTGTCCACTTAAGTTAAATGCCTCTGCAAGTTGAGGTAAAATACCAGCACGAATACTGAATGAGAATGCAGTTGTTATTAGGGCAAAACAACTTCCGTAGAAAAGTCTATTACTGTTTGTCATAGTGAGTTTAAATTTCAATTAATCCACCTAAGATAGCTTATTTTTAAAACAGTTCGTGAAAAGAGAAAAAAATCTTGAGGTAGGCAAGCACACTGAATTTAGTGGCAACCGCAGTTTTTATCGCAGGAAGAATCGTTTTTCTTTTTCTTAATAGGCAACCATTTGTATCCCAAAAAAACGATAGCCGAAACAACTGCTATACATACAAAAAGCGTTTGAATCCATTCCATCACGCTAAAATTTGATAGGTTGAAAAGGCAACGATATAAGCCAATAGGGACATGCCAAAAAGCTGAACCATAGGCCATTTCCAAGAATTGGTTTCTTTTTTAACAATAGCTAGGGTACTCATACACTGCATTGCAAATGCGTAAAAGAGCATCAAAGAAATTCCACTTGCAAGATTAAAAAGGGGTTGGCCATTGGCCCGAACTTCAGAGGCCATTCTGTTTTTTATCGTTTCTTCGGCATCGCTTTCTACGCTGTAAATCGTGGCTAAGGTTCCAACAAATACCTCACGTGCTGCAAAAGAACTGATCAACGCAATACCAATTTTCCAGTCATATCCCAAGGGTGAAATCGCTGGCTCGATTGCTTTTCCTAAAATTCCAATATAGGAATGTTCTAATTGATACGCATTAATCTTATTCGATAAAGCTTCTCCTTCCAAATCGGAATACAATTCCGTAACGATGCTTTCCGCTTCAGAAAAATCTTTTCCAGGTCCATAGGAGGCCATAACCCAAAGAAGAATGGAGATTGCTAAAATGATTTTTCCTGCCTCGGTAACAAACGTTCTCGTTTTTTCCCAAACGGTGATTCCTACATTTTTTAACAAGGGTAATTTGTAATTGGGCATTTCAACTACAAAATAACTCTTGGAATTTATTTTTAAGGTTTTACTTAAAATCCAAGCTGAAATTAAAGCCATTCCAAATCCCACTAAATACAAAAACATTAGCATCAACCCTTGGTAATTAAGTCCCAGAAAAGAGCCTTGTGGAATTACTAAGGCAATAAGTATAGCGTACACAGGGAGACGTGCTGAGCAAGTTGTAAAAGGAGTCACTAAAATGGTAATCAATCGTTCTTTCCAATTTTCTATATTTCGAGTTGCCATGACGGCTGGAATAGCGCAAGCCGTTCCAGAAATGAGAGGAATCACGCTTTTACCGCTTAAGCCAAAACGCCTCAACCCTCGATCCATTAAAAAGACTACACGACTCATATAACCCGTTTCTTCGAGTATCGAAATAAAGAAAAACAGAAAGGCGATTTGTGGAATAAAAATGATGATACCACCCAAACCGGGTATAATCCCTTCTGCTAGAAGACTCGTAAAAACCCCTTCTGGGAGATTGGTTTTCGCATACTCACTCAGTGCCGCAAAAGAGGTGTCAATAAAATCTTGAGGTATGCTACTCCAATCAAAAATAGATTGGAAAACAGTCATCAAAATGAGAAAAAAGATGATGTAGCCCCAAAATTTGTGTATCAAAATTCGATCCAGCCTACTCCTTAAATCGGTCGCTGAGTCCCGATCGATGAGAAGCCCTTCTTTTAAGATTTCATTGATAAATTGATACCGCTTTACAGTCTCTTTTTGTTGCAATCGTTTTAATTCAGATTCGGATTGGGTCTTGAAATTGGTGGCATCGGAGACCCGTTTTCGATCAATTTTAGCAAAATTGACATCCTGAGTGATGACCAACCACAATTTGTATAATTGTTGGTTTGGAAAAGTCACTTTTAGATTTTCAAAATAGGGCTTGTCAATGGTAGAGAGATCAATCGTAGGTTTTGTGGAAAGCTTTCGATAATTCAACAACAGCGCTTTCAATTGATCCAAACCCTGATTTTCTCTGGTGCTGACAAGTGCAATTTTGGTATCGAGGCGTTTCTCTAAAAGTTTAAGGTCTAAGGTAATTCCCTTGCGTTTCATCTGGTCTGCCATATTGATTACCAAAAGTGTAGGGATTCCTAAATCCTTCACTTGAGTAAAGAGTAACAGATTCCTTTTCAAATTTTCTACATCGGCAACTACAACGGCTACATCTGGAAAATCCTTACTGTTTTTATTGAGTAATAATTCAATAACCACACTTTCATCCATGGAGGATGCATTTAAACTGTAAGTGCCAGGAAGATCAATTAGGTGTGCCTTGGTGGTCCGATTTAATTTGCAGATTCCCTCTTTTTTTTCGACCGTAATTCCTGGGTAATTTCCTACTTTTTGTGTCAGTCCTGTAAGGCGATTAAATACTGATGTTTTTCCCGTATTGGGATTCCCTAACAATGCAATATTCAATGACCTACTCATGAACTATTTTATCAAACGAACAAAAATATGTTGTGCGGTTTCTTTTCTAATGGCTAGATGCGATTCATCTATTTTTAAATAAAGAGGATCACTGAAAGGAGCTTTTTGTATTAAAGAAATCGAGTTGCCAGGTAAACATCCCATTTCTATTAATTTTAATGGGAGAAAATCAGTTTCTATTTGCTCAATTTCTGCTTTTTCTCCTAAGGCAAGTTGATCCAGTGGAATCATTATTTAGAATGATTTTAAAGAACAAAAGTAGCAAAATAACTTTCGTTATCGGGGTAGAACTGGAAAAAATTAGGGGGAAGAATATTCTTTTTTTAGGATGCGTATATCTCCCAAGAGTGTCTGCATGGCTTCCCAGTCTGTTCCATCGTAAAAACCTCGAATCCGCTTTTCTGGATCTACCAAAATAAAGTTTTCGGTATGAATCATATCGTAGGGTCCACCCTCCCCGTCATCCTTTACTGCGAGATAGGATTTTCTGGCAAGGGTATAGATATCATTTTTATTTCCAGTTACCAAATTCCATTTGGAATCATCTACTCCTTTTTCTACAGCATAGCTTTTCAGTTGTGCCACAGAATCTATCTGAGGAGTCACACTAAAAGACAGCAGTTTAATCTGTGGATCTTTTATAAATTCACTTTGGAGCACACCCATGTTAGCGGTCATTTTGGGACATATGGTTGGACAGGTGGTGAAAAAAAAATCAGCGATGTAAATTTTACCATCATAGTCTTTTTCAGTCACTGTTTCTCCATTTTGATTGGTCATGGAAAAGGGTGCAATTTTATGAAATTTTTTAACGTGTTGGAGGGTGCTGTCCACCAATTCAAAGTTCACCATGGAAGGCTGATAAATGGGTAAGCGTTTTTGAGGTTTTAAGGCCGAATAAAACAACGCTAAAATTCCTCCAGATATAATTAAAAAGAGGACGATAAATGACTGGTATTTTTTAAAATTAGCTCCCATTCCTTCAATTCGCTTACAAATTTAAAGCTTCTTAATCTTTTGAAGGAGTGCAAAACAAGAAAAGTATTCTAAAAGCAGTTTTGAATTTTTATAATGGAGCCTATTGTACTACTTTTGCCTCAACAATAACATCCCTATGAGTCCATTTGTAGTAAAAGCGATCCAGTTATTAATGAGCTTGTCCTTATTAATTGTACTTCATGAATTGGGTCATTTTATTCCAGCCCGTATTTTTAAGACTCGTGTAGAAAAATTCTTTTTGTTTTTTGATGTCAAATTTGCCTTATTCCAAAAGAAAATTGGGGAAACTACTTACGGCATTGGCTGGCTTCCTTTAGGGGGCTATGTTAAAATCTCCGGGATGATCGATGAAAGCATGGACACGGAACAAATGCAACAACCGCCTCAGCCCTGGGAGTTCCGTTCAAAACCAGCATGGCAGCGTTTAATTATTATGCTAGGGGGGGTTACTGTAAACCTAATATTAGGATTCCTTATCTATATGATGATTCTTTTTGTTTGGGGGAAAAACACCTTGTATACTGAAGCGCTTCCTCTGGGTCTAGATCCTTCCCCAATAGCTGAGGAAATTGGTTTTCAAACGGGTGATCAGCTCCTAACAATCGATGGAGAAACTTTAGACAATGTTTTGGACATCAATAAATATTTGTTTTTAAGAACAGTAAAAACAGTAACCGTAAAACACCCCGACGGAAGAAAAGAGCAACTCTCTATCCCCGAAAATTTTGGTAAACAAATGTTTGAATCTGGTGAGTTAATTCCCTTTTCTCCCGTTTTACCGTCTGTTTTGGACAGTATCATCCCCGGTTCACCTGCATCAAATGCTGGACTGCAAAGAGATGATCAAATCATCTCCATCAATGGAAATCTAATACGGCATTGGAATGATTTTAAAAATCAAATGACTTCCGAGTCGCAAGAAATTGCCCTAGTTATTCAACGAAATGGAAGACTGGACAGTCTTCAGCTCACTACAGATTTAGACGGTACTTTAGGCGTTTATCCTCAAACGTCATCCATACAGTTTAGCAATGAAAAACTATCTCTTTCAGCAAGTCTCATCGAAGGATTTGATTATGGATATTGGACGTTGCACGACTATATCGCCCAATTTAAATATATTTTTACTCAGAAAGGTGCCTCTCAGTTAGGAGGTTTTGGAGCAATTGGAAACATGTTCCCTTCTACATGGAACTGGAAAGGATTTTGGGCAAGTACGGCTCTTATCTCGATCATTTTAGCATTTATGAACATATTACCGATTCCAGCTTTGGATGGCGGACATGTCATGTTTTTAACCTATGAAATTATTACGGGCAGAAAGCCCAACGATAAGTTTATGGAATATGCCCAAATGTTTGGATTCTTTTTACTTCTAGCACTCGTACTCTATGCAAATGGAAATGATTTATATCGACTAATCTTTAGTTAATCATCATTCGTAAACCTTTTGCAGATTTAAACGAACACCTAGTGCTCTTTAAAATCTCTGAAATAATTTGAATTTCTCTTTAGTCCATTGGGTTACCCCAACTGAATTTTAAGCAAAGAACCTTGGGTTTGAGTCTAAGAGAAGAATAGAATTTATTGTTTTTAAAGGCCTTCTTTTTTAGTCCCCTTTAACAAGTCCTTGCGATTTGTAGCTCCTTTTTCTCCAATAGAGTACTAGGGATCTCCATGAATGTTGAGGTAGAACTTAGGTAGAAGAATGGTTGACTGCCGATGAATTTATCTTTTTATTATATTTAGTAAATATATTTGTGGATGAAATTCAGTCATTAAAAAAACTTCCTATTCGTCTAATAAACCTAATGAAAAAGCTACTCTTTACAATAATTTTTGTCCCTTTACTTTCATTTGCCCAAAACGGATTCAATTATCAGTCCTTAATCAAGGATGCAAACGGAGCGGTCCTGACTAATACTCAGATCTCTCTAAAATTTAGTATTCTATATGATTCTTCTTCAGGCACCCCAGTCTATGTTGAAACCCATGGGCTAACAACACCCGCCAATGGTGTGGTAAATCTAGTGATTGGTTCAGGTACAGCTACTACAGGAAGTTTTTCAAATATTGACTGGAGTAAAGCTTCGATTTATCTTAAAAGGGAAGTGGAGATCGCCAATTCAGGAACCTATACCGATTTTGGCACAGCTTTATTGTACAATGTTCCTAAAGCAAATTATTCTTCAAGCACTCAAGGGATTAGTTACAACAGCAGCACTGTGTCTATTACAAATTTAAATGTAACTAATACCATTACCGCAACTGCTTTTGTGGGGGATGGCTCGGGGCTGACCGGAATAAATGCAAGCGTGAGCTCATCAACACATTTAGACAGTAATTATTCGATTGCTATTGGAGGAGTAGTCTCAGCAACAAATTCTGTTGCTGTGGGATTTCAAGCGTTATCTTCTAACACTACAGGGGGTTATAACACTGCTATTGGATATCAATCTTTAATAAGTAATACTACAGGGAGCTATAATTCTTCAAACGGAGCCTATGCTTTGTTAAATAATACAACAGGAAATTATAATACTGCTGTTGGATATCAATCTTTATCTTTGACTACTTCAGGAACAGGAAATACTGCGATTGGATATCAATCTCTATTCTCCAATACTTCAGGGATGTTTAATACCGCACTTGGATTTCAATCTCTAATCATCAATACTTCAGGGAATTGGAATACAGCTATTGGTAATACTGCTTTATATTCGAATAGTTCAGGAACTAGAA